>Ga0075158_10001297_pt1 | contig 19091 bp, 19 predicted proteins | sample JI91814BDNA_FD_70968 | JGI IMG/M metagenome (GOLD analysis project Ga0075158, IMG submission 70968) | Wastewater effluent complex algal communities from Wisconsin, to seasonally profile nutrient transformation and Carbon sequestration -... | ecosystem: Engineered > WWTP > Effluent > Algae... | reverse complement strand
CCAATGGCGCGGGCATGATCGACGAGGCGCTGTGGAAGCAGACGGTCGACATCGCCAAGACCACCAAGAACGAGACCGGGGCGACCATCATCACGGCCGACCCGCCCGCCGACGCCTACACCAACGACTACGTCACGCAGGCACTCGACCTGCTGAAGAAGGACGGCGTCGACACCACCGGGTCGTCCTACACGCCGATCGAGGTGACCCTGAAGGAGGGCGGCAAGTGAGCGACACCATGTCCGTCGACAACTCCGAGCCGGTCATGCACGACCCGGCAATGGTCTTCCACTCCTGGTCCGCTCAGGCGGCCCTGGCCCCACTGGAATTGGTCAGTGCCCAGGGCGTGCACGTGCAGGATGCCGCCGGACGGGACTATCTCGACTTCTCCAGCATGCTGGTCAACGTCAACATCGGCCATCAGCACCCTCGCGTGATCCAGGCCATCAAGGGCCAGGCGGACGCGCTCGCCACGGTTGGACCGGCCTTCGGCTCGCGCGTGCGGGGTGAGGCTGCCCGGCTGATCCTCGAACGCGCTCCCGGCGGCTTTGGCAAGGTGTTCTTCACCAATGGCGGCGCCGACGCCAACGAGAACGCCATCCGGATGGCCAGGCTGACCACCGGCCGCGACAAGGTGCTTTCCACCTATCGCAGCTACCACGGCAACACGGGCGCGGCGATCGTGGCCACGGGTGACTGGCGTCGTATGCCGAACGAGTTCGCCCGTGGGCACGCGCACTTCTTCGGGCCCTACGCCTATCGCTCGGAGTTCTGGTCTGATTCCCCGGAGCAGGAGAGCGAGCGTGCCCTGCAGCACCTGCGCCGGATCATCGAGGCCGAAGGCCCCGCAACGATCGCCGCGGTCCTGCTGGAGACCATTCCGGGGACGGCCGGAATCCTGCCACCGCCGCCCGGCTACCTCGCCGGCGTGCGGGAACTCACCCACCAGCACGGCATCGTGATGATCCTCGATGAGGTCATGGCCGGATTCGGTAGGACGGGTGCGTGGCTGGCGCTCGACAACTACGGCGTCGTGCCCGACCTGATCACGTTCGCCAAGGGCGTCAACTCCGGTTATGTCCCGGTCGGCGGGGTGATGATCAGCGAGCCGATCGCGAAGGCGTTCGACGAGCGCGTCTTCCCCGGCGGCCTGACCTACTCCGGTCACCCGCTGGCGATGGGCTCGATCGTCGGTGCCCTGACGGCGATGGCCGATGAGGGCATCGTCGAGAACGCCGCCCGCATTGGGACGGAGGTGCTCGGTCCGGGCCTGGCCGCCCTGGCCGAAGAGTCCGCGCTCATCGGCGAGGTTCGCGGGCTCGGGGTCTTCTGGGCAATGGAACTCGTGGCCGACAAGGAGACGAGGGCGCCACTGCCCGCCGACCGGATGGCGCGCATCAAGTCGGGGCTGATTGGCGCCGGTATGCTGCCTTTCGTCCAGGACAACCGCATCCACGTCGTGCCACCGTGCGTCATCACCGACGACGAGGCCCGCGCCGGATTGGCGATTTATCGCGAGGTCCTGGCCGCCAACGCCTGATCCCGCAACCACGCGACCCGACCGGGTCGACCGAAAGAGACCGAGGGCCGGCGAGCACTGCTCGCCGGCCCTCGGGGCAATTTCCGGGGTGCCGGTTAGTGCGCGGCGCGCGCCGGCTCCTCGTGCGCGTCGTGGCCGGAGCCGTGGAACCGGCTCATCACGAGGACTGCGATGGCACCGACCACGGAGCCGATCAGAGCCGAGGCGATGGTGTTGATCAGCCAGCCGAGGAAGCCGCCGATCCCGCCCACGCCGTGAACCGACTCCTCCAAGTGGTGAACCAGAGAGTATGGACCGTGCCACCCCAGTTCGTCGGTCCCGACCAGAAGGATGTGCCCACCGACCCACAGCATGGCGACGATCCCCACGGTGGACAGGACGGACATGAGTTTCGGCATACCGGCCACGAGTCCGCGACCGATCGCGCGGACGGCACCGGATTGGCGCTCGGCCAGGCTCAGGCCGATGTCGTCCATCTTGACGATGAGGCCGACCACGCCATACACGAGCACTGTGATCGCCACGGCGACGACTGCCAAGATGACGGCCCGCGAGACGAACGGCTCCTCGGCGACCTCGTTCAGGGCGATGACCATGATCTCGGCCGACAGGATGAAGTCGGTGCGGATGGCGCCGCTGACCATCTCGTCCTCTTGGCTCTCGCCCTCCATCCCGACCGGCTTGTCGTGCTCGCCCTCGTGTCCGCCGCCGATCTTCTCCCAGACCTTCTCGGCGCCCTCGTAGCAGAGGTAGGTCCCGCCGATCATCAGCAACGGAGTCAGCAGCCACGGCACGAACTGACTGAAGAGCAGCGCCGCAGGCAGGATAAAGAGCAGTTTGTTGCGCAGCGACCCAATCGCGATCCTCTTGATGATCGGCAACTCACGGTCGGCGGTGAAGCCGTGGACGTAGCGGGGGGTGACGGCGGTGTCGTCCACCACGACCCCCGCGGCCTTCGCGCTGGCCCGGCCCGCTGCGGCACCGACGTCGTCGATCGACGCCGCCGCGACCTTGGCCAGCGCGGCGATGTCGTCCAGCAGGGCGACGAGGCCACCTGCCATGGGTCGTGCTCCTTCGATCGGGGTTGGGTGAGCACAAGGGTACGTTCGAGCGGCCGTCCCGGAGAAGATCCCGTCCACCCAGTCGACGGGCACAGACGCGCGGTATGCGGGCGCGGCATACGGCGTGTCCCTGCCCGTCGACTGAAATATTGGCGCTCAGATCGGGATGACGATCAGGACCAACCCAGCCAAGCCCACGATCAGCACCAACGCGGTGAGCCCGATGACCTCGTGGGCAGCGTCGCCGTGGCCGGCGAACACCTCGGCGCGCCGCCCGTGGCGCAGCCGGACCAGACCCAAGCCCGCCGCGATCCCCAGGATCACCGGCACGAGGACGTCCCCGCCGAATTGGGGAAGCCAACGCAGGAATAGCGCGGTCACGGTCATCACCGACAGCAAGGTCCGGCCCCAGGAGAGGTCCGTGCGCTCGCGGGCCAGGCCGGTGTCACCGGTCCACAGCGCCTCGTGGCGTCCCATCGTTCAGCCCCGAACGGCGATCGAGACGGCCAAGAAGGCCGCCGCGATCGCAACCCCGGCCGCCAACGCTAGACCCACCGGATTGAGCGGCAGCGGTCGGCCCTGCCGCATGGCGCGTTCGAGCGACACCCAGCGGTAACACGAGACAGCGGCGAGCACCATACCGAGGCACACGAGACCGAGCGCCAGTCCGCGGCGAGCGACGACCCCGAAGGCGTCGCCAGCGAAGGCTTCGATGGCGACACCGCCCCCGAGCAAGGTCAGCGAGGTGCGAATCCAGGCCAGGAAGGTGCGTTCGTTGGCCAGGCTATAGCGCGGGTCCGGCTCACGACCCGGCCCCAGCACCCGGCGTTCGAACCGGCCGGCCCGCCCATCCTCGAACGACTCATCCTCGAACGACGGCGGCACGGACACCCCGCCAGCCCCGTCAGGCCGCCGCGCGCACGGCGACGATGTGCCCCACGACCCCCGCCAGCCAACCGGTCTCGCCCCGCATCCAGCGGGCCGCCACCAGATTGTGCGGAACGACGACGAAGTCACCTTCGCGCTGATCGGCCACCGCGAGGTCGGTCCCGAACACGTCGGTGACCACACGCCAGCGCAAGTCTGTTGTGCGGGAAAGATATTCACCGATGCCGATGGCATAGGCCTCGACGATCGCATCGTGGTCCGGGCGTTTGCGTTTGGCGAGGTCGCGCCACTCGGTCAGTTCGCGGTCGAAGCCCGCGGCAAGCGAGTCCAGGTCGTCCACGTCGACGCCCGCCCCCGCCAGTTCGGCCAGGCCCGCCTCGATCCGCTGCCGCTCCCCCGGGCCGAGCCCACGATCGCGTGGCCGCAGTGGCCCCACTCCGGACTCATCGATCAGGGATTCGTCGGCCTCGGGATAGCGCGCCGGCCCAGCCGGCACCGCCTGCTCCGGCTCGGCATCGGCCTTGCGGCGCGAGAAGAAGCCCATGTCAGATGACCCGCGGCGTGCCGTCGTCACCGACGATCGGCTTCGCGGCCCCCGCCCACGCCCGCATGCCGCCGTCGACATTGACGGCATCGATGCCTTGGGCATTGAGCCACGCCACGACCTGGCCGGACCGCCCGCCCGAGCGACAGATCACGGCGACCGGCTCGACGTCGGGCAGATCGTGCAGCCGGGCCGGGATCTCACTCATGACAATGTGGACCGCGCCCGGAGCCCGTCCGGCCGCCCACTCGTCGTCCTCGCGAACGTCGAGCACGACCGCGTCGTCGGCCAGGTCCGTCACTGCCACTGTGGGTATGCCGCTCATGTCGCCCATTCTTCTCCCTTGCCCATCCTTCTCTTTCTCCCAGCCTTAGCCAGCGCGCCGCTCCGGCTACTTCAGGAACTTCGAGGTCCGTCGGTCGGCCAGAGGTTTGCCGCCGGTCTGACAAGTCGCGCAGTACTGCAATGAGGAGTCGGCGAACGACACCTCGCGCACGACATCGCCACACTCCGGGCAGACCTCGCCCGTGCGCCCGTGGACCCGCATACCGGCGCGCTTGGCATCCTTCAATTCCGCCGCCGGCTTCCCAGAGGCCGTGGCCACTGCCCCGGCGAGCGTCTCGCGCATCGCCTCATACAGCCGCGCCACGGCGTCGGCGTCCAGCGATGCCGCCATCGCGAACGGCGACATCTTGGCCACGTGCAGGATCTCGTCGGAGTACGCATTGCCGATGCCGCCGATGATGCCCTGATCGCGCAACACGCCCTTGATCTGGGCGCGGCGCCCGGCCAGGATCGCGGCGAACCGCTCCTCGGTGAAGTCCATCCCCAGTGGGTCCGGCCCGAGGCTGGCGATCCCCGGCACCGCCATCGGGTCCGACACGATGTATGCCGCGAGCCGCTTCTTCGTGCCCGCTTCCGTCAGGTCGAAGCCCGAGTCGTCGGAGAGCCGGACACGCACGGCGATGGGCGACTTCCCGGGGCGAATGACGGTCGTGGGGAGCGCCTCATACCACCGCAGCCACCCGGCCCGGGCCAGGTGAAAGATCAAATGCGTTCCGCCGCAGTCGAGGTCGAGGAACTTCCCGTGCCGGGTGACCGACTCGACCGGCGCGCCGATCAGGGCCTGGGGAGGCGGCGACACGGTCTTCAAGACCGTGAACGAGCCCAGCTCCACCCCGACGACGGCCTGGCCGACGGCTCTGGACTCCAAGAACGCGCGCAGGGCGTCGACCTCCGGCAACTCCGGCATTCTCAGTCCCGCCTTCCTGGAGTCCGATTGGACCGCCACATCTCAGTTCTCCACCACCACATCGCTCAGTTCTCCACCACCACATCGCCGGGGACCGGCGAACCGTCCAGGGCCACCTGCAGGAGGCGCGCGAGGCCGTAGCCGTCGGAGGCGCGGCATACGGGCACCTTGGCACGTTGCGCGCGGCGGGGACCGAACTCGTCATTGGCAAGCGGGGTGAAGTGGGACAGCAGTTGCTCGGTCGCCGACAGCCGCCGGATGGCGATCGCGCGCACCTTCTCCGGTCGTTGCTCGGCGAACTCGCCATAGATCGTCGGGTCGTGCTGCCCGTCGTCACCGACCAGGACCCACTGGATGTCCGGAAGCTCACGGGCGAGCCGGTGCAGGCAGGCGCGCTTGTGATCTTGTCCGCTGCGAAACCAGCCCGTGTTGGTCGGCCCCCAGTCCGTCATCAGCAATGGTCCGAGGGGGTAGCCCTTGTCCGCCAGGAACGACAGCAGCGTGGGGACGGTGTTCCAGGCGCCGGTCGAGACATAGACGATCGGCGCGCCCGGGTGTGCCGCCAGCAGGCCGCGATACAGCGTGGCCATCCCCGGCACGGCCGTTCGCGCGCCTTGGTGGCGCACGAAGGTATTCCACGCGGCGATCAGTGGGCGGGGCAGCATCGTCTTGATGATGGTGTCGTCGATATCGCTCACCACCCCGAAGGTCACGGCCGGGTCGACGATGCAGATCGGCACGCTCGCCCGGGTGCCGGTGGCCGATTCGAGTTCGACATCGTGCCAGCCCGGGGGCAAGCCATGGTCCGAGACCACGACATCGAGTATGCCCGTGCGGTCCGTCCGGGCGGTCACGGTCCGGCTGCCCACGCGGACGGTTACGGGCGCATTCATGGCTGGGGTGGTGAAGAAGGCTCGCCATCCCCGGCGACCCCCGAGCGCTCGGGAACTCACGACCGGCCCCGCCGGCCGGGCTTCTGACCGGCGACTGAGGACGACCCGCGCGAGGATGCGGGCGTGACCGGTCGATCCGTAGCCGGGGTAGCCCACGAATTGGCTCGCATAGCCGCGGCGGGTCAGGGCGGCCCCTTTCAGGGCAGTCCACCGGTCTTCTAGGACCGCGGCGGCGTGCGGCTTGGCCATGCGTGAACACTAGCCAGTTCCGCTGGTCTGACTCCTTGTGTGACTCAGGGGACAGCGGCGGGCGTCGCTGGTGTGACCCCTGGCATGACGATGGGGTTTCGGCGCGTTGCCTGGGATAATCGCCGGGACCCGTCCCGTACTGTCGAATCGAGCCCCCATGTCGACGCCGCTGCGCATCAATACGCTCGGCACCCGCTGGGAAGTCGACCTGAGCGAGACCTCGGAAGAGGTGGCGGATGAGCTTCGCCGGCTCTGGCGCGACGCCGGGGACTGGTCCCCGGACACGTGCGAGCCCGCCGGGTTTCCGCGACCGCTGGAAGTGGTCAGCCAGCCCGGCGCCGGCCGCGTCCTGCCCTCCTTCGACCCCGACGACCCGACGCAACCGTTGCCGAGCGTGATTCAGGTGTCGGACGATCCGCGCACCGCGCCATACATCTTCTCGACGGCGATCACGGCGCGCGGAATTATGGCCCAGTCCGGCCGGCTGACGATGCTGCACGCCGCGGCTCTGGCCCATCCCGACACCGGGTCGGCAATCCTGCTGATCGCGCCGTCCGGGACCGGCAAGACGACCGCGGCCCGCACCCTCGGTCGCACGCTGTCTTATCTGTCCGACGAGACCTCGGCGCTGCGCCCGGATCACACGATCGTGGCGCACCCCAAGCCGCTGTCCATCGTGGGCGAGGGAGGCAAGTCCGAGGCGTCTCCCGCGGAGTTGGGGTTGCTACCGCCGCGGGCCGACGCTCGCCTCGCCGCCACCGTGCTGCTGGAGCGGCGCGCGGGGCAGGTGGCTCACCTCAAACCCGTGCCGCTGATCGAGGCGCTGATCGAGGCCATACCCCAGTCGTCGTCGTTGCCGGCCCAGGAGCGCCCGCTCAGCGGGCTGGCCGAGGTCCTGCGCACGGGGGAGGGGGTGGCGACGCTGGTCTACAGCGAAATCGAGGACGCCGCGCCCGTGATCCTCGATCTCCTTGCGCGCTCGGCTCCCGGCCGACTCGTACCAGCCGACTATGACGTCATTGAGGCCGACGACCGGCGCCGCGGGACGGCGTGGACCCAGGCCCCTGGCCGGAGTGCCCCCGGTGACGCCGAGCCGCTCGTCATCGAGCGCGCGGCGTGGATCGAGGCCCTGGCCTGGGGGTCGGAGTCGCTGGTGCTGAACGGCCCGCAGCCGGTGCGGCTAATGGGTCTCGGGCACACGATCTGGCTGGCCGCGGACGAGCCGATCGGGCTGGCCGAGATCGTCGAACAGGTGGTAGCCGAGCACGGCCCGCACCCTGAGGCCGCCGAACTCGTCCGGGACGCCATCGCGAAGCTGGCCGAGGCCGGCCTCGTTGTCTTCGTCGCGCCGCGCCCGTGACCGGCGCTCGCGGGGTGGTCGCGAGCGCGACCACTAGCCTGTAGCGGTGATCCGTTCGGCAGGGCGCTGGCTCGTCACCTGGCTCGTCACCCTGGTCTCGCTGGTGGCTGTCGTGGCCGCGGGCCTCCTGCCGACCACCGCGTCGTATGCCGCGCCGCCGGGCCAGGTCCAGGCCCCTGGCCAGGGCCAGGGCCAGGGCCAGGGCCAAGCGTTCGGCTCCGGTCAGACGTTGGAGGCCGCCGGCACCCCGGGGACATCCCGAGCCACCGCAGCCACAACGCACCCGATCGTGCTTGTTGGCACTGGTGGATTCACCTGGTCCGACCTCTCAGCCGCGCGCACCCCGACCTTCTGGGCGTTGCTTCAACGCGCGGCGGTATCGACGGTGACGGTCCGCTCGGTCAACACCAATACGTGCCCGGTGGACGCCTGGCTGTCGCTGTCCGCGGGCGAACGCGCCGCGGCGGCCGGTGTGAACGGGGCCATGCGGCGCGACACGGGCACACCATGCCCGGGGATGGGCGAGCCGGTCAACGGGCAGGTGCCCAACTGGAGCGACTACCGGTCGTTGGCCGAGCGCAGCGACTTCGGCGCCGAGCCGGGCATGCTCGGTGACCAGCTCGCGGCGGCGGGCGCGGAGGTGCTGGCCGTCGGTCCGGGAGCGGCCATCGGCGCAGCCACCGAGAACGGCGAGGTGGCCGAGTATCTCGACCTCGCTACCGCCTTGGCCACGCAGCGGTTGCCCGCCACGCGCGTGACGCTCGTCGATCTTGGGAGCGTCCGGGATCCCGATGACCAGCCTCGCGGGGAGGCGGCGGTCCAGGAGACGTTGGCGCAGCAGGTCAGCGCCCTGGACCAAAAGCTCGGTGAACTCCTGACGCGCCTCCCGGCGGATGCTGACGTCCTCGTCGCGGGCCTCTCGGATGGTGGCCGGACGGCTCGACTGCGGCCGGTGCTCGCCGCCGGACCCGACTTCGGGGCCGGCCTGCTGTATTCGCCGTCGACTCGCCAGCCGCGGCTGATCCAGTCATCCGACCTAACGGTCACCCTGCTCACGCTGGCCGGGGCTGAGGTGCCACGTGGCCAAGGTGGTGGCGTCCTAGCGGCGCGCGCCGACAGCGACGATGTGGCCGCCCGCTATCGCGACCTGGTCGATCTTGACCTCGCGACCCTCAAGGGCCACGCCCTCGTCCCGCCCTTCTTCAACGGGATGATCCTGACCCAGTTGGCGATCTACCTCGGCGTTTGGGCGCTGCTGAAGGGCCGGCTCGGCGCCCCCACCAGCCGCCGGCGCCTGCTCGGGATTGTCCAAGTCGTGTCGGTGGCCGCCGCAGCCGTACCGGTGGCGTCCTTCTTGGCGAACCTCTTGCCGTGGTGGCGGGTCGACCCGGTGATGCTCGCGCTCGTCGGGGCCGTGGGCGTGTTCGTCGCCATGATCACCCTGGTCGCCGTTGCCCCGCCGGCCGGCCGACATCTGCTCGGCGCCATGCTGGTTGTTTCCCTGGCCAGCGCGGTGGTCCTGGCGGCCGACGCGGTCACCGGATCGAGGCTGCAACTCTCCTCCATGATGGGCCTGCAACCGGTTGTCGGCGGCCGCTTCTACGGTATGGGGAATGTGACCTTCGCGCTCTTCGTCACCTCCGTGATCCTCGCCGTCACCGTGCTCGCCGACGCGCTCGTGCGCCGCGGGAAGCGCCTCGTCGCCGCCGGCGTGGTCGCCGCCGGGGGCCTGGCCGCGGCGGTCGTCGACGGCCATCCGTCATGGGGTGCCGACGGGGGTGGACCGCCCGCGCTGCTGCCCGGCATCGCCTACCTCGTCCTGGCGGTCCTTGGCGTCCGGCTCACCTGGCGCAAGGGCGCCCTCATCGCCGCCGTGACCGCGGGACTCTTCCTCTTGGTGGGCTTCCTCGACTCACTGCGCCCGGCGGACAAGATGTCCCACCTCGGCCGCTTCTTCGAAAGCCTCGGGACGAGCGCCGCCCTCGACACGATCAACCGCAAGCTGTCCACCAATATCGGCAATCTCATCGGCAGCCCGCTGACCCTGCTCGTCCCGGTGGCCTTGGTCTTCGTCGTCTATGTGCTCCTTCGCCCGACATCTTGGGGGGCTAAGTCCCTGGAACGCAGCTTCGAACGGGCTCCGCTCCTGCGCTCCGGCCTCGTCGCCTGGGTCATCGTGATGATCCTCGGCTTCGCCCTCAACGACTCCGGTGTGGCCATTCCCGCCACCGGCGCGATGATCGCCATCCCGCTCGTCATCGCCGTCGCCGTTGCCACGCTTCGCGACCAGAGCCGGGAGTCCGCTCGGTGACCACCGGCGACTCCCGCCTGGGCGAGGCGACGCCAGAGGGGAGCCGCGCGCGGGGGGCGAGCGCGCGGCATACCGCATGGGGTTGGGTCGCCGCCGCGCTCATCATCGCCGCCGCGGCGTCGATCCCCGTGCTTCGCTATCTCGTGTTCTGGCCACAGGACCAGTGGCAGGTTGACATCGAGGTCTATCGCGAAGCGGGCGTATCGCTGCTGATCGGCCGCCCGATCTACACCGCGATGACCGAGGCGCCGCAGTTGTTGCCGTTCACGTATCCGCCGTTCGCGGCCTTCTTGGCGCTGCCGCTCGCGCTGGTGCCCTTCCGGGCGGCCGCGTGGCTCTGGACGGTCGGGCAAGTGCTCGCAACGACGGGGATCGTCTGGTACGCGGGCTATCGCCTGATCCACCGCCACGGGCGGGCGGAGCCACTACTCCTCGGGGCTCTGACGGCCGTGATGCTGTGGCTGCACCCGGTGTCGGACGGCATTCGCTTCGGGCAGATCAACGCCATCCTCGTCCTGCTGGTCCTGATGGATCTGCGTCGCCCGCGTCCCGGGTTGATCGCGCACATCCCGCCGGGTGTCTTCGTCGGCCTGGCGATGTCGATCAAGCTGACGCCTGGCGTGTTCGTTGTGCACTACCTGCTCTGCCGACGATGGAAAGAAGCCGGCACCGCCATCGCCACTGCTGCTCTCGTGACGATCGGGGCGGCCATCGCCCAGCCCGCGTCGTCCGTGATCTTCTGGGGCGGCGCGCTGCAGGATCCGGCGCGGCTGGGCCCCAACCGTGGCACCTCCAACCAATCGATCCGCGGTGTGCTGATGCGTCTCGGGCCAGAGGGGTTGCCGGGGATGTTGATGTGGTCGGTGTTCGCGGGTGTCGTCGCCGTCGTCGGCTTCCGTCTGGCCAAGCGGGCGTATGCCGCGGGCGACTCCATCACCGAAGTCGCCGCCGTCGGCCTGATGGCTTGCCTGCTCTCACCGGTCGCCTGGATCCACCACTTCCACTGGGTGGTCGTGGTCATCCTGGCGATCCTCGGCGCGGACCCGCTGCGGGACCGGCGGCGGCTCCTGGCCGCCGGGGCGATCACGGCCTGGTTCTTGTGCCGGCTGCCCTGGTGGGGCATCTCGTGGCTCGCCAACGGCTGGTCGCCAGAATGGTTCGGCCGCGTCCTGCAAAACGCCGACCTCGTCGGCGCCCTCCTCGCCCTCTGGCTGCTCTCCTGGAGCCTCGGGCGCTCCGTCCCCCCTGCCGGATTCCCGCCCAATCCCACAACCCGGCGCTTCGGGAGACTTTCCCGCCGTTAGGTTCCCATGCGAAGCGCCGGTTTGCCTCCCAAAGCTTTGGACCTGCTCCAGCGCCGCCAACGGCGAGGGCCCGTCCTCATCGTTTCCGATGAGGACGGGCCCTTCAGTTGAGCCGCGCCGGGAGCAGCGGGCTCTTAGCGGATCACCACCAGCAGGTGTAACCGACCGTGACCCGAACCGTGGAGGTCGCGGTCACACCGGCGGTGTCCGCCACGCGGTACTGAACGGTCTCGGCGCGGCCGATGAACCCGTAGTAAGGCGTGAACAGGATGCGGCCGTTGCTGACCTGGTAGGTGCCACCGGCAACGCTCAGCGAGCTCACCGGGTTGCCGCTGCTGTTGAGCAGGGTCAACGTGGACGACACCAGCGGGGTGCTGTAGCTGCCCGGGTAGTCGTTGTAGAGCACGTTGACACTGACCGGCGTGTTGGGCCGGGTCGTCGCCGAGTCCGGGTTGGCCACCGGCGGGTTGCCGGTCACGGTCACCTGGACCGTGCTGGAGACCGTGGTGCCGAAGCTGTCCGCCACCCGGTAGGTCACGGCCGGCGCCGTGCCCTGGAAGTAGCAGGACGGGCTGAAGACGACCTTGCCGCTGACAACCTTGTAGGTGCCGCCGTTGACCGCGATGGAGGTGACCGCGGTTCCCGTCGAGCTGATCAGGGTCAACGTCGCCGGGTTGAGCGGGTTGTCCGCCGCGCCGCCGCCGTCATTGGCCAGGACGTCAACCGTGACCGAGGTCTGGCTCGGGGTGGTCGCCGAGTCCGGCTTCGCGAACGGGCTGACACCGCCGACCGTGACCTTGACCGTGGCCGAGGTCTTCTTGCCCAGCGAGTTGGCGACGCGGTAGGTCACCGTGTCGGCCGTACCGATGAAGCGGGCGTTCGGGTGAACTTGATCTTGCCGGCCTCGACCGAGTAGGTCCCGCCGTTGACCGTCAGGGTGCTCACTGCCTGGCCGCTGGAGTTGAGCAGCGTGAGGCTGCTCGCGTTCATCGTCAGGCTCGGAGCGCCACTGTCGTCGTTGGCGAGGACGTCAACGCTCACCGCGGTCTCGTATGCCGTGGTGGCCGAGTCGTTGGTGGCGTGTGGGTAGGCCGAGGCAACAGTGACCTGGACGGTGGCCGTCGCGGTCGCGCCGGTCTCGTTGGCGACCCGGTAGGTCACTGCCGCGGCGGCGCCGGCAAAGCCAGCGTCCGGAGTGAACTTGATCTGGCCGCTGACGACCTCGTACTTGCCGCCGGGGACGTTGAGCGTGGAGACGGCGTCGCCTGGCAGACCGACTTCCTCTACTACTACTACTACTACTACTAGTACTACTCGTCGCCGACTTTCAAGGTCACCGACGTGGGCGTCAAGCAGACGACCACCTTCAACATCGACGACGATGTCGTTGAGAGCGGTCGGGGTGACGCCCGCAACCGAGACACCGACGTGCGCGCCCGCAACCAGGGCCGCGGGGGCGGCGATGGCGGTGGGCGTGCCGACAAGGCCGGCGAAGGCAACGACGGCTCCGCCGCGCCGTGAGGTTCCGGAGGTGGTCCCGAGGGCCCGGTGCTTTCCGGTGTTGGTAGCCGTGCTCCGCTCGGACCGGTGCTTCCCTTGGCCCCTACGCGCGTCGGACAGTGCGCAATTCCTTTCGTTCGATCGGCGCCCCGTGCGCCGACCCCTGCACTTGGCCGATGCCCCGAGACACCGGCGGTTGATCTGCGTGCGACGACGGTTGTGGCCTAGGTCGCACCTGATGTTACTAATCAGTAACATCAGCGGCACAACATTGTTGCATGCCAGGTGATAACGGCGTCAACCGAATCGTCCGCCCTAACAAGGAAAAGTAGAGGCCGTTTAAAAATCGTTCTGCCACAACAGTTTTTGGCGGTTAAAGTTTCAATGGCTAGACGGGATGCTGAGGATCTTCACGAGTTACCCGGCAGTAACACGATCGCTCCCCCGCCCGCCTCACCGTGCCTCGTGGGAGCGCTTACATGACCTACGGGTAGTAACCGGGTAACAATGATGAGGTTGTGACGGAGAAGCCGGCGGGTCGCGGTCAGGCGCGGAGGGCTTCGATGACGGTCACGGCCGCCAAGAGGAGGCAGACAGCGCCGCCGATCCGCCGGATGGTGGCTAGGCGCATCCGCTTGAGCAACTGTCGACCCAAGGCAGCCCCCAGACCGGAAATCGTGGCCAGGGCGAGGAAGGCGCCCACGCCCACCGACAGCGGGTCCTGATACCGGGCAGCCAGGGATGCGGTGAGCAACTGGGACAGGTCGCCCCATTCGGCGAGGAACAGGATCAGGAAGCTGGCCCCGATGGCCCTCAGGCCGGTGGCCGGCGCGGTGACCTTCGCAGCGAACTCCTCCTCGACGTCGGCTTCCTCGGCATCGGCCTCTCCGGCGCCCCTGAGCAGGAGGAACCCGCCGAGCACGAACATGGCGGCAGCCACCGCCTGAACCGGCTGCGTCGGCAGCTTCGCCAGCAACCCGCCCAGCGTCACGGCGACCAACGTCTGCACTGCGAAGGCCGCGGTGACGCCGATCCACACCATCAGCGGTCGGTAGCGCGTGGCCAGCACCAACGTCGCAATGAACGTCTTGTCCGGCAGTTCGACCGGGAAGATGAGGCCGAACACGATTGCCGCGGTGAGGATGCTGAACGTCATAGCGATGCGCACGCTACTCGCGCCCACCGACATCCGGCCTGCCGATCCGGCGGGTGGACGGTCCTGAAGCCTCGGCCAGGAGGCGTCCTACGCTTCCCCTGTGACCCGTTATGGCTACTTCGGTCCCGCAGGGACCTTCACCGAGATGGCCCTGCGGGCCTGGCCGGGTGCCGAGGAAGGCGAGCACACGGCATACGCCTCGGTGGACGCGACCTTGGCCGCCGTCCGCGCCGGCGAGGTCGACGCGGCGATGGTTCCCATCGAGAACTCAGTCGAGGGCGGGGTGACCGCCACCCTGGATGCGCTGGCCAGCGGCAGTCCGCTGGTGGTCATCGGGGAGCGGCTGGTGAAGATCCGCTTCGTCCTCGCGGCGCGGGAGGGTATGGCGCTCGCCGACATCGCGACGGTCGGCACCCATTCGCACGCCTGGGCTCAGGTCCGCGGCTGGATGGGGACGCACCTGCCCGAGGCGACCTACCTCCCGACGTTGTCCACGGCCTCGGCGGCAACCGACTTGGCACCGGGTGGGGAGGGTCGCCACGACGCCGCCGTCTGTGCCCCGGTGGCGGCCGCCAAGGCGGGACTGATCGTCCTTGCCGACGACATCGGCGACATCAAGCGAGCCGTCACGCGCTTCGTCCTCGTTGCGCGACCCAACCGCATCCCGGCGCCCACGGGGGCGGACAAGACGACCTTGGTGCTCTATCAGCGCCAGGACCAGGCCGGTGGACTCCTGCGGTTGCTGGACCAGTTCGGCACGCGCGGAATCAACATGACCCGACTGGAGTCGAGGCCGACAAGGCACTCGATGGGGGACTACTGCTTCTCTGTCGACATCGAGGGGCATGTGCTCGACGAGCGCGTGGGCGAGGCGCTGACGGGACTGAAGCGGGTCTGTGCGGACGTCGTCTTCCTCGGGAGCTACGCCCGGGCGGACCAGGCTCGGGCACACGTCGCGCCATACAACTCCGACGACGACTTCCGTGCCGCGGGCCGGTGGCTGGCCGGAATTCGGGACTTGGTGGAGTGAATCACGCCAGGTCGGTGTCCCGCGTTGAGGAATGGCAGTTGACACTTCGCCTTAGGTAAGGCTTACCTTATTCCTGACGGATGCGCCGTAGGACAAGGATCGAACCATGCTCGTCAGCAACGCCCTCGTCGGGCTGCGCGAAGGCCTCGAGGCCTCGTTGGTCGTCGTCATCCTGATCGCCTTCCTGGTCAAGACCGATCGGCGCTGGGCGCTGAAGTGGGTGTGGGCGGGAGTGGCCGTCGCTGTCGTTCTCTCCGCCGGCCTCGCCGCGCTGCTCACCTATGGCACCCGGCAACTCTCCTTCGAGCAGCAAGAGCTGATCGGCGGGGCCGCCTCAATTCTGGCCGTGGCCTTCGTGACCGTAATGATCTTCTGGATGCGCAAGGCCGCGCGGACGATCTCCGGGGAGTTGAAGGGCTCCATGGACCGAGCCCTCGACGCCGGCGGCCTGTGGGTCGCGCTCGTGGGCTTCCTTGGCGTCGGCCGCGAAGGGCTGGAGACGGCGATCTTCTTCTACGCCACCGCGCAGGCCGCGGGCTCTGGCACGAGCCAGCCGCTGATCGGCTGGGTCGTCGGCATTCTCGGCTCCATCGTGATCGGCGTGCTGATGTATCGCGGCGCCATCCGGTTCAACATCGGGTCGTTCTTCCGCTACACGGGAATCTTCCTCGTGCTGGTGGCCGCGGGGATCCTCGCCTACGGCCTGCACGATCTGCAGGAGGCCGGCTTCCTTCCCGGTCTGCACTCGCTCGCCTTCGACGTCAGCCACATCATCGAGCCGGGCGGCTGGCTCGGCACACTGCTCAAGGGCATCCTCAACTTCACCCCCGCCACCACCTGGCTGCAGGCCATCGCGTGGACCGCCTATGTCGCCATCGTCATGCCGCTCTTCCTGCGGCCCGTGACCGCACCGCCGCGGCACGCCCAGGCCCCGGGCGCCCGCGTCGCGGCCTGACGACATCCGGCGTGCACCCCTCATCAACCGCTCACTAGGAGTCTTGTTCCGTATGCCGTTCCTCACCCCCCGTCCGACCCTCGCCCTCCTCGGGGCCGCGGGCCTGGTCTTGACCGGCTGCGGCGGGTCCATCGACACCAAGACCGGAGCCTCGGCCTCGGCCGGTGGGCCGATCACGGTCACCGCCACCGACACCGAGTGCCAGGTCTCGGCCGTCACCGCCCCCGCGGGCACCATCACCTTCAAGGTGACCAACACCGGCACCAAAATCAATGAGTTCTATGTGTATGCCGAGGGCGACCGGATCGTCGGTGAAGTCGAGAACATCACGCCCGGCATCTCCCGCGACTTCCACGTTGAGGTCACCGAACCCGGGACGTATCAGACGGCCTGCAAGCCGGGCATGGTCGGGGACGGCATCCGCGCGGCCTTCACCGTCACGGGTGATGCGCCCGCGGCCAAGACCGACGACGAGGACCTCAAGGCGGCCGTCACCGGCTACTCGCGCTGGGTCAACAGCCAGGCCGACGAATTCCTCAAGGAGACAACGGCTTTCGTCGCGCTCGTCAAGGCGGGCAAGGTCGAGGAGGCCAAGGCGGCATACCCGCACGCGCGGTCCTACTGGGAGCGGATCGAGCCGGTGGCGGAATCCTTCGGCGACCTCGATCCGATGATCGACGGCCGCGAGGATGTCACGGCTGAGGGCATGGAGTTCACCGGCTACCACCGGCTTGAGAAGGACCTGTGGGTCGATGGCCTGCAGAAGGACTCCAACGCCATTGCGGACAAGCTGCTGGCCGACGTCACCGAGTTGGTGACCAAGGCCAAGTCCGTCGAGCTCAACCCGCTCCAGCTCGCCAACGGCTCCAAGGCGCTCCTCGACGAGATCGCGACCGGCAAGGTCACGGGCGAGGAAGAGCGCTACAGCCACACCGATCTGTGGGACTTCGAGGCCAACTTCGAGGGGTCCAAGCAGGCTATCGCCGAGCTTCGTCCGTTCTTGGAGAAGAAGGACCCGGATCTGGTCGCCAAGATCGACTCCACCGGCAAGGCCCTCGGCGACCTGCTGGAGACCTACCGCGATGGGGACGGCTTCAAGCTCTACACCGACCTCACCGAGGATGACGTCAAGAAGCTCACCCAGGCGCTCGACGCCTTCTCCGAGAATGTTGCGCAGGTGGCCGGTGTCGTCGCCAAGGCCTGATGGCCACGCCGCAGATCCCTCGCGCCGGGCAGCCGTCGGCTCGGCCCTGGGGGTCGCAGCCGGCGCCGCGGGCGCCACTTTGGTGTATGCCGCGACCCGCGACAGCGCGCACGCGGCCGCTGCCCCGTCCCCGGATTCGGGTGGGGGACAAGGTGGTCCGGTTGGGGCGCCGATCGCCTTCCGTGGGGCTCACCAAGGCGGCATCGTCACCCCGGCGCAGGACCGGATGCATTTCGTCGCCCTCGACGTGGTGTCGGAGTCGGCCGAGGATCTGCAGGCGATGCTCACCGCGTGGACCCGCGCGGCCGAGCGGATGACGTATGGCGCGGAGGCCGCCCCGGGTGGCGCCGTGGGCCTCGGGCCGTATGGCGTGCCCACCGACACCGGTGAGGCGCTCGACCTGCCCCCGGCGAATCTCACGATCACAATCGGCTACGGCCCCAGTCTTTTTGAGCGCTTCGGCCTGGACGGACGCAAGCCCGAGGCGCTGCATGACCTGCCGGCCTTCATGGGCGACGATCTCGACCCGGCGACGTCCGGCGGGGACATCTGCATCCAGGCGTGCGCGGACGACCCGCAGGTGGCCGTGCACGCGGTGCGCAACCTGATCCGGCTCGGCTTCGGCGTCGTCGCGGTGCGCTGGAGCCAGCTCGGCTTCGGCCGGACCTCCTCGACCTCGGTCGCCCAGAAGACGCCGCGCAACCTCTTCGGCTTCAAGGACGGCACCAACAACGTCAAGGCCGAGGACGCCGAAGCCCTCGCCCAACATGTGTGGGTCGCGCCCGAGGATGTGCCCGGTGGCGCGGCGTGGATGGCCGGTGGCTCGTATCTCGTCGCCCGGCGAATCCGGATGCACATCGAGGTCTGGGACCGGACGAATCTGCAAGAGCAGCAAGATGTTTTCGGCCGCGGCAAGCTCGAGGGGGAGCCATTGGGGGCTAAGAAGGAGTTCGACGCGATCGACTTCTCGGCGACCCGGACTGATGGTTTGCCGGCGATCCCGCTGACCTCGCACGTGCGTCTCGCCCATGCGGACAACCTCAACGGGGTGCGCATCCTGCGTCGCGGCTACAACTTCACCGACGGCTCCGACGGCCAGGGCCACCTCAATGCCGGCCTGTTCTTCGTCGCCTTCATGCGCGATGCGCACACCCAGTTCGTCCCGATGCAGCGCGCACTCGCGGCCAAGGACGGCCTCAACGAATACATCGAGCACACCGGCTCCGCGCTGTTCGCCTGCCCGCCCGGCCTCGCCGACGGCGCCGACTGGGGCACCCAGCTCTTCGGCTGATCCTGCCCACCCGAGCGGAGTCCGCGAGAGGCAATCAGCGGTCGGGCAGGCAGCGGTCGGGCAGCACGAACCACCGCAACCCGCCGAAGTCCGCGTCACGATCGCGGTGCCCCACGAGATCGGCGCGTCCGTCGCGGCCAGAAGGGCGCGAGCTTCCACCAGATAACCGGCGAGGGCGCCGGGTGGGGCGGTGGTGGCGCGGATGGGTTCGACAATCGCAGGGGTGCCGCCCTCCTCCCGGTGTGCCGGATCGGCGAAATAGCGATGTTCCGTCGGATTGACATAGAGCACCGTGCCGCCGCCTGGCACAACCGGCACCGGATTGGTCATCAGCTCACGCCGGATCGCCAGCACCCCCGGCGTCCCGGGCCCACCGATGAACTTGTGTGGCGAGATGACCAGAGCATCCTTGTATGACGTGCCCGGCCCGTTCATCTCGATCTCGACATAAGGCGCGCACGCCGCGAAATCCCAGAACGACAGGGCGCCGTGCTCGTGCAACACCGTGGCGATCGCCTCGGTGTCGCTGACGATGCCGCTGACATTCGATGCG
>Ga0075158_10001296_pt1 | contig 19104 bp, 19 predicted proteins | sample JI91814BDNA_FD_70968 | JGI IMG/M metagenome (GOLD analysis project Ga0075158, IMG submission 70968) | Wastewater effluent complex algal communities from Wisconsin, to seasonally profile nutrient transformation and Carbon sequestration -... | ecosystem: Engineered > WWTP > Effluent > Algae... | reverse complement strand
AGGCTCTGGCCGGTGTGCTGGGCGATCAACTCGGCCATCTGCTTCTTGATGAAGAGCATCTGCTCGGCCTGGATCTTGATGTCCGAGGCCGTACCACCGATACCGCCCGAGGGCTGGTGCATCATCACGCGGGCGTGCGGCGTGGCATAGCGCTTGCCGGGGGTGCCGGCCGAGAGCAGGAACTGGCCCATCGACGCGGCCATCCCCATCGCGACCGTCGCGACGTCATTGGGCACCCAGTTCATGGTGTCGAAGATCGCCATGCCGGCGGTCACCGAGCCGCCCGGGCTGTTGATGTAGAGCCAGATGTCCTTGGTCGGGTCCTCGGCGGCGAGCAGCAGCATCTGCGCACAGATCGCGTTCGCGTTGTCGTCGCGGACTTCGGAGCCGAGGAAGATGATGCGTTCCTTGAGCAGCCGGTTGTAGATGTGATCGTCGAGCCCGAACTGCCCACCCTGGGCAGCTGCGCTGGGGTTGCTCACGCTGGTCTCCGTCCTGACGGCGTGCTCGTTGCGGATAGTCATGGTGACCCTAACGCGCGGCCTTTCCCAGACAATCCCGCCGTATGCCGTGTTCGCCCTGAGCGCAGCGCCCCACCTCTCCCGTCGAGTGGCCGGTTCAGGGTCGTCGAGTGGCCGGTTCAGGGTCGTCGAGTGGCCGGTTCAGGCCGACCCGGTCGCCGCGTCGCTCGGGACGGTCGGCGCGGCTTCGGGCTCAGGCTCGCGCACCGAGGGCACCATCAGCAGGGCCAAGATCGCGCCGGCCCCGACGACGAGCAGCGACTTCAGGACACCGACGTGGTCACCGAGGAAGCCCAACAGGGGCGGGCCGGCGATGAAGGCGGCATACCCGATCGTCGCGACGACCGACATCCGGGAGGCTGCGCGCGCGGGGTCGTCGGCGGACGCACTCATACCGACCGGGAAGCCGAGCGCGGCGCCCAAGCCCCAAATCGCGGCGCCGAGATAGGCGAGGACGGCGCCGCCGAAGATGACCAGAAGCGCCCCCAGCACGGCCAAACCGAAGCTGACCCGAAGCACCGGCACCCGGCCTTGCCGGTCGAGCAGGCCGGTGCCGACGAGGCGGCCGACCGTCATGAACGTCAAGAAGGTTGCGAAGGCGAGCACACCGGCCCAGGTCGGCAGGTCGTACCCCTCGTGGAAGGCGACCGCGAGCCAGTCGTTCGCCGTCCCCTCGGTAAAGGCTGCGACAAGCACGACGAAGCCAATCAACAGGGTGCGCGGCTCGGTCCACGCCGAGGCGGCTTTGGTGCCGGCACCCGCGTGGTGGGCTGCCGTAGCCCCGGCTGCCGTCGCGTCGTGCGGCAAGAGCGAACGCAGGGACCACGCCCCGATCACGACGACGAGGACGGCGATCGCGACCATGTGGACGAGGATGCGGACAGCGCGGCACCCAGCAGCGCCGAGACCACCGTCCCACCGGAGAAGGCCGCGTGGAAGTGCGGCATGATCGCCCGGCCGAGATGGCGCTCGACGTCGGACCCCTCGAGGTTCATGCCGACATCCCAGGAGCCCACCCCCAGGCCGGCGAGGAAGAGGCCGACCATCAGCAGGGCGCGCGAGTGCGCGACATCGACGCCGAGCCCGATCACCAGGATCCCCGTCGCGGCCATGGCCAGGGCCGTGCTCACCACCGCACGCAGCCCGAAGCGCTCGATCAGCTTGCCCGTGGAAGGCAGGGCCAGGACCGAGCCGAGCGACATCGCGAACAGGGTGGCCCCGAGTTCGCCCGCGCTCAGGCCGAGTTCGAGCTTGGCGTCGGCGATCCGCGACGCCCAGCCGGCGAAGGCCAGACCGGCGAGAGTGAACAGGGCAAAGACGCTGGTCCGGGCAGCGAGGGCGACCGAACGGTCGACGGGTGCTGGGGTCATCGGGCTTCCTGGGCGAGAGTGGTCGTCGGGGGCAGGCGGGTCACGTGAACGGGGTCGAAACGATTCGAGTCGAACCGATTCGACTAGTGTGCCCTCCATGCCCGCGCCACGTCAAACCCGGAAGGCCGCCTCCGCTACCGGCCGACCGGCCGCCTCGGCCGGACAGCCCGGGCGAGCCAAACGCCCCACGCTCCGCGATGTCGCAGAGCTGGCCGGCGTCTCCTTGTCAACGGCCTCGCTCGTCTTCAGCGGCCGCGGGCCGGTCGCCGACGTCACCGCGGCACGCGTGCGCGCCGCAGCGCAGGAACTGGCGTATGCCGGCCCCAACCCCCTCGCCTCCTCGTTGCGTCAGGGCCGCACCGGCACGGTCGGGGTCGTGGTCGAAGGCCGACTGGGCGACGCCTTCGGCGACCCCTTCGCGCTGACCGTTCTTGACGGACTAGCCCGCGAGTTGGACGCCATCCCCGCCGCGCTGCTGCTCCTCCCCCGCGAACCGGGCGACGATTCCCGCCTGCTAGCCCAGCTTGGCGCGGCGGCAGTCGACGCGGTCGTTTTTGCGCTCTGCGGGCCGCGGGACGACCCGGCCGTGGACCTCTTGGCCGGGCGCGGCATACCGATGATCGCCGCGGGCGCGCCCGTCGACCCGCGGGTGCCGCAACTGCTGGTGGCCGAGCGGGCTGCCAGCGCAGAGGTGGCACGGCTCCTGGTGGGGCTCGGTCATACACGCATCGGGCACATCACCTTGCCGCTGGCGCCGCGTGTACCCACCGGCCCGGTCGCGCCGGCACAGGTCGCCCTGGCGTCCTATCCGGACGGGGCCGCCCGGGCGCTGGGTGTGCTCGATGTGGCGCCGGATGCCCGCGTGGTGCAGACCACGATCGCCGATGTGGCGTCCGGCGAGCAGGCCGCGCGGCTCCTGCTTGGGGTCCCCGCGCATGAGCGGCCGACCGCCATCATCGCCCAGTCGGACGTCCTTGCCGCCGGTGTCCTCCGGGTGGCGGCCGACCTCGGCCTGCGTGTGCCCGAGGACCTCTCGGTCACCGGATTCGACGGTCTCGACCTGCCCTGGGTGGACGTACGCCTGACCACGGTCGTGCAGGACGGCCAGGCCAGGGGCCGCGCCCTGGGCGCCATGGTCGCCGCCGCATTATCCGGCGCGAGCGTCCGCACCACGCACTTCCCCACGCACCTGCGTCTCGGCGAGACCACCGGGCCGCCGCCCACTCGCTGACGGCCCGTATGCCGGGGGCACCGCTCGGGCGGGAAAGCTGTCAGCCCACCAGAAGCGGTCAGGCCTTGGCGGCCTCGTCGGCAGGCGCGGCCTCGTCGGCAGGCGCGGCCTCGTCGGCAGGCGCGGCCTCGTCGGCAGGCGCGGCCTCGTCGGCAGGCGCGGCCTCGTCGGCAGGCGCCTCCACGGCGTCCGCCTCGACAACCTCACCCTCGATGGTGTCATCGAGCAGGTCGTCAGCGTCGACCTCGAGGATCGGCAATGACGGCTCGTCCTCGGCGTCCTCCTCGACCCCTAGCTCCGAGATGTCCACGACATTGCCCGAGGCGTCGGTGATCCTCGCCCGGTCGAGGACGGCCGCGAGGGCCTTGCGACGCGCCACTTCGGAGACCATGGACGGCACCTGGTTGTTGGCGTCGATGGCCTGGGCGAACTCGCTGGGGTCCATGCGGTACTGCTGCGCCTGCATCAGTAGGTATTCGACGAACTCCTCCTGCGAGACGTCCACGTCTTCCTGCTCCACCAGCGCGTCGAGGATGAACTGCGCCTTCAGCGCCCGGCGGGTGGACTCATCGACCTCGGCCCGGTGCTCGGCGTCATCGAGGCGACCCTCCTCCTGAAGGTGGTGGTTCACCTCGTGCTCGATGACGCTCTCGGGCATCGGGACATCGAGGGTGTCGATGAGGTGCTCGAGGATCTTGTCGCGGGCCTGCAGGCCCTGCTCGAACTTCTTGGCGCGCTCGGTGGTGGCGTTCACCTCGGCCTTGAGCTCATCGAGAGTGTCGAACTCCGACGCCAACTGGGCGAAGTCGTTATTGAGCTCCGGCAGCTCGCGCTCCTTGACCGACTGGACCGTGACCGTGCACTCGGCGTCCTCGCCCGCGTGGTCGCCCCCGGCCAGAGGCGCGGTGAACGTCGCCGACTCGCCGGCACTCAGCCCGGTGAGCGCCTCATCGAGGCCGATGAGCATATTGCCGCTGCCGACCTCGTAGGAGATGCCGGCCACCTCGTCGATGGACTCCTCGCCGATGGTGGCGGCCAGGTCGATGGAGACGAAGTCGCCCACGCCGGCCGCCCGCTCAACCGGGACCAGGGTGCCGAAGCGGGTCCGCAACTGGTCGAGGCGCTCGGTGATGTCCTCGTCGGTGACCACGACGTCATCGACGGTAACCGCGATGGTGTCGAGGTCGGGCAGGGTGATCTCTGGGCGGACGTCGACCTCGGCGGTGAAGGCCAACGGCTCGGAGTCGTCCATGGGCACCGCGGTGATCTCGACCTCGGGCTGCCCGATCGGGCGGACCTCGGCCTCCTCGACAGCCTGGCCGTAGAAGTTCGGGAGGGCCTCGTTGATGGCCTCCTGCAGCACGGCGCCGCGACCCACCCGCTGGTCGATGATCCGCGCCGGAACCTTGCCCTTGCGGAATCCGGGGACCGAGATCTGCGACCCGATCGCGACGTAGGCCGCGTCGATGCTCGGCTTGAGCTCGTTATACGGGACCTCGACGGTCAGCTTGACCCGCGTGGGGCTCAGGGTCTCGGCAGCGGTCTTCATCAGGTGGCACTCCAGCAATCGGATCAGGGTTCGGGCACAGGGGCCCAGCAGTCGAGCGCGCGAGCGCATCGAAACGGGGGCGTGGCTGCGTCCATCCTATGGGCAGCGGCGGTTACGCCCAAAAACGCCGAGCGGCGTCGGGGTAGCCGGATTTGAACCGGCGGCCTTCCGCTCCCAAAGCGGACGCGCTACCAACCTGCGCCATACCCCGTTGCACGGGCGCCCCCAACGAGCGCATTCCTAGCTTTGGCTGGATCGGACGCCGATGGCCCGGTCAGGGCCCTCGGCTCGGTCGCCGGGATCTCGATGAACCGACGCTGACCTGTGGAAATGCCGTGCGAGCGGGCGACGAGAATCGAACTCGCGTAATCAGTTTGGAAGACTGAGGCTCTACCATTGAGCTACGCCCGCGTGCCGTATGCCCGCGTGGACACCAGCGAGCGTATGGTAACCGCCCGCTTGCCCGCCCCTGCAAATCCGTGACCGAGTCCGTACTCTCGACGGGCTGCGACGATGCACGCCTGTGGCTGATGTGGCTCGCGATGATAGAATCACCCCGGCCACCGGCCTTGCCGGCTGCGCTGTGCATGTCCTTTTGCTTCGTCGGCACTGCTGCCCATAGATGACGTCACACCGCGTCCAACCGCCGTCCATACCCAGGGGAACACACCATGACCGACCGCCAGCCCGCGATGAACCGGTCGCGACGCAGCACGGCGCGCCGCGGACTGACCCTCCCCGTCGCCGTCATTGCGACCGTGACGGGCGTCTCCTTGGCCCCGGCCGCGGCGAGCGCCATGACAGGCAACGCGCTGCCGGCGATCATCGTGCTCGCCACGGGCACCGACACCTCGACCAGCGACACGACGACGACGTTCACCCCGCCGCCGACCGACCCGACGACGACCGACGCGACCACGTCCGACCCGACGACCAGCCAGCCGACGACGACCGAGCCGACCTTTACGCCGCCGCCGTCCGACACCACGAGCACCAGCCCGACATCGACCTTCACGCCGCCGCCGACCAGCACCAGCGCACCGCCCACCAGCACGCGACCGACGAGCACGAGCAGCACCAGCCGGCCGGCGACCTCCAGCACGAGCACCCGCCCGACCGTCGCGAGCACCACGCCGGTCCCGCCGACGAGCGTCGCTCCACCACCCCCCAGCACCTCCGGGGCTGTGAGCACGACGGCGCCGATCACATCCACGTCGAGTTCGTCATCCTCGGCCGACGGTGCAGGTGCGGACACCCCGACCAACGAAGGCCCCGGCATCCAGGAGCGCGTGAGCAATATCGCCAACGACATCCTGGGCAACGGGACCAACTGGGATTTGATCAAGAAGACCCTGATCGGCCTGGCCCTCGCCGGCCTCGGCGTCCTCGCGATCGCCGTCGTCCGACCCCGGCGCCACTGACCGCTCCGTCCCTCAACCCTGCTGGGACACCCCTGTCCGTACGTGGCTCCCTAAGCTCTGCTAGCTGGGCTTAGGTGACCTCCACCAGGTTCTACCCTGCTGGACGACACCTAACGTGTGCTAGCAGAGTTTAGGAACGGGGCTTGACGCACGAGAAATACGTGCTCGGCCGGCCGGCGGCCAGGGCCTTCCCCTCGAAGCCGTCCAGGTCCTTCCATTCCGGGCGCGGGACTTCGGCAACCGCGAACCCCGGGAACTGCGCCAGCTGGGCCCGCACCCACGCGCGATAGACCGGATGATCGGTCGCGATCAGCAAGCGCCCGCCGGGCGCCAGCAACGTATGCAGCATGGTCAGATTCCGCTGTTGCACGAAGCGCCGCTTGGCGTGCTTCGGCTTGGGCCACGGGTCGGGGAAGAGCAGATGGATCGCGGCGAGCGTCCCGGGCTCGAAGCCGCGCTCGAGTAGCGCCAGCGCATCCCCGGCCCAGACGCGCAGGTTGGTCACGTCACGGGCCTGCGCCGCGGCCAGCATCCGCACGACCCCCGGCAGGTGAACTTCGGCCGCCAGCACATCGTGCTCGGGGTGGGCGGCGGCATACCCGATCGCGGCGGCGCCGTGACCGGAGCCGATCTCAACGACCAGGGGCGCCATCCGCCCGAAGGCCGCCGCGCGATCCACCGGAAGTGCGGTGACCTCCGCGTCGGGCAACAAGGTGACCAGCCGTTCCTTGGTCAACGAAGAGAGGCGATACCGCGGCGTATAGGTGCGGATCCGGCTCGGGTGCGCAACACCGTCAGGGACCCCGGTGGTAGGCGTGGTCACGGCTTCCATACCACCAGTGCCCCGCGGTCGTCGCCGTCCCCGCCGAGCGCCTCGCCGCACAGATACGCCGCGAAGCCCTCGAAGCCGACTTGCAGCGCCCGCTCGGCCACGCCGCCCATCCAGTCGATGCCGTCCAGCAACTCCCCGGTCCGCGTCTCGACGATCCCGTCGGTGTAGAGGATCAACGCATCACCGGTGTGCACCTCCCCCTCCATGCGCGGGAAGGGGATGCCGTCGATCAGACCGAGCGCCGGCCCTTGTTCGCCCTGCAGGGGATCCCATGTATTGCGCGCTGCCGAACACCGCATGGCGGGCGGGTGGCCGGCGCTGCTGATCCAGAAGCGGTCCGTGGCGGGATCGATCTCCAGGTGCACCGCGGTAGCGAAGCCCTCGCGCCACGGTTGTCGCACCAGATAGGCGTTGGCCGCGGACAAGAAGCGCTCGGGCTCGACCTGCCCGAGCAGGCCGCTGAAGGCACCGGCCACCATCAGCCCCCGGGAGCCGGCCCGCAAGCCGTTCCCGCTGACATCGATCAGGGCAAACTCCAGGTGCCCCGGGTGAAACCCGGGCGCGCTGATCAGGACGTCCCCGGCGAAGGCATCGCCGAACGCCCCGACCACCGCCGCTTCAGCCCGGTACCCCTCCGGCAGGGCCGGAAGTACGGCCAGCTGCTGCTGGCGCGTCCGCAACTCCACCAGCATCCGGTTGCTGCGCGTGCCATAGGTCCCCAGGCTGGCCCGCGAGGCCGAGAGGGCATACATCGCGATCATGCCGGCGGCCATGCTCGACAACACGGTGATTGCGCGCAGCGGCGTCGTAGGAACGATCCAAAAGACGAGTGCGAGCAGGCCCGCAATGAAGACGTAGAGCCCGATCAGGGGCGCCGGCGACAGGAACAAGCCGGCCACGACGACCCACGGTGCCAGGGTCAGCAGGGGGAACTCGTCGGGCCAGGCGATGTGCAAGGCCGCGCTGCCTGCCACCATCACCATGAGCATGACCAGCCGAGCGCGTTGCGAGAGCCGGATCTGCCCCAGCCGAACCTGCAATCGTCGCCAGGAAACGCGCGGTCCCACGCGTGGGGCTTGGGCGACGGTAGCCATGCCGTCAGTCGCTGGACGGCAGCGGCGGCAGCACGCCGTCCCGCTCGTATGCCGCAACCATCTCCAGGCGACGCACATGCCGCGGATCGTTCGAGAAGGGCGTTGCGAGGAAGGTCGCGACCATCGCCTTCGCCTCGTCCACGGCCGTCATCCGGGCGCCGATGGAAATGACTTGGGCATTGTTGTGCTCGCGCGCAAGCTGCGCCAGTTCTTCGTTGTAGCACAACGCGGCTCGGATGCCGGCGACCTTGTTGGCCGCGAGCTGTTCCCCATTGCCGGAGCCACCGAGCACCACGCCGAGCGAGTCGGGATCGGCCGCCACGGCTTGCGCGGCACGCAGGACGTAGACCGGGTAGTCATCGAGCGCGTCGTACTCGAGCGGCCCGTGATTGGTGACCTCGTGACCCTCCTCGGTCAAGAAGCCGACCAACTCATCGAGGAGTTCGTATGCCGCGTGGTCGCCGCCGATGTGTACGCGCATCAGTCCTCCTGGTCGAAAATCGGACCGCGGGTCCGGGTGCGCTTGAGTTCGAAGAAACCATCGGTTCCGGCGACGAGCACGCAGCCATCCCACAGTCTGCCAGCCGCTTCGCCCCGTGGCGAGGGGCTGACGACCGGGCCGAAGAAGGCGACGCCCTCGACGGCGATCACCGGCGTGCCGACGTCGTCGCCGACCAGGTCGATGGCGCGCTGGTGGGAGGTACGCAGCGCCTCGTCACCGGCGTCGCTCGAGCCGGCGGCAGCGAGGTCGGCCGGCAGCCCCACCTCGGCCAGGGCCTCGGCCATGACGGCGTCGTAGTCTTTGCGCTGCTGGTGATGGATCCGCTCCCCCAGCGCATCGTAGAGCGGTTTGACGACACCGTCGCCGTGCGCCGCGCGCGCGGCCATGATCACCCGGACGGGAGCCCAGGCCGCATCCATCAGGGCGCGGTAGTCCGCCGGCAGATCGCGGCCCTCGTTCAGGACGGACAGGCTCATGACCGACCAGGTGACATCGACCGGGCGAACCTCTTCGACGGCCATCAGCCACCGCGACGTCATCCAGGCCCAGGGGCACACGGGGTCGAACCACATCTCGACCGGCGTGCGAGCAGAGTCGACAGAATGCGAGGTGGGAGACATGCGGTCATTCTGCCACCCTTTCCGGAGCGTGAAAGTATGGCGCGAAACTGGGTGATCCCCAGCCAACCTTTCAGGAGTGAGAAGTGCCCGGAACCAATTTGACGCGCGCTGAGGCCCAGGACCGCGCCGCGATCGTGGCGACCGAGAGCTATGTCGTCAAACTCGACCTGACGACGTCACCGGAGACCTTCCGCAGCGTCACGACTGTGCGTTTCACAGCCACGCCGGGTGCCTCGAGTTTCATCGACCTCATCGCGCCGAGCGTCGAGGCGATCACCCTCAACGGTGAATCGCTCGATCCGGCAACGCATTTCGCCGACTCCCGGATCAGCCTCCCGGATCTCGCGGCCGCCAACGAGCTTGTCGTCGACGCCACCTGCGCCTACATGAACACCGGTGAAGGCCTGCACCGATTCGTCGACCCGGTCGACAACGAGGTCTACCTCTACACCCAGTTCGAGGTCCCAGACAGCCGCCGGATCATGGCCGTCTTCGAGCAGCCCGACCTCAAGGCGACCTTCGCCTTCAGCGTCACCGGACCAGATCACTGGCAGGTCGTCTCGAACGCGATCACCCCACAGCCCGAGCCCGCCGGACCCGGCACGGCCACCTGGACCTTCCCCGCAACGGGGCGGATCTCCTCCTACATCACCGCGCTCGTCGCCGGCCCGTATGCCGTGGTGCGCGACAGCGTCCAGACGCGGGCCGGCACCATCGACCTCGGCGTCTTCTGCCGGACCTCGATGCTGCCCCACCTGGACGCCGACAATGTGCTGGCGGTGACCAAGGCCGGCTTCGGCTTCTTCGAGGAGATGTTCGACGCGCCCTACCCCTTCACCAAGTACGACCAGCTCTTTACGCCCGAATACAACATGGGCGCGATGGAGAACGCCGGCTGCGTGACCATCAACGAGCTCTATGTCTTCCGCGGCAAGGTGCCCGACTCCACCGTCGAGCGCCGGGCACTGACGATCCTGCACGAACTCGCGCATATGTGGTTCGGCGATCTGGTCACCATGAAGTGGTGGGACGACCTCTGGCTCAATGAGTCGTTCGCCGAGTGGGCCTCGACCGTCTGCCAGGCGGAGGCCACCGGGTGGCACTCCGCATGGACCACTTTCTGCACGCACGAGAAGGCCTGGGCCTACCGCCAGGACCAGCTCTCCTCGACGCACCCAATCGTCGCGCCGATCCGCGACCTGCACGATGTCGAGGTCAACTTCGACGGCATCACCTACGCCAAGGGCGCGTCGGTCCTCAAGCAACTCGTTGCGTATGTCGGCCGCGACCCCTTCGTCGCCGGCCTGCGGACCTATTTCGCCAAGCATGCGTGGAGCAATACGACGCTGGGCGATCTGCTCATCGAGCTTGAGGCGGCGTCCGGCCGTGATCTGCGCACGTGGGCGCAACTTTGGTTGGAGACGGCCGGCGTCAATGTCCTTACGCCCCAGATCGATTCGGACGACCGTGGCCTGGTCAGCGCGGCCAGCATCGCTCAGACCTGCGCGTCCGGAGATCAGCAGTTGCGCCCGCATCGCCTCGTCGTCGGGACGTATGACGTGATCGACGGCGCCTTCGTCCGCACCGGCCGGCACGAGCTCGACGTCGACGGCGAGAACACGCCGCTGCCGATGCTCATCGGGCAGCCGCGTCCGGCACTGGTCCTGGTCAACGATGAGGATCTTGCCTACGCCAAGATCCGCTTCGACGAGCGTTCGCTTGCCACGGTCCTGGCACATCCGCGGGGCTTCGCCGAAACCTTGCCGCACTCGCTCGCTGTCGCGACCGTCTGGGACATGACACGCGATGGCGAGATGGCGGCGAGCGACTATCTGCCCTATGCCCTGGCCGTCATCGACGGCGAGCGCGACTCCGCGCTGCTGCGCAATCTGCTCGCGCAGGTGCACACCTGCCTGGTCCACTATTTGGCGCCCGAGCACCGGGACGACGCCCACCGCCTGGTCATCGCCCGGGGTCTCGAACTGGCTCAGGCCGCACCGGCCGGAAGCGATGCGCAACTGCAGTTGGTCACGGCATACGCCGCGTTGATCGCCCCCGGCGACGACACGACGACGCTGGCCGGGCTCTACGACGGGTCGGTCACGCTGCCGGGCCTGAGCCTCGACACCGACATGCGGTGGACGCTGTTGACCGGGCTGGTTGCCGCGGGCGCCGCTGGCGATGAGCAGATCCAGGAAGAACTCGAACGCGACAACACCTCCACCGGCCGCGAACGCGCCGCCCGGGCACGAGCGAGCGCGCCGACACCGGCAGCGAAGGCGGTGGCGTGGGCGTGCGGCGTCGAGGACGTCAAGACGCCGAACTCGGTCATCCAGGCCCTGGCGGCCGGGTTCAACCGCGCTACCGATCCGGCCCTCTTGCAGCCCTACATGGCCCGATTCCTCGACGGCGCGCTCGGCATTTACGAGAGCCGCACCCACGCTATCGCCGAGGAGATCAACGGCTTCTATCCGGCGGGATTGGCCGGTCCCGACCTGCTCGCGGCGACGAACGCCTGGCTTGAGGAGCACACCGATGCGCCCGCCGCCGTGCAACGGGTGATGGCCGAGAATCGCGACGGCGTCGCCCGCGCGGTCGCGGCGCAGGAGCGTGACCGGGCGGGTGCCTGAGCGCGTCGTGAACTCTTCGATCGCCTGGCTGGAGCGTCTGACCCGCAAGGAGACCTGGACCTGGTTCAGCGATGTCCCGCTGAAGATCCTGCTGACGATCGTCTTGGCCGTCGCCACCCGATGGGTCTTGCACCGGGTCATCCACCGCGCCGTCGGCCTCGCGATCAGCCGTGGCGAGCGCGCCGATCGCACGACTACCCAGCGCGTGTTCGCGCACGCGACCGGCTGGGATCACGATCGGCACAAGCAGCGGCTGGAAACCCTCGGCACGATCCTGCGCAGTGCCGTCACCATCGTCATCGGGCTGATCGCGATCTTGACGGTGATGGCGCTCCTCGGGATCCCCCTGGCTCCGCTGCTCGCGTCGGCGGGGGTCGGCGGAGTGGCCCTCGGCTTCGGGGCACAGAGCCTGGTCAAGGACTTCCTGTCCGGCATCTTCATGATCATGGAAGACCAGTACGGCGTCGGCGACCTGATCGACACCGGTGTCGCGACCGGCACGGTCACCGACGTCAGCCTGCGCATCACGACCTTGCGTGACGGCAACGGAGTCACCTGGCACATCCGCAATGGCGAGATCCTGCGGGTCGGCAATCGCAGTCAGGGGTGGGCGATGACGATGGTCGACCTGCCGATTGCCTATGACGCGACGCCGGAGAAGGCGATCCGTGCTCTGAAGGAGATGGTCGCCGCGTTCGCGGCCGACCCGGACTGGGACGGCAAGGTGCTCGACGTTCCTGAGGTGCTGGGCGTCGAGTCCATCGTCGGCTCCACGATGATCCTGCGAGTGATGGCGAAATGCAAGGCGGGAGAAGAGTTTTCGGTGCAGCGTGAGTTGCGTTTGCTCGGCAAGCAGGCCCTCGACAGGGCGGGCGTCCCGGGGCCGCCGGTGAGCGTCATCCCCTCCTCGGGGGGAACCCCATGAGTGAGCCGACGTTCTTCGATGCGGTGGGCGGGCACGCGACCTTCGATCGTCTGGTGACCGCGTTCTATGCCGGTGTGGCAGACGATGCGCCGTTGCGTGCGCTCTACCCGGAGGCGGACCTCGTGCCGGCGGCCGAGCGGCTGCGGATGTTCCTCGAGCAGTACTGGGGCGGCCCGACCACCTACTCCGAGCAGCGCGGGCATCCCCGCTTGCGGATGCGTCATCACCCGTATGCCGTGACCCCCGCCCAGCGTGATCGCTGGCTCCTGCACATGCTCGCGGCCGTGGACACCCTCGAGTTGGACGAGGCCCACGACCTGATTCTGCGCGACTACCTCACGCGCGCGGCCTACTCCCTCGTCAATACCCTCGACTAATCGTCGAGAGGCCGGTTCAGCCCCGTCGAGAGGCCGGTTCAGCCCCGTCGAGAGGCCGGTTCAGCCCCGTCGAGAGGCCGGTTCAGCCCCGTCGAGAGGCCGGTCTGGGCGGTCTGGGCCGCACGCAGCGGGCGGGCCGGGTCTCGCCTCGATCAAGGAGTCAGTTGACGCTCGCCGAACACGTCGACCAGGGTGTCCGGGCGGTCGGTCACGATCCCGTCAACGCCGAGGTCGAGCAGTCGTCGCATCTCGGCCGGGTCGTCGATCGTCCAGACGTGCAGGTGCTTGCCGAGGCGATGCACCTGACGCACCAGCCCCGGGGTGACCAGTCGGACCCTCCGCCCGCGGATGGTATGCCCGGTCGGGATCTGCAGCACCGGCGCCGGCGAGTGCAGAATCCGGCTGAGCAGGTGCGGCGTGAAGCGCATCTGGGCCACCCCACGCGGCCCCATCGCCGTGGCGAGACCGGGTCCGAGTGCCTTGCGCACCGCTGCCAACCGGGCGTCGGAGAAGGAGCCGACGCAGACCCGGTCAAGGGCGCTGTGCGAGCGGATGGCCGCTACTAGCGGCTCGATCGCCCCCACCGCCTTCACGTCGATATTGATGCGAGCCTCGGGAAAGGTCTCCAGCACCTCGTCCAACAGCGGTATGCCGTCGCCCGCGGCCGTGCGGGCGGCCGACACAACGTCATACGGCAAGTCGGCGATGGCACCGGCGGTGTCGGTCACCCGGTCCAGGACAGTGTCGTGAAAGGCGACGAGGACACCGTCCGAGGTTGTGTGCACATCCGTTTCCAGATAGCGAAAGCCAAGGCCGATCGCCGCGCCGAAGGCGGCAATGGTGTTCTCCCGCCCCACATTTGGGGTGAATTCGGCGCCGCCGCGGTGCGCGAGGCCGACCGGCCCGGTGGTGTCGAAATACGGATGGTCGGCCGCGCGCATCGCGATCAGTACCGTGCCCAGATAGCGGTGTCGGTGGGCACCTTGCCGTCTGCCGTCAGCTCGCCGGACGCGACGACGAGGTCCGCGCCCTCGGGCAGCGCGACCGGGATCTCGCCGAGATTGAGCAGCACGAGCGTCGGGTAGGCGTCGTCCTTGCCCGTGTTGAGATAGGCCACGACATCCTCGCCGAGGCCGCCGATCTCGCGCAGGCTGCCCAGCCCCAGCTCGCGCTCGCGCCGGAGGTGCAGCAGGCGCGTGTACAGGTCGAGGGTGGAGCCCTCGGCGTCGGCCTGTTGGTCCGCGGCGAGCGCGGCATACGCCTCGGGCTGCGGCAGCCACACCTTCTCCGACGGCCCGAAGCCGAGCCCCGGCGCATCGTGGGTCCACGGCAGCGGGATCCGGCAGCCGTCGCGGCCGAGTTCCTTGTGGCCGGTGCGCAGGTAGACCGGGTCCTCGCGCAGCTCGTTGGGGACCTCCATCGACTCGGGGAGCCCGAGTTCCTCACCTTGATAGATGTATGCCGACCCCGACAGCCCCAGCATCAGCGTCGTCGCCGCGCGGGCGCGGCGCAGACCGACGACCGGGTCGGGCTGCGGGTCACCGATGCCGATGCCATTGGGCCGCTTGGTGCCGACCGGCAGGGCTAGTCGGGTGGCGTGCCGGATGACATCGTGATTGGACAGCACCCAGGTCGCCGGGGCGCCGACCGAGTCGCACACCTCCAACGACTTGCGGATGACCGCACGCAGATCCGTTGCCCGCCAAGGGCATTCGAGGAAGTCGAAGTTGAAGGCCTGGTGGAACTCGGTGTTGCGGATGTAGAGCGCCGCGCTCCGGCGGGTTGACCCACGCCTCGGCGCACAGAATGCGATCCGGCTCGCCATAGCTGTCGAGCAACGCCCGCCAGCTCTCGTAGATTGTGTGCACGCCGTCCTGGTCCCACATCGGCGCCGCGTTGGTCGCCTCCTCCGGCTCGTCGGGGCCGAGCAGCTCCTGCGGCCCGGCCCAGTCCGGCAGCGACGGCTCCTTGACCAGACCGTGGGCGACGTCGACGCGGAAACCCGAAACACCGCGCTCGACCCAGAAGCGGATGACGTCGAGGAACTCCTCGCGGACCTCCGGGTTGTCCCAGTTCAGGTCCGGCTGCTTGACGTCGAAGATGTGGAGGTACCACTGGCCCGGGGTGCCGTCGGCCTCGGTGACGCGGGTCCAGCCCGGACCGCCGAAGACGGACTTCCAATTGTTCGGCGGCTCGCTGCCGTCGACGCCTTTGCCGTCGCGGAACATGTATCGCGCGCGCTCGGGGCTGCCCGGCGCTGCGGCGAGGGCGGCCTGGAACCAGGGGTGTTCGTCGGAGGAGTGATTGGGCACCAGGTCGACAATGACCTTCAGCCCCAACGCATTTGCGTCGTCGAGCAGGCCTTGGAAGTCGGCGAGGGTGCCGAAGAGGGGGTCGATGTCGCGGTAGTTGGCGACGTCATACCCGGCGTCCGCCTGCGGCGAGACATAGAAGGGGGAAAACCATACGGCATCAACGCCGAGGGCCTTCAGATAGGGCAGTTTGGCGCGCGCCCCGGGCAGGTCGCCGATGCCATTGCCAGTGCTGTCGGCGAACGAACGCGGATAGATCTGATAGATCACGGCGTGCCGCCACCAGGCCGCGTCGGCCCGGTCGTGGTCGTGGATCGTCGTGGTTGTCGGCTGCGCAGGGGGGGCGGTCGTCACGGGCACCTATTGGACCGCATATCGGCCCTCGGACCCAAACTGATTCGCGGGTGTTTCGGATGTTGTTCATCGCAGGCTCGACGGTGTTGACCGTCGCGGCTCGACGGTCTTGACCGTCGCGGCTCGACGGTGTTGACCGTCGCGGCGAGCGTGCCGGTCAGGCGCTGGTCAGCAGGTCCGCGAGGGCGCGGACGGTCCGCTCGCCCCCAGCCAGGTGCCAGCGATATCCCCTGTGGTGCAGGACCTGCGCGTGGCCACCGGCGCCGAGCACGAGGGCTAGCCCGGGATACCAGTCCCAGTCCGCCGTGCCACTTTGCATGAAGGCCCCGAGGCGTCCCGTCGCGACGGCCGCGAGATCGCACGACCCGCTCCCGAGCACCCGGATGGTCGCGGGCCCGCGCGCCGCGGCCAGCCAGGGTTCGAGAACGTTCGGGTCACCGATGCGGGCCGGATGCAGATAGGTCGCGAGGCAGATCTGCTCTAAGGGAAGGTCGGGCATCGGTGTCAGGAGCCGGCCGTTGAGGCGGGTGCTGGGCCGACCGTCAGCGGTGACCCCACCGACCCAGGTCTCGTCGGTCAGCTCGCGTCGAACCGCGCCGAGCAGGCCACCATCGTTGTCCCGCAACGCAATTGCACTGCACCAGTTGCCGATCTCGTGGGCATAGTTGTAGGTCCCGTCGATCGGATCGATGATCCATTGCCGGCCATTACGCGACTCGCGCGCCGCGCCCTCCTCACCCAGGATGCCGTCGTCGGGTCGCAGCACGGTGAGCGCGGCCACGATCTCCTCCTCGGCGGCGTGGTCGGCTGCGGTGACGATGTCGGAGATCGAGGTCTTGCGGATGCGCTCGAGCGGCTCGCGACGCAGCATCGTGCCGAGCGCGGCGCCGCGCTCGACGAGCAGCGTGGCCAGGACTGCGTCGTCAACGATGTCCGAGCGGTCTGCCAGGCTCTCGATCCAGGCCTGGGTGGGCCCCGTCGTCGGTTCCGTCTGCACGGGCGTCATGGCCTCACCCTAGGCGCGCCGGGCGACGCCGCGGCGAATCTCATCTGGCCAGGACATGGCCGGCAGACGTGCTCAGGCGCCACCAGGGCCCGCTGCGATGCACGCTCGCCGAGCCGTTCTCCACCAGGAACCGCAGCCCGTATGCCGCGAAGGCCATCCCGCCCGGAGCCCCGCCCGCCGCCGGTATTGCCTCGCCCCACACCCGAGCCCGCAGGGCATCGACCTGCGCGGCGAGGCCGGTACCGGCCGCGCCGAGTTGGGCGATGCCGGTGCGGGCGACCGTGAGCAGGTCGTCGGAGCTTACATCCGCCGCGTGGACCCACCCGGCGCGCGGTGGCGTGATTGCTGCCCATTGGACAAAGACCGAGGCGGGGGGCACGGGGATCACCGGATCGTTCTCGGGATGGCCGAGCACCCAGGCCAGGCGATCGAGGATGGCGCCGACGGGGACCGCATTGTCCGACTCCACCGGGTCGGCCAGGGCGAAGGTGCGCAGACCGAGCACCGTCCCGGCACCGGAGAGCCCGCGACCGGGGAGCATCCCGACATAGGCTGCGAGGACGGGGCCGAGGGCGTGCAGGCGCACGGCCGCCTCGGGATCCGCCTGGCGTGCCAGCGTCAGATAGCTCTGTAGGTCGGACAGCGAGGCGCGGTCGGCGAAGACATAGGCACCCGCGACCGCGCTGGGCATGCTCACCGCAGCCGCCTGCGGAAGCCGACCGGTCCACCGGCGTGCTCGGCGAGGGCGGCGCGTTCGTCGGCACTGAGCCGACGGGGCGAGGCGGACGCGAAGTCGTAGGCGACCAGCGTGGTCTCGGCGCGGGCATACGTCGTGGTCCCGATGTCATCGGGGTCGCACACGTCATATCCAATGTCGAAGTTTGCGCCGCCAATTGCCTTGGTCCACATGAAGATTCGCACCGGCGCAGGCCGGAAGTCGAGCGGCGCAAGGTATTCGATCTCGTGGCGGGCAACGAGGACGCCGGTCCGAAGCATGTCTTCGCGCTCCCCCAGCCACTCGCGGATCGCGACGACACGCGCATCCTCGAGCAGACGCAGAAATTGCACATTGTTCACGTGCGCGTAGGCGTCCATATCGCTCCAGCGAAGGGGCACGTCGACGTAGTAGTCGCGATCGGTCACCCGTCATCACTACGCCACGTCCGGCATCGGCGCAAGTCACTAGGGTGGAGCGGTGCCCGACACCTCTGCCGAGTCCCTGCTGGAGATCCTCACCCTTCAGGAGGTAGGGACCGCATCGATCGCCACCTCGGGCACCTTCCATCCCGAGTATGCCGGCGAGACCGGCGCCCGCGTCTTCATGGCCCCGAGCCAGCGGATGCCCCAGGGGCGGGTCTTCGGCGGTCAGGTGCTTGCTCAGTGCGTGATGGCCGCGGGGCTGACTGTGCGCGATGCCGCGCCCACGCGCGCGGTGCACAGCCTGCACGGCTACTTCATCCGACCCGGCGACGACACCTTGCCCATCCGGTTCGCGGTCGAGAACCTCCGCGACGGCAACTCCTTCTCCACCCGCCGTGTGCACGCCCTCCAGAACGGACAGGTCATCTTGTCGATGATCTCCTCTTTCCAGGAGCCGGCCGGGGGTCTCGATCACCAGGAGCCGATGCCGGACGTGCCCGCGCCGGAGGACGTCGAGCCCTATCGCGAGGAGTTGCGCCGCCGCGCCTACCCCGGCACGGCCCGCGAGACGATCGCCGCCCGGCCTGTGGAGTTGCGGCATGTCGAAGGCAATCTCTACACCCGCTCCATCGAGGACGGCCGAAGCCGGCAGCACGTCTGGATGCGGGCCGCTGCGGGCCTGCCCAACGATAACCTCCTGCACGCCGCGGTGCTCGCCTATGCCTCGGACTATTCGCTTCTGGAGCCGATCCTGCGCCGGCACAACCTCGGGTGGGCTGACCCGCGCCTGCGCGTGGCCAGCCTCGATCACGCGATGTGGTTCCACCGTCCCGTCCGTATGGACGATTGGCTGCTGTATGCCGAGGAGTCACCGTCCGCACAGGGCGGTCGCGGCCTCGGCATCGGCCGGATGTTTCGCCATGACGGGACCCTGGTCGCGACCGTCGCCCAGGAGGGCATGATGCGCGTCAAGGAGTCCTGAGCGTCGCGGGGCCATGCCTGTCGCTGCCCTCTTTCCTCACCCGTACCGGGGTTCTGCACCTCGACACTGGTCCGGACCGGTGCAGAAGTGCGCGTCCGGTGTCGAGGTGCGCATCCGGTGCAGAAGTGCGCGTCCGGTGTCGAAGTGCGCATCCGGTGCAGAAGTGCGAACTGAGGTCGTCGTGGGGAAGTGCTGTCTGGGGCGCGTCGCCCGGCACCTCCCGCCGTCCACAGCCCCT
>Ga0075158_10001294_pt1 | contig 19143 bp, 15 predicted proteins | sample JI91814BDNA_FD_70968 | JGI IMG/M metagenome (GOLD analysis project Ga0075158, IMG submission 70968) | Wastewater effluent complex algal communities from Wisconsin, to seasonally profile nutrient transformation and Carbon sequestration -... | ecosystem: Engineered > WWTP > Effluent > Algae... | reverse complement strand
TATGATTCGATTAAATAAGAGAACCTATATTGGAAGGGGCCACATAATAGTGGCCTTTTCTTTAAAACGGTTATTTAACATAATATAAATTATTGGAAAGAAAAGCTGATTTTTTGTGGGTAAAGGGTATTGGTGCCTGTACTGAATGATAGTAGCTTACATCATCAAATCACATCCAAATGAAAATGTTTAAACTTCCTGTCATAGTCCTCGCTATTGTCGTCTTAGCTTCCTGTAACGGAGCGGAAAACAAAGCCGATGGAGCAACAAATGAAACAACTATTAATAAGGAAGAAAAAAGCGGCAGTGAAAATATTCAACAGGATTTGCCTCCGGTTCCCGCAGCTGCAGCACCAGAAGACAGCATTGGCGCCAGTCCGGATAATAATGAAATCCTCGCCAGGATCGATCAGTACCTGGTGTCCAAACCAGAATTTCAGGCCAATGGATCCGGGATCAGCAACGCCGTGGTTACCGTAAAAAATACCCTCACCGGCACCACTTTTCAAAAAGCCATTGTGGAAGTGAATGCCCTTAGCTCAGACGGTAAAATTATCAGGAACGATTTTTATACCATCCAGAATATTGAACCCGGCGATCTGGAAACCATTAAAATTCCGGCCATTCCCAAAGCCGCCAGCCTCACCAGTCATGTTGTTAAAATTAAAAGCAACGAACTCACCAACGGTGAAATGGTGCTGGCAGGTACCCATTTCGGACAGGGACAATAATGGATTTAAAGGAAGCCATACGCGCAGAACATTCAAAGAATAATTGCCGGAAAATTACAGACTGGATCGGAGATCAGCAGTCCCGCTTCGATCAGTTATTCGCAATTTTTTTGGGAACCGACTATTGCGATACCCAACGAGCTTCCTGGCCACTCAGTGAAGCCGTCATCGCCCACCCTTCCCTGATCCGCAAACACCTGAAAGCACTGGTGCTAAACCTCGACAGACCTGCACAACATGAAGCTGTTAAAAGAAACACCGTCAGGATCCTGCAGTTCATCAAAATACCACTCTCATTACAGGGCCTTGTCATGGATAAATGCTTCCGTTATCTCACAAATCCTGCAGAGAAGCCGGCGGTGAAAGCCTCCTGCCTGACGATTATCCATCACTTATCCCAAAAACATCCGGAAATCAGCAACGAATTACTGGCAATCATTCATCAGCAATGGGACAATGAATCAAAGGCATTCCGTTCAAGGGCTTCAGCGATACTCAAAGCGTTGTCCGCTGAAAATCTGAATCGCTGACCCCTCTGCTAAAAAAACAGATGCTGGTGTATCCTCATCCAGAAACTGAAATGCAGGATCATACAGCGAGCTGAATCCTTTTGAAATGAAGCTGGATTGCACAGCCGCAATATCCCATTGGGGATGCATTACCTGATAAGCAGTTGTGCCCCTTTTACCCGCAGCAAATCCCCAGTAATGTTCGGTGATAAATGCTTCCTCGGATCCTGCCTGTAGTGCATCTGGTTGCTGACTGGCGATGACTTCCATACTATTCCACTTGCCCCTGTTTTTACATTGATAATTTACCTGCTGTTGATTGGGATGGATCCGCCAATCATGTTTCATGGGCAGGGTCCTGTATTTTTCCTGGTACAAATGATTTGCCACAAAACTGATGGCTGGTTTGGGAACAATTTCGCTGATAAATACAACGCCTCTTTTTGTATTATTATCCGTCTCCTGCTTAACATAAAAACGAAGATTGATTTCCGGAAACTGCGTATGGAAAGGAATCGCCAGTCCCTTCACCCGCACTTTTTTAAATAAAAAACCTACCAGACTGATATAACAGCGGCCATTCCAGAAATCCAGGGTTGTTCCGGCGGGTACATAAGGCTGCAAAATCGCCGGATCGACCTCGTAATTGGCCATAATCAGCTTTCGCCACTCTGCTTTCAGAAAAACACGTTGAGTAGTCATATCGTCCTTATTCAATTATTAAGAAAGATTGTACACAAAAAGCCAGATAAACACCACCGTGAACAGGATAAATAAACCATTCATCGCATATTCTCCAATACGGAATATCAATTTACGGGGAATCTGGTACATGGGATAATAAGCAAACTGGGTAATCAGTTTTCCCGTCCAGTACGCAGCAATCAAACCGGTTAGTGCGATGGCGAGTCCGGTCTTGTTCTGTAAATCATCGGTTAATAATAATGCGATCAGTCCAAATGAAAAATTCAGTCCCTGTATATAACGGCCATAGGTTTTGGCAATCTCCTGGTTCAGTGGTTTGAGTTTTTTGATATCGTTGTACCAGTCAAATACCCGGTGCCGGATATAAGGATAAATAGCGGCGGTAAAAATCTGACCGATCCCGCCTGCAATGATCAGCCAGTTTGGAATCGATTTCATTTTTTAGGTTTATCAAATTCACGGAAAATCAAACGAAGATTCTGGTCATAAGTAACATAATTGTATAACCAGTTACAGAAAACAAAAAAGCGGTTCTTCACTCCCAGGATCAGCATCAGGTGCAATCCCATCCAGATCATCCAGGCTATAAACCCGCCCAGTCGCATTTTGGGTTTGGGAATATCCACCACTGCCAGGTTCCTTCCCACCGTGGCCATCGACCCCTTATCGGGGTACACAAACTCATATTGATTTCCCTTTTTGGATTTCCTTTCCAGTAGTTTCAAGTTGCCTGCTACCAGGTCTGCCATCTGCATGGCCACTGGTGCCACCATCGGATGCCCCTGTGGGTAATCAGGTGTTTCCATACAGGCCAGATCGCCGATGACATAAACATTTGACTGTCCTATTACCCGGCAGTACCTGTCCGTTTTAATTCTGTTTCCTCTGGCAATCATATTTTTATCTATACCTTCCGGAACATTTCCTTTAATACCAGCTGCCCAGATCACGGTGGCAGATGGAATTGGCTCCTGCCCTTCAGCCAGCAATACTGTCTTCCCGTCATAGTCTTTTACCAGGGTATTGGTTTTCACCTTCACTCCTAGTTTTTCCAGGTATTTCAGGGAACGGGCGGATGACTGCTCACTCATGGTTGACAGGGTCTTACCGGAACCTTCCAGCAACCAGATATGCATCCTGGAAAAATCCAGTTCCGGATATTCCTTGGGTAAAACATATTGCTTCATTTCTGCCAGCGCTCCGGCCAGCTCAACACCGGTAGGACCTCCCCCTACCACCACAATATTCATCAGTCGCTGAAGTTCTGCAGGATCAGAAACGGTTAAGGCATTTTCCAGGTTTTGCAGAATCCGGTACCGTAACTGGAGGGCTTCCACGGTTGACTTCATGGGAAATGCATGTTCTTCCAACTGGGCATTCCCAAAGAAATTGGTCCCCGCTCCCATGGCCAGTACCAGCACATCATAAGGAATCACTTCATTATCTGTCAAAAGTTGCTGCTGCTCCGGCTGGATCTGGCGAATCTCGGCTAAACGGATCCTTACATTTTTACTGCGTTGAAAAACTTTGCGGAGCGGGAATGAAATATTACTGGCATCCAGACCGGCTGTAGCCACCTGGTAAAATAAGGGTTGAAACTGGTGATAATTGAAACGGTCCACCAGGGTTACTTCAAAACCTGCTTTATTATTGAGCTGACGGGCCAGCCTCAGTCCCCCGAATCCGGCCCCTGCGATGACGACTTTCATAACTTGGTTTTACAGTACAAACTTACATTATTTTCAATAAATATTGAAAATATGGAATAAATAATTTTAGCTTTGGGGACAAAATCTGTTTATGAACCCCAACCAACCCGCCCGGCCCATCCTGTACCAGGAACCGGTAATTCCGCTTCACCCCGTTTATCATACCGTAGAAAACTATTATGAAATTGCCGGACCGGATTATGAAACCTGGAGCCCCCATTTCAATATGCATTTTGGATACTGCCGTCGTTTCCGGGATATTTTTTCCCTGGAAAGCATGTTACAACAGATGAATGCCAAAGTGCTGGAGGAACTGCAAATAGATCCCCTGCAACCAGCCCGGATCGCCGATCTGGGTTGCGGAATGGCCACGGTGGCGAGGTATGCGGCTGAACATTATCCCCTCTCCCACCTGGTGGCTATCAGTATTGTTGAAAAACATGTGGCCATGGCCAAAGAATTAAACAAGGCCGCCGGCTTGCAAAACCAAATCACGGTATGCCGGGATAATTTTGAAAATCTGCATCTCTCCGGAAACAATTTCACCCATGCTTATGCGATAGAAAGTGCCTGTCATGCGGCTTCACCGAACAAGCAAAAATTTATTACGGAACTGGCCAGGATATTAAAACCGGGTGGCCGTTTTTGCATTGCAGACGGATTCCTGAAAAGCAATCAGCCCCCATCCGGTATGTTTAAATGGCTCTATCAGAAAATGACCGGCTATTGGGCGGTACCCGGGTTTGCAGACATCAACGCATTCCGGAGTGAGTTGGAAGCAGCAGGATTGACCAATATCTGCGTAAAGGAAATCAGTTACCGGATCGCTCCTTCTGTGGCTTATGTCCCACTGGTCTGTTTAAAATTTTTTGTAAAGGAACTCTGGAAAAATAAAAGTCTCCGGATGAAAAAAGAAAGATGGCATAATGTCTATGCTCCCCTGCTGGGAATGCTGGTGGGATTGTTCCGTAAAAAATTTGGATACTACCTCATCACCGGAGAAAAACCAAATCTCTAAATATCCCAATATCATAATATCCCAATATCCCGCCTTCGCTAAAGCTTCGGCGGGCAAGCCTAATATCTCAATATCCTAATATCTTAATATAACGCCTTCGCTAAAGCTACTGCGGTCAGTAAATACCCAATACCTAATACCTAATACCCAATACCTAATACCCAATTCCTAATACCCAATACCTTTCTCTAGTAAAGCATCCTCACTTTAATCGTCCCCTTCACCTCTCTCAGCAACTGAAGGGCATGAGCAGAAATGTTCTTGTTCACATCCAGCACAACATAACCAATGGTATCATTGGTTTTAAGATACTGTCCGAGGATATTGATATTATGTTTGGATAAGCGGGTATTGATTTCAGACAAAACACCGGGCACATTGTTGTGGATATGCAGGATCCGGTGACTGCCTTCCTGCGGTGGTAAGGCCAGCGCTGGTACAGTATGGGAACCAAAAGTGATTCCTTTCTCCAGATAATTATAAAGTTTGCTGCTTACATCTTCTCCGATATTCTGCTGGGCTTCTTCCGTACTGCCGCCGATATGCGGAGTTAGTATCACATTGGGTAAGTCCTGTAATGGTGTCTGAAAACGATCCCCGTTTTTCTCCGGTTCCCATGGAAATACATCAATGGCAGCTCCACTGATCTTCCCATCAATGATCTGTTTGCGCAATGCATCCAGATCAACCACTTCTCCCCTGGCATAATTGATCAGGATGGCGCCCTGTTTAAAGCTTTTCAGGGTTGTTTTATTGATCAGGTTCGTGGTTTGCGTTGTTTCGGGAACATGCAGAGTAACTACATCTGATTTTTTCAGCAACTCTTTCAAAGTCCGGGCATCGGTGGCATTCCCCAGTGGCAATTTCGTTTCCACATCATAAAAAAGCACTTTCATACCCAGAGATTCGGCCAGTACACTCACCTGACTGCCAATATTGCCATAACCAATAATCCCCAGTGTTTTTCCTCTCAGTTCATAACTGCCTTTCGCTTCCTTCATCCAGATCCCTTCATGGGCGGCTTTGTTCTTATCCGGAATCCGGCGGATCAGCATAATGGCCAGCCCGATCACCAGTTCAGCCACTGAACGTGTATTGGAATAAGGGGCATTAAAAACAACGACCCCATTTTTAGTGGCGGCTTTCAGGTCCACCTGGTTCACTCCGATACAAAAGCAACCAATGGCCTGTAATTTTTTAGCAGCATCCAGCACTTTGGACGTGATCTGTGTTTTTGACCGGATGCCCAGGATATGCACATCCTTTATGACATTTACCAGTTCATCTTCCGTTAAAGCTTTGCTGATTTTTTCTACCTGCACATATCCATGCTGCCGGAAATGTTTCACTGCTGCATCACTGATATTCTCTAAAAATAAAATCCGTATTTTTTCTTTGGGATAACTCGTAGTATTTGCACTGGACATGCTGCAATATTAAGATATTTAGCTGCTTGGGGAAAACTCATTCTTCCACATCCTGAATGCGGCCGCTATTTTTGTTGCAAAGGGAACGCGTGAAAAGATTGTATTGGATTACACTACTAACAGTTGTTATTGCCGCCTGTAATTTATCATCCTCCAAACAAAAATCCGGGGATGATTCACTGCAATATTATCCACCCACCCCGGAAGCAATCAGCAAAGATGAATTCAGAAAATATTACCGGGAACTCGGTGCGCATTTTGATACCCTTCTACCCAAAGGCGAATTCAATGGAGGTATACTGATCGCTAAAAATGGTGCCGTGATCTATGAAAAATACCAGGGAAAGGTTGATTTGCGCCAATCAGATACCATCAGCAGTAAAACGGCCCTACATATTGCCTCCACTTCAAAAACATTTACGGCCATTGCTATCTTAAGACTGGTTCAGGAAGGCAAGCTGCAATTAACTGATACCATCAATCAGTTTTTTCCGGGATTTCCCTATGCCGGTATCACGGTTCAGATGCTGCTTTGTCACCGGAGCGGGCTTCCCAACTATCTCTATTTTATGAGCAATGAGAAATGGGATAAAGGACCCGATGGAAAATGGAACCGGAAGTATGCACGTAATGTAGATGTATTGCAAATGCTGATCAGTAAAAAGCCGGATATGACGGGTAAAGCCAACGGAAGATTTAATTATTGCAATACGAATTATGTACTCCTGGCCCTGATTATTGAAAAAATCAGCGGTAAGTCTTACCCCGATTACATGAAGCAAAAATGGTTTGCACCATTGAAGATGGAAAACAGTTTTGTCTTTACCCTGAAAGATACCCTCACGGCAACTCCTTCTTTTACCACCACTGGTACCTGGTGGAACCTGGATTTCCTGGATGCCACTTATGGAGATAAGAATATATATACTACGCCGCAAGATTTACTCAAATGGGATCAGGCCCTCTATACTGATCAGGTGATTCGACCCACGCTGCTGGATTCTGCTTTTGCACCTTATAGTTTTGAAAAACCATCCATTCACAATTATGGACTGGGATGGCGGCTGCAACTCCTTCCCAACGGCAAAAAAGTAGTGTATCATTTTGGCAAATGGCATGGGAACAATGCTGCTTTTGCAAGGCTGTTGGATGAAAAAGTAACCATCATCATCCTTGGGAACCGGTTTACCCGAAGAATCTACAGCGCCGCCCAGTTAGCCTATGATATTTTCGGGGATTACCAACAGCAAAAAGTGCCGGAATCAGATGAAATCGACAGTCTGAAGACCACCCTGCTCTCCCCAAAGGAATCAAAGAAAAAAAACAAAAAAGAGGGGAAATAAATCATTTTTATTCTGCGCTTTCTTTCTCAACTTTAGGTAGCAATGAAAATTCTTTCCGCTGCCGAAATAAGGGATTGGGATCAATACACGATCCTTCATGAACCCATCACTTCCATCAACCTGATGGAAAGAGCTTCTGTTGCCGTGGTGAAATGGCTGCTGACACAATATCCGGCTGCTGAATCCTATGGTATCTATTGCGGAAAAGGGAATAACGGAGGAGACGGACTGGCCATCGCCAGGCTCTTACATGAGCAGCATTTTCCGGTCTCGGTACATATCCTTGAATTTGGACACAAAGGCACGGATGATTTCCAGGCCAATCTCGCCCGACTGCACCAGTATGCTGAAATTGATATTCACTTTGTACAATCCACCGAACAGATCCATCCGGTTCCGGAGGCACAGGTGATTATTGATGCGCTCTTTGGTTCCGGACTAAACAGAGCTCTCGAGGGATTGACCGCTACCCTGGTTGATCACTTGAACCAATCAGGTCAGGATATTATTTCCATTGATATCCCCAGTGGCTTATTTACCGATCGCTCTTCAAAGGGAGCCATCGCTATCAAAGCAAAACACACATTGAGTTTTCAATGTTATAAACCGGCCTTTCTTTTTGCCGAGAACAGTGGATTCACCGGTGAATTGCATTTGTTAGATATTGGCTTGCATCCTGACTATTACCGGGAGCTACAGGTACAACTGGAAATCACAGATCAATCTTTGATCCGATCTATTTACAAGCCACGCAAAAAGTTTGCCCATAAAGGGCATTTCGGTCATGCTTTATTAGTGGCAGGCAGCTATGGTAAAATGGGGGCTGCTGTTTTATCTGCCCGCTCCTGTTTACAAAGCGGAGCCGGTCTGCTGACCTGTCATGTTCCTGAATCTGGTTATACTATTCTTCAGTCTGTAGTTCCGGAAGCCATGCTGCAGACCGATAAAAATCAAATGATCAATACGAGTTTACCTGCCGATCTCTCCGGCTATGATGCCATTGGTATTGGCCCTGGTATCGGCACAGCAGGTGAAACGATCATGATGTTACATGACTTGCTCGATGCTTATCGCAGCCCGGTCGTGCTGGATGCCGATGCATTAAATATAATCGGCTTGCAGAAAGACCTGCTTCAACTGATTCCCAAGGGATCCATCCTTTCCCCGCATCCCAAAGAATTTGAAAGAATATTTGGTCCAACAGCCAATGATTTTGACCGGGCCTTGCTGGCGATACAAAAGGCCAAAGAACAGGGACTGGTGATTATATTAAAAGGCCATTTTACCCTGATTGCTGCACCCGACGGGAAAGGATATTTTAACCCAACCGGCAACCCCGGAATGGCCACTGCCGGCAGCGGAGATGTATTAACCGGAATGCTCACCGGCTTACTGGCACAGGGATATCATTCGCTGGAAGCAGCCCTGCTGGCTGTTTACCTGCATGGACTGGCAGGCGATCTGGCTGCTGCGGATCTTTCGATGGAAGCCATGCTGGCCGGAAATATCAGTGATTATATCGGCAAAGCTTATCAGCAAATACAATCTTATTGATTGGGAAGGGTTACTTTTTTATAAAAAGGGAATCAATAATAACCCCGTTCAAACCTGTTTATGAAAAAAATGGTCACAGCAGTAATGCTGATCACGATTGTACTGATTGCTTGTCGCACCTCCTCTCGTTCCGGTAAACTATTACAACAACCTGGTGATATCATAGCGGATGAATACCTGATCAATACTCTGGCTGATACCAATCTGGTTACGAAAAACGGGGCCATTCTCTTTATTCCTGCTGGTAGTTTAAAAAGCAGTAAAACCGCAGTAACACTCTCCATTAAGGAAGCCTATAACCTGGAGCAGATGATCCGCTCCGGACTCATAACAAAAGCCGGAGAAGAAGTATTATCCAGCGGCGGGATGATTGAGATTACACCAAAAGCTGGTGAAGACGTAACCATAACCAGGCCCATCAAAGTAGCGATCCCGGGCAGACAGCTCAATGAAAAGATGAAACTTTTTAAAGGAGAGAAAACCGTTGATGGCAGTATCAACTGGGGTAACCCGGTCTCACTTCCCAATAATCCGCAACTCAATATGATCCAGACCGGACAGCGTTTGTTTCATCAAAAATGCGCCAGTTGTCACGGCATCGGAAAAGATTTAACGGGCCCGGACCTTGCTCATTTCCTGAAAAGATTCAGCGGAGATACTTTACTCGTGAGAGGTTATTCCCTCCATTGGCCATATCAAAATAATGTGGAAGGTGATTGGTTCGAGATGGGTTCTCCTACAGATCAAAAACTGCGTAACAAACTAAGTCATATAAACCCTGAACTATGGGAAAACCAGTGGTTATATTTCTGTAATCAGAAATCGCAATATGGATCATTAGGAACGGCATTCCCTGATTTGGATGAAGCCATATTGACCGGCATCTACCAGTATATTCAAAATGAGAGTGAGCGATTGAACCTGCCCATCCCCGCTAATGCCATTCCAAACGATTGTATTGACAGTTGTTTTCAATATAAAAATCAAAAACAGCTGCTGACACAAAAAAAGGAAGCTGCTAAGGCTAAAATGGATACCCTGGAAAAAGACAAACACAGTCTTTCTGAAGAAGAAAGAACATTTCCGGTAGCACCCGACACAACTCCTGTAACCTCAGCCCTTCCCCCGTCGATAAACAGCAACCCAATAAGAGTGGAAGATATAGTTGAACCAGAGAATAAACAATCCCTCTATTACCAGTTCAGCATTGAAAGTTTTGGTTGGTACAATGTGGACATGCTTCTCAAAGAAGTAGACGGATCGGTAAAAAGTGATTTGTCAGTTCGACTGACCGGTGAACATAGTAAAGATGCCGAAGTATTCCTGATCATTCCTTCCACCCAAACCTATACAAAGGGTGGAAAGAAAAAAGATCAGCCGGAACAAAAGGTCTTTGCCTATAATGACGGCAGCATCTATCTCCCGCAGCAAACCACGGCCTATATCCTGGCCATCGCCGAAACGGAAAACTCGGTCGCCTTTGCCATCAAACCCTTCAGCACCGGTTTGAAACAGGAACTGGAAATCAGTCTGCAAACCGCCGATCCCGAAACATTCAATGAAGCCATCCGGCAACTCAAGCTCAACGGCATTTCCATCAACGCATCCGAAACCAAAAATGCCCCCCTGCTCCGGGAAACCGGAAAAGAGATCCGAAACCTGGATACAGCACTTAAAAAAGTGGAGCTGCTCCGGCCCCGGAACTGTGACTGTGATTGTCTGCAGATGAAGGACACAGCCAATACTGCCGCACCTGTGGCGGAAATTTCTGTGAAATAGCCGCCGAATCCCTACCTAAACCGCTGATTGTAAAGCTACTTAATGGTTTGGGGCATTGAGCCGCATCCCCTATCTTTGCCGCCCTCGAAAGTCATAGCTTTTGCTAGGGCATTTTTGTATAATTATAAGATTAAGAATCAACTCTTATGGACAAATTGATCTATCTCGTACCGGTAATGGGCCTGATCGGCCTCTTATACACGCTGGTGAAGTTCAAATGGGTGGCCAAACAGGATGCCGGAAATGAACGGATGAAAGAAATCAGCAATCACATTGCCGAAGGTGCCATGGCCTTTTTGAAAGCGGAATGGAAAATTCTCGGATACTTTGTGGTAATTGTTGCGATCCTATTAGCCGTGATGGCTTCTGCTAATCCTCATTCACACTGGTTGATCGCCGGCGCTTTTGTCATTGGTGCCGTATTCAGTGCCGTAGCCGGTTATATCGGAATGAAAGTAGCTACCAAGGCCAATGTTCGTACAGCTCAGGCAGCCCGTACAAGTCTCAGCAAAGCATTGAATGTATCCTTCACCGGAGGTTCAGTAATGGGATTAGGTGTTGCCGGTCTGGCTGTACTGGGACTGGGTGGTCTCTTTATCATATTCAAATACTTTTTTGCAGCCAATGCCCCGGTTGACTCTGATGAAATGGTTCGTACCATTGAAGTGCTCACCGGTTTTTCATTGGGTGCTGAATCCATTGCCCTTTTCGCCCGTGTAGGTGGAGGGATCTATACAAAAGCTGCCGATGTAGGCGCCGACCTGGTTGGTAAAGTAGAAGCAGGTATTCCGGAAGATGATCCAAGAAACCCTGCCACCATCGCCGATAACGTGGGAGATAATGTGGGAGATGTGGCTGGTATGGGTGCTGACCTTTTTGGTTCTTATGTAGCCACCGTGCTCGCAACGATGGTACTGGGACAGGAAACAAGATCTGTTGATGCATTCGGCGGACTGGCCCCGATCCTGTTACCCATGCTGATTGCAGGTACAGGTATTCTTTTTTCTATTATAGGTACCTGGTTTGTTCGCATCAGCGATGCAGCAGGTGTGAGTACAGATAGTGTACAGAAAGCCCTGAACATGGGTAACTGGGGTTCGATTGTATTAACAGCCATCGCTTCTGTAGGACTGGTTTATTATATTTTACCCGAGACCATGGTATTGCGCGGACTGGAGTTCACCAAATGGGGTGTGCTCGGCGCAATTGGTGTAGGTCTGGCCGTGGGTACCTTAATGAGTATTATCACGGAGTATTATACAGCCATGGGTAAACGTCCGGTGAATTCAATCATCCGGCAATCATCTACTGGTCATGCTACCAACGTAATTGGCGGTTTGGCCGTGGGTATGGAATCAACCTTCCTTCCTATTCTCGTTCTGGCCGCAGGTATCTGGGGTTCTTTTGAGTGTGCCGGTTTATATGGTGTGGCGATTGCTGCAGCAGGTATGATGGCCACCACTGCCATGCAGTTGGCCATTGATGCCTTCGGACCCATTGCCGATAATGCAGGTGGTATCGCTGAAATGAGTGAACTGCCTAAAGAAGTAAGAGAGAAAACAGACGTATTGGATGCAGTAGGTAACACCACAGCGGCAACAGGTAAAGGTTTTGCGATTGCATCTGCTGCCCTTACAGCGCTCGCCCTTTTTGCGGCATTCGTAGGTGTGGCCGGTATCGATGGTATTAATATATACAAGGCGAAAGTATTGGCCTCTTTGTTTGTCGGTGGTATGATCCCAATGATCTTCTCTTCTCTGGCTATCCGTGCGGTAGGTGAGGCAGCGATGAGCATGGTGGAAGAAGTTCGCCGGCAGTTCCGTACCATTCCCGGAATCATGGAAGGGACCGGTAAACCGGAATACGATAAATGTGTGGCTATTTCTACCCAGGCTTCTATTAAAAAAATGTTGTTACCCGGAGCCATTACCATTGTATCTCCCCTGATCATTGGATTCCTGCTGGGCCCTGAAGCACTCGGTGGTTTCCTGGCTGGTGCAACGGTAAGCGGTGTATTGATGGGAATGTTCCAGAACAATGCCGGTGGTGCATGGGATAATGCCAAGAAATCATTTGAAAAAGGAGTTGAAATCAACGGGGAAATGTATTACAAGAAATCAGAACCCCATAAAGCTTCTGTTACAGGTGATACCGTTGGTGATCCTTTTAAAGATACATCAGGTCCTTCCATGAATATCCTGATTAAACTGATGTCTATTGTTTCCCTTGTGATCGCCCCTTCCCTGGCGCAGATGAATCATAGTGCTGCAGGGACCGGAGCCAAAAAAGAAATCAAAGAGCAACTGGTCATCAAACAAAGCATTTCCGATACCAGTACCACTTTGAGTCCGCTCACCACGGCTTTAAAAGCCGATGGGTTAATTACTTCTGATAATTATTCTATCGAATTCACTGATAATAAAAAATTGGTGATCAACGGGGTGGAACAACCTGATTCTTTATATTTGAAGTATTATAAACTATCAGTTCCCAACACGCCATAAAAGCTTAATCAGAACCATTAATTCAAGTCCTGCTGTTTCTACAGTGGGACTTGCTATTTACGGTATAAGCTGATGGCGTTTTCACTGATTTTAAAATAGCCATTGCTTACCTGATCTCGCAGCGCCGTTTGAGCTATGAATTCAATGATCTCTTCTCTTCTATCAATTGACAGTCCCGTTTCTTTCTCCCATTTCGCCTGAACAGGCACATCGATAAACGCTACGCAATCGCCACCACCGAATTCATAATAAAAAGAAAGCCGCTTATCCCCTTCCACATAAACGACTGTGCCACTTCTGCCTTCTGAATGATATTCCAGCCGGCGGCTGAACCGGTCGCTCATTCCCTGTAATACCCTTCCCCTGAGAATCAGGTCTTCATCCGGAATGAGATTCCCCCATCCATCCCGGTATTGGATATAGCCTTCAGTTGGAACCGGGGTTTCGGTTGCTGTATCCTTTTCCTCTTCCGGAGGCTCCTCTCCTTCTTTGTATTTAGTAAGCATAGTAGTGTGAACACAATGCCCCTGTTTCTCAATTTCCAGCCGGTATTCACCCGGGGGGATAAAGGATGAGTCAATGAGTAACTTGACAGATCCGCTTATAATTTCATTCACAGACCACTCATTTTGTATCTCCTCAGACGGAATGCAGACCAGTCGCAGCCGCTCATACTCATTACCCGGATAAGGCAGCCAGATCTGTAATTGCTGACAATCGGGATACCCCACAAAGCGGATATCCGTATCCTTCATGGGTTCCAGTCCCTTCAACAGACCGGGTTGCGGGATATTGATGAACTCCCCTGTTCTGATTGTTCCAAACCATTGTTGCATGGGCGACTGATTATTATCAGGTGAATGAGCAGGTAATTTAGTAATTTCAAAATAAAAAAATGGCCAGGTCTCATCATCGCAAAAAGCACAAAACCCATGTGCAGCAATTCAGGCATAGCCACGATACCAATGTTTCTTCTGTAAAATCAAGAGCCGGAGCAATTTCTGTTTTCACCATCAGCGGTGCATTATTGGGCCTGGCCATCGGTTATTTTGTAACCGAGGGCACGATGTTATGGCTCGTGGTTGGGTTACTGGCTGGTGGAGCATTGGGTTATGTAATTGGTAGCCGAATCGACGCTCAGGGTAAAGAATAAGCCGCTTTCTAGCGGATCCAGTAATCATTTCTGAAGCGGGTCAGCTGATCCCTGTAAATGAGCGATTCAGGATCCTGAATCGCCGCTTGCTGGTACCATTGATAGGCGGCCGAGAGGTAATGACTTAATTCCAGGCTATAAGCTATCCGGAAACTGGTAGTAGCCGAATCTTCATCAATGGCAAAAGGTTTCAGCAGTTGCTCCATGAGTTGCTGCTTCTCTTCAGGTAAAACAAAATTCAGGACTCTTTTCTTAGATAACGGAACGGCTGCTGCTTTAACCGACCAGCGATAGGATTTTCCAGGCTCCAGCAGGGTTGCAAATTTTTTAGTGTCAATATAACTGAGCCTGCTGCTGTCAGCATATAATGTATCCTTTCCCAAAGCATCATAAAGGGTAAAATAATACATGCCCCGGTAACCATTACCGGTCCAGGATAAAATAAACGGCTCCCCGTCATATTGCAATGTGTCCAGTGATTTTTTGAACTCCAGTTTTGTAAACTTCTGTTTTTTTCCGGTGGCAGGGTTCTCCCCTCTTGAAACGGCCATATTATTCCGGCGCCGCATCTCTTCTTTTTTTTCCGGGCTGTAGGCATACATCTGTTGCCAGATATATTTGAAATAATTAGCGGTAATGGAACCGTCAGAAGTCGTACAACTGTCGCGCCAGCGTGAAAGCGGAAAGCTGCCCTCTTTTTGTAATGAAAGAGCCTTGCCCTTTGTACAAAGCATCGTCAGCGAAGCATCTTTACCTGTTTTAATGGTGGTTCCTTGTTTGAGCACCTTGCCGATTTTAACCCGGGTCTCCTGTTGTTTGTAAAATGCAGTCACTTCTCCCTTCACCGCATAAACCAGGAGTTCATCACCTCTTTGTGCCTTGCTTTCAGCACAAAAGAAAAAGGGCAACAATAAAAGAAAACAGGTTCTCATTTTTTATTTGATATAGATAATACTGCAGCTTCTTGGAGACAGTTCCAGTGCTCCTTTTATTTTTTCATTCGCCGAAAGCTGATTATTCCTGATAAAACTAATCCAATTGCCGCTCCCGACCGCTACCCGCTTCATGGTATTTGTACCATTGAAGCAAACCAATATTTTTTTCCAGGAATCTCCGGCTTTTGCTCCATCAATCGTATAGGCAATCACCCCATCAGGTAATCCAGTCTGAAAACGGATACATTGTCCGATCAGGGCTGCAGTGGGCAGGCGAAAGGCCCGATGATCCCGGCGCATCCGGATCAAAGCCCGGGTGTACAGGTAGATATCCTGGTTCTTCGTTTTCAGGTTCCAGTCGATCTGGTTGATACTATCCGGTGATTCAAAAGAATTCTCCACGCCTTTTTTGCTTCGCAGGAATTCAGTACCCGCATGCAGAAATGAAATGCCTTGTGAGCTAAGTACTATGGACAATGAAAGCAGGTGTACCTGTCGGCGTTCTTCTTCGGTAGCATCCTTCATCGAAAGGGCTAACTTATCCCACAGCACATGGTTGTCATGACATTCACAATAGGTAATAGTTTGAAAAGGCTGAGCGGCAAAAGGCTTTTTGGAATAATTCACCTTACTATAATCCACCTGGGGGTGTTTACAGGCAGCTACAATGCCGAATTTGATACTTTCTTCCGTACCGGGTTTTCCACTGGCAAATCCGGGGTCTGCATGTTCAAATACGCTGCCCTTGATCCCATCCCTGATATCATCACTGAAAACAGCCACCCGGTCCAACCGGGCTGCATTGGCTTTTATTGCCCTTTTACTATCTGGTAAAGGGGAAGCACCGGCCGTCCAGCCTTCTCCATAAAGCAGAATACCAGGTTTGATCTGATGAAGCTCTTTTGAAATAAGATTGATGGTTTCAATATCATGGATGCCCATCAGGTCAATTCTGAATCCATCAATATGATATTCCTGCACCCAGTATTTCATGGACTCGAGGATGAATTTCCGCATCATCGGTCTTTCACTGGCCGTTTCATTACCACAGGCCGAAGCATTGGAGAAACGCCCATCTTTTTGTTGCCGGTAATAATAACCCGGAACCAGCTGGTTAAATAAAGATGATTCGGTTTGTGACGTATGATTATACACTACATCCATTACTACCCTTAACCCGTTGTCATGAAATGTTTTTACCAGGTTTTTTAATTCCCTGATCCTAGTAATCGGATCATAGGCATTGGAAGAAAAAGAACCTTCCGGCACATTATAATTCAAAGGGTCATATCCCCAGTTGTAATTGGGTTTGGCCAGACTTTCATCAATGGAGTTGAAATCGAAAACCGGTAAAAGATGTACATGGGTTACTCCCAGGTCCCGAATATGATCCAGTCCGGTGGAAAAGCCACCCGGATTCCGGGTACCGGTTTCCGCAAGTCCGTTAAACAAACCTTTTTGCCGGATACCTGAACTGGCAGCGATACTGGCATCCCTTACTTGTAACTCGTATATGACCGCATCAGTTTTTTGGGTAAACGAAGGGCTTTTATCTTTTTCCCATCCGGAAGGATTGGTTTCTTTCAGATCTATGATCACGGCTCTCTTTCCATTTAATGCCACTGCTTTTGCATAAGGATCAGGTACCGCATCTCCCCATTTCATATCCTTGTAAATCGAAAACGCATACAGCTTTCCCTTGTGATCACCTTTCCAGGTAAAAGTCCAGGTACCTCCCGCTTCTTTTTTCATAGGAAAAACATCGATAAAATTGGGATTGGCAAAATCACTGTAGATCATCAGTCTTACTTCCATGGCCATCGGTGCCCAGAGCCGGAAGAAACTTTTTTCCGGTGAATAAGTCAATCCCAGGTCTTTACCCGTGTATACCGGGTATTGATCAAAAGCTACTGCTGTGCCTGATTGCTGTTGTGCCCTGCCTGCCATTGCTGAAAGGATAATAAATGACAAAAGGATTTTATATTTCATGCCGGACTGATGATTGGTGACAAATAATTTTTCGCTGTTCAGGTTTGCTGTACCATCACAATAGAACAAAACCGGTTTCCAAATTTACCGCCTCTGCGGTTGATTCAACGGGATGTGAAGAAAATTCATATAAATATGAAGCAGATCAGGTATCAATCCTGTAAATTGTCGTATCAATGAATATTAAATAGAAAAGTATATATGGGAGATCTCCAGATTAAGAAGCAGGCCAAAAAATATGATGCAGTCATCGTAGGTTCGGGAGCAGGCGGTGGTATGGCAGCATATATGCTGGCAAAATCCGGTCTGAAAGTGTGCTTGCTGGAAGCCGGTTACATGTATGATCCGCAAAAAAATGTGACCCAGTTAAAAAACCCCTGGGATTCACCCCGCCGGGGAGCCAGTACCAAGATCAGGCCCTTTGGCGATTTTGATGCCTGCTACGGTGGCTGGTCAGTAGAAGGAGAACCCTTTACAAAGGAAGCCGGAACCGACTGGATGTGGTGGCGGGCCAGGATGCTGGGTGGCCGTACCAATCACTGGGGAAGAATTTCGCTGCGGTTTGGCCCCAAGGATTTTAAAAGAAAAAGTATTGACGGATTGGGTGATGACTGGCCCATCGGATATGAGGATGTAAAACCATACTATGACCGGGTGGATCAATTGATTGGCATATTTGGAACCAATGAAGGACTGGAGAATGATCCCGATGGATTTTTCCTTCCTCCCCCCAAACCCAGGCTGCATGAATTATTTATAAAAAATGCTGCCGGACAAGCCGGTGTAAAAGTTATCCCCTCCCGATTGTCGATTTTGACCAAATCAATAGAGAATGATGCTGGCCGGGGAGCCTGCTTTTTCTGCGGGCAGTGTAATCGGAACTGCAGTGTGGCCAAAGCAGATTTTTCTTCAACCAATGTGCTGATCTACCCGGCCCTGAAAACCGGTAATGTTGATGTGGTGGCCAATGCCATGGTTCGCGAAGTAATTACCAATAAAGAAGGACTGGCCACGGGTGTTTCTTATATCAGTAAGGATGATATGCAGGAATACCAGGTAGAGGGCCGTGTTGTGATACTGGCGGCCAGCGCCTGTGAAAGCGCCAGGATCCTGCTGAATTCAAAATCTGCCCGGCACCCCAACGGTTTAGCCAATAGCAGCAATGTGGTGGGTAAATACCTGCATGACTCAACCGGTGCAGCCCTGGGAGGCATTCTTCCTCAATTATTCGACCGCAAGAGATACAATGAAGATGGTGTGGGCGGAATGCATATTTATTCGCCCTGGTGGCTGGATAATAAAAAACTGGATTTCCCCAGAGGCTATCACATCGAATACTGGGGCGGTATGAGCCAGCCCTCCTATGGTTTTAGCTGGGGAATTGAAAACCTGAATGGTAAATACCTGGTAAAGGGTCAGCAAAAAGAAGGAGGTGGTTATGGTCAGTCTTTAAAAGAAGATTACCGCTACTTCTACGGTTGTGGTGTAGGAATGGCCGGTCGCGGTGAAGCCATCCCCCTGGCGAGCAATTATTGTGAAATTGATCCGACCACGGTTGACCGGTTTGGAATTCCGGTGCTTAAATTCAATGTAAAATGGAGTGAGCATGAGATCAAACAGGCCAAACACATGAAGGAAACCTTCAAGGAAGTGATGCACAATATGGGGGCCATTATCACCTGGGGTGCCGATGATGATGAAAAGAATAACTGGGGATTATCCAAGCCGGGTGAAATCATTCATGAAGCGGGTACGGTGAGAATGGGAAATGATCCCAAAAGTTCTGC
>Ga0075158_10001293_pt1 | contig 19151 bp, 12 predicted proteins | sample JI91814BDNA_FD_70968 | JGI IMG/M metagenome (GOLD analysis project Ga0075158, IMG submission 70968) | Wastewater effluent complex algal communities from Wisconsin, to seasonally profile nutrient transformation and Carbon sequestration -... | ecosystem: Engineered > WWTP > Effluent > Algae... | reverse complement strand
GTGACTGCGTAGCGAACCCGCGACGCCCACGCAAAACTGATGACATTGTCCCGACCCAACCGCTCGTAAGTGCCCGGCGCGTGTCCGCGCCCCGACTTGCCACGTCGCCGCCGACGCGCGTGTTGCTGCGGCCATCCCGCCCGGCGTGCTATGGTCCGCCTCATGGTTGGCAAGCCCAGGGCAGCCCGAGCGGAGAAGCGCAATTTCACCGAGAGGCTCCTCAGGGATCCACGCACACGCCCGCGAGCTCCAGCCGGACAGGAAGCGACCAATCCTCTCCGTGCAATGACCGTCTCGCAGACCGGAAAGATCTCGCCCATCGCCGCGTCGACCATCGTCTTCCCGGAGTCGCGCACCGCGAGCCGGGAGATCCAGTGCTGCTCTGCCACCACGCGCGCCAGGATGTCCTTGAGGACAGCTCGTCGCTCGGCGAAGCTCGTCGCGGCCCAGGCCGGCTGGGCCGCGCGCCCGCGTGAAACAGCGGCCACCACCGCCGCCCGGTCCATCACCGGCACCTCGCCGAGCCGCTCCCCGGTCGCCGGGTCGACGCAGTTCATCATGGTGGGCCGAGGCAGGGCGGGCGCGAGGGAGGCTGACATGGCCGCCGCACCCTACTCCGGCGTGCACCGCCCGCAAGCCCGCCAGCGGCCCGATTTGCGCGGGATCACAGCGAAGCGGACACGGCCATCGACGCGCCGGATCGACGCCCTGCTGCCCACCGGACCGCGGACCGGCTACCCTGAGGGCCCTCGCGGCCGCGCCGCGCGGACCAACCGGGGACCACGAGATGAAGCAGCACATCGAGACCATCACCCGCCTCCTGCTCGGCGCCGCCTATGCCGACAAGCGCCTCGAGGGCGCCGAGGTCCGCCGCATCGAGGCGATCCTCCGTCAGGTCCTCGGCGGCGAGCCGCCGCCCGCCGTGAGCGCCGAGCTCCAGCGATTCAGCCCCGCGGCCTTCAACGTGCACAGCAGCGCCGCGACCCTCAAGGACCTCGACGCCGCCGACAAGCGTAAGCTGCTCGAGCTGATCGCCAGCGTCAACGACGCCGACGAGGAGCTCGACCTCGCCGAGGACGCGTACCTGCGCCATGTCGCCGTCGGCATGGGCGTGCCCGAGGCCGAGATCGCCGACCTGACCCTCGACGTCCTCGACGACGAGGAGCTGTTCGGCCTGCTGCAATAACGAAGTCTCGCCCCCCGCGGTCGGATCGCCGACCGGCCGCGTTATGGTGGCCACATGCTTCCATTCTCGGTCCTCGACCTCGCGCCGATCGTTCAGGGGGGCGACGCCGCGGGCGCGCTGCGCAGCAGCCGCGAACTGGCGATTCACTGCGAGGCCCTCGACTATCGCCGCTACTGGCTGGCCGAGCATCACAACATGCCCGGCATCGCCAGCGCGGCGACCTCGATCGTCATCGCCCACGTCGCCGCCGCGACCCGGACGATGCGCGTCGGCGCCGGCGGGATCATGCTGCCGAACCACGCGCCGCTGGTGATCGCCGAGCAGTTCGGCACGCTCGACGCGCTGTTCCCCGGTCGCATCGACCTCGGCCTCGGCCGCGCCCCCGGCACGGACCCACGGACCGCTCACGCGCTGCGCCGCACGCTCACCGGCGACGTCGACAGCTTCCCCGACGATGTCGTCGAGCTGCTCGGTTACTTTCAGCCCGACCCTCCGGGTCTGAACCCTCAGCCCGCCCGCCCGGTCCAGGCCATCCCCGGAGTCGGCGCCAGCGTCGACGTCTGGATCCTCGGCTCGAGCCTGTTCGGCGCCCAGCTGGCCGCCGCGCTCGGCCTGCCGTTCGCCTTCGCCTCGCACTTCGCGCCCGCGCAGCTGCAGCAGGCGCTCGCGGTCTACCGCGCCGGCTTTCGCCCGTCCGCGCGGCTCGCCCGCCCGTACGCGATGGTCGGCGTCAACCTCATCGTCGCCGACACCGACGCCGCGGCGCGGCGGCTGCTCAGCTCGCTGCAGCAGGCCTTCGTCCAGCTGCGCCGCGGTCGCCCCGGTCCCCTGCCGGCCCCGGTCGACGACCTCGACGAGCGCCTGATGCCGCAGGAGCGGGCCATGCTCGCCGATCTGCTGGCCTGCACCTTCGTCGGCTCGCCCGACACCGTGCAGCGCGAGCTCGAAGGCTTCGTCGGGCGCGTCGAGGCCGACGAGCTGATCGTCAGCGCCATGATCCACGATCAAGCGGCCCGGCTGCGCTCGTATGCGCTGGCCGCCGAGGTCCGTGATCGGCTCGCGCAGCGGCCGACGAGATGACCGGCGCGGCGGGCCCGACGGCGCGCGGGCGCTGCGACGCCGGCCGCCACGGATCCTCACAATCGCTGCACCCCGCCGACGAACGTCGATATCCGCGATCGCCTCGGCGATGCATCCAACCGGCACCGGCACCGGCGGCAGAGTTCGCTCAGGGTGCTCGGTATGTTACGCAAGCACGGAACCATCACACTCACCGGGACCGCGCAGATCCGGGCCCGCGCCGATCAGGCCACGATCGACCTCGCGGTCGTGACGCGGGCCAGCACCGCGAGCGAGGCGATCCGTGAGAACGCCCGGATCGCCGATCAGGTGATCACCGCCGTCAAGCAGCAGGGCGTGCCCTCCGACGCGGTCGCCACCGCCGGGATCCGCGTCGGCCCGTTTTATGTCTGGGACAAGGACACCGAGACCAACAAGCTCGGCGGCTATGAGGCGATCAACGCGGTCGTCGTCGACATCCGCGTCGAGCTCGCCGGCGTCGTGTATGACGCCGGCGTGGCCGCGGGCGCGACCCACGGCAGCGGCCTGACCTTCCGCCTGCGCGACGAGGCCATGCACCGCAAGCAGGCCCTGCTCGCGGCCGTGAAGGCGGCGCGCGACGAGGCGGACACCGTCACGCGGGCGATGCGGGCCCACATCGTCGCCCCGGAGAAGATCGACGTGCCGCCGGGCGGCGGCCCCGTGCTCTTCAAGAGCGCCCGCCTCGCCATGGCCGAGGGCGCCACCGAGACGCCGGTGCTGCCCGGCGAGATCACGGTGTCCGCGACCATCGAGGTCACCTTCCGCTACCGCACCTGAACCACGCAGAAGCGGCGCAGGCTGGCCTCCGGGCCGACCTGCGCCGCTCTGCCCCTCGCGGGGCTCAGTCCGAGGTCACTTCACGCCGACGTCGCCGGAGAGCAGCTTGAACTCGATGCGGCGATTGAGGGCCTTGCCGGCCTTGGTCTTGTTGTCCGCGACCGGCTCATCGGGGCCCGCACCGCGCGAGGTCAGGCGCGCGGCGTCGATGCCGGCGTCGATCAGGTACTTGCGCACGGCCTCGGCGCGACGCGCCGACAGGTCGATGTTGTGATCGCGGTTACCGTCGCTGTCGGTGTGGCCGCTGATCTCGAGGCGCACATCCTTGTGCTCCTTGAGCACCACGATCGCCTCGTCGAGGGTCTTCTTCGAGGTCTTCTTGATCTTGTCCTTGTCGACGTCGAAGTAGATGCCCTTGATGACGCCGCTGAACTTGACGACGGCCTTCGGGACCTCGTCGGGGCAGCCGTCGGCGTCCTGGTAGTTGTTCTTGCTCTCCGGCTCCTGGATGCACTTGTCGTTGGCGTCGAGGATGCCGTCGCCGTCAGTGTCGGGCGGCGGGCAGCCGTCGGGCGCCACACCCGGGACCTGCGGGCACTTGTCGACGTTGTCCTTGAAGCCGTCGCCGTCGCTGTCCGGGCAGCCGTCGGGCTCGGTGCCCGGGTCGGTGACGCAGGCGTCGACGCTGTCCTTGAAGCCGTCGCCGTCGGTGTCGGGCTCCTCGGCGGGCGCCGGGCAGCCGTCGGGCGCGATGCCCGGGACATTGACGCACTTGTCGACGCTGTCGAAGAAGCCGTCGCCGTCGCTGTCGATGTCGCGCTTGGGCTCGGGCTTCTTGCGATTGAGCAGCAGCGAGAGGCCGAGCAGGACCTCGATATGGTGGACCTTACCGCCGTCGACCATGTGCTTGGCGGTGACGCTGTCGCGGGCATCGATGCGCAGCGCCAGCAGGCGGTTGATGTAGAACTTCACGCCGCCGCCGAAGTGGACGGTGCCGTCGACATCGTTGCCGATGGTGCTGCCGTTGGTGCCCATCACGCCGACGCCGGCGAGCAGGAACGGAGCGATGCGGTAGGGCAGCTGCAGCACGCCGTAGCCGCGGAAGTTGCCGATCAGCGCGTTGGAGCTGCCGTCACGCAGCTTGGTCGGGACCACCGAGCCCTCGACCTCGAGGCCGAGGAAGGACAGCGGGTAGTAGCCGAAGCGCAGGCCGACATCGGGCGCGAGCTTCTTGTACGACTGCCAGGTGAGGGCCGGGTCGTAGAGCTCGTGATTCGTGTTGGGCAGCATGATGCCGCCGAAGATGCCGAGCTCCATCTGATTGCGCGTCGGCCGGTAGCGCTTGATCCACTTCTCATTCGCGGTGCCGTCGTCGGCCTTGCCGCCCTTCGCATCGGCGCTGGCATCGGCCTTCGGCCCGCCCAGCGAGATCGACGTCGAGACGCCGGCGTCGCCGTCCGCGGGCGCTGCCGCCGGGTCGGCCGCAGGCGCTGCCGCAGCGGGCTCGGCCGCCGAGGCGACGGGAGTGGTCATGAGGATAGCGAGAGCGGTCGCCGTGGGAGACAGATACCTGTGCATGTTCGGGCTCGATGCGATGGGGTAACAGCGGTCCTGCGACGGACCGCCACCCGGTTTTACTCGGATTTGTGGTGCTTGCAAAGGCAAGGATTCGGTCTATCGCCGTTCCTGCGGGCGTTTGCACGGCCGCGCATGCGCGGCCCCGACTCCTGCCCTGTCTACTTGCCTGACCTTTGGAACAGGAAGCGCACCACGACGGCTGCCGTGATGCGCGATTTTTGGCCGCCTGCAGGCGCAGCCGGCCGAGATCCCGCGCTGGCCCGATTCAGGCGCAGCGCGGGGGTTCGACGATCAGGCCCGACGACGGCGACGGCCGAGCGCGAGCAGGCTGAGCAGCGCGAGACCCATCGGCGCGCCCGAGCCGGTCGAGTTGCATTCGCAACCGAAGCCCTCATCGTCCAGCGCACCACCGCTGCCGGTGTTGCTGTCGCTGCCGCTGCTGTCGGTCGCGCTCGCGGACCCATCGGTCACGGACGCGGAACCATCGGTCACGCCCGCGCTCGCGCTGCCCTCGGTCGGCCCACCGGTGGCGCTGTCCGAGCCGCCGGTGCCTTCCTCGGGCACGCACTGGCCGACGGTGTCGTCCTCCGACGTGCACATCTGTCCGTCCGGGCAGCCGTTGCCGTTGGTGCCGCGGCAGCCGGGGATGCAAACGTCCGGCTCGCAGACCTGGCCGCTGCTCGGGCCGCCGCACTCGGAGTCGGAGGCGCAGCCGCAGTTCTCGTTGAAGCCCTCGTCGACGGTGCCATCGCAGTTGTTGTCGATGGTGTCACAGACCTCCGCGGACGGCTCGCCCGGGACCGCGTTGCAGGCGACGCTGTCGGGGGAGTCGCAGGCCTGGACGCCGTCGGCCGCGCACGCGCCGACACCGGCCGAGCACGGCTCGCCGGCGCCGAAGCCCTCGTCGAGCTCGCCGTTGCAGTCGTTGTCGGTGCCGTCGCAGATCTCCTCGCCGCTCGGCACGCACACGCAGGTGCCGCTCTCGAGCTCGCAGGTCGTCGTCAGGCCGCTGCAGTCCGCGTCGGCGAGGCACTCGACGCAGCGGTTCGGGTCGGCCGCGACGTCGCACTTCGGGGTCACCGCCGGGCACATCGAGTCGTCGCCGCACTGCTCGATCAGGAGCTCGGTCGGCGGCGCTCCGTCGTCGCCGCCGTTGCCGTCGGTCGGGGTGTCGGTCGGCGGCGCGCCGTTCTCACCGGCGGCGTTGATCAGCGCCTGATTGGCGATCAGGCCCTCGGCGTCGGCGTCGATCGTGACCTGGAACTTGATGGTCGACGAGTCATTGATCGGGACCGTCCCGCCCTGCACCCCGTCCGCGCCGGTGCCGAGGCGCACGGTGATGGTGTTGTTGTCGAACTCGCCCTGATCGTCGGCGAGCGCGTCGGTCTTCGCGCCCATGTTCGGGCCAGCCGTGATCTCCAGCGAGCCCGGCACGTAGGTCACGCCGGCCGGCAGCGGATCGCTGAGCACGACGTCGACCGCCGTGTCGTTGCCGGTGTTGATCGCCATGATCTCGTACTCGAGCACGTCGCCCGCGATCGCCACCCCGCCGTTGACGTCGGTGACCTTCTTGGTCGAGGTCGAGAAGTTCGGCCGGTAGTCCGAGATCGAGGTGATGAAGCCCGACAGGTAATACACGTCGCCGGTCGAGGTCCCCGAGACCATCGCCGAGGTCTGCCCGCCCATGACCTTCGCCGTCACGTCCACGATGTCGAGGTCGATGCCCGACATGCTCTGCGCCGTGCCGGTCAGCTGCGGCAGGTCGCCGACCACCGTCGTCGCCACGCCGAGCGTCGAGCGCGTGCTGTTGAAGAAGTTGTCGACCGGGTTCTGCGCGTCCGACAGCCCCGGGGCGCCGTTGAACGAGAACGCATCGCCGAGGATCGAGTTGTCGCCCTCGAACGCGATCACGCCGAGCTTCGCCGTGAACCCGTTCTTCGGGACCAGGAAGCCGGTGAGCATCGTGTTCTGCGGCGCGCCGTTGCCGACCGGATCGAGCCCGTCGAACAGCGCCAGGTTGCGCAGCGTGCCGTTGGGATCGGTGTAGAACACCGCCATCCACCAGCCGGCGAACTGCGCGTTGTTGTTGACGCCGACCAGCGGAGCGATGTTGACGTCGCCGAGCCGGTAGGCCCCCTCGCCCTCCTGCTGCACGATCGACGTGACATCGGCCAGACACTGATAGCTGTTGTTGGTCGACTGGTAACACTTGCTCGAGTCGACGGGGCTGGAGAAGCCGCCCTCGCGATCGAGGGTCACCGCGGTGTCCGTGCCCGGCGCCGTGAGGGTCGCACCCCAGTAAAGGAAGGCGTGCGTCACCTGGGCGTTGGCCGGGATCTTCAGCACCGCGGCGCTGCGCGCCTGGCCCATCGTGACCAGCGGGTTCGCCTGAGCCTGCCCCGGGAGCGGCGCATCGGCCTGCCAGTACACGTCCGGCGCCGAGTCGGGAAGGTTGAGCCCGCACACCCCGACCGTGCCGACCACCGGCGCCGGCGTGCCAGGGGCACATTCGTGGCCCAACGTATTGCCGATCAGCGCGAAGTCTCCCTTCTGACTGACCTGGACGCGCAGACTCGGAGCGCCCTGCGCATCCAGCGCGATCAAACCAACACTCGTCGCCAATAAACCAGTAACAATGCCCCTAAAGCGTGCCATTTTCAGTCAACCTCCGGCGGCAGTATACAGGAGCCCCGCCTGCGAGGGGCCACAACTCTGCGTCGAGATGTCCGCGCGGTCACACCTCGTGACGCGCAATGACACGCCACGATCTCACACCCACGGCGAACAAAAGGGCAATTGCGCCCCGCCCGGCGTCCATCCATCCGCGTGGCCGGGCGCCCTAACAGCCGTCGTCCGCGGTCGCGTCGCAATCGTCGTCGAGCCCGTTGCCGCACAGCTCCTGCGTCGGCGTCACTTCGCCCACGCAGGGGCCGTACGCGCCCTGCTCGCTGCAGGTCATCGATCCACCGATACACGCCCCGACGCCCTCCGTGCCCGGCGGACCGGAGTAACACCCCTCCGCCGCGCCGGGCTCACACCCCGCGCAGCCCCGCACGGAGCCGTTGCAATCCTCATCATCGGCCGTCGCGCACGGATCGAGCCCCGGCACGACCTCGCCCTCACACACGTCGAACTCGCCGAGCGGCGTACAGCTCGTCAGCCCGCCACGACAGGTCCCGACGTCCTGCGTACCCGGACTGCCCGTGTAACACGGCGTCATCGCCATGCAGACCGCCCCCGTGCCGCCCGTGGGCTCCTCCATGCCGGTGCCGGTGGGACCGGTGGGACCGGTGGGACCGCTCCCGCCCGTGCCGCTCGTCCCGCTCGTTGTGCTCGTCGCGTCGCCGCTCGTGCCAGCGCCCGCGATCTCCCCGTCGATCAGCTTGAAGCCGGGATTGGCGATCATGCACGCGGACCCGAGCAATGCCACGACACCGACCGCGATCCCGGACAGCAGCGCCGAACATCGCCACAGTTTTCGGGATACACCGGACATACGCGCACGACCTGAACCTGAAACTAACAAAGCGGCCGCCCCGGGTCCATCACCCCGCACCGCGAACGTCCGTGCACAGCACGCTGTTCGGAGATCTCTCCCTGCGCCGTCAGGGCGCGAAGATGGCCAGCCACGCCGCGAATCCACCCTGGCCATCATTCATCGCACCACCGGCGACCACCCGATCGGCGGGATCGATGGCCACGGCATAGCCGAGGTCGTCGCCGAAGCCGCCGTCGATATCCTTCCCCCAGCGCAGCGTGCCGTCCGCGGCGAACTTGCACAGGCGAATGTTCCGCCCGATATCGCCTGGACCGTCGCCGATCACCACGATGTCCCCTTGCCCGTCGATCGCCACATCCCGCCCATTACTCCCCGAGCAATCCTTCCTCGACCACAAGACCTCGTCGGCGCCGGTCACCCTGCGCACCGTCAGGGCCGTGAAATCGGCGGCGACGGCGAGCACCAGGTCCCCGCCGGGATCCGCCGCGATGGCATTGATGACCCCGGAGGTGTCGGGCAGCTCGACGATCGACGTCGGGTCGCCACCACCGAACGAATACATCAGCAGCAGCTCCGGGTACAGGTCCATCGCCTCGTACGCCGACCATCCGATCACCAGGCCCTCACCCGCGGCGGCCAGGCCGGGACCCAGCGGATAGAGCATCTTGGTCGTGATCCCCAGCGGCTCCGTGGCGGTCCACTTGACCGCGCCGTCGGGGCCATAACGTCGGGTCCAGATCCGATCGGCGAGGGCGATGCCGGTGACCACGACATCACCGTCGACAGCGACCGCCTGGGTGAGCCAGTCGTCGCCCATGCCGCCGCTGAACGTGTCCTCCCACTCGAGGGCCCCGTCCGCGCCCAGCCGCGCGACCCACATATCCTGGCCGTCGGCGTCGCTGAGGCGGGCCCCGGCGACGTAAATCGCGTCCTCGCCGAGGTCGAGCCCGCGGACCAGACCGGGCGCTCCCTCGCCGTACACCTGCGTCCACTGCGGCGCGAGCTCGGGCCCGAAGCGCGCGACCCAGCGCTCCAGACCGTTCGCCCGGCCGCCGACCACGACGCTGCCGTCGGCGTCCGCGGCGACGCTGTACACCTGCGATGAGCCGCGCTCGTCGCTACGATACTCCGCCAGCTGCACCGCGGAGGCCCGGCAATCGTTGTTGCAACCATCACCATTGATCGCATTGCCGTCGTCGCAATCTTCCTCCGCGTCGAGGGTGCCGTCAGGACAGGCGCTGCTCGCGGTCGTCGCCGTCGCGCCGGTCGAGGTCCCGGTCGGCGCCTCGGTCGGCGACACCGGCCCCCCGCTGTCCGTCGAGGTCGCCGCACCCGTGCCGGTGCTTCCGGTCGTCGGCTCGCTGGCGGCCGGCGGGCATGCGGTCAGCCAGACCCCGGTCAGGAGCACGACACAGTGATGGACCCGACCGCGCGGGTCAGGATGGGGCGCACGAATGGAGGCTCGCATGATGGTCCTTGCATGTGCGCCGCCCGGGTCGCGTGATCCCCGGCTCGCAAAAAAATCGTGCCCTCGCGCCCGGTGCGCGAACAGACCCCCGGCCTTGACGCCCGATCGCTCGCCGACGATCCTCGCTGCGCGATGGAGGATCACGCGCTGCTGCTCGCCTGGCGCTCGGGACAGCGCGACGCCGGACGAACCCTGATCGCGCGCCACTATGCGGCGGTGTTTCGCTTCTTCTATGGCAAGGTCGGCGTGGCCACCTGCGAGGATCTGGCCCAGCAGACCTTCGAGGCGCTGTGCCGGCGCCCGGACGCGTTTCGCGGCCAGGGCTCGTTTCGGGCCTACCTGCTGGGCATCGCCCGCTTCGTGCTGCTCGCGCATGCCCGCCGCTCGCGCAGCCTGGAGCCCGTCGACGACAGCCTGCTGCCCGGCGACGACCCCTCCGCGAGCGAGGCGATCGCCGCGCAACAACACCTGCGGCTGGTCGCCACGGCCCTGCGCGGCCTCGACCTCGACGACCAGATCCTGATCGAACTCAAGGACTGGGAGGGCCTGTCACAGGCCGAGCTCGCCAGCCTCTTCGCCGCCCCGCAGCCGACGGTCGCCCGCCGCCTGCAACGCGCCCGGGCGCGGCTGCGGGCCGCCGTCGAGGCCGCGCTCGCCGACCCTGCCGCCCGCGCGACCTGCCTGCGCAACCTCGACAGCTGCCTGCAGAGCATCCGCCGATGCATCGACGCCCGCTGGGGCGCCGCCTGCCCGCGACCGGAGCAGTCATGAGCGCCGCACCGCCGGACAGGCACCCCGCACCTCCGCCCTCCGCGATCGTGCGCGCCGCGCAGGCGCGATTGCTCGATCGACTCGAGCGCAGCGAGCTCGACGCGTCCGCCCGCATACCCGACGAACGCGGCGACGAACGCAGCGACGAATGCAGCGACGAGGATCGCTACGAGCTCGGTGAGTTGCTGGCGACCGGCGGGCTCGGCCTGGTCCGTCGCGCCTTCGATCGGCGCCTGGGTCGGCTGGTCGCCGTCAAGGAGCTGCAGCAGCGCGGCGACCCGGCGGCGGAGCGGCGATTCCGCTTCGAGGCCGCGATCACGGCCCACCTGCAGCACCCCGGGATCGTGCCGATCTACGATACCGGCCGTCGACCCGGCGGAGATCCTTATTATTGCATGAAGCTGGTCGACGGCGAATCGCTCGCGCAGCTGATCTCGGATTGTGAACATCCGGCCGGGCGCCTCGCCCTGCTCGCGCATGTGCTCGCCGCCGCGGACGCGGTCGCCTATGCGCACGCGCAGGGCATCATTCACCGCGATCTCAAGCCGGCCAACATCCTGGTCGGCGAACACGGCGAGACGCTCGTGATCGACTGGGGCCTCGCCCGGGACCTGACCGGCGGCCTCGCCGAGCCCGCGATGTCCACGTCGGGCGGCGCGGCCACCTCGGTCGCCACGCTGACCGACGTCGGCGCGATCGTCGGCACGCTGCGCTACATGCCGCCGGAGCAGGCGCGCGGCGAGGCGGTCGATCCTCGCAGCGACGTGTTCGCGCTCGGCGCGGTGCTGTTTCACGTCATCGCCGGCCGACCGCCCCACGAGGGCCTGACGCGCGCGAGCGTGCTCGCGCGGCTCTCGGACGGCGATATCGAGGACCTGCGCCCGCTCGCGGACGGGGTGCCGCCGGCCCTGGTGGCGATCGCTCGCAAGGCCATGGCCCCGGACCCCGCCGACCGTTATCTCAGCGCGGAGGAGTTTGCCGAGGACCTGCGGCGCTTCCTCGCCGGTCGCCTGGTCGACGCCCATCGTTATCAGGCCGGTGAATTGTTGCGCGCGTGGATGCGACGGCATCGGGCGGTCCTCGTGGTCGGCGCCGTCGCGCTGCTCGCCCTGCTCGCCGCCTCTCTCGTGTTCGTGCGCGACCTCGGGACCGAGCGCGACGTGGCGACCACCGCCCGCCGACAGGCCGAGCTCGCCCAGGCCGAGGCCCTTCGCCGCGCCGACGCGGCCGTGCTCGCCCAGGCGCGCGGGGCCCTCGCAGAGGACCTGGTCGCCGCCCTGACCCTGCTGCGCCAGGTCGATCTATCGCACGAGGAGCGCCGTCGCAGCGCCCACCTGACCGCCCTCGCGGCCCAGGCCCGGGGCGCGCCCGATCGGGTCCTGCGCGGCCACCTGCGCAACATCGAGACGTTCGCGGCGCTCTCGGACGGCGGGCTCGTCAGCATCGATGCCGGCGGCGAGGTCCGCCGCTGGGACCCGCGCACCGGCGCCGGCGAAGTGATCGTCGATCTCGACGCGCCGCGCGGGCTCGTGATCGCCGCGGCCGAGGCCCCGGTCTGGGTCGCCCTCGTCGGCCATCGCGGCCATGTCGTCCGCGCCGACGGGGCGCCGGAGACCATCGACCTCGGCGAGCTCGATGTCAGCGCCTACCGGACCCACCGCTGGGAGCTGTCGCGTCACGGCGAGACGCTGGCAGCATTGCTCACCGGCACCGTCGCGAGCCAGCGCCGGGCCGTCGCCTATACCTGGGACCTGCTGGCCCGGCCGGCCCTGCCGCGCGCCCTGCCCTTCGAATATCTGCGCAGCGCGGCGCTGAGCCCGGACGGGGCCATCATCGCTACCAGTGATCGCGAGCGCAGGACCTGGCTGATCGCCGGTGAGGCGAGCACGAGCACGCCCGCGCTGCAGCGGCCGCAGATGTTCTCCGCGAGCGGACATTATCTGCTGGGCCGCTCCGTCGCGGGGCCCCCTGCCGAGATCGTCCTGTCGATGGTCGATGCCTCGCTCCGCGCCATCGAGGGCCGTATCGCCGCGATCACGCCGGACGACCATGCATTCGTGGTCGCGCGAGATCCCACCGGCGGCATCGCGCCGGATCTGCCGAAGCGCCTGTCGCTGCGCTCGCTCGCCACCGGGGAGACGCGGTGGACCGCGGACCTCGAGATCACCCGCGCGGTGATCTCGGCGATCTGGGGCGACCGCGGCGGATTCGCCGTCAGCCCCGTGGGCGACCGCTTCGCCCTGCAACTCGGCGCCCAGTGGCAGATCTGGTCGATGACGACCGGAACGCGCGAGCGCACCCTCGATACCGGCGCCCACCGGCGCGGCACCTTCCTGGCCGATGGCAGCTTCGTCGTCGCCCACTACGGCGATCTGTGGCTGTGGTCCCCGCCCCCGCCCGCTCGCCCGGACCACCACGCCTATGCGCTCGCGGCCGACGGCAGCTTCGCGGTCGTCGCGGACCCGGCGGGGCAATATCCCCGACTGTTGCGGCTCGCCGACGGCAGCGAATCGCGGATCGCCTGTATCGGGCGCCGGGACTCGCGTGCGCTGGCGAAGATCGACGCACGACTCGCCGTCGACGCCCGCGGGCGGGTGCTCTTCATCGATGAGGCCGGGGCGGTCTGCCTCGATGACGGCGAGGCGCGTTCGATCGCCACGCCGACCCGGGCCACCGCGGCCGCGCTCGCGGACCGGGATGACGCCCTCGCAATCGGCACGGCGGACGGCACGATCCTGGCCTGGCCCGCGCCCACGACCCAGCCGCGGCGCTGGCAGCTCGACGCGCAGATCCGCCGGCTGTGGCTCCTCGGCGAGGACCTGGCGATCATCGCCCAAACCGGCCTCGGCACCGTCGTCGCACTGGACGCGGAGGACGACGCGCCGGTCGTGCTCGGCGGCTCGATGCCGGACCGGGATCCCGACGGTGTCAGGGTCGTCATACACCCGCAGCGACGCGCGGCCGCGGTCCTGCTCGGCGACGAGGATGCCGTGGTGTTCCATGCCGTGGACAGCCCGGCGATTCGGCGCCCGATCGCCTTCTCCAGCGAACCGGCGGCCGCCTATAGCCCGTCCGGTCGCCGCTTCGCGGTCGGGCTCGCGGGTCGTCTGTTGCTGGTGCTCGCCAGCCCCGACGAGGCCGGCCGCGAGCTCGCGCTGCCCGAGGAGGCCCGCGGCCTCGGATTCCTGTCCGAGGACGAGCTCGTCGTCGTCGGTGATTCCGGCGGCCTGATCCGCGTCGATCTGGTGGTCGGCGAGGCGCTCGTGATCGCCCCCCAGAGCATATCCACGGTCGGACCCACCCGGGTGATCGCCGCGGGCGACCAGATCGCGATATCGGCCTATTCCGGCCTGACCGTGCAACCATTGAATCCTGTCCCCGGGGACAGCAGCGAGCTCGCCGCCTGGCTCGCCCGGCGCATCCGATGACACGCCCCACCCGCCAGGCATCGACGTGCGGCCGGCTCGCCCTCGGGCTGCTGCTGGCGGGCGCGTGCGGCTGGCCCGAGGGTCTGCCGACCAGCGCCGCGCCGGGGCATACGCCGGGCGAGGCGCTGTATCCGGAGGCCCTGGTCGCCGGGGCCGCGCCGGTCGACGGTGATCTCGACGCCGCGGTGATCGTCGCGGTCGAGGATTATGCGCATATGCGCGATCGACCGGGCGCCGACGCGATGGCCGCGGCCTGGTATCACTACTTTCGTGTCACCCGCGGGATGAAGCCGACCCGCATTCTCCTGCTGCGCGACGAGTCGGCCACCCCGAGGCGGATCGCCCGCGCCATCGAGCGCGCCAGGTTTCGCGTGCATCGCCGCGGCACCCTGTGGTTTATCTTCATCGGTCACGCCTCGAGCCCCAACCCCGGCGACTACGGCGAGCTGTGGCTGCGCGAGGGCGATGGCACCCGGGCCACCGCGGGCACGCACAGCTTCGGCATCGCGCGGGTGCTCGAGCGCGTCGGTTATGGCAGCCAGCCGCGCACGGCCGCGATCTTCGACGGCTGCCTCGCGCCGGCCGACCGCGGACCGCTGACCTGGCTGCCGGGCAGCGCGACCCCGCCGACGCCGGGGTTTCGCGCGCTCGGCAAGGTCGACGAGTCGTGGATGGCGACCTCGTCCAGCGGCGGATCGAGCGGCGCCGCCAGCGGGGCGCTCTCGGCCCTGGCCCGCGTGCGTGAGGACAGCGCCCGCTCGCGCCGCGAACCCGCCGACATCGCCGTCTTCACGGCGGGCCTGGGCAGCGGCTGCGTCGAGCAGCTGCCGGGCACCGTGTTCCCGGCGCTCTCGTATCTATTGCTCGGTGGCCTGCGCGGCTGGGCCGACCGCGACCATGACGGTGCCGTCTCCGCGGTCGAGCTGCTGCTCCATACGACGCTGCTGCTGCGCGCCGGCACCTCGGTGCCGCCGATCCCGCGACCGAGCTCGTACGGCGCCGACATCGTGCTCGCGCGCGGCGTGCAGGAGCAGGGCCCGACGATCGCGCAGATGCGGCCTCCGGCGCTGCCGCCGGTCAGCGAGGCCGAGCTGCTGATCGACCCGGTGCAGTGGACCCGCGATCCGATGATCCGGTTCGATCGCGGATGGTTTCGCATGGGCTGCCCCGATCGCGGTGACCCGGATTGTGAGAAGGATGAGAAGCCCGCGTATCGCGTGCACCTCTCGCGCTTCTTCCTCGACCCGCTCGAGGTGACCCGGGCCGAGTACCAACAATGCGTCGACGCCGGGCTGTGCGCCCCGATCGACCCGGCCCGCTGCTTCGTGTGGACCGCCGGCAGCTTCACGCGCGGCGCCCCGCTGCCCGAGCCGCTGACGCGCCCCGATCACCCCGTCGTCTGCGTCGACTGGGCCCAGGCCGCCAACTACTGCGCCGTGCTCGGCAAGCACCTGCCGACCGAGGCCGAGTGGGAGCGCGCCGCCGCTGGCACCGACCGGCGGCGCTTCCCCTGGGGCGACGACGAGCCGACCTGCGCGCGCGCCCACTTCGACGGCTGCGGCGAGCACACCAGGCCGGTCGGTCGCCGCCCGACCGGCGCGACGCCCGAGGGCGTGCACGACCTCGCGGGTAACGTCTCCGAGTGGGTATACGACTGGTACGACCGCTATCAATACGTCCGTCCGTTCCGCGACGATCCTGTCGGCGGCGAGTCCGGCCGCGTGCGGGTCGTGCGCGGCGGCAGCTACTATGATAACCCCGCCCTGCTGCGCGCCGCCTACCGCTACGGCCTGAGCCCGCGCTCGGGCTTTAGCACCGTCGGCTTTCGCTGCGCCCGCTGAGCCCGGGCGGTCACCGCAGCAGCCGCGCCTTCAGGAATTGCTCGCGGGTCCCGACCGCCGCGAGCACGTCGCCCTCGCGCAGCGCCGCGCCGGGGTCGACGGGCAGCACCGAGTCGCCGCGGTCCCACTCGAGCACCATCAGGCCGGTCTTGCTGCGCAGCTCGAGCGCGGCGAGGCTGCGCCCGGCCCAGCCGCGGCCGACGACGATGCGCTCGAGGATGATGCCCTTGCCGAGCCCGAGCTCGTGGCCGTGGGGGTCCTCGCCGTGCAGGTGCACCGCCTCCTCCTGCTCGCCGAGGACCTTGTCGCTGTAATGCGCGAGCAGATCGCCGCGGCGGATCACGCCGATCAGCCGGCGCTCGGGGTCGACGACCGGCAGCAGCTCCATGCCCGAGCGGGCCGAGGCCAGCATCGCGCCCGCGAGCGTATCGCCGGCGTACAGGAACGGCAGCCCGACGGTGCTCATCAGCTCGGCCGCGGTCGAGGTCGCCGTGATCTCGCCCGCGAGCATTCGCCGGGCCAGAGTATTACCATTGATATACCCGATCACCGCGCCGACCTCGTCGACGATGAAGGTCGCGCGCAGGTCGGCGTCGAGGGTCACCCGGCGGATCGACTCGAGATCCGCCGCGGGCCCGAGCACCGGCGGCGGCGGGCCCATCAGGTCGTGCACGTGGCCGCGCTTCATCACCTCGACCTCGGCCTCGGCGCCGAGGATCACCCCGCGAGCCCGCAGCGTGTCCTTAAAGAAGCTCAGCGGATACACGCGGCGGGCGACGAACACCGCCAGGATGCAGCCGAGCATCAGCGGCAAGATGATCGCGTAGTCCTGCGTCAGCTCGAAGATCATCACGATCGGGGTCAGCGGCGCGTGCATCGTCGCCGCGAAGATCGCCCCCATGCCGACCAGCGCGTAGGCGCCGGAGCTCTCGACGCCCGGCCCGAGCGCCGCCTGGGCGAGCGCCGCGACCAGCGTGCCCAGGCACGCACCGACATACAGCGAGGGCATGAACACCCCGCCGAAGCCGCCGCTGCCGACGGTCAGCGCGGTGGCGACGATCTTGAGGGCCGCCAGCGCCAGCGCCAGCTGCCACGCGAGCTGGCCGTGCAGCGCCCGGTCGAGCAGCGAGTGACCGGCGCCGAGCAGCTCGTTGGAGACCAGCGCCGCGAGCAGACCGACGCCGAGGGCCCCGAGCGCCGGCTTGAGCCAGATCGGCAGCTTCAGCTCGTCGAAGCCGCGGGCGCTGCGGATGATCGCCCGACCGAAGGCGGTGCCGACCAGCCCGGCGAGCGCCGCGAGCGCGACGAAGAACAGCATCTCCGACAACATACCGTCGCCGTGGCTGACCGCCCCGAATGTCAGGTGTTCGCCGCGAATGGCATGTGACGTCAAAGTCCCGGCGACCGCGGCGACGATCAAGGGCACGAACACCGACATCGTCCCGATATTGCCGCCGATCGCCCCGCCGAACACGATCTCGACGGTGAAGATGACGCCCGCCAGCGGCGCATTGAAGGCCGCCGCGAGCCCGCCCGCACAGCCGGCCCCGACCATCGACAGGTGCCAGCGCCGGCGCAGCCCGAAGAACCGCGACAGCACGCTGCCGACCGCCGCGCCGATCGCCACCGACGGCCCCTCGTGCCCGCACGAGCCGCCGCTGCCGATCGTGATGCCGGTGCCGACGCCGACGACGACCGCCTGACGTCCGCGAATTAATCCGCCGCCGCGGGTGATCGCCTCGATCACCGCCGGGATCCCGAGCACCAGCGGCTGACGGATGACCCGGCGCAGCAGCAGGTGCAGCAGGCCCGCGAGCAGCCCGCCGAGCACCGGCACGCCGATCACGAAGCCCCAGCGCAGCAGCGAGTCGCCGTGGTCACCGCGCGGGAACAGCTCGATCGCGTGGCCGATCCACGCCAGCAGGGCGCCCGCCGCCGCGCCGCTGGTGACGCCGACGACGGCCGCCATCACGATCAGCAGCACATGGTCGTCGCGGATCACCACCGCGAGCTGCCGCCCGAGCAGCAGCCCCAGGCGCATCCATAGCCCCGCGAGCCGCCCGCTGGTCGGCAGCGCCTTATAAAACCCGGTCGCCTGCAGATCCTCGGGCCCGGCATGCGCGATCGGGTCGGCCCCGGATGCCGCTTCGTCAGGACGCGCCACGGCTGCACCCTAGCAATTCTCGCGGCTCCGGTGGAGCCCGCGTCCCCCGCGCCCTGCTCGCCTCCGCGCCCGAGCCCCGGGCTCAGTCGCAGCTGACGCGCCAGCTGCCGTCGAGCTCGTAGGGCAGCATGATCGTGCGCAGCTGCTCGCCCTCGGCCTGCGGGCACAGCGAGCCGACCAGCGCGTTGGCCTCGCCCAGCCCGCCCGGATACTCGACGTTGAAGACCGGCTTTCCCTGCAGGGTGAAGGGCGCGAGCTGGTCGCACTCGTCGTATTCGTGGCATTGCTCGTTGAGGTCGAAGTCGAAATAATCGACGAGCTCGGGCGCCTGATCGCCGCTGTTCTTGAGGCCGACGGTGAGGCCGCGCAGGTGCGCCTGGTTGGCGATCCAGCGGTTGTAGGCCAGCTGATCGGCGGCTGTCAGCGGATAGCCGGAGTCCTGCAGCCAGCCGTCCATGTTGTCGGGGTCGACGCCGTCGCAGCCGGCCGCGACGGCGCGGTCGAGGCGGCCGCGCATCACCGCCCACACGGACGGATGGCGGATGTCGAGCCAGACCTCGCCGGGCCAGCCGTCGAGCGGCTTGCCGAGCGCCGCCGGATCGAGGTCGCCGTGGTCGGGCCGCCAGTCCTCGCCCGAGCCGGCGGAGAAGTAACACAGGACCTTACGACCCGCGCCATGCAGCGCGTCGATGGTCGCCTGCGGAGCATCGAAGAGGTCGATGTCGAAGACATCGACCTCGACGTCGGTGACGATGTCGCCGGTCAGCTGCAGCTGCCAGGTGGTGGTGATGGCCGGCCGCCACCAGTCGCCCTCTGTCACCGGCGGCGCGTCCGGGTCCGGGTCGGCGTCGGACGGGGCGCCGGTGGTCGCATCAGTGGTCGCATCAGTGGTCGCATCGCTGGTCGTATCGGTCGTGACCTCGTGGGTCGCGCTGCCGGTCGGAGTGTCGCTGGTCGTGTCGGTCGATGCGTCGCCCGTGGTCATATCCGTCGTCGACTCCGTCGCCGCGGCGGTGTCGGTGACGACCGCGCTGCTCTCGCTGCCGTCGCTGCCGTCGCTCGACGCGGCGCCGCCACCACAGGCGAGGAGGAAGGACGGGAGGAGCGCGAGGCCGGGGCGTGACACGCCCATGAGCTTATGCGCCGCGCGGGCGCAGGCCCAGGGGGGCGTCGGCTCGCGCGCGCTCGCGCGGCAGCTGCGCGCACGCGGGCATATTGCGGATTGTTGCGGGCGCGACAGTCCCGGCGGCCGCTGTAATCTCGGCCCGCCCCGCGCCACTCACCGCCGTACCTCGAGCGCAACAACCTCAGGAAATCACGGCCATGCGATCCACCTCC
>Ga0075158_10001291_pt1 | contig 19152 bp, 18 predicted proteins | sample JI91814BDNA_FD_70968 | JGI IMG/M metagenome (GOLD analysis project Ga0075158, IMG submission 70968) | Wastewater effluent complex algal communities from Wisconsin, to seasonally profile nutrient transformation and Carbon sequestration -... | ecosystem: Engineered > WWTP > Effluent > Algae... | reverse complement strand
ACGAAAAAAGGCCGAGGATGTAAATCCTCAGCCTTTTCCGAAAATTGCGTTGTCTCGGAAATTCCGAGGACTTGAAAGCTCCCCGAGCGCAACCCTCTTCGTAACAATACTCTCTGCGCTCGAAATTCGTAAAGCCTTGCACTGCAAGGACTTACGAAGTTCGAGACCCGTTCGGTCTGTTTCTTGACGAAGAGGTACTAACAATGGGTTAACACCACCTGGAACAACAGTTTAGTCGAGCTTCATCTTTGTATCAACAGGAAAACGCGGCTTGCAACGGCGATCTTACCCCTTCGATATGGTGCCTATCAGTTCGCTAGAATCTCACTTGATACTGGGAATAGAAGAAGTCGGCGTCGCCCCCGAACGCGACGCCAGGCGTGTTGTAGTAGTCGCCGGAATTGAAGTGGGAGTAGCCGATCATCAGATTGTGTCGCGGGTTGATCGCAATCGTCCAAAGGAGGTCAATCTCGTGTCCAAGGTCCTTGGATACAGCTGCGTTGCCGGCGTTGTAGGGTGTCATCACGACGCTGTAGGGTGTCGTGGCTTGGTCCAAGAAGAAATAGTGATACCAGACTAAGAAGTTCACTCGTTTGCCGATCGGCGAGATGAACTGGACATTCACGTCGTTCAAATTCCTACGTCCGAAAAGGTCCATGAATCCGTTGTACTTGTGGGCCAGGGGAAAGTAATGGTGGAACCCATCGTCACCGGGAGCGATAAGCGCAGAGTCTCCACCCGAAGCCCAGTCATACCAAGCCCACACAGTTGGGGACCATGTACCAAACGTTCCGTCCGCGTTTAGAACCTTGCCGAGTCCTGCGGCCATGAAACCTGCATCATGCCCTGAACCATCAGCATTGTCACCGAACTGCACGCCACCTTCGAACTCATAGAGTACTGAATCCATTTTTCCGGCTACTCGGCTTCCAAGCGTATGAAACGAGAAGTTCTGATCGTTGTTGTCATAGCCGATGTAGTACGTCTCCAGGGCAGACACACCATAATCTTTGCCCAATGATTTGTTGGACAAGTAGGCTCCGTAGAAACTCTGGTTGTTGTTGGAGCTGTCCCATTCGTTCGTGCCTCCAGTGGCGGCGATTCGATTTACTGGATTCGTGTAGAACAAATCGACCGTATTTTGCGAGCTTCTTACCGTTGCTCGATAACCGTCAAAGGTTCGCCGGGTGTTAGCCCAATCAAGTGGGGAAACAAGTCGTTCCGCCCCAAGCAACAACTCTTGGCGACCCGCGCGACCGCTGACCTGCATCTCGTCGCAATCAAATAGCGTTGCATCGACGAAGAGATTTTGAAACTCGCCCCGGTTCTCCTCGATCGGACGTGGTGCGAAGTCCTCGCCCCCTGAGTCCGCGTAGAGGTATTCACCAAAGACTCGAATATTCTCGGTCACTCGGTAGTTTGAAAACAGCCGCACGCGTGAAAGCCAGAACTGGTCGTCGATGCCAGTCAGCCCGAGTCCACGCATATTGCTTTCGTGGTGGTACCGTGATCGATACTCACCACCCAGATCAAGCTTGCCGTCCATCAGCCCCTTAAACGAATCGCCCGCGAAATGTGGACCATCGTACGCTGGATTTCGCAAGTACGAGTAATCATTCGTATAGAACACGCCTTTGTAGGCATCTTTCATGGCTGTGTTCAAAGCGTCTTTAGTTTTGCTCGCCTGCTTTTTGCATTCTTCACACGGAGCGGCCACGGGTGATGGATTTTCACCTCGTTGAGGCGATTCAACTGCCAGATCCGGCTGATCATGGACGCTTGCGAATACTTGAGATCCAGTTGGAGCTTGCTCTTGTGCCACGACTGGTTGGGCGAAAGATGCGAATGTCAGAGTGGTAAGTCCAACGGCGCAAATGGTCGAGCGGCTGAATTGTCTGTTTCGCATCTGATGAGTCCATTCATCATCTTGAGCCACTAGAGGGGCGATGCCGGCTTGTTCCACGCCCCTTCGCGTAAGAAAGCGAAACAAGAATCGTGTCGCGGGTACCGCCTAAAGTCCGTCGTATCACCCGATCTTTATCGACTTTGTTCGTGCTTCCGGCCATTAGGATCGTCTTGCCTGTTGCAGACTCGCTAGTCAGCAAACTCGAAATCTAAGTGAAGTGGCTCGCCAGAGGACTGCTTCGCTCGAATCACAGCCGTTGGCTCGAAAGCGCGACATTACGCCACAGCATATTCTCGCCAAACAATACTGCACCTAGAGGTGCATGTTTCGATATAATTGGACGCGATGAGTTCCGAAACTTAGCCAAGACTTGCACCTGAGACCCGTAAAAAATGAGCACAGCCACCATCGAATCAGCCAAAATTCCTCGGGGTGAAGCCGCCGCGAACTTGAAGCCGAAGGAGCACGGGGCCTATGCGATTCTCGCGATTCCAATCGTGACAGCCATTTTGGTCACCGGGCCGACCATCGTGGGCCTGTGTGTTGCAGTTGCTTCGTTAGCAGGTTTCATGGCCCATGAGCCATTGCTAGTGGCACTTGGTCGTCGAGGTGCACGAGCTCAACGCACGACTCCCCACGCACAACGTAGGCTGGGAGTGCTGCTTACGGTTACTATTGCGGGCGGTATCATCGCGTTGGTTGCAGGATCGACGAGTGTGCGAAACGCGCTAATCCTGTGTTGCGCCCTTGCCCTTGTCTGTTTCGTACTCGCGATCGCCGGCAAACATCGCACGCTTGGCGGACAGCTCTGGGGCATCATCGGTTTGTCGGTCCCTTGTGTTCCTATCTTGCTTGCCGGTGATACGCCAATCCAATTGGCGATAGAAGCTTGGGGGACCTGGTTGATTGGATTCGGAGCTACAACGCTCGCAGTTCGGGGCGTCATTGCGTCGCAGAAGCGTCAGTCGCGAGCGCTACATTGGAGTGTCATCGCTGGGCTATCGCTCGCCGTTGCGGCACTCACATGGGCAGGCCTCCAGCTTCCCATCGTTACGCTACCGATGATTTCTATGTCCTGGTACTTACTCTATGCCCCACCGCCCGCGAAGCAGCTCAAACGCGTGGGATGGACGCTTGTGGGCGGGACATTTGCGACAGCATGCTGGATGGCCATCATGGTTTGAGTTAGTGGATCTCCGAATGGAGCGATAGCTCAAGAGAGATCATCAATTCGCACTCCAAGTCGGCAACAGATGTTGACGCACCTCTCGCATTGCGTAAAGTCAACTCCCTTGCTGCCGAAGAAACTGGCCATGAGCGGACATAGCCAGTCGCTGGGCACGGATTTAACGTGAGAATCGAGGCCGGAATGCAGGCGACGAAATGGTTAGGCATTGAATTAGTTGAAGTAAGCTTCAAAGAAAAGTTGATCTCGGCAGTTGGCTCAGCTCTCGCGATTTACTGTGTTTTTTGGTGCACACTATCATTTTTGCCATCTGGGGCAGCAATTGGCGTTGTTGCGTCCATGGGGGCGACAGCTGTGCTACTGTTCGCGGTCCCTCACGGGCAACTCTCTCAACCATGGCCGCTGATCGGCGGCCACCTTGTGTCCGCTCTGATCGGAGTGAGTTGCGCGCGGTTAATTGCGAACCCCGTGCTTGCAACTGCATTAGCGGTGGGGGCGTCGATCGGCGTGATGCACCAGTTGAAGTGCATTCATCCACCAGGCGGCGCGACTGCGTTCACTGCCGTGATGGGTGGCCAAGCGATTGGCGATCTTGGCTATCTGTATGTCCTGTACCCTGTCGGCCTAAATGCTGTTGTTATGCTGGTACTCGCCGTGCTGATCAACTTTCCGTTCCGCTGGAGGCGTTATCCAGCAGTGTTGATAAAAAGGACACCTCCTCAAGATGCCGCAATCGTTTTGGGTTCAGAAGACGATCATCGCACCTTAGTTGAAGCAGTGCGTTCGCTCGATTCATTCGTGGATGTCAGCGAAGAAGATCTAGTTTACCTTTCGCGGATTATGGCAAGCCATTACGCAGAGCGACACTCTGTTTCCACAGGCGAAGCAGACTTAACTCAATCGGTTCGAACGCGAAAATCAATTGATCCTTGAATGACACCAAGTGACATCGCGCCGACAAATCCATAAATTGATGCGGTGAGTGTCGCAATCATTCGCTGCGATCTCTTTTCAATGGTGGAAAAGCAGCATCGCATTCAACGAATGTCACGTTGTTGGTTCGTCTGTGTGCATGCGGCCAGTAAACACATTGACGATGAGCTTGAGTGATAACGTGAGGATGATTAGCCCCAATCCCCAGATACCAGCCACGACCTTCCACTCAAGTAAGCTCGGTGAGTACTCGACGATCTCGTGCAAGGTTGATGGGATAAAGCCTGGCACAATCAAGCCCATACCCTTCTCGATCCAAATCCCAACGATCACCAGCAGGCAAGCCAATATGCGCACGTGACTGCGTTCCAATGCGGCGGGAGTGAAAAACAGTGCCGTACCAACGAGATTCATGCCGATGGCTGTCCAAATCCAAGGCACCAGGCCGCTTTTTCCATGGTCACCAAAGAACAAGTAATTGAGCGGGGCCGCGTGGGCGCTGCCAGTATAAATGACAGTGAAGACTTCACTGACAAGCATCAGGAGATTGATCGTCATCGCGACGCGGATGATTTGAATCAGTGTGCGTGCCGGACTAGCTGGTGCGGTGTAACCTGTTGTTAATCGCAAAACCCGCATCACAAGGATGATGAAGGCCGGGCCGCTTACAAATGCGGAGGCCAGGAAGCGAGGCGCTAACAGTGCGCTGTTCCAGAACGGTCGGCCGCCGAGTCCGCAGTATAAGAACGCAGTCACCGTGTGAATGCTGATGGCCCAGAAGATCGACAGAAATACAAACGGAAGGTACCACCATCCGTTCGGCTTGCGCCCCAAGTACCGCATGTATAAGAGGTAACCAACGACGTGCAAGTTGATGAGCAAGTAGCCATTCAACACAATCACGTCCCAGGTCAGCATCGACATCGGCCAGTTGAACTTTCCAATTCCCGGGATCAAGTGCCAAAACCGATCCGGTCGGCCCAGGTCCACAACGACGTTTAAGGTACACATCACGATCGCTGCAATCGCAACGGCCTCACCGATGATGACAACCTTGTGCATCTCTTCGTCATCGTAGAGGTAGGCTGGAATGACCATCATCACTCCACCGGCCGCCAGACCGACGCAGAAGGTGAAGTTAGCGATATACAAGCCCCAGCTGACGTGGTCTGTCATGTTGGTCGTGATCATGCCACCGGCAACTTGATTCGCCCAGGCGTTGGCCCCTACCAGGAAAACAGCCGTGAGCACAGTCATCCAGGCGTAAAACGCGAAAGAGCCTTCAGTGGCTAGCCATAGCGCTCGCCCGATGAACTTGGGGTAGCTTGTGATGGCCGTTTGTTTTAAGGGAATGCTGCTCATGTCGCTCAATCGAAATAGTAAAAGAACGCTGGCTTGGTACCGAGTTCTTCCTTGAGGATATAGACGCGTTTGTTCTCAAGGATCCAGCGGATGTTCGAATTCTTGTCGAGAATGTTACCAAAGACGCGTGCACCGGTCGGGCAGGCCTCCAGGCAGGCTGGCAACTTGCCGCGGCGCGTGCGGTGGAGGCAATAAGTGCACTTCTCAACGACGCCAACGGGCCGCACTCGATTGCTCAGATAGCTCTGGTCAGGATTGATTTCTTCTGCGGGAACTTCGGGCTGCTTCCAATTGAAACGCCGAGCGTGATACGGGCAGGCCGCTTCACAGTATCTGCATCCGATGCACCAGTTGTAATCAACAACGACAATGCCATCCTCCTCTTTCCATGTTGCCTTCACTGGGCAAACGTCAACGCATGGCGGTTCGTCGCACTGTTGGCATTGAACTGGCAGGTAGAACTTGTCGTCCTTGGGAACAATGCCGGAGTAGGTCGTCGAACCCTTCTCCATATCCATTGTGCCTTTGGGCATTTCGATGACGCGGATGTAGGACTGATTCGTTGACCGATCGTGATTGTTCTCTTTGTGGCAAGCTTCGACACATTTGCCGTTTCCGTTACAAACGCTCAGGTTGATCGCGTAGACGAACTTGGTTCCGGGGATCGGACGGTCGTCGGCGATGGTAACGTCAGCCCCATATTTTTCCTTGGTTTCAGCTTCCAGTCGCGCGATCACATCCGCTTTCTGTTCCGGCGATAGTTCCGTGTAGTGCTGCTGCATGAACTCGACTGCAGTCGTGCTTTTGGCGGCTTGCCGAAGCGGCGAGACTGCGGCCACGAATGCGGCAGCTCCGAGCGTTGCAAAGCCACCCTTCACAACCGCACGGCGAGTGAAATTCTCGACGATCGGTAAAGAGCGCTTTGCGCTGGATTCAGCCTGTTGGGTGTTGTTTGGCTCAGTGTTTGTCATGCGCAGCCGTCCCTTCCTGTTGGTGTTCCGAGTTTGACGGCTCGTTGAAGCGATCCTTCGGCTTGAAGCCGACGATCATCTTCGGATACTTCGGCACGTGAGGATCATGGCAGTCGATGCAGTTGTTCTTCATCTGAGGACCGCGACTCAAATCCCAGTGGCCATTCATGCCGCCATGAGCACCATGCGCGAACGACTCGGCTTGCTTGCTGTGGCATTGAGAACAAAGCGTCATCACATTCTCGTAAGCGACAGAGCTGCCGTCAGCCAATCGCAAAGCGTCGGGTTCGTTCGGATTGTGGCACGCATAACAGGTGATGTTTCCGTGATTGAACGTCATGCCTTGGTGAAACTCATCGAGTGTCGCCGCAGTCTTGTTTTCGAGATTGGCTTGGCGGACGCTGTGACAGGTCGAGCATGCCACGCTCGCAGTGCGACCTTGTGGATCGCGCCCAGCGAGTTCGATTCGCGGTGGTCCGGATGGCTTGCGAATGATGACGGGATGTGCTTCGTTCGAATGAACAGTAGCCTGTGACACCTGAGGCTCAGCGGCGCTGTTAGTGGGCGTATTCGCTCGCATGCCCGACTGCCAAAGAGCCGCCAAAGCCATCGAAGCGAATAAACACAACAAAACTGCGAAAAACAAACTGGCGATTCGCGGCATAAAATTCCGTTCCAACTGAGGTTTCGCAGACGACATCTAATGTATACACTTAGGTGCATGTTAGCGAAACCTCAGTTTCCAACGATGCCACTACTTTTCACGAAAGCAAGCGCGGTGCCAATCAGCGGACTCGTCGTAACCTTCCAGTCCGCGGTCACCGAGCACGCCGAGGCTGTTGAAGCCCTGCGCATGATACCTGAGATCGATATAGGCGAGTCGGCAGGCAGTAAATTGGCGATCGTCATCGATACTGAAACGAAACGTCGCGATCAGGAAATCTGGAACGCGGTACAACAGTTGCCTGGCGTGATTGACTTGGCTTTGGCGATGGTCGCATTTGATGAAGATGATCAGGCCAATTAATGAAGATTCAATTAGGAAAAAACATAATGGATTCCGAACGTCGCAGTTTCTTAAAGTCCGCTGCGATGGTCGCAGCCGGTTCGATGGTTGTTGGCGGCACGTCGTTACCGGTTGTACAAGCTGACGAGGGTGTTAGTGATCTGCCGGTGCTTGATGGGCTTTCCTGGAACAAGGCTCCTTGTCGATTCTGTGGAACGGGATGCCATGTTCAAGTCGGCGTCGAAAACGGTCGTATCGTTGCGATTGCAGGCGACAAAGCTGCGGATGTCAACAAAGGTCTGCTGTGCGTCAAAGGATACCACGTCGGCGGCATCCTCTACGGCAAAGATCGACTCACTAAGCCACTGCTTCGCAAAGAGGGCAAGCTAGTAGAAATCAAATGGGACGAAGCGATCGAGATCATCGCGAAACGCATCTTCGACTCGCCAAAGACATTCGCCTTCTACGGGTCCGGTCAGTGGACGATTCCCGAGGGCTTCGCTGCGCAAAAATTCATGAAAGGCGGCTTGGGCAACAACCACATCGATCCCAACGCACGACTTTGTATGTCGTCGGCAGTGACTGGCTTCTTGGCAACGTACGGTGTCGATGAACCAGCTGGCTGTTACCAGGACCTCGACGAATGTGATGTACTGATCACTTGGGGAAACAATCCAGCCGAGATGCACCCGGTTTTGTTTTCACGCGTGACCGACCGCCGTTCGCGCGGAGAAACAGTTCGCATCATCGACATCGGTACGCGGCGTACGCGAACCACGGATGCTGCCACTGACTACTTGGAAATGAAGCCGCATGGTGACGTTGCCATCTCGCTGGGCATCATGCACTTGTTGATTGCGAACGACAACTACGACAAGTCGTTTGTTGCAAAGCACTGCAATTTCCGTGGTGCCGAAGCCGATACGCCAACGCTTCAAGGTGAAGCGATCAGCGAAGAAGAGTTTCGCAAACGCATTGCCAAATACACGCCCGAACACGTCGAAGAGCTGTCGGGGGTGCCCGCTGAAAAGATCCGCATGTTGGGTGAATTGTTCGGCAACCGCGACATCCGCATCACCTCGTTATGGTGCATGGGGATGAATCAGCACACGATGGGAACAGCCATCAATTCGCTCGTTCACGGAGTGCACTTGTTATCTGGGCACTTCGGTCGTCCCGGTGACGCGCCGACGAGCTTGACAGGACAACCCTCGGCCTGCGGTACGGTGCGTGAGGTCGGTACGCTGGCCCACGCTTTGCCAGGTGGTCGTGTCGTTACGAAGCCAGATCACCGCCAGCATTGCGAGGAGTTTTGGAATCTACGCGCTGGTAGTATTAATGAGGTTCCCGGCTATCACACGGTTCAAATGTTTGAGCACTTCACGAAGCCAACGGCTGAAGGTGGTGATATCACTACGATGCTAGTGCAGGTCACCAACCCGGGACAAACCCTGCCCAACCTAAACGCTTTGTTCAATAGCAAGAAGGGTCTTGAGGACAAGTTCTTGATCGTCAGCGAAGTCTACCCAACGGCCACGACTCAGCTTGCGGATTTGATACTTCCTGCGGCTTTGTGGGTTGAGAAAAATGGCATGTTTGGCAACAGTGAACGACGTACGCAGCAATGGTTCAAGATGGTCGATCCACCGGGTGAGGCGCGTGATGATTGCTGGATGACGATTGCCATCGCTCATAAGTTGTTCGAGATGGGCCATGAAGGCATGAAGGATAAGAATGGCGAGTTTATTTTTGCCATCAAGGATGCTGACGGAAAGGAAATTCCGATTTGGCAGTTCGAGCACTACTACGACACCAACGTCGATAAGCACCTGTTCGAAGAGTATCGCTTGTTCTCCACGATGAAGCATAAGAATCTCGCGCCGTACGATGAGTATGTCAAAGCTCGAGGCTTGCGTTGGCCGGTGGTTCAGCAGGACGACGGCTCTTGGCGCGAGACACGCTATCGGTTTTCGGAGTTTGATGACCCCTTCGTCACCAAAGGACAAGAGTTCGAGTTCTATCACTCATCGTCCAATGATGGTCGCGCACAAATCTGGTTTCATGAGTATGCACCGCCTCCGGAAATTCCAGATAAAGACTATCCCCTGTGGCTGTGTACAGGCCGGGTTCTGGAACATTGGCACACCGGAACGTTGACAAGGCGTCTATCGCCGCTCAATAGGGCGATGCCAACGGCGTATGTGGAGATGAACAGTGAAGACGCCAAAGCGGCCAACATTCGCCAAGGTGAAAAGGTGGTTATCGAATCACGTCGTGGAACATGCGAACTGCCTGTTTGGATCGATGGGCGTGGACGACCGCCACGCGGAACAGTGTTTGTTCCCTTCTTCGACGAGACCAAGTTGATTAACAACTGCACGCTCGAAGCACACGATCCCTTTTCAAAGCAACCCGACTACAAGAAGTGTGCGGTTCGCGTGGTGAAAAAGACCGAAGTGAAGAAGACTCCAGTGAAGGTGCCGTCATGAGCCGGTTCGTTACGGTCTTTCTCTCCTCCGTGATCGCAATGGCTGTGATCGGCTTCTTTGTTGGCATCGGTGCTGGTGTCCCCAAGCCCGATGGTGTCAACGAATCAACGCTTGTTGAGCAGCGGCCTTCTGAATCAGCCGTTGCAGATGCCAAACTGATTCCTGCGTTGAGCTACGCGGAAATCGCGAGTACATCCATGGGGCCAACCAAGGCATGGCAAGCCACTCCGCAGAGCTTGCCGCAGCCTGAGTTTGACTTGTACACCAAGATCGAACCGAGCGAATCAGAGAAAGACGCATCAAGCAAACTGCGTGCTTCAAGGCGTGCTTACAATGGTGCGCCGCCGATCATTCCTCACCCAGTTGAAAACACCAACGACGCTGCGTGCTACGCATGTCACTCGGGCGGTGTAAAGTTAGCGGGCTTGAAGGCCAGCGTGATGTCGCATGCGTACCTTGCGAATTGCGTCCAGTGTCACGCTCCGATGGCACCGACACCTTTTCAATCGATTGATGCAACGGTTGAAACAACCTTCGTAGGCTTGCCGGCACCCAAAGAAGGAAAGCGAGCCTACAAGGGTGCACCGCCGACGATCCCGCACTCGCGCTGGATGCGAGAGAACTGCAATGCCTGCCACGGCGGGCCGCACGGTTGGGCCGGTATGGAGTCAACGCACCCATGGCGGACCAACTGCGTTCAGTGTCATGCACCATCAGCCACGCTAGATCAAATGCCGGAATCCGAAGTTGTACCCATGCTACCGCCGCTCGATGTGGTGACCGCAAAAGTAGGTACTGGAACGCCGCAATGAAAAATCGGGAGGGTGGTTTCATTGCTCGAATTTGCTCGGCTTTGTGGCATGCTCTTTACGTGACAATCAAGTTTCCCGTGGCTGCGTTTAAGTATTTGTTTGCGTCGCCTAAGACGAATCAAAGCCGTCGCGATTTACTGCAAGGCCGCATGTGGAAGTTCATCCCATCAGGAAAGTTTCCACCGCTGGTGATGCGATATCCGACGCAGTATTCCGAGCCAAGCGAAGAAAAATCGTCCGACGTGAAACCTCGCAGCGTTGCGGGTATCAACATCGACCCGGTACCGGCAACCAACTTGAGGCCTAGATCGGTATCGCGAACGTTGCCTGTTTTTCGTCCGCCCGGAGCGATCGATGAGTTTCAATTCCTATCTGGTTGCACGCGGTGTGGTGACTGCATCACTGCCTGTCCTTACGAGGCGATTCGAAAGGCACCTGTGCGACTTGGCAGCATTGCCGGTACACCGATTATTGAAGCGGACACAGCGGCTTGTATGATGTGCCCCGACTTTCCCTGCATCGAAGCGTGCGAACCTGGAGTGCTGACCAAACTCCTCCCACCGATCATGGGCACTGCGAAGGTCACCGAGCATCTATGTCTTGCGCATCATCACACCACTTGCACCGTGTGTAGTGAACGTTGCCCCGTCAATGGCGCAATAACGGTTACTGATGGCAAGCCAATCGTCAACGAAGAAACATGCACAGGCTGCGGCGTGTGTCGCTACGTTTGCCCAGCCCCCGAAAACGCGATTTTGCTCATGCCTGCCTTCTCACGACCAGGATTACCAAGCTGATGACGACCAAAAAGCTGAGCCTCGAAGATCTTCAGAACAATGTGCCGCTGCCTGAGATTCTGCAGGCCGAATGGGCCAAAGACCAAGTGTTGCAGTTGTTCGCTGACCTAGCTGCGGGGGCCAGCGTACAGCATGTGCAATTGAAATCAGCGGCGACCGACGCAACTGTACCGCTTGCGACTGCGGAAGCCGCCTTTGCAGCGGACGAAGCACATGCGATTCAGGTGCGATACGTCTTTGAAGGCGAAATGTGGTGGGACACCATCATGCCGGGAAATCCCACCACCAAAATCATTCGCAATCGTGTACCGACCGGCTGTTAGAACTCGATGGTAGCTTGCGTCGACTTTAGCGATTGCATCGGTTTTTCTACAGTATCACGGGTTCGTTGCCGATCGAACAGCAATTGAGTGGCATTTACGAATCTGCCAGCAATGAGTCGCTTTTCTTTAGGCGGGAGAGCACTCGTGACAAATAGTCTCGATACGCTTTCATAAGGATGGCATGCTATGGTTATTGATTGCTATGACACCTACGCAACGGGACACGACGGTTCAATACTTCATTTTGACGTTGTCGTGGCGGCTGGAACCCTCAAAACGATTGTCGAGCATGTTGCGGCTCAATTCGCGGGCGGACATTCACCCGAAGTTGAAGCGGAACTAACTTGCAGAGTCTCTGCCGCTCAGGCTAGCGTGACTGCAGAGCACAGAATCGAGCTCAAACGGCGCGGCTTTGCGATCGTTGAAAAGACGAGTCGCAAGAAACTCGCAGCGTGATCGACACAGAGCAACCCCGCATATTCGCTTCTGTTGTGTTCACAGACTCTCGGCATTAGGGAGAGTCGATCAAAGGAATGATTGGGTTAGTTGAATTCAGCAAGCCAGCGATCGTCACATTGGCAAAGGCTTGCTCAGCCAACTCGTAGGCATGATCCAGCTCGGCGTGAAGCGGACATAAAGAGGTGTGCGATTGCAAATCTAGAGGGCAATTGCAAATCCGCTTAATCGGTTCAACCGCATTGACGATGTCCAAAATCGTAATCGCTTCGGCAGGTCGTGCCAGCACGTAGCCTCCTTGTGCGCCGCACCGCGATTCCACCAATCCTTCGGCGGTCAAATTCTGCATGACCCTGGGAAGATAACGCCGAGGTATCTGCGTCGCTGCGGCAATCTTGTCAGCCGACAATGGCGTTTCGCCACCGGCGGCTCGGGCCGCGAGAAAAGTAACCGCTCTTAATGCGTATTCGGTGGTCTGCGTGAGCATAGTCTTTTCTTGGCTGACGAATTTTAGCTTGACGCCGTAAACATACACCTTGACGTGCACATTGAATAGTATACCTTAATGTGCATGTTTGGTCCGCATTGCAGTGCGCTAGCGGCAATCTTTCAGGAGGCTCCTCTCCCAAAATTGAGAACCCCACCCATGCTGAGTGTAAAAACGATTCGGATCGTCAAGGAAATTACGCCATTGGTGGCTGCCAACGCGGAGACCATCACGCGACGGTTTTACGAACGGATGTTCGAGGCCAACCCTGAAGTGAAAGCGTTCTTTAATCAAGCTCACCAGCACACAGGTGGTCAGCAACGCGCGCTCGCTGGCGCAATCTGTGCGTACTTCACCCACATCGATAATCCGGCCGTGTTGTTGCCAGCCGTCGAACTGATCGCGCAGAAGCATGTGTCGTTAGGCATCAAGGCTGAGCACTATCCGATCGTCGGCAGCAATCTTCTGGCTGCCATCAAAGATGTGATGGGCGATGGAGCTACCGACGAAATCGTCGAAGCAGTCGCCGAGGCATACGGATTTTTGGCCGACCTATTCATCGGACGTGAAGGGGCGATTTACGAAGAGCAGGCTTCGCTGCCCGGCGGATGGAACGGAACGCGAACATTCGTCGTCGCGAAAAAGGTTCCCGAAAGTTCATTGGTAACCTCGTTCTACCTGAAACCCGCTGACGACGGCCCGCTTCCACCGTTTAAGCCAGGTCAATACATCACCGTACACATCGATCATCCTCATACACCAACATCACCACGGAACTACAGCCTTTCGGATTGTGCAAGCCAACCCCATTACCGCATCAGTGTCAAACGCGAAGAGCGACTCGCTCCGGATGCTCCTGATGGATTAATTTCCAATCATTTGCACGACGCAGTCGAAGAGGGACACCGCATCGAACTAGGTCCGCCTTGCGGCGAATTCACGATCGATCCAACGGCCGTTGCAAAGCCGATCGTTTTGATCGCCGGCGGAATTGGCGTGACTCCACTGCTATCCATGGCCAAGTCTCTCGTCAAAGAAAATCCGGAAGCCAAGGTTTACTTCATACAGGCTGCTCGCAATAGCCAGGTACAAGCATTTGCAGGCGAGCTTCGCGATCTCGCGGAGTCGCGACCTAATTTCAGTACGAAGGTCATATTCGATGCGCCTCTATCCGGCGACGTGGAAGGCGGAAAGTGTGATACGGCAGGATTTGTAACGACAGATCTGCTCCGAGACTGGACTCCCTTTTCCGAGGCAGAGTTCTTCTTCTGCGGGCCGAAACAGTTTATGCGGAACGTCCACACTTCATTGCAAGAGCTTGGCGTCGCAGAGGATCGAATTCGCTATGAGTTCTTCGGACCAAAAGAAGATCTCGCCGCGGCGTCAGTCTAGCGCAGAAAAACGTGTAGTCACAAAACCAAAACAAGAGACCTTGGTCACAGGTCCCGATAGCTCTGAAAGTTGAATCAATGAAACGCTTATGGATGGCCTTCGGGGCCGTGATGATATTCTCCTTCCTAGTACTCGGTTGGATCGGGACTCGCATCTTTCAAGAGATGCCGCCGATACCCGACAAGTTTGTAACTAGCGCTGGCGTTACACTGATAGACAGTGGTGAAGTTGGCGAGGGCCAGAACGTTTGGCAGTCCTTGGGCGGTATGCAGGTCGGCTCCATTTGGGGCCACGGCAGCTACGTGGCCCCGGATTGGACGGCTGATTGGCTGCACCGGGAGGCCGTGTTCATCCTCGACAAGTGGGCCAACGCCGAATTCAGCAAACCGTTCGCCGACCTCGACTCAGAGCGACAAGCTCAACTAAGCGGTCGCTTGTCGGACCTGATGCGTAACAACACCTATGAAGAATCAACGGGTGTGGTGACCGTCGATCCCATTCGGGCAGAAGCCTTCGAGTCCAACGTTGACCATTACCGGACTGTCTTTATTGAAGGAGACGCCGATTACGCGATTCAAGCCGGGGCCATTTCGAGTGAAGAGCGGTTGCGCAAGTTCTCCTCGTTCGTATTTTGGACATCTTGGGCCGCCTCGACAACGCGGCCAGGCGATATTGCCAGCTACACAAACAATTGGCCACACGAACCGTTAGTTGGTAATCGCCCGACAGGTGACAACATAGTCTGGACAGGCGTCAGTGTCATTATGCTGCTGGCTGGGATCTCCGGTATGGCGTGGTGGTACGCCTCCCGTCGTGAAGATGAGGAAAAGCCTGATGGCATCGGGACGAGCGATCCATTGGCTCGATGGAAAGCAACACCATCGCAAAAGGCAACCATCAAATACTTCTGGGTTGTGGCAGCGTTGATCTTCGCTCAAATGTCGTTGGGAATCATAACCGCTCACTACGGTGTCGAAGGTGAAGGGTTCTACGGCTTTCCGCTGGCAGAGTATTTACCCTACAGTGTCTCACGAACTTGGCACGTTCAAATCGGATTGTTCTGGATCGCAACCGCGTGGCTTGCTGCCGGGCTGTTCATTGGGCCGCTAGTCAGCAATCACGAACCCAAGTACCAGCGTCTCGGGGTGAACATTCTCTTCGGCGCTCTGCTATTGGTCGTCGTCGGTTCACTGACAGGCGAATGGCTGAGCATAAAGAATTACATGAGCGACACGGTTTCGTTTTATCTTGGACACCAGGGCTACGAATATGTGGAGCTTGGACGAATCTGGCAAATTGCCTTGATGGCTGGTCTGCTGTTATGGCTCGTACTCATGCTGAGAGTTCTTTGGCCCGCGCTACGTCAGAAGGCTGATGCAGCAACGACAGAGGCAAATTCCCAGCGTCACCTCGTCACACTGCTGGCTGTTGCGACCGCTGCGATCGCATTGTTCTACGGAGCCGGTTTGACGTGGGGGCAGCACTCGCATCTGACGATGGTCGAGTACTGGCGTTGGTGGGTCGTTCACCTTTGGGTCGAAGGCTTCTTTGAAGTTTTCGCGACCACGGTGATCGCATTCGTGTTTATGCGATTGAACCTTGTTCGGCCTGGCTTGGCAGCAGCGGCTGCACTCTTGTCCGCTACGATCTTTCTCGCTGGCGGGATCATCGGAACCTGCCACCACCTGTACTTTTCGGGAACACCGACGGTCGCACTTGCATGGGGCTCAGTATTCAGCGCACTTGAAGTGGTACCGCTTACGCTCATCGGTTTCGACGCGATGGAGGATCTGCGACGAAGCAAGGCGTCACCATGGGTTCAGAGATACAAATGGCCGATCTACTTCTTTGTGTCGGTCGCGTTCTGGAACATGATCGGTGCCGGCTTATTTGGGTTCATGATCAATCCGCCTATCGCCCTCTATTACATGCAGGGCTTGAATACGACACCACTCCACGGACACGCCGCATTATTTGGAGTGTACGGGATGCTGGGTATTGGACTCATGCTGATGTGTTTGCGAGTGCTGATTCCTGGCCGTCCATGGAAAGATGGCATGTTACGATTGGGGTTTTGGGGCATGAACATCGGGCTCATGGCCATGTGCCTATTGAGCCTGCTTCCAGTCGGCCTATTGCAAACCAAAGCTTCGGTGGAAACCGGCTATTGGTTCGCCCGCAGTAGTGAATTCATGCAAACCGATCTAATGCAAACGCTACGATGGATGCGAGTACCGGGGGACACCATCTTTTTCCTCGGTGCCGTTGCCCTCGTCTGGTTCATTCTTGGACTGAAAACCGGACATTCATTCTCCAAGATCGACGACGGTTTTGATCCACCGGAAATCGACAATATGGGAAGTATCGATTCAAGTTCCCACGGGGAGCAGCGTGATTCAGCTCTCGTATAGCTGCCCAAGTTGACCTCGTGTGTTCACCTGTCACGTCCAATTCTAAACCAATTTTTTACCAACTCCCACAGGAACTGAAATGATCACCCTCGATCCCGAACAAACCGTCGGCGAATTTGTTCGACAAAAACCAACTCGCGCACGTGTCTTTGAGTCACTCAAGATTGACTACTGCTGTGGTGGTAAGGTCTCGCTTGTTCGTGCATGCGTGAAACGCGGCGTGGACGTGAACGAGGTGCTACAAGCGATCAGTGCTAACGATGAACAAGCGGATCTAGGCACTCTGGTCGACGTTGACTCGATGGCACTGACTGAGCTAGCCAATCACATCGAAGCCACGCATCATGCTTACCTCCGTGAGGAACTGCCACGACTGGATGCGATGACTGAAAAGGTCGCGCGAGTTCACGGCGACAAGGACGAGCGATTGTTCCAAATGCGTCATGCCTTTATCGCTCTCAAGGCAGAACTCGAACCACACATGATGAAAGAAGAGAGGATTTTGTTCCCGATCGTTCGGCAGCTTGAGGCCTCACTCGAGCGTCAAGAATTCCATTGCGGTAGCGTGGCCAATCCCATTCGGCAAATGGAGCACGAACATGATCAAGCGGGCGATGCTCTGGCGATCCTGCACGAGTCCACTGACGGGTACACGCCGCCTGACTGGGCCTGCAATACCTATCGAGCGATGCTTGATTCGCTGGCAAGACTAGAGGCAGATATGCACCAGCACATTCACAAAGAAAACAACGTCTTATTTCCAAAAGCGATTCAGCTCGAACACGATCGAGCGTGAGAACCCAATGAATAGTTCTTTCCAATTTGTCCCCCTTTGAAAAAGTTGCTCCCTATGATTCGCTACCTAACCATGCTCCAGTTCACCGACCAAGGTGCCCAAAATGTTGATAAGTCCGTGCAGCGTGCTTCGGATTTCGGCAAGTCCGTCAGTGACGCAGGTGGAAAGCTTGTCTTACAAGTTTGGACTGTTGGGCAATACGATGGTTGTGTCGTCTTTGAAGTTCCAGACGAGACAATTGGTTCGGCGTTACTGATCAAGTTGGCAAAAAATGGCAACGTAAGAACGCAAACCTTGCGTTGCTACGACAACCAAGAGTTTGAGACAGTTCTAAGGGCATTGTCATGAACATACTCTTAGGTTTTATTGCGGAGAGATTCAAACAACTCTCGACCTCAGTTAACCGAATGATGCTCGCGGCGTTGTTCGGTTTGGCGACGGCGTCCGCGTGCTTCGGTGATGATTCGTGGCCCGGCTTTCGTGGTGACGGAAGTGGGGTAGCAAGAGCGAACGTGCCGACCCAGTGGTCGCCTACTGAAGGTGTCGCCTGGCAGGCGAGTATTCCTGGCTATGGGCAGTCCTCGCCCGTCGTATGGAACAACAAAATCTATGTAACCAGCAGTGAGGGTCCGTTTCAGGAAGACTGCCAGGTCCACGCGTTTGACTTGCAGAGCGGGAAAAAGTTGTGGACCTCACATATCGCGGCGACCACAAAAGTCGAAAACTATTTTCGCAACAGCCGCGCTGCCCCAACGTGCTGTGTCGACCAGGATGCGGTTTACTCCTTCTTTGCTAATGGCGATGTGACGGCGATGTCGCATGACGGGAAACAACTCTGGAGTCTTCCGCTGCTCACGACCTTTGGAAACGTCGACAATGAACGCGGAGTCGCAAGTTCACTTGCGCAGACAGACGATCACCTTTTCGTATTGATCGATCACCATGGGCCGTCTTACTTGGTCGCTATAGAAAAGCAGAGCGGCGAGGTGGCTTGGAAAACAGATCGTGGAGAACGAGTGCCTTCTTGGTCTTCACCGGTAGTCGCCAAGTCAGGAGACCGCAACCTTGTCATTGCCAGTTCTGCCGACACGGTGGATGCGTACGATGCAAAGACGGGAGAGTCGCTTTGGCAGCTAGGCGGTTTGCAGGGTAATCACATTCCTTCGGCAACCATCGATGGTGACGAAATCTTCGTCGGCTCAACGACCATGTATGGTGGGGCAACCGACGAAGAGGCGACGGCCGGATCGAATTGCTGCATCAAGTTATCGAATGTTGATGGGAAAGCTGGCTATAAAGTCCGCTGGGGCGCTGAACGAGCAAATTCGTATTATTCGACGCCGCTGGCATTCGCTGGATACGTCTACTATGTCAACAAGGTCGGAGTGCTGTTCTGCGTCGATCGAGAAACAGGTAAGCAAGTGTTTGCTAAACGAATCGGTAATCCATGCTGGGCATCGGCTGTTGGCGTCACTCGTCCCGACGGCGAGCAACTTGTCTACTTCGTCCTAAAGAATGGGTTTACGGTCATTCTTAAGCCCGGCGACCAGTACAATCAAGTTGCCCGCAATCAGCTTTATGACGCCGACGCGATGATGGAGGCGAGCCGCCTGGCTGCGGAGCAGAGGAAGGCAAACGCAGTTCCTCCGGAACAGGCTGCTCCTAAAACTGGCCCCGAGAAAGTATTTGCAGGGATGCCAGAGAATCAACTCCACGAAATGTTTTCGTATGGCGACCCGATGGTTTATGGCGTCGCAGTAGCCGGCGATCGTCTGCTCGTTCGCACCGGCCAACACTTGTACTGCGTCGGGCAGTGACTTTACTG
>Ga0075158_10001289_pt1 | contig 19159 bp, 17 predicted proteins | sample JI91814BDNA_FD_70968 | JGI IMG/M metagenome (GOLD analysis project Ga0075158, IMG submission 70968) | Wastewater effluent complex algal communities from Wisconsin, to seasonally profile nutrient transformation and Carbon sequestration -... | ecosystem: Engineered > WWTP > Effluent > Algae... | reverse complement strand
CTTCCCCCAGTACTCGAGCGGGAGCATCTGCTCCTCGAGGTGATCGCAGAAGAAGATGCCGGTGGGGACGAGCGCGCAGTTGCTGGCGCCGACCACCCAGATCGGCCCGTCGGCGTGGACGATGGTGCCGGACAGGTCCTCGTAGGTGTTGGCCCGAATTTGCAGGGTGTCGAAGCGGTCCAGCGTGACCCCGCCGGTGCCGCCGGGCGCGACCGGCTCGACGTCGAGTCCGGCGTAGGTCGCCACGGGCGGGGTCCACGTGACCGTGGTGCCGTCGACCGTGGCGATCACGTCGAAGTAGCTCGGGTGGTCCTCGGCGGGCACCGAGTCGGGGTAGGAGGCGATGATGTAGTGCTGCCTGAGCGCGTGCTCGGGCAGCAGCATCGAGGCGTCGTTGGTCGCCTGCGCGCCGAGCGGCGAGTGCTGGTAGGCGACGATGGGGATGGTGCTCTGCACGCGGTAGACGCCGCCCGTGCGCAGCTCCGAGACCTTGATCAGCGGCTCGTTGGTCAGGTGAAACACGAGGGTCTCACCCGGCGGCAGCATGGCCGGCGGACCCTCGGGCGACTCGGTGTTGCTGCCGTTCGGCACGAAGTACAGCTGGACCTCGGCGGTCAGCGTCTCCGAGGTGTTGCCGACGACCAGCGAGTCCGGCTGCTCGTTGTTCGCGTTGTCCATGCGGTTGGCGAGGAACGAGCAGCCGACCGAGCTCGGGGTCGCCTCGGCCTCGGCGCACAGCGAGCTGCACGCGCCGAAGCTGCACACCTCGCCGACGGCGCACGCCACCGGCGGCTCGTAGCCGGCGCCCTGGGCGTCGCAGGTCTGGGTGGTGACCTCGTCCGCGCACACGACCTCGCCCGGCGCGCACACCTGCGGGAAGCAGCCGTCGCCGATGCACGCCTGGCCCGCGGGGCAGGGCTGCGGCGTGGCGCCCTGGCAGTCGTCGTCGCAGACCAGGAGCGAGCCCTGTTCGCAGCCGCCGGGGTCGCCCGGGGTGCATATGCATTCAGGCGCGACCCCGCCGGTGGTGTCGGTGGTGGTGCCGCCCATCGTCTGGCCGCCGGCGGACGTCGACGCGTCGGCGTCGCTGCCCGAGGTCGTCGGCACGACGCCTGTGTCTGGATCGACGGTCGTCGCGGTGGATGAGCCGGCGCTCGCGCTGGATCCGTCGACGGTGACGTCGCCCGAGCACGCGGGCGGCAGCGTCGCTGCGAGACAGACGAACCACGCGAGGGGGCGCGGCGGGGCGGAGGGGTTCGGCGGAGGTTGTCGCATGCGTGGTTGGTGGCGCCCGGCGATCGACAGCGGTCAACGCGGGCTCGACCATCCGATCGTGAGTGAAATCCCGGGGCGCACGCGCCACGGATCGAGGAGCACCCGTCCGCTCGCGGCGTCGAGCACACGGGTGTCGATCAGGTCGACGGCGACGTGGGCCTGCAGCTCGACGATCACGCCGCGACCGGGCGCCGCGCGCAGCCCGAGGCTCGCCTGCAGCATCGGCACCGCGATCCAGCGCCCGTTCGCGCCGCGCAGCAGATCGAGGCCGCCGCCGATCGCGGCCAGCTGCGACCAGCGCGGGGTCAGCGAGGTCACGACGCCCAGATCGGCGCGCACGCTGGCGCCCGCCAGCCGCGACGCGTCCGTCGCGTTCGTCACCGCGGTCGGTGGGATCGCCCCGACCCACACGGCGGCCTGCGGATCGACGCGACCGACGCGGCGGCGCAGCACACCGCCGAGCTCGAGCGTGTGCTGCAGCCGCAGCGGGGCCCAGGCCATCACGCGGTAGCGGGCCACCACGCCGCCGCTCCACCGCCGCGGTGCGGGCGAGGGGACCGGCCGTGAGACGACGAGCGGCGGCGCGGCAGGGGGTTGCACGCGATCGATCGGCGGCGGCTCCGGGGCGGCCCGGGCCCGGACGATGCCGATCGTCCCGCCGGCGCACAGCGCGTCGATCGCCGACGAGACGATCGCCCCGATCTCCTCGCGCGCGGCCTCGTCGAAGCTGGCGGGCAGGGCGACGCGGCGGATCAGCACGCGCGCGTGGCCCTGATCGCCGATGTAGACCAGCAGCGGCGGCTCGCGCAGGTCGACGTAGACGTGGGCGAGGGCGAGGTCCTCGGCCTCGCTCCGGCGGATCTCCGCGGCGACATCCGCGAACAGCTGCTCGTGCCACCGCGGGGTCACGCGGTCGGTGAGCAGCTCGGCGAGGACCTCACGGACCGCCGCGCGGCGCTCGGCGGGCCCGATCAACGTGACCTCGACCGACGCGCCCGCCGGCTCGTCGCACCGCGAGACCGGCGCGTCCGCGGATCCGACCTGTCCGATCGGCCAGGCGGTCAGCGTCGCCGCCAGCGCGAGCCGCCAGCCGGTCAGGGCCTCGCCTCCGCGATCTGGCGGTGCGCCGTCGGGGCGTGCACGGACTCCGGGAAGCGGTCGAGCAAGGAGCGCCAGGCGTCGCGCGCGTCCGCCGGTCGACCCAACCTCTGCAGCGCCTCGGCGCGGCCGACGAGCGCCTCCTCGGACAGGGTGCCGCGCGGGTCGGCGGCGAGGTACGCCGAGAAGGCGGCCAGCGCGTCGGCGGGTCGGACGAGCGTGTCGAGCAGCAGCCGCGCGTGTGGTACGCGCGAGGTCCGGGCGGCCCGCGAGTCGGGGAAGCGGGCCTGCAGATCGGTGTACAGGCGATCGGCCTCGGCGAAGCGGCGCGCGCGGCGGGCCTGGTTGGCGGCGCGCAGCAACGCGTCGGGGTCCCCCGGGCGCTCGCCAGGATCGTCCGGCGCCGACATGGGACCTGCCGGGCGCGGCCTCGCGGGCCGCGACGCGGGCCGATTCGGCTGCGGGTCTTCGGCGACGTGTGTGTCCGGCGCGGCCGGCTCGCGCTCCGGCACGACCACGCGGGGCCCGGTCGCCGCCGGGGGCTCCGCTGCGAGCCCGGAGAGCGCCCGCGGGGTCGGCCCGGCGCCGGCCGAGATCCATGAGGCGACGACGACGACGAGCCCGCCGACGCCGACCAGCTTCGGCCACCACCGGGGCGCCGCGCCGCCGCCTGGCGGTGGAGGACCGCCCGGAGGTGGTTTGAGGGCGGCGGCGATCATGGCGGCGAGCCTGGCCTCGTCGCCGGGCTGCGCCGCGAGCACATCATCGAACGCGGCAGCGACCGCGCGTTCCAGTCTGTCGGTGGATTCAGGCAACTTCATCCTCCTGGACGAGGACCCGCAGGCGGTCGTCGTGGGCGAGGCGGCGCTGCAGCGCCTCGCGGGCGAGGCGGATCCGGCTGCGCACGGTGTTGAGCGGGACGTCGGCGATCTCCGCGATCTCCTGCAGGGAGCAGCCGAGCACGAACCTCAGCAGCAGCGCCTGCGCCTGCACGGTGGGCAGCACGCCGAGCAACGACGAGACGATCAGGCGCAGCTCGGCGGCTGGCGACGAGGCTGCGGATCGATCGAACACGCCGGCGACGACGCCGTCGGCGCCCTCGTCGATCGGCGAGGTCCGCTGGACCCGCTGGGTCCGCCGCTCGCGCGCCCGCCAGGCGGTCCGCAGCGCGATGCGGGTGGCGAACGTCTCGACCGAGCTGTCGCCGCGAAAGCCCGGCAGGGCCTGCACCAGCGCGATGAGGCTGTCCTGGGCGGCGTCCTCCGCGTCGGGGCCGGGGCCGAGCACGCCCCGACACACCCGCAGCAGCCGCGGAGCCACGGCGCGCAGCACCGCCTCCGGGGTCGTCGCGTCGCGGCCAGCGGGCGCGGGTGGATGAGCGGGGATCAGCATGCCGGGCGTCGTCGGCGTTGGTGGCGTCGGCGCGGCCAAAGTGATCAACCGGCGTAAAAAAATTCACCGCACGCGCGCACCACGGACCGAGCGGTCCGCAGACGCGGGTCGCTCGATCGACCGCGGCGATGCGTCGCCTTCACCCCGCGAACTCGAACAGGCACCGGGTGATCGGCACGCCGATGTCGGCCATCACGTAGAGGTAGTACGACGTCCCGGCCTGCAGCGGCGCCGCCTCGCCCGCCTCCGGGAAGGCCTGGATCAGCCCCGGCGGCAGCTCGCCGTAGACGACCTCACCGGTCTTGCGGGGCGCCACCCCGGCCCGCGCATCGAGGCGCCAGCGCGTGCCCGCCGGGAGGTCGAGGTTCGGCGGCACGCCGGGGTTGGCGGCCCCGGCGTCGAGCACATAGACGTAGCGCGCGGGCCCGCCGGTCCAGCGCACCGTGCCGTCGCCGTCGACGCCCTCGTCGGACGAGCACGGCCCGGGCTCGTAGATCGACTGGTCGTAGAACGGCTTCGGCGTCGGGTCGTCGTCGGCGAACTCGTCCGGCGAGATGCCGCGGTAGGCGAGCTCTCCCGCGAAGAACGCGATCATGCGGGCCTCGTCGGTCGTCGGGATGCCCACGCCCACGCGCGAGAAGCCGTTGTTGTCGGCCGCCGGGTAGGCGCCCAGCAGCGACGAGTCGATGAACCCGCCGGCGAACGCGAGCCCGTACGGCGAGAACGACGAGATCCAGTTGCCGCCGGCCTCGATGTCCCAGATGCTCGCCCCGGCCGGCGTCACGCTCGCCTGGTGGCAACACACGCACGCGCACGCCTCGACCTGCTCGGTGACCCACGCCTGCTCGGCGGCGTACGCCGGGTCCTGGAGGCGCAGGTCGGGCTCGGTCGGCGGCGGGTTCGGCGGGACCGGCGTGTACGGCCGCTGCGTCAGCACGGTCTCGCAGCTGCCGTAGTCGGCGAACTTGCGGCCCGGCTCGGTGCACCCGGAGATCATCGTCCACGTGCACACCTGTCCGCCCTCGCCCGCGCCCGGCGGCTCGCCCGGCAGCGGGTCCAGGCACTGCAGCTCCGGCCACAGGAACGCCGGGCCGTCCGGGTCGGGCTCGGCCGGCTCGCTGCACACGTCCGACGGCGTGAACACCCCGCCCGCGAACACCTCGCAGCCGGTCTGCTGGGCCTGGCACTGCGACGCGTCCCCGCCCGGGAACACCAGCCGCACCGTCGCGTCCGGCTCGCCCGGCAGGTCGCACGTCCCGAGCGTCTCGTCGTACATGCACGGCCCGTCCGCCGCGGTCCCGCCCGCGCCCGCGCAGTCCATCGCGATCTCCTCGGCCGTCCACCCGGCGCCGAGGTACTCGCGGCACTCCTCCTGCATCGAGAACGGGTTCGTGTACACGCAGTGCTGCCCGGCCTCGCCGCCGCCGCCGCCCGTCGTCGGCGTGCCGGTCTCGCCGTCGCCGGTGCTGGTGTCGGCGATGGTGTCGGCGGTCGACGTCTCTCCCGCTTCGTTCGCCTCCGGGGCGGCGGTGCAGGCGGGCAACAGGGACGCGAGGAACAGGACGTGGGCGCGGGACATGACGGCTCCTGGGCTCTGGGTGGTCGAATAAATTATTCGACTTCGAATAATCTACTGGATCGAGGAGGGCCGACCGTCAAGCTCGTGGCCGTGATTTTCATTCATGCGCAGATATGCGCTTGATATCTCCGCTGGCTGAGAGATATTTATTGCGATGGGACGGAGGGCAGGCAGCCGCAACGCCGACTTCGCGGCGACGCGCGCCCGCCTGCTCGAGCTGATCGGCCGGCGCCTCGCGCAGGCGGATGGCGTCGGCGCGAGCCTGCACGACCTCGCGCAGGCGGCGGGCGTCAGCACGGCGACGCTGCGCCACTACTTCGGCGACCGCGACGCGGTGATCGTCGCGTATCTCGAGGACTGCCTGATCCAGGGCGCGCGCTACGTGGCGATGGTCGCCACGGAGCCGCTGCACCCGACCGTCGCGCAGTCGCTCGGCTGGGCGCTCGGCCTGATCTGCCGGGGCCTCGAGCACAGCCCGCTCGGCAAGATCCACGCGTTCGGCCTGCGCGCCGGCCTCGAGTCGCCGCTGCTCGGGCCGAGCTACCTGCGCAACCTGCTCGAGCCGACGCTGCGCTGCGTCGAGGCCCGCATCGAGCGCCACCAGGGCCGCGGCGACCTGCCCGGCCGCGACCCGCGGCTGCTCGCCCTCCAGCTCGTGTCACCGCTGCTGCTCGCGGTCCTCCACCAGCGCTCGCTGTTCGGCTGCCAGCTGCGCCCGCTCGACCTCGACGCGCTGCTCGCCGACATCCTCGGCCAGCTCCGCGACGGCGACGGCGCTCACAGCCAGAGCGCCCGGTGATCCTCGATGTACGTCGCGAGCGTCCGGGGCGGGCGCCCGAGCAGCGCGGCGAGCGTCGGGTCGACGGCCTCGGCCTGGCCGAACCGCAGGCCGACGTGCAGCAGCGTCTGCACGAGGATCTGCATGCCCGGCAGTCCGCGACGGCGCTGCCGCAGCGCGTAGCGCAGGGCGCCCGGGCGGGCGTAGCGGATGGTTCGACCGAGCGCGGCGCTCAGCAGCGTCGCGACCTCGGCGAAGCCGAGCGCCTGCGGTCCGGTCAGCGTGTAGGCGCGGCCGGCGTGGCCGTCCTCGACGAGCGCGCGGGCGGCGACCTCGGCGAGGTCACGCGCGTCGACGAAGGCGGCCCGCCCGTCGCCCGCCGGCACGAACAGTTCGTCGTGCTCACGAATGTCGGCCCGGTAGGCGTCGCCCAGGTTCTGCGCGAAGAAGCCGGCGCGCAGGAGGGTCCAGTCGTCGGGCCCGCGGCGCAGGTGGGCCTCGACCTTCGCGTGCGGGATGTACCCCCGGGTGTCGGCGCCGAGGACCGACAGGAACACGACGCGGCGCACGCCGGCCGCGCGCGCCGCGTCGATCAGCGGGTTGAGCGTGCGCTGGACGTCCGAGATCGCCGGGGGCCGCAGCAGGAACAGCGCGCTCACGCCGACGAGCGCGGGCGCGAAGGTCTCGGGCCGATGGAGATCGAGGGCGACCGCGTCCGGGTCGTCGCCCGGGTCGCGCTGGCCCGGGCGCACGGACACGCCGCGGCCCCGCAGCGCCGACACGACGGCCCGCCCGACGTTGCCGGTGGCGCCGGTGACGAGGATGACGGCGGTCATGGCCGAACCATGCCAGGTGCGGCCCCGTCTTGACAGCCCGTCGGTCGGGTTTTGACCGCTGCAAGCCGGATGCTGCAGGATTGCAGCGCATGCAACCGGCGGACTTCGGGCTCCTCGTCCACCTCGACGCGCTCCTGCAGGAGGGCAGCGTGACCGGCGCGGCGCGGCGCGTGGGGCTCTCGACCCCGGCGATGAGCCACGCGCTGGCCCGCATCCGGGCGCGCCTCGGCGACCCGCTGCTGGTGCGGGCCGGCCGCGGCATGGTCCTGACCCCGCGCGCCGAGGCGTTGAAGCCGCAGGTGCGGCGGTGGTCGCCGCGGCGCAGCAGACGCTCGCGCCGGAGCGGCCGTTCGTCGCGCGCGAGCTGACGCGCGGCTTCTCGGTCCTGGCGACGGACTATGTGCTCACCGTGCTCGGGCTCGCCGTCGACGGCCTGCTGCGCGCCGAGGCGCCGGCGGCGGTGCTGCGGTACGTCCCGAACGGGCCCGACGATCCGGCGGTGCTGCGCGACGGCGGGGCCGACCTGGCGATCGGCATCTACGGCGAATTGCCGCCGGAGCTGCGCAGCCGCCCGCTGCTCACCGATCGCCTGGTCGCGGTGCTGCGCCGCGGCCACCCGGCGGTCGGCAAGCGCCTGTCGCTCGAGCGGTACGTCCAGCTGCAGCACGTCCAGGTCGCGCCGCGCGGCAAGCCGGGCGGGTACCTCGACGACGTGCTGCGCGAGCGCGGCCTCGGCCGCGCGGTCGTCCGCGCGGTGCCCTTCTTCGTGACGGCGCTGCAGCTGACCGCCCGGACCGACTACGTGCTGACGATCTCCGAGCGGATCGCCCGGCGGCTGGCGCCGGGGCTCGGGCTCGAGGTCTTCGAGGTGCCGCTCACGCTGCGCCCGTACGCGCTCAGCCTCGTGTGGCACCCGCGGTTCGACGGCGACGCCGGCCACGGGTTCCTGCGCGACGTGTTCGTCCGCGCCGCCGCGGCGGAGGCCGGCGAGACGCATGAACGGCCGCGCACGCGCCTCGCCGCGCGGTCGGGCGGACCCCGCAAGCGCGGCCGGCGATAGTTGCAGCGCCTGCAAGGACTCGTTGCAGGTGGTTGCATTGCCCGGCACGCCGGGCCCCGTCAGGGTAGCGGGTCATGAGCCTCCGAGATCCCAACGTCGCCAACAAGCGCCGCCCCAAGCGCGTCGCCATCGTCCTCGCCAACCCCGCCACGTCGACGACCACCGGGTGGCCGGTGGGGTTCTGGTGGGCCGAGCTGACGCACCCCTACCTCGCGTTCCACGAGGCCGGCTACGAGGTCGAGATCTTCAGCCCGGACGGCGGCGCCTGCGAGCCGGACGCGATGAGCGACCCGCGCGACCCGAGCGGGTACTCCGCGAGCGACCTGATCAGCATGGGCTTCATCGCCACGCCCGCGCTCGCGGCCCTGGTCCGGCAGACGCGGCCGGCGGCGGAGATCGAGGTGGACCGCTTCGACGCGATCGTCGTCGCCGGGGGTCAGGCGCCGATGTTCAACTTCGCCGCGGCGACCGGGCTGCACGCGACGTTCGTCGCCTTCTACGAGGCGGGCAAGGTGGCCTGCGCGCTGTGCCACGGGACCGCGATCCTCGCGTACGCGCGGCTGGCCGACGGCCAGCCGCTGGCCAAGGGCAAGACGGTGACCGGGTTCGCCAACGTGGAGGAGGACTTCGCCGACGAGGCGGTGTGGTCGATGGGCCTGCTGCCGCGTGAGCGCCACGTCATGCCGTGGCGGATCGAGGACGAGCTGCGCCGCCTCGGCGCCAACTACGTGCAGGCGGGCCTGTGGCGCGGCTTCGCCGTGCGCGACGGCAACCTGATCACCGGCCAGCAGAACTTCTCCGGCGGCGAGACGGCGGCCCTCGTCATCGAGACGCTCGGCCGCTGACGCGACCGGACGCTGGCTCGAGCTCGGGCGGGTCGGCGATGCCGAGCCGGGCCCGCGCCTCGGCCAGCGGCAGCGGCATGACGGCCCAGTAGTCCCACGGGCCCATCACGTCGACGCGGAGCCGCCGCCCGCGCAGGAACGCGGCGAGGACGCGGGCCGGGTCGAACGCGCCGCGGGCGGGCGTGATGATCGCCGGGCTGACGGCCAGACCGAGGTGGAAGGTCGCCAGCACGATGACGATGAAGGTGAACGCGTCACCCGGGCAGGACCCCGCGTAAAATCCGGCGAGCTCGCACTCGCCGGCGGGCTCGGTGCCGTAGCCGTTGGCGACGTGCATGAGATCGTGGTGGATCATTCGCTCGGGCAGCCCGCCCGGCTCGCCCGGGAAGGCGAGGCCGCGGGCGGTGAGGTGGGCGAAGAACGTCCGCCCGAGGCTGCCCTCGGGCAGCTGTGCCAGGGCCCGGAAGCGGGCGGCCAGGGCCGGGTCGGTGTGGCGGCCGAGGATGAACAGGAGGGCGCGCCAGAGCCCGGGCAGGCCGTCCTCCGCCCACGTGCGGGCGAACAGGCGGCGGGCGTCGGGCGAGCGCCGGACCAGCTGGAGCTTGACCGCGAGGACATTGCCGCGGCGCAGCGCGCCGAGGGTGCCGACCCAGTGCGAGCGCACGCCGAGCGCCCGCGCGAACGACCGCACGATCGACTCGCCCGCGACGGTCACCGCGCCGTCGATGCACGCGGGGATCAACAGGATGTCGACGAGGGTCCGGCGCGCGGCGGACGACGGGAACGCGTCGGCGAGCTCGTCGGCGGTCGCCGCCGGGATCGCGTCCGGGTCGGCCAGCTCGAGCGTGTCCGCGGCGACGCGCAGCAGGGCCGCGCCGCTCGCCCGCGCCGGTCCGTCGGCCTCGGCGACCGCCCGCACCGCGGCGAAGGCGGCGCGCGCCTGACGGGCCGTGAGGGCGAACGCCCGGGTGAGGGTGGTCGGGTGCGCTGCAGTTGGGTCGGTCATCGGGTCCGGCTCTTTCTGGGTGGTTTGGTCGAGTGTTCGCTCAATCGATCGGGCGCGGCGATCGCCCGCCAGCACAGGTCGGCCCACGCGCGGGCGAAGGCGGCGGCCTCCCGCTGCCAGGCGGCCGCGCCGAGGTGGCGGTGCTGCGTGAAGAAGAACAGGAAGCCGCCGAAGAAGCCGTGCGCCGCGGCGCCCAGCGCGGCGTCGGCCCGCAGCTCGCCGGTCGCGACGCGGCCCTCGAGCGTGCGCACGAACCCGTCCAGGACCGCGGCGGTGGCCGCCGTCACCCGCTCCCGCAGGGCGGCGTTGACCTGGGCCTCGGCGAGCATGAAGCCGATGAAGGCGCCCTCCTCGGCCGACACGCCCGCGAGGCCGTCGGCGACGGCGCGCAGGAGGTCGCGCGCCGAGCTGTCGCCGGCCTGCAGCAGCGCCGTCAGGACGCGCCCCGCGAAGGTGTGCTGGCGGGCCGCGAGGGTCCACAGCAGCGCGTCCTTGGTCGGGAAGTAGTGGAAGACCAGGCCCTCGGCCACGCCGGCGGCCTCGGCGATCCGCCGGGTGCTGGTCGCCGCGTAGCCGTGCTCGCAGAACAGCGCGAGCGCGGCCGACAGCACCTGCTCGCGCCGGATCGCCGCCTGGGCCTCGCGGATCCCGGGCGAGCGCCGGGCCGCCGGTCTTCGCTGAGTGGTCACTCAGCGAGTGTGCACGGCGGGCCCGGCCGGCGCAAGCCGACGCCTCGAACCTCCGCGGGCCCGGTCATCGTCGGCCGTCAGACCGCCGGACGGGCCGTGCGCGCCGGCTGGCGCGCCGCGGCGGCGTGGATCTGCTCGACGAACCGCGCAACCTGTGCAGCTCACATGGTCGCCGTCGTCGCCCGTGCATCGGCGAAGGCGAACGGCGGATACGCGTCGACCAGGCCCGCCTGGTAGGCGAGCAGGCGCACGCTCCAGCGCTGGAGGCCGACCAGGTAGTCGAACGCGCCGGGGCCGACGCGCTCGCTGACGAGGATCGAGAGGGCGGCCCACATCCACACGAACACCCCGATCGAGCACAGCACCATCAGCACCAGCGCGCTGGGCAGCCCGGTGACGATGCGCGCGAGCACCGAGCCGGCCGTCGGCCGGGTCGGCGCCTCGTCGAGCGTCAGGGACACGGTCTCGTCGGGGCTGCGCGTCGGCAGCCGGTCGGCGACCAGGCCGACCCACGCGCTCAGCGACGCGAACCACCGCAGCAGCCCGAGGATGCGGGGCCGATCCTCGTCGAGGTACGCGCGGGCCGACTCCGGCGACCCCAGACGGACCGCGGCGTAGATCGGCAGGACCAGGTACGCGAACCCGAAGATCCCCGCGAACGACAGGCCGACCATGCCGAGCGCGATGAACACGGCGCCGCGGACGAGCAGCTGCATGCGCGTGAACCGGTCCGGCCGCGCGACGGCGAGGTGGACGGGAGAATACGGGACGACGGCGTGGGGGAGGGTCTGTTCCATGCCGGGGCCGATCAGCAATACCCATGCCATTGGGTCCGCCGCGCATCATTCGCCCGCGATCCTGGACCGCGCCGACCTGCATTCCGTGCACAGGAACGCAAACCGCTGGCGACGCGGCGCCCGCGAGGCCAGGGCGGCGCATCTCAGCGGGGCGGGGCCGCGGCGAACAGCTCGCCGCGAGCGGCGGCGCAGATCGCCATGACGCCGGGGTGCTTGAGCCGGCGTTCGGCCGAGATGGCGAAGAAGCGCTCGACGGGCCCGTCCGCGTGGCCGATGCGCTTGACGCGGTACTGACGGACGATCTCGCGGGTGATCACGCTGGGTCCCGCGAACGCGCCGACGCCCGCCTGACCGAAGACCTTGAGCAGGGCGCTGTCGTCGAACTCGCCGACGATCTCCGGGCGGAGCTCGTGCCGGTCGAACCACGCCTCGAGCTCGCGGCGGAGCGCGCTCGTCCCGGTGGGCAGCAGGAACGGGGCGCCGTGGAGGCTGCGAGGGAAGCGGCGGCGCAGCCGCTCGGCCAGGTCCGGGGCGGCGAAGATCGAGATGTCGCTGGCGCCGAGCGGGTGGTTGAACACCTTGACCGCGGCGCCCGGCTGCACGGGGACGTCGGAGATCACGAGGTCGAGCTCGTGGCTGGCGAGCAGCGGCAGGAGGCGCGCGAGCGGGTCCTCGCTGCAGTGCACGTGCAGCCGCTCGGGCAGCTTCAGCGCCGGCTCGATCAGGCGGTAGGCGATCAGCTTCTGGACCGCGTCCGTGACGCCGACCGCCAGCCGCAGCGGCCGGCCCTCGGGGCGGCCTTGCAGCGCGTCGACCATCTCGCGGCCGAGCCCGAAGATCTCGTCGGCGTAGCGGAACGCGGTCCGCCCGGCCTCGCTGAGCGCGAGCCGCCGCCGGCTGCGGTCGAACAGCGTGAGGCCCATCTGCTCCTCGAGCTGGCGCAGCTGGGTCGACAGCGTCGACTGCGACAGCCGCAGGCGGCGGGCCGCCGCCGCGACGCCGCCCTCGCGCGCGACCGTCCAGAAGTGGAGCAGGTGGTGATAATTGAGGGTCGGCATGACTTCGATAATATCAAAGTCATCGATGCATATTATCTACTTGATCGGTGTATCGCTGGGCGGCATACCCGAGGCGCATGGAGATCGAGGTCGACATCGGTGCGGGAGAGGACGCTGTTCGTCGGTCAGGCCGTCATGGTTGACGTGACGTCCGGTCGGCCCTTCGGGGACCTCCTGCGGGTGCTGGACCTGCTGGCCGCGCACGCGGGCACCGAGTTCGACCCGGCGGACGCCTGGACGGCGCTGCAGGCGGCCGAGCGCGGCGACAGGCAGGGCGGGTGGGTCGTCGCGGTCACGCGAGCGGCGGCGCGGATGGGGCTGCAGGCGCAGGCGGTGCAGCTCACCGCGGACGAGCTGCGCCGCCGCGTCGGGCCCTCGATGCCCGCGTTGACGCTGCTGCGCGGGCGCTGGTTGTTGGCGACGGGGTCGCGGGGCGGCGGGCTGGAGGGTTATTTCATCGAGGGCGGCGACGAGTCGCGGGTGCGGCTGGGTCGCCGGGCGCTGCGAGCCGCGCTCGGACCGACGGAGTCCGCCGTCGGGACGACCTGGCTGTTGATCGAGCCCGCGCTGCCGTTCGAGGCCCTCCACGCGGGTCGGGTGGACGTCGGTGAGCCGACCGCGCGCCCGCTCGGTCGCCTGCGTGCCCTCATTCGCCTCGAGCGCGCCGACCTGTGGGTGGTCGTGGTCTACGCGGTGGGGATCGGCGCGCTCAGCCTGGCCAGCCCGATCGCCGTGCAGGCGCTGGTCAACACGGTGGCGTTCGGATCGGTGCTGCAGCCGCTGTTCGTGCTCACGCTGCTGCTGGTCGCGGGCCTGTCCTTCGCGGCGGCGCTCAAGGCCTTCGCGGCGTTCGTGGTCGAGGTGCTGCAGCAGCGGCTGTTCGTCCGCGCGGTGGCCGACGTGGCCCGCCGCCTGCCCCGCGTCGACCTCGGCGAGCGCGCCGCGGGGCACGGGCCCGAGCTGGTCAACCGCTTCTTCGACATCGTCACCATCCAAAAGGCCTGCGCCACGCTGCTGCTCGACGGCGTCTCGATCGCCCTGCAGGCCGCGGTCGGCATGGTGCTGCTGGCGTTCTACCACCCGCTGCTGCTGGCCTTCGACGTGGCGCTGATCCTCGCGCTGGCGGCGATCGTCATGCTCCCGCTGCGCGCGGCGATCACGAGCAGCCTGCGCGAGTCGACGTGCAAGTACGAGGCGGTCGCGTGGCTCGAGGAGGTCGCGCGCAGCCCGGTGCTGTTCAAGTCGGAGGCGGCGATGCGCCACGCGGTGACCCGCGCCGAGCTGCTCGCGCGGGCCTACCTGACCGCGCGGCGGGCCCACTTCGCCCGGCTGGTGCGCCAGCTGCTCGGGGGCCTCGGCCTGCAGGTGATCGCCGGCGCGGCGCTGCTCGGGGTCGGCGGCCTCCTCGTGCTCGAGCGCCAGCTGACCCTCGGGCAGCTGGTCGCCGCGGAGCTGGTGGTCACGGCGGTGTCGGCGAGCTTCGCCACGCTCGGCAAGCACCTGGAGAAGCTCTACGACCTGCTGTCGGCGCTCGAGAAGTTCGGCAAGCTGATCGACCTGCCGCTCGAGCCGGTCGGCGGCGCGCGCGAGTTCTCCGACGGCCCGGCGCGCCTGCTGCTGCGCGGGGTGCTGCGCAGCCGCGGCAACCTCGAGGTCGCGGCCGGCGACCGCGTGCTCGTCGCGGGCGGCTGCGGCGACGGCAAGAGCCGGCTGCTCGACCAGTGCTTCGGCCTGCACCGGCCCGGGCCCGGGCAGGTCGAGGTCGACGGCGTCGACCTGCGGATGGCCGACCTGCCGGCGCTGCGCGACCAGATCGCGCTGGTCCGCCCCGGCGGTCTGTTCCAGGGCACGATCCTCGACAACCTCCGCCTGGGCGCGCCGCATGTGCCGCTCGCGGCGCTCCGCGTGGCGATCAGCCTGGTCGACCTCGGCGACGTGATCGCGGCGCTGCCGGACGGCCTCGCCACGCCGCTGCGGGCCAGCGGCGCGCCGCTGTCGGGCGCCCAGGCCCGGCGCCTGGTGCTCGCGCGGGCGCTGGCCGCCCAGCCGCGCCTGCTGCTCGTCGACGAGGCGCTCGACGGCCTGAACCTCCCGCCCGACAAGCACGAGGCGCTGCTCGAGCACGTGTTCGCCGCGGATGCGCCGTGGACCGTGCTCGTCGTCAGCGACGACCCGAAGGTGCGCGCCCGCTGCCGCCGCGTCGTCGACCTCTCCCCGCAGGAGTGAGCTGAAACCCATGGACACCGCGATGAACCGAGTGCTCGGCGACGAGCCGAGCGTGCTGCGTCTGACCCAGCCGACCCAGACCGCGCGGGCGCTCGCCCGGCGCCTGGTGCTCGCGGCGCTGGTGCTGGTGGTGGTGCTGGCCGCGGCGCCGTGGCAGCAGTCGCTGCCGGGCCACGGCCGGGTGATCGCGTACGCCCCGCTCGACCGGCAACAGACGCTCGAGGCGCCGATGGACGGCCGCGTGGTCGAGTGGATGGTCGAAGAAGGCGGCCACGTCGCCGCGGGCGAGCCCATCGCGCGGATCGCCGACAACGACCCGGACATCCTCGCCCGCATCGAGCGCGAGCGCGGCGCGGCCAGGGACCGGGTCGATGCGGCGCGGCGGGCGATCGACCTCAACCAGCAGCGCATCGACGGCCTCGCCCTCGCCCAGCTCTCGGCCGCCGACGGGGCCCGGCTGCGCGCCGGCATGGCCGTCGACCGCGAGCTCGCCGCGCAGCAGGCCGTCGACGCCGCCCAGGCCGGCCTCGACGCCTCGATCCTCAACCATGAGCGGACCCAGAAGCTCGCCGCGGAGGGCCTCGCGTCGACCCGCAGTTTGGAGCTGGCCGCGCTGGCCGAGCAGACCGCCCGCGCCGACCTGCTGCGGGCCCGCGCCGCCCAGACCGCGGCGCGCAGGGAGGTGAAAGCGATGCGCGCCGACGCCGCGCGGATCGGCGGCGACGCCGGGGCGTCGGTCGACGCGGCGAAGGTCGCCCTCGAGGCGGCGCGCGGCGATCTGGCGCGGGCCGAGCAGGAGCTCGCGCGCGTCGAGGTCCGCCTCGCGCGGCAGAGCGCGCTGGTCGTGGCGGCGCCGCGCGACGGCAGCGTGCTGCGGCTGATCGCCCGCCAGGGCGGCGAGATCGTCAAGGCGGGCGACCCGATCGCGCAGTTCGTGCCCGACACCGAGGCGCGGGCGGTCGAGCTGTGGCTGGGCGGCATCGACGCGCCGCTGGTCACCCCGGGTCGGCACGTGCGCCTGCAGTTCGAGGGCTGGCCGGCGGTGCAGTTCGTCGGCTGGCCCTCGGTGGCGGTCGGCACCTTCGGCGGCACGGTCGCGTTCGTCGACGCCACGGACGACGGCGAGGGTCGCTTCAGGGTGGTGGTGCTGCCCGATCTCGAGGCGCCGCCGGAGGACCACTGGCCCGCCGCCCAGTACCTGCGCCAGGGGGTGCGCGCCAACGGCTGGATCCTGCTGGACGAGGTCCGCCTCGGCTACGAGCTGTGGCGTCAGTTCAACGGCTTCCCGCCCGTGCTCTCCGGGGCCCCGGTCGGCGACGCCGCGCACGGCAAGGAGCCCCGTCGGAGCGAGGAGGAGGAGACGTGACCCGCGTCGCGCTGGCCCTGGCGCTGCTCGTGATATGTCTCTTCGGACATGTCCGAGAGGCCATGGCGAAGGAGCCGGTCGCCGCGTCGCTCGGGGCCTTGACGGTGGCCGAGGTGCTGGCCGCGCTGGCCGCGACGCACCCGCAGCTGGAGGCCGCGCGCCAGCGCCAGCGCGCGGCCGAGGGCGAGGTGATGGCCGCGCGCGGCGGGTTCGACCCGGTGCTGCGCGTGCGCGGCCAGTACGTGCCGGCCGGGGCGTTCCCGCGGGGCGTGGTCGACGTCGAGGTCCGCCAGCCGACGCCGCTGTGGGGCCTCGTGGTCCACGGCGGCTGGCGGCTGGGTCTCGGCAGCTTCGCGGTCTATGACCTGCGCGGCAAGACGGCCGACGGCGGCGAGCTGCGGGCCGGCCTGAGCCTGCCGCTGTGGCAGGGCGGGCGGATCGACCGTCGGCGGGCCGACGTGCGGGTCGCCGCGCTGGCGCAGGACTCGGCCGGGGCGGAGCTCGAGGCCCGGTGGATCGAGCTCGAGCGGGCGGCGGGGCGCGCCTACTGGGCGTGGGTCGGGGCTGGCCTGCGCCTCGCGGCCCAGCGCGACCTGCTCGCCCTCGCGGAGGATCGCGACGAGGGGCTGGGCAAGCAGATCGCCGCCGGCGGCGTGCCGGCGGTCGAGGGCCTCGAGAACCGCCGGGCGATCCTCGAGCGCCGCGCCCGCATCGTCGCCGCCGAGCGCGCGCTACAGCAGGCCGCGTTCGACCTGGCCCGGCACCTGCGCGACGCCGACGGCGAGGTCCGGCCGCCGGCTCCCGCGCGCCTCCCGGGCGCGTTCCCCGAGCCGCAGCGGAGCCTCGACGCGCTCGAGCGGACCATTCAGGACGCCTGGGACCGCCGGCCCGACCTGCGCCGGCTGGCCCTGCAGCGCGAGGCGGCGGCGGTCGAGCTGAAGCTGGCCCGCAACGACCGCTCGCCGAGGGTCGACCTCGACGCGTACGCGTCGAGGGACATCGGCGCGGTCGACCCGGCGTACGCGTACCTGCGGCCGGCCGAGTTCGTCGTCGGCGTCTCCGTGGAGCTCCCGCTCGCGCTCCGCGGCGCACGCGGGCGGCTGCGCCGCGCCGAGGCCGAGCTCGGGCGCATCGACGCCGAGCTGCGGATGGCCCGCGACGCGGTCGCGCTCGAGATCCGGGACGCGTACTCGGCTCTGGACGCCGCGTATGCCCGCGTCGGCCTCGCCCGCGAGCAGCTCGCGGCGGCCCACGAGCTCGAGCGGGCCGAGCGCAGCCGCTTTCGCCTCGGGGACAGCACGCTCCTGCTCGTCAACCTGCGCGAGCAGGTCGCCACCGACGCGGCCTTGCAGGAGCTGGACGCGCTCGGCGAGTATCACCGGGCCCACGTGGACCTGCGGGCGGCGGCCGGGCTGCCCGGGCCTCGGTGAGCGACGGCTCAGAGCCCGTCGATCGTCGCGTCGGCGGGCACGACGGCGACGGCGCTGCTCGCCGTCGCGGCCACGGTGCTGGCGGTGCTGCCCACGAAGATCCGCTCGAGCATGCCCGGGCGACCCGAGCCGACGACCAGCAGGCAGGCGCCGAGGCGGGCGGCGACGGCGACGAGCCGCGCCGCCGGGTCGCCGAACTCGACCACGAGCTCGGTGCCGGGGCAGTGGGCGCGGGCCCAGTCGCGGGCGGCCCGCTCCGCGGTGGTCTTCCAGCCGCGTCGCATGTCGTTCCAGCGCGGGTCGTGCTCCTCGAACGGCATGTCCCGGCGCAGCTCGCCGACGTGGACGCACACGAGCGCGCGACCGAGCCGCTGCGCGAACGCTGCGGCGAATCGGGCGGCCGCGGCGCTGGCGTCGCTGAAGTCGCTCGCCAGCACGACGGGGCCCTCGAACGCGTCGATGGCCAGCTCGGGCGGCACGACGATCACCGGCGCCGGCAGGCCGCGCAGCAGCCGACGCGTGACCCGGCCCAGACGGACCACGGTGTTGTCGCCGGTGACACGTCGACCGACGACCAGCCCGGGCGCGCCGCGGGCGGCCGTGGCGAGCCCGTCCTCCGCGTCGAGCTCGTCGAGCACCTTGACCTCGTCGACGGGTGAGCCCGGCTTGCCGGGCTCGAGCTCGGCCAGCCACCGCACCGTCTCGTCGCGGACGGCGAGCGTGTACGACGCCCCGCCGTCGAGGGGCAGGCTGGACAACCACAGCTCGTGGACATACACGCCGAGCACGCGGGCGTTCAGCGTGCCGCGGAGCCAGCGGGTGAATTGAAGGGCGCCGCTGGAACGCGGGCTGAGCTCGAGGCCGAGGAGCCAGGGTCGTGGATTGGTCATGGTCATTCTTCCTGTCGCGTCATCGCTCGTGCACAGCGCGTACCAGGCGACACGCGAGGGGACGCGCGGGGCGACGCGCGATGCGACCGGCAAGCCGTGCACGGGGCTGCAGCGGGTGCACACGGGCGGCGCGGCATGGTCGCCTCAGCAGCCGCCCTGGTGGCAGCCGGCGCACGTGGCCAGGAACTCGCCGTACAGCCCGGCGCGCGCGTTCCACCCGACGGCCGTGCCCGCGAGGGTGCCGATCTTGTGCAGCTTCCCGCCGAGCTTGAGGACCTCGTCCGGCAGCTCGACGTCCTGGGTGAGGTCGGCGCGGCTGAGCGGCGCGTCGACCAGCGCGGCCGCGCCGGCCATCCACGCGTACTCGCTGCGGTCGATCAGCGCCTCCCACATGCGATCCGCGGCCCACTGGTGGCGGTGCATGTGGCGGAGCACGTCGTGGTGAGACGACGTCGGGATGTCGTGCGGCGGCTCGAACGCGGGGCCCACGCCGAGCGCGGCGTGACAGTCACCGCACGTGCGGGCGAGCCCGGCCGCGGCGACGCCCGCCGCGTGGAGATCCCTGGCGCCCAGCAGCGTGGCCGCGTAATTGGCGTTCGCCGAGACGTACGGGAGCCACGCATCCGGGTAGTGGACCGGGTCGTCCATCAACCGCCGCGCCGGCGCCTGGACCTCCTGCAGGTCGCCGTCGATCACGGCGTTCTTGATGCGCGCCGCGTCGGCGAAGTGCTCGGCCATCCTCGCGCCGACCGCGGGCGGCACCGTCGCGGTCGTCGGCTTGGACACTTCGGGCGGCGCGACGACGGCGTCGGCGGTCGGCGGCGGCGCACGCTC
>Ga0075158_10001283_pt1 | contig 19232 bp, 17 predicted proteins | sample JI91814BDNA_FD_70968 | JGI IMG/M metagenome (GOLD analysis project Ga0075158, IMG submission 70968) | Wastewater effluent complex algal communities from Wisconsin, to seasonally profile nutrient transformation and Carbon sequestration -... | ecosystem: Engineered > WWTP > Effluent > Algae... | reverse complement strand
AGACAGAGCATTCCGAGCATGCCGTCGGTGCCATTGATGAGGGCGAGTCCCTCCTTTTCCGCCAGCACCACGGGGCTCAAACCCGAAGCCGCGAGCGCCTCCGCCGCGGGCACGAGGTCGCGGGCAGCAGTGCGCACCGGCCCCTCCCCCATCAACGCCAGCGCGCAATGCGCGAGCGGCGCGAGATCGCCGGAGCACCCGAGCGAGCCATACTCATGCACAACCGGGGTGATCCCGGCGTTGAGCACACCGACATACAGGCGCAGGGTCTCCTCACGGATCCCCGTGCGCCCCGTGGCGAGCGTCTGGATGCGCAAGAGCATCAGCGCCCGCACCACCTCACGCTCCACCTCCGGGCCAGAGCCTGCGGCATGAGAGCGAATCAAGCTGCGCTGCAACTGAGTTCGCTTCTCCAGCGGAATATGTTGGGTCGCGAGGGCACCGAATCCCGTCGAGATTCCATAGTGCGCCACGGGGTCGTCGGCCAGGGCCTCGATCACCGAGCGGGTATGCCGCACCCGCGCCCACGCAGTCTCGCTCACCACCACGCGCACCGGCTCGCCGAAATAGTCCGCGCCCGGCGGGGCCGAGCGCGCCACCGCCACTACCTGCTCGATGGTCAGGGGTTCGTCTCCGAGGATCACCAGTGAACTCACAAGGTCCATCAAAGCGCCTTCCCCGGGCTTTCGGGAATGCGCCCCCGCCTCAGGCCCTCACCGCGAGGACCACAGCTCGCCGAGGTGGCTGGCCTCGTTGAAGCTCATCAGGTGTATGCCGTGCGCCCCCACCCGCACCTGGCTCACCGATGCATTGGCGACGGTCATCGCCAGGCGCTTCCAGACACCCGGACCCCCGTCGAGCAGATGAGCACCGATCGCCGAGATGACACCGCCCGACGAGACGACGACGGCATCCTCTTTCGGAGCAAGCGATGCGGCCAGGGACGTCAAGGCATCCACAGCACGGGTGGTGAAGGCGGCAAATTCCTCCGGGTAGCCGCCCGCTCCCGAAATCCACCGGTCGAGGGCCAGGAAGTAGCCAGCGGCAGCCGTTCGGCGGTCGTCGCTGGCTAGCATCGCGCGGGCCGGATCGTCGGCGGACACGGCAGCCAGCACGGGGAGGTGGTCGTATTCGTTCCACGCCTGATCCTCGCCGGTTTCCACGCTCCAATCGGCGGCGACGACCAGGGAATGAGCCGTATCGCGCTGCCGCACAAGGCTTCCCGAGACCACGCGCGCCGGGATGATGCCCTGCCCGGCCAGCCACGACCCGGTGGCGGATCCCTGCCTGCGGCCGAGGTCGCTGAGCGCGTCATAGTCCGCGGCACCCCACGACGCCTGTCCGTGGCGGACGAGAAATATCCGGCTCATCCGAGCAACTCGCGGCACCGCTCGTCGAGGATCCGCACGAACCCGCCCATCATCGCGGCCTTCGGGTTCGTCGTCTGTCCGTGGAAGGAGCGGTAATAGATTTGTTGCGCGATGGCGGCGAGCCGGAAGGTGCCGAAGACTTCATAGAAGCGCCGATCCCCCTCGGGGATGCTCAGCCCGCGCCGCTCACCGTATGCCGTCCACACCTGTTCCCGCGTCCACATCCCCTCCGCATTGGTGGGCTGGAGCCGGATGACCTGCACGGGCTCGGGATCGTCGCCTTGGCACCAATAGGCCATGGCAGAGCCGAGATCCATCAGGGGATCACCGACCGTGGCCAACTCCCAGTCCAGCACGCCGAGCACGCGAGTCGAGTCGCCGGGGTCGAGCACGAGATTGTCGAAGCGGAAGTCGTTGTGAATCATCGTGTGTGCCCGATCGGCGGGCTCGTGCTCGACCAGCCAGCTCATCACGCTCGCAAAATCCCCCACATCCGGGGTGTGCGCGCGCCGATAGCGTTCACTCCACCCGCTGACCTGACGAGCGACATAGCCCGCTCCTCGGTCCAGGTCCCGCAACCCCGAGGCGTCGAGATCTGCCGCGTGCAGGTCAATTAGCGCATCAATTGCATTGCGGCACAAGCGATCCCGAGCCTGCATGGTGTCCAGGCCAATCCCGTCGGGCAGGTCTCGACGCAGAATCGTCCCGACCAGCCGCTCCATGACATAGAACTCGCTGCCGATCACCTGCTCATCGAGACACAGGCCAATCATCGTGGGCACCAGTGGATAGACCGGTGCGAGAGCCTGCTGAATGCGAAACTCGCGGCCCATGTCGTGCGCGCCCTTGGCCTTGGTCCCGGACGGCGGTCGGCGAAGGATCACCTCGCGACCCCCCTCGAAGCTCAACTGATAGGTCAGGTTGGATGCCCCGCCGGCGAACTGTCGGACGCGCGGGACACCCTCCATACCACCATTGTCAGAAGCGTTGGCGCGCAACCACTTTGCGACTGCTTCGGCATCGAAGGCGTCCTCATCGCGCACGGTGCCCGCGCCGGCTTGGGACTCACTCACCGGTTCGTCCCTTGCGCGCCATCCGTCGCCCAGCCTTGGCCAGCATCAGATCGTAGGCCGGGCGCGCCAGCCGCTTGGACCACACGGCGAGGTGCCCGTCGCGGTCGGTGAGGATGATCGGGCGGTCCTTCTCGATGCCGCGCAGGACCTTCATGGCGATGTCCTCGGCAGGGGTGGCGGCCTTCGTGATCAGTTTGGTCGCGGTCTTCTCGATCTCGACATCCTTCCCCTGGAGTGAAGTGTGCAAGTTGGTTGCAAAGAAGGACGGGCACACCACGTTGACGCGAATACCGAAGGGCGCCAACTCGAATCGCAAGGTCTCCGACAGGGCGACGACCCCGGCTTTCGTCGCGTTGTAGGAGGACATCGCCGGCCCGTGCACCAAGCCCGCGAGCGAGGCGATATTGACGATCCGTCCCGCGCCCTGCTCCTTCAGCAGCGGCGCAAAGGTCTGGCAGCCGCGCACGACTCCGAGCAAATTGATGTCGATGACGCGCTCCCAATCGGCGAGCGCCTCGATGTCGATGCGCCCACCCGTGGCCACGCCGGCATTGTTGACGAGCAGGTCGAGTCCGCCCCACCCCTCGCGCACCAAGGTGAGCGCGCCGTCCCAGTCCTGTTGGGAGCGCACGTCGAGCTTCCGGTATGCCGCCCGCTCCGGCACACTGCCGGGTCGGGTCATCGCGAGATCACCGATCAGGACCTCGTCGCCGCGCGCGAGGAACTGCTTCGCGAGCGCCAGCCCGAGACCAGAGGCCCCGCCGGTGATCAGTACCCGGCTCACGCCTGCCCCTGAGTGCGAGGGGCCCGAGCGGCATACGGGGACAACATGATTCGCGAGACGACACCAAGGTGGACCTCGTCGGGCCCGTCGGCCAGCCGCAGGGAGCGAGCCCCGGCATAGGCCGCCGCGAGCGGGAAGTCCGGCCCCGTCCCCCCGCCGCCGTGCAATTGGATCGCCAGATCGATGACCTCGCAGGCCATCGACGGGACGGCGGCCTTGATCTCGCTGACCTCCGAGAGGGCCCCGGCGGTGCCATAGGTGTCGAGCTTCCAGGCGGCATGCAGCACGTGCAGGCGCGACTGGTTGATGGCGATGCGCGCCTTGGCGAGGCGTTCGCGATTGCCCCCGAGATTCGCCAGTGGTTTGCCGAAGGCGACCCGGGAGGTCGAGCGCTCCAGCGCCAGTTCCAGGCACTTCTCAGCCAGGCCGATCAGGCGCATGCAGTGGTGCACCCGGCCCGGCCCGAGCCGGCCCTGCGCAATCTCGAAGGCACGTCCCGGACCACCGATGATGTGATCGACCGGCAGTCGCACATCGGTGAGGGTGACCTCCCCGTGGCCGAGGGGCTCGTCATACTGCCCCAGGGTCGAGAGCATCCGCTCCACCGTGACCCCGGGGTGGTCCATCGGCACCAAAACCATTGAATGCCGTTGGTGGCGGCCAGCATTCGGATCGGTGACCGCCATATAGATCCCGACCTTGCAGTCTGGATGCCCAGCTCCGGAGGACCACCATTTGCGCCCATTGAGCACGACCTCATCGCCATCGAGGGTTGCCGTGGCCGCCATATTGGTCGCATCGGAACTCGCCACGGCGGGCTCGGTCATCAAGAAGGCGGATCGGATCGTGCCATCCAAAAGGGGCTCAAGCCAGCGCTCCTTCTGACCCGGGGAGCCGTACTTCAGCAGCACCTCCATATTGCCGGTATCGGGCGCGTTGGAGTTGAACGCGATCGGTGCGAGCATCGAGCGGCCCATCTGCTCGGCCACCGGTGCATAGTCGAGATTGCTCAGCCCGACACCGCCGTCGGTGCCGAACCGCTCGGCATACGGTCCCTCGTGGCCGGCGGGCAGGAAGAGGTTCCACAGGCCTTGCGCCCGCGCCTTGGCCTTCAGCTCATCGAGCAGCGGGTGCACCGCCCACGGGTCCTCGCCGCGGGCGCGCCGGGCGGCGACATCGGCGACGATCACCGGCTCGGCGGGCTCGACCTCGGCATCCACGAACTCGCGGACGCGTCGGGTCAGATCGGCAGCGCGGGGAGAGGGTGCGAAGTCCATGCTCTTGACTCTAGCCTGCTATTGAGCGATGCTCAATAGCGTGACCGGTGCCGCGGATCGCCCCCGCACCCGCCTGAGCCCGGCCGAGCGGCGCCGCCAACTGCTCGGCATCGGGCTGCGCATGTATGTCGAGCGCCCCGCCCTCGAGCTCTCGCTCGACGAGGTCGCGAGGGAAGCGGAGGTCTCGCGCGGCCTGCTCTTCCACTATTTCCCGACCAAGGCGGACTATCACCGCGCAGTCATCGCGGCCGCGGGGCGCCGGGTCCTGCGCAATGTCCGCCCCGACGAGGAGGCGACCGGCCAGGACGCACTGCGCCAGCTCACCGAGCGCTTCCTCGCCCAGATCGTGCGCCGCCACGCCTTCTATCTCGCCCTCGTCTATGGCCAGGCCGGTCCGCTCGCCGACCTCGCGGAGCCGGGCGCAACCGCCACAACCCTGCGCGCCGGCATCGCCGAGCTCGTATGCCGTGCCGTCCCCACCGACCCCGCCGTCGCCCATGCCTGGGTCGCGTATGTCGAGGATCGGGCCCTGCACCTGCGCCGCGACGATCGCGCCGAGGTGGACCACTGCGTCGCCGCGCTGGCGGCCCTCGCGGAGGTCTAAAGCCCCGCCACCGCCCCAGCTTCGGGGCCCTGCGCGCAGCGCGGGAGACGACACTCCGCCCCCGTCGAGAGGACACTCTGGGGTCGTCGAGAGGACACTCTGACCCCGTCGAAAGGACACCCTGGGCCCGCCTTGGTCCTGCGCGCCCTCGCGGGAGAGGGCGACTTTCGGGTTGCCCAGATCATGAAGCGCAGCGCGCGCCCTCCCCGCCACATCGATGTGGCGCGGTGGGTATCAAAGGACGGACTCTCACCGCGGGCGACTTCTGCGAGGCGACCGAGGCAACCCTCGCAACCGCCATGGCCTATGTCGAGGCCATGGACACCCCCGATCATGCGAAGTACGCCAAGGCCGCCACGCAGGCGCGCAAGGTCGCCGTGGCCAATGCTCCGGGGGAGATCAAGTCCGAGGTCCTGATCACGGCGGCGGCGGCCGGCGCGGCCCAAGCCGGCTTCGAGGGCACCCCCGATGAGTTCGCCGTCGAACCGCAGAGCTTGGAGCAAGTCGCGGATGCCACCAACGCGTGTAAGGCGTGGACCGAAAGGAATTGCCCTGCGGAGATTGCCGATCGGTGGAGTGGCATGTAGATCGCGGGCGCGGGGGCCAACCGGGGCATGCCCTCGCCCGTACGATGCCGAGCCATGAGGGCGATCACGATTCCGGAGGCTGGCGGCGCGGAAAAGCTGGTGGTGGCGCAGGTCGAGGCGCCGCAACCGGGAGCTGAGGAGGTGCGGATCGCGGTCGCGGCAGCGGGCGTGAACCGGGCCGATGTTATGCAGCGGATGGGGTTCTATCCGCCGCCGGCGGGGGCCTCGGCATACCCAGGCCTGGAGGTCAGCGGGACCATCGACGCCCTTGGCGCGCAGGTCAAGGGCTGGGCGGTCGGGGATCAGGTGTGCGCGCTGCTCACCGGGGGCGGCTATGCCGAGTTCGTCACCGTCCCGGCGGGGCAGGTCTTGCCGGTGCCGCGCGGGGTGTCGACCATCGAGGCCGCCGCCCTGCCGGAGGTGGCCTGCACGGTCTGGTCGAATGTCTTCCTCACCGCCAACCTGCAGCCCGGCGAGGTGCTCCTCGTGCACGGCGGCTCCTCCGGCATCGGCACGATGGCGATCCAGGTCGCCCGCGCCCTCGGCGCGCGCGTCGCGGTGACCGCGGGCTCCCAAGCCAAACTCGACGTATGCCGTGACCTCGGCGCCAACATCCTCGTCAACTACCGCGAACAGGACTTCGTCGAGGTGGTCAAGGCCGCGACGCAGGGTCGGGGCGCCGACGTCATCCTCGACAACATGGGCGCCAAATACCTCCCCCGCAATGTCGAGGCCCTCGCGGTCAACGGCCGCCTCGTCGTGATCGGCCTGCAGGGCGGCATCCTCGGGGAACTCAACCTCTCCACCCTGCTCGGCAAGCGCGCCGCCGTGATCGCCACCTCCTTGCGAGCCCGGCCCGCGGCCGAGAAGGCGACGATCGTCGCTGCCGTGCGCGAGCACGTCTGGCCGCTCATCGAGGAAGGCACCGTCCGCCCGGTCATCCAGGCGACCTACCCGCTGACCGATGCGCCCGCCGCGCATCGCGCGCTGGAGGCCAGCCAACACATCGGCAAACTCCTCCTGCTGACCTGATCCGTCGCCCCACCCGTCACACGGGTCACGAAATACTCGGTATTGACGAACTGCTCATACCGGGTATACCTTCCTCTCACCAGTTCAAATACTGAGTATGGAGGGCACGGCATGTCGGTCAAGCTGGGGCTCTTGGCGCTCCTCGCCGAGAGCTCAATGTATGGCGCGCAGTTGCGCAGCGAATTCGAGGCCCGCACCGGTGGGACCTGGCCGCTCAATGTCGGCCAGGTCTATACGACCCTCGCCCGGCTCGAACGCGACGGCCTCGTCGCCCAGGACCCACAGGCCGATGACGAGGGCCGCATCCTCTATCACCTGACCCCGGTCGGGTTCGAGGAGGTGACCACCTGGTGGCGCACGCCTGTCGACCGTGACGAGACCCCGCGCGACGAACTCGTCATCAAGCTCGCCCTGGCCGTCACCACGCCCGGCGTCGATGTGCCCACCGTCGTGCAGACCCAGCGCACCGCGACCATCAAGCACCTGCGCGATCTGACCCGGCTCAAGGTCCAGGCCACCGACCGGCAAGCCGCGGACACCGCCAACTCCAACGACCTCGCCTGGCTGCTGGTCCTCGAGAACCTCATCTTCGGCGCCGAATCCGAAGTCCGGTGGCTCGATCACGTCGAAGCCCGCCTCGCCCAAGAGGCCAGCCGCCCGCGCACACCGCGCCCACCGCGCCCAGCCGACCCGGCCGCGGAGGCCGAACACACCGCATACACGATCGTCACCACGGGGGTAGAGAAATGACCGCGCCAATCCTGCGACTCACCGATGTCGTCCGCACGCACGGCGAGGGGGACACGGCAGTGCACGCCCTGCGCGGCGTCAGCCTCGATGTCCAACCGGGCGAACTCGTCGCCGTGATGGGCCCGAGCGGGTCCGGCAAGTCCACCCTGCTCAACCTCGCGGGTGGACTCGACCGAGCCAGCTCAGGTCAGGTGTGGATCGAGGACGCCGAGATCGGCTCCCTCGGCGCCGGGGCGCTCGCCGCCCTGCGCCGGCGCCGCGTCGGCTTCGTCTTCCAAGACTTCAACCTCATCCCCTCCCTCACCGCTGCCGAAAACGTCTCTCTCCCTCTGGAACTCGACGGTATGTCGGTGCGAGACGGCCGACGGGCGGCGCGCGAGGTCCTCGAGATCGTCGGAGTCCTCGAACTCGCCGACCGCTATCCCGACAAGATGTCCGGTGGTCAGCAGCAGCGCGTCGCGATCGCCCGAGCCCTCGTCGGGAACCGCCGCCTCGTCCTCGCCGACGAGCCCACCGGCGCCCTCGACTCCCAGACCGGTGAGGGCGTCCTGCGCGTGCTGCGCGACCGCTGCAATGCCGGCGCGGCCGGCCTGCTTGTCACCCACGAGGCCCGGCACGCGGCGTGGGCCGATCGCGTGGTCTTCCTGCGCGATGGCGTGGTCGTCGACACCACCGGTTCCGCCGTCGCGGCCGAGGACCTCCTCGTCGGGTCGGAGCACTGATCATGTCGACGACTCTCACCGAGCGTCCCGCTGCCCCGGCGGCCCCACCGCCACCCCGCGGCGGCACCCGGTTCCAGCGCTGGCTCGCCAGTTGGCGCGTCTCGCTCAAGATGGCCCGGCGCGATGCCTTGCGCTATAAGGGTCGCAGCGCGCTGGTCATTGTCATGGTGGCCCTGCCCGTCGCCATGATCGTCGGCGGCCTCGCCTTCGCTGCCACCACGATGCGCAGCCTCGAAGAACGCCTGCCGTGGATGCTCGGATCCAGCCAGGCGGTCATCCAGTCCATCAGCACCGACAAGGTCAATCAGGGTGTCGACGGCCAGAGCCAATGGGGCTATGACGAGACGTTGAGCGAGGCCGAGCGCAAGGCCAAACCTATCCCCGGTTTCACCGAGGGCGGCACCTTGGCCGAGCGCACGGCGGCTCTGTCCGCGATCATCCCTGGCACCATCGTGCCCGTCCAGGCGGGCGACTTCCGATGGGTGAATGGCCAGCGCCAGCCGCGGGGCACCGCGATCTATCTCGACCCCACCGTGGACCTCGGCGAGAAGTTGCGCCTGACCTCGGGCCGCTGGCCCACCTCGAAGGCCGAAATCGTCGTCACTCCCGCCGGCATCGACCACGGTATGCCGAGCAGCGGCATGGTGGAGGTCAAGGCCGGAAGCTCCTCGAGCACGGTCACCATCGTCGGCGTCGCCAACGTCTTCGACGCCGACATCGGAATGCCCGACGTGCTCACCACCGAACCCTTCGCCGATGATCTGTCGACACTGTGGAGCACGACCTGGCTGATCCAGCGCAGCGAACCGGTGACGTGGTCGGAGGTGCGCAAGCTCAACGAATACGGGCTGGCGATCACCAGCCGCGACCCGATCCTGAACCCGCCGTTGCCCTCGGAACTGCCCGGGGTCGGGTGGGATCAAGAAGCGGCCTTCGACCAGGAGACCAAGCTCATGGCGGCGATCTTCGGCGCCGTTCTCTTCCTGGTCACCGCCCTGCTTGTCGGCCCGGCATTCGCGGTGAGCGCCGGACGGCAGCGCCGATCCCTGGCCCTGGCCGCAAGCAATGGCGCCGAGGTGCGACAACTGCGCCGCTCGGTGCTCGGCAGCGCCCTGGTTCTCGGCGTCCTAGCCGCCCTCACCGGCGCCGTGGTGGGCCCCCTTGTGGTGCTGGCAGGCGTTGCTGTGTGGCATCAAATGCGTCCCTGGTCAACGCTTTTCGGACCCCTCGACGTGCCGATCCTGGCCAGCGTCATCGTCGTGGTCTGCGCGATCCTCGCCGCCCTCACGGCCGCGCTGATCCCCGCGCTGCGCCTGGGCCGACTCGACATCATTGGCGTGATGAAGGGACAGAATGTCTCGCCGCGGCACAGTCGCTTGTTGCCGATCATCGGTGCCGTGCTCTTCGGGCTCGGCGCGGTCGCGCTCTTCGTTGCGGTCAGCGGCAATTCCTCCGCCGCCGGCGTCGCCGGCGTTTTCGGTCTCGTCACCGGCTCGGTCTGCCTGATCCCGCTGCTCCTCGTGATCGCCGGGGGGCTGGCGTCCCGCTTCCCCGTCGCCGTCCGGATGGCGACCCGGGACGCAGCCCGCCAGCGACACCGCTCCGCGCCGACCGTCGCCGCCTTGATGGCCGGCTCGGCCCTGCTGGCGACCTTCGCCATCGGGTTGGAGAGCAACAGCCGTTTCCAGGCTTCGCACTATGAACCGCAAACGGTGGCGGGTGAGGGGCAGATGTACATCGATCTCGCCCAGCGCGAGATCATCGCCAGCCAGGTGGCCGCTCTCGCCCCGACCTGGCGTCTCGTGCCGCAGCCGAATATCACCGCTGAGTGGAATGGCGCCGAGCCGCCGGCCTCCGAGCCCTGGGTGTCCGTCGTCCCGCCGGGATGCACGATCGCCGCCGCGACGCCGATGCTCAGCTTCCCCAACGGCGAGGTACCGCCCAGCGATCCCTGTCAGCGAATCTCCACCTCCGGCTACAAGACCAGCAATAATCACAGCGAGATCAGCGTCATGCCAGCCGCCGAAATCACCCGGCGCTTCCAGCTCCAAGGCCAGGCCGCCGAGGCCGTGGCCAAGGGAGCAGCGCTGGTCGCAGACCCGGCGATCCTCACCGACGGAAGGTTGTCGGTGCTTATCGGCACCTTCCGCTCCGACTCGGCCACCGGCAATGCCCAGATCATTGGCACGCCGAAGCAGGTCACGATCCCCGCGATCGTCGCGCCCGCCGATGCCGGCTCCCGCGGCGCGTTGCCCGGGCACGTCGGGTTGGTCCTCAGCAGCGAGTTCACCACCGAGCACGACATCTCGACGGTGCAGAGTGAGTTCCACGTCTATGACACCCGAGGTGGAATCACCCGAGCCGACCAGGAGAAGGTCGAAGAAACGCTCTCGGACAGCGGTGTCTATGTTCAGGTCGAGCGCGGCTACGAGCGCCCCGACAAGTGGCTGATGCTTGGCGTCATGGGCATCGCGGGACTGCTGCTCGTCATCGTCACGCTCATCAGCACGGCACTCGCGCTGGCCGAGCAGCAGGCGGATATGGGCACCCTCGCGGCCGTCGGCGCGACCAAGGGCACTCGGCGCCGCTTCGCGGCGGCGCAGGCGGCCACGGTCGCCGTGATCGGCGGCGTGCTGGGCATCGCTATCGGTCTCGTCGCCGGGGTCGCGATCTCCTATCCGACCACGACCTCCTATTGGGACAATGCGGGCAACCTTCACGAGGTCGCGCCGACGATCGGCATCCCACTCACGCCGATGGCAATGATCCTCATCGCCGTGCCGGTGCTCGCCGCGCTGATCGCCGCGGCTAGCATCCGGCGGGCACCGAGCGTGACCCGGCGAGGCAACTAGCAGCGGGGCCAACCGCAGGGGACGCAGGCGGACGAGGGCTGTCATACCGGGCAGGCACACTTGCCGGTATGACGACCACCGAGACCGCCCGCCTGCGCGGCGACCGGGACTTCGTGCGCTTCTGGGGGGCGCGCCAAGTCTCGGTCGCCGGGTCGTTGGTGACGATGGTCGCGCTGCCGGTGCTGGTCTATCGGCTCAGTGGCTCCGCCTCCCTCACCGCCCTCACCACGGTCTTGGAGGGCTTGCCCTATGTCCTCTTCGGGCTCTTCTCCGGGGCCCTGGCCGATCGCCTCGACCGGCGCCGGGTCATGGTCGTCGCCGACCTGCTCTGCGCGGCCACCATCATCTCGGTCCCGATCGCGTATGAAGTGGGCGCCCTGACCATTGGCCACGTCCTGGTGGCGGCGTTCGTCACGCAGTCGCTCTTCACCTTCTTCGACGGGGGCGCGCTCGGCGCCTTGCCGACCCTCGTGGGCCGCGAGCGGATCGGGGAGGCGAATGCCGCGATCTGGGGCTTCGGCGGGGTCCTGGACCTCTCCATACCCATGATCACCGGGGTGGCGCTGGCCGTCCTGCACCCGGCGGACCTGCTCGCGATGGATGCCCTGAGCTTTGTCGCCTCGGCGCTGCTGATCCGCTCCATCCGCCGCCCGCTGACCGGCGACCGCGGGCACCTGCCGCCCTTCTCCGCCCGGCAGATCCTCACCGAGGTCGGCGAAGGCGTGCGCTATCTGTGGGGACATCTCGGGGTGCGCGCGATGACCATCATCGGCCTGCTGCAATCGGTGGCCGGGGCGGGGTTCATGGCGCTCGCCGTGCCCTATGTCGATCGGTTGCTCGGCATCGGGACCTCGGGGTGGCGCTTCGGGATGGTCTTTTCGGCGTGGGGCGTCGGGGGCATCCTCGCGGCGGCGATCACCCCACGGCTGTTGCGACGACATACCACCGGCTGGGTGACTCTGGCCTTCCTGCCGGTCTCGGCGATCGCCGGGATCACCGTCACTTTAGCCCGGCACTGGCTGCTCGCCACTGCGCTGATGATCGTCTGGGGCATCGCCTATCAAGTGGTGATCATCAACTCCATCTCCTATCGCCAACAGGTCACCCCGGAGCACCTGCTCAGCCGGGTCAACACGGCCGGGCGGATGCTGTCCTTCGGGGTCGGCTGGACTGGCGGCGCCCTGGTCGCGGGGGCGCTGGCCCGCGTGCTCGATGTCGGCGAGGTGATGCTGGCGATGGTGTGCGCGGGCGTGGTCGCCGCGGCATACGCCTGGATGTCGGGGGTGCGGACAGTGGCGGCAGAGCCCGGCGAGCCATAGCCTTGGACAAAGCCGGGGGCGTCAGTCCCGGCACCGCGCATCGATCCGAGGTGAGCACGATGAGCACGACCGCATGGACCCAGACCGCTCTGCTGCTGGAATTGAACCAGGTGGTCGAGGGGGAGTTGAACCGGCACATCAAGGTCGCCAAGGAGTGGTTCCCTCACGACTATGTGCCGTGGTCTGATGGGCGCAACTACGACGGGCTGATGGGCGGGGAGCCGTGGAGTCCCGACGACGCCCCGATCTCCGATGTCGCGCGCTCCGCGCTGATCGTCAACCTGCTCACCGAGGACAACCTGCCGAGCTATCACCATGAGATCGCGGTCATCTTCGGCCGTGACGACGCGTGGGGCGAGTGGGTGCACCGCTGGACCGCCGAGGAGGGCCGGCACAGCGTCGCGATGCGCGACTATATGTCGGTCAAGCGGCTTGTCGATCCCGTTGACCTGGAACGGCACCGGATGTCGCACATGTCAACCGGCTATGAGTCGCAGCACTCCGGCGACATGATGCGCTCCCTGGCCTATGTCAGCTTCCAGGAACTCGCGACCCGCATCTCCCACCGCAACACCGGCACCTATACCAACGACCCGCTGTGCGAGCAGTTGCTCCAGCGGATCGCCGCCGACGAGAACCTGCACATGATCTTCTACCGCAACCTGCTCAAGGGTGCGCTGGAACTCGCACCCGATCAGGCCATGTGCGCCATCCGCGATGTCGTCACGAACTTCGCCATGCCCGGCACCGACATTCCCGGCTTCCAGCGCAAGGCCGTCGAGATCGCCCTCGCGGGAATCTATGACCTGCGCTCACACAAGGACGAGGTGGTCTCGCCGGTGCTGCGCTATTGGAAGATCTGGGAGATTGAGGGCCTCAACGCCGAGGGCGAGTCGGCCCGGGAGGAACTCGACGTCTTCCTCGCCGATCTGGAAGTGCAGGCTTCCCGCTTCGAGGACAAGCGCGAAATGCTCAAGAAGCGCATGGGCATCGTCTAAGTCGCCACCCGGCTGCGGCGAGCCCCTGGTGCGGCAGGATGGGGCCCTATGAGCGAGCAGCCGAAAGCCACCGAGTCTGGCGACACCGAACGCATCGTCGTGCTCACCCCGGAGGGTATGGGTGTGCACGAGCCGGGCAGCGACGAACGCAGCCCGGCCGAGATGGTCGAGCAGCCCGCAAAAGTCATGCGCGTCGCCTCGATGATCAAGCAATTGCTCGATGAGGTGCGTAGTCAGCCCCTGGACGACGCCGGCCGGGCGCGTCTGGCGCAGATCCATCAACAGTCGATCGCCGAGCTCAAGGATGGTCTCGCGCCGGAATTGGTCGACGAACTCGACCGGCTCGCGCTGCCCTTCGGCGAGGGGGCGACGCCCAGCGATGCCGAATTGCGGATTGCGCAGGCCCAACTCGTCGGCTGGCTCGAGGGGCTCTTCCACGGCATTCAGGCGGCGCTCGTCGCGCAGCAGATGGCTGCCCAGAATCAGTTGCAGCAGATGCGGCGCAGCCTCCCGCCGGGACATCCCGCCGCTGAGGCGGCCGATGGCGATTCGCCGGCGCCGGGTATGCCGAACCTCAACCTTCCCCCGTCCGTCACCGGGGGCACGGGGCAATATCTGTGAGGTGAGCGCTCAAGTCTCGAGGGCGGCGCTGCGGCCCGCGGCTCGCCCCGAGAACAGGCAGCCGCCGAGAAAGGTGCCCTCGAGGGCGGCATAGCCATGCACCCCGCCGCCGCCGAACCCGGCGCTCTCGCCCGCGGCATACAAGCCCGGGAGGGGGGAGCCGGCGCTGGTGAGCACCCGCGAGCCGAGATCGGTCTCGATCCCGCCGAGGCTCTTGCGCGTCAGGACGTGCAGGCGCACCGCAAGCAATGGGCCGTATGCCGGGTCGAGGATCCGGTGCGGCGGGAAGGCCCGCTTGCTGATCCGATCGCCGCGATAGCTGCGGGCCTGGTGGATGGCCGCGACCTGGGCATCCTTGGAGAAGGGGTTGGCGACCTGGCGGTCCCGCTCGATCACTCTCTCCTCGAGAGCGGCCGCATCGAGCAGGTCAGTGCCTGCAAGCGCATTCATCTGCTCGACCAGTTCGGGCAGGGAGTCGGCCTGAAGGAAGTCGACGCCATGGTCGAGGAAGGCTTGCAGTGGTGCGAGCACATCCGCGCGGACGCGGCCGAGCGTCGCGCCGAGCGACTTGCCGGTCAGGTCGGGGTTCTGCTCCGATCCGGACAGCGCGAACTCCTTGCCCGCGATCGATCGATTGAGGACGAGCCAGGAATAGTCAAAACCGGTGTCTCGCAGATGTTTCAACGTCCCGATGGTGTCAAAGCCTGGCCATAGCGGGGGCGGGAGGCGGTTGCCGCGGGCGTCGAACCACATCGAACTCGGGCCGCCGAGGATGCGGATCGCGTGGCCAGGCCAGATCGGATCCCAGTTTTCGATGCCCTCGACGTAATGCCACATCCGGTCGCCATTGATCAGGTGCGCGCCGGCCTCCTCGGCGACCGCGTGCATGCTGCCGTCGACATAGGCGGGGACGCCGGTATGCATGCGCCCCGGCGCGGTGCCGAGTCGCGCCGGCCAGTGTTGGCGGACCAGCTCATGATTCCCGCCGATGCCGCCGGCGGTGACAATGACCGCGCCCGCCTCGACCTCGAAGCCGGCGATGATCGCGCGCGAGCTCGCGACCCCGCGCGCAGAACGATCGGGCGCGAGCACATCGCCGCGGACACCGGCCACGCGGCCTTCGTCGATGATCAGTGAGGTGACGCGATGACGTTCGCGCAGAACGACTTTGCCGTCGAGGATGCCTTGCCGGACCTGCGCTTCGAAGGGTGCGACCACCCCCGGCCCGGTGCCCCAGGTGACGTGGAAGCGCGGCACCGAGTTGCCGTGGCCGCCGGCATACCCACCGCCGCGTTCGGCCCACCCGACGAGGGGGAACCACCGCATACCCAGGCTGTGCAGCCAGGCGCGCTTCTCGCCGGCGGCGAACTCGACATACGCCTGCGCCCACTGGCGCGGCCAGAAGTCCTCGCGGCGATCGAATCCGGCGGTCCCGGACCAGTCCTGGAGGGCTAGGTCGAGGCTGTCTTGGATGCCCATACGGCGCTGCTCGGGGCTGTCGACGAAGAAGAGGCCACCGAAGGACCAGAACGCCTGCCCGCCCAGATTTGTGCGGCTTTCCTGATCGAGCAGCAACACGCGTTTGCCCGCAGCGATGAGTTCGCTGGTGGCGACGAGGCCGGCGAGCCCGTGCCCGACGACGATGACGTCCGCATCCATGGGCACATGCTACTTGCCGGTAGTAATCCCGTCAGTCGCGTGCATACTCCAGCCGCACCCCAGCGGTCTCGGCGATGAACCGGACGTCGGCGAGGGTGTCGATCACGGCATCGGCATTGGGGTCGGCGAGCAAGTCCTCCCGCGGCGTGGTCGTGGTGACCGCGAGGGTGGCGCAGCCGGCGGCCTTCCCGGCCGCGAGCCCCGCCGGGGCATCCTCGACCACGAGGCAGTCGCGAGGATCGACGCCGAGCCGTTCGGCGGCCAGCAGGAAGGGATCGGGTGCGGGCTTGCCGTGCGTGACATCGGAGGCGGTGACGACCACGTCCGGGCGCGGCAGCCGGGTCGCGCCGAGGCGGGCCTGCGCGAGCGGGATGGTGCACGAGGTCGCGATGGCGGCCCGTCCGCTGGGAGCCAGCGCCGTCAGGGCAGCCTCCGCGCCCGGCAAGACCTCGATGCCCTCGACGTCGGCCAACTCGAGGTCGGTGATATGCCGCTCCCCCTCGTCGTGGAGTTCCGGGGCCAGGAGGCGAGCAACCACACCCCGGGCCGGTATGCCGTGCATCCCGCGCATGGCGGTGACGTCGAGGTGGTAATGCGCGGCCCACGCGGCCCAACTGCGCTCGACGGAGGGGGTGGAATCGATCAAGGTGCCGTCCATGTCGAAGAGCACGGCGGCAAAGGTGCGTCCGGCCAGCGCGGCCAGCGGGTCGGTCGACATAGCTGCCAGCCTAGGGTTTGCCTCACGATTGCCTGGGCGCTCGCCCACCGTTCGGCACCGCGCAGACGTCAGACTTGGCGCCATGGCCGAATACACCGATGCCGAGCACGACACGATCCGCAATAGCGCCTTCGGCGCCATCGCCTTGGTTTCCAAGGCCGACCCTGGCTTCTTCGCCACCTTCAAGGAGTCGATGGCCGGTTCCCGCGCCTTCGCCGCCGCCCCGCCCGCGGTGCAGGAACTGCTGAAGTCCGGCGGCTTCCCCAGCCCGCCCAAGGGCGACGCCGCTGAGGTCGAGGCCCAGGTGCTCGCCGGACTCGGCGAGGCGACGACGATCCTGGAGGCCAAGGACCCCGCCGCGGCCCAGGGCTATCGCGACGTCCTCCTCGCCGCGGCCGACGCCGTGGCGAATGCCGCCGGCGGCGGCACCGATGCGGCCGAGGCGGCCGTCATCGCCAAGATCCGCGCCGCCCTGGCCTGACTTTCCCCTCCCCCGCTCACCTTCCTCCCCCCGTCGAAAGGGCACTCTGACCCCGTCGAGAGGGCACTCTGGGGTCGCCGAAAGGACAAGTGTCCTCGCGACGGGGCCCGAGTGCCCTCTCGACGGGGCCAGAGTGCCCTCTCGACGGGGCCAGAGTGCCCTCTCGACGGGGGGGGGAAGGGCGGGAAGGGGCGGTGACGTCAGTCGAGGAGGCGGACGTCATAGGTGACGGCGACCTTGTCCTCCGTAGCCAGGCAGGCGCGGCGGGCCGGAGGCAGGACGCGGCGGGTCACGAGGACCTCGACCGCAGCCGCCGCGGGATGGCCGCGCACGGTCACGATGACGCTGCCGGCCTCAGGGCCCGGCAGGACGCTCCCGCTCAGGTCGTATGCCGTGGCTCGCCCGAGCCGGGAGAGCAACTCGGTCGCCGCCGCCTGCACCCTGGGATCCTGTGTGGTCACGCCGCGCAGAAACCTCGGATCCGTCTCTCCGGCAAGGTGATTCGCCAAGACATCGACGGCATTCTCCGAATCCAGGCGACCGAAGTAGGTGCCATCCGGCAAGACCAGCACATTGGCACCGAAACGGTCACCACCAAGGTGGCTGCACTCCCATACCTCCTGCGACCAACGGTCCGCGAGCAACGCGGCGACGGGCCGGCCGCGCACGGCGCAGCACTGGTCGTGCTGACCGTGCGCGCACACGAGAAGCCGGGTCTGGGCCGGGTGCGGCAAGGGTGTGGTTGCCTCGAAGTGCGCGACAGCCTCGGCCAGGTCGGCCCGCAGCTCGATACTTCCCGGATGCCAGGTGCCGCTCGCCTCAGTGCGTGTCGCGGCATCGATCACGACATAGGCGCGCTCAATGCGCTCGGGCACCCGGCCGGGTCGTCGAATGAAAAGCACTCGCCCAGAACGGGATTCGACAACGGAGTTCAGGGCCGACACCCATCCGGAGAGTTCGGGGCTCTTGAGGATCTTGTCGGGCCACGCCCGGGGCACCTCCAGCAGCAGCCAACGAGCAGTCGGTGGTGCCGTGGCGATCATCGGCTCGGCAATGGCCGCCGATCGGACCGAACAGGCCTCCGGCGGCAGCCCGGCCGGTCGCTTCACGTGGGGTGGCACCTGGTCACGCTAGTCGACCGGCCGAGGCTCCCGGACGACAAGTCCGGCGAGAAGCAGGCGACGGCTGAGCTCCATACCGGCCTCGTCAACGCTGATTCGCTTGTCCAACAACAACTTCCGTATGATGGGCAAGTCTCCTTCAGCGATCGAACGGCGGCCGGCCCGGGTGATCAGAACCGCTTCCGGTCCATCGTCGAGGGCGGCGGCCAGGCCCGCGCGCAGGGCAAGGGCATCGCCCGGGGCGAGTTGCGCGGCGGCCGTCACCGTGGCCACCGGACCGACAGGGGCCGCTCGCTGGCTGCCCCGGTGTGCGGCGGCCAGTGAGCGCTCTAGCGCGTCGGCATCGATACCGCGCAAAGCCTCGATCAGGGCGGCGCGCACGATCTCGACGTCGCCCGCGAGCGCCATACTCCCGGCGAAGCCGGCCCCGAGGGGCAGGGATTGCCGTAGCGCCGGCGAGTCCGCAAGCGCGGCGAGCGTTGCCCTCGTCAGCTGGTCGGCCAGGTGGGTCCGGGTCCAGGCATGTATGCCGATGGTCACGTGAGTGCTGATCTCTCCCAGGGCATTTGCAGCGTGCAGGAAGCCACGGGGGAGGTAGAGGCAGTCACCGGGTTCGAGAATGACGTCCAGGAGCGGCTCGCGCGCACTCGCCGCCGCCACCTCGTTGCGGCGCTGCTCCCAAGGCTGGGAGCGCAGTGGGAGGGGATGGACGGGGGCACGGATCACCCAACGTTTCGTGCCCGAGATCTGCAGCACGAAGACGTCGTGGACGTCATAGTGCGAATTGAATCCAGTGCTCTGGGCGGGCGTGACATAGGCATTGGCCTGGACCGGATGCCCGAGATCGGAGCCGAGGGCACCGGCGAAGTCGATGATCGGCCCCCAGGTCCGGTGCAGCGCCTGCAGCACGAGGGTCGAGCCACCGGCGAAGAGGTCCAGCAAGCGGTCATCGCTGACCTGATCGCCGATGCTCGCGCCGACGCCGCCGGGGCGCGTGAACTCCGAGTCCGCGAGCGTCACCCCATTCTTGGCAACCCGCAAGAAGGGCGCCCGAAGGCCCCTCCGACCGACCAGTTCGTCGACCGCCTCATTGCCGAAGAGGTCGCTGAAATCTCGGGGCAGGTCCGCTGCCCGGCTCAGGAGCGCCTCGACCCCCCAGACGGAGTCCGCGAACTCCTGCGTTGGTATGACGAGGAGGCGGCTCAGAGCGGGGCGGTCGCGATCGACCGCCCCGCCCGAGTCACGTCGAGCTTCGGCGTCGCCC
>Ga0075158_10001266_pt1 | contig 19422 bp, 25 predicted proteins | sample JI91814BDNA_FD_70968 | JGI IMG/M metagenome (GOLD analysis project Ga0075158, IMG submission 70968) | Wastewater effluent complex algal communities from Wisconsin, to seasonally profile nutrient transformation and Carbon sequestration -... | ecosystem: Engineered > WWTP > Effluent > Algae... | reverse complement strand
GGCCGCGGATCTGCCAGGGCGCGTAGCCGGACGCCGCCACCAGCGCATCGACGTTGAAGTGCAGGGCTGGGCGCAGCAGCCCAGAGCTGATGGTGTTGGCGAGCTGGGTGCCATCGGGGACCCGGTATACGTGGGCGGTGATGGCGTGCTGGTCGGTGGCGCCGTAGGACCCGGTCCCGTTGCCCTGGGTCTGAGCCAGGATGCTGCCGGTAATGAGGACGCTGAGGTCCTCTTTGGCGATCTGGATGACGCGGGGGTGGATGGTATCGCCGGTTCCCTCTACGGCGCCGATCTTCTCGATCCGGTGCTCGTTGAGGAAAACCGGGACCTCGCCCTGGCCCCAATGGTCGAGCGCCGTGTCGAGCACGTCGCGCTCTTCTCCCTGGTCGAGCAGCTCCTTCTCGGTGAACACGGCGATCTGCGGGATCCCGTAAAGGTGCATGTAGATGAGCAGGTCGGCCCAGCCCTGCTGGAGCGCGTACTCAATCCACACGCCGGCCGTCATCCAGCCGCGCCGCTCGGTGATGCCGTCGCCCAGGCAGCGGTGGAAGAGAATCTTTCCCATCGGCCAACGGAGCAAGCTGGAGTCGGCGCTGTACAACCCAGGACTGTCGTCGTCGAGGTCGAACCGGAAAGACTTCTGGTGCACGAACTCCATGTGCACTGGCACCCAGGACCGGATCTCGTATCGAACACCCTCGAAGACGAAGTGGATATCCCGCCAGTCCCAGAAGACCTCGACGGCGCTGTAGCCGTATGCGCTGGCCGACAGCAGCTGGTAGATGATGTCGGCCCAGATGTCGCGCAGCCCGGGCTGCCGGAGCACGGCGCTCTGCCAGGCCGCGACGAACTGCGCCGGCCGGTCGTCCTTGAGTTCCTCGCTGGCGTCGATCCGCCAGGTGATGACGTCGCTCATCGCCCAGGCGCGCCGGAAGTGCATCAGCGCCCGGATGTGGCTGTTCCTCTCGATGACCTGCTCGCAGAGGTCGGCCCATCGCCAGGGGTAGCCGGCGTGGGCCTCCTTGCGGTATTGCGTGATTTTTTCGGGAGAGAGCAGGTCGGCGGAGTAAGTGCTCCACCGCGCCTGGGTCGGCCCTACCCCGAGCGCGATCCGCGAGCGCAGCGCCTGCCAGGACAGCAGCGCCCGCTGCCTATCGGACTGGCTAAAGCTGTGGCTGGGGCGCCCGGCCGGCCAAAACCCGTCCATGGGCGCGGGGGCCCCTGGGGGAAGCGGCGGCCCTGGTCGTGTGGTCGGAGGCACCCCTATATGGGTAACGCGAGCTCAACAGTTACGTCAACAGATGAGCCAGCTCCTCGGCGGCGGCCAGGGCGGCCGCGAGGAGCTCGACCTGACGATCGAGCGGCAGCTTGCCCAGCGCGCGCAGGAGCAGCTGCTGCTTGGTGGCCCGCATGATCGACTGGCTGACGTCCAGGCTGCGCATCGCCACCTTGCCCGGCGGCGCGCCTTGCGATGGATCTGGCAGCAGGTGCTGAGCGCTATCGGTGAGATGGCGGTGGCAGTCGCGGCACAGCGGCACGCAGTTAAAATCGCTCGTTTTTTGGCCGAGCCCGTGAGGCCCTTCGTGGTGCGGGTCGCTTGGGCCCCGGGCGAAGCAGTTACAGCAGGCCTGCCGCCGCACCCAGGCCCGATAGCTAGGAGACCGGGCGGGCTTCTCCGGCTTCAGGACCGGCCTCATGACCGAAGGTTCCGAGACTGCCAAGAATGTGGGGCCTCCGCTGAGGCCGCCTTCAGTGCCGCCGGTCGGGATAGCCTTGGCCAGGGTCCGCTGCGCGCGCCGCCTAGGGTGGCGCGGCATAGGCTTACTTCGGGCCAGGGGCTTGCGGATCGGAGCGTTTAGCGGGTTGACCTTCGCGTTCCCGAAGTACTGAGCTGGGGAACTCGGTGAGCCGACCGATAGCATATATCCCTTGCCGATATCTTCTTTTACCCAGGCTATCGACCTGACGCCGCCGCCCGTCTTGGCCCAGCAGCGGTCCCCGGGGGCAATGCGCCCGGCCGAGGCCTGGATAGAACTCCGGTCGGTCATTGAATCTCGTCCTGGGGAGCTGGAGCTCCCTCGCAGAGACCCCACCGCATGCAGCCTTCACTTTCCGTCGGGGCGAAAAGCTCAAACTGGCGTCCCCCCCGAGACGTTCGCGACCATGCGACCACTTCATCGATCGGCCAGCACGCGCCGTTGTCTCCCATGGGCGCCTGGAAAAATGCCGGGGCGCGCAAGATGGGGTTCTTTATTTTTGAATTGCCCAACCGATAGGCCGCCAGTCGGCCGACGGCTACCTCTAGCTCGCGCAAGATGGCGATGCTCTCCGGCATGTGGTCAGCGGTGGCCCGAATCTCAGCCTTGCGCGAGCGGATGCAGGGGCCGCAGCCGACGCGTTCAATACCGGGCAGTAAGTAGAGCGGGTTGGGCCGAAGTCCGTGGCGCTCGTGAATGGCTATGACGTCGGAAATGGTCCACCTCAAGATTGGACGCCACATCTCGCAGTCATAGTGCAGCAGCTTCCGTCCCGCTTTGCGCGCCCATTTCAGCTCCACCCACTCCGTATAGGTTGCGCGCTGCTCAGACTCTGCGGCACGGATGCCCACCGCATTGACGACGTCGGCCCCGGCGTCGATGAGCGGTTCCAGGAACCGTTTAATGGGCTCTTCCTTCAAGTACTCGGTGCACCAGCGTTTCTTCCCCGCCGGGAACATTCCTTTCTTGAGTGCCATCCTGACCATGGGCGAGCCGGCCTTGAACGCCCGGGACACTAACGGGAGGTCGGCGATGACCTTCTCGACTAGTCGGCTTTGCTCACTGCTAAACTCGACGATGGCGCGGATCTCCTTTATCGCGCCCAGCTTCGCCGTAAGTGGCCCTCGGAGATACTCGTAGGTGACTTGGTGTTCCCAGCCGGTGTCCATAAAGACCAGCTGACACTCGATTCCGAGGTCGCGCAGCCAAAGCGCCATCGCCGCTGAGTCTTTGCCGCCGGATATGCTAAGGACCACGGAGCGGCCCCTAGTTCTCCTTGTCATATCGTCGGTCATGGTCAGCATGTCTAAGCCCATCTGACCAGCGCGCCAGGAGAGCGCCGCAGCTCCTTGGCCAGCCTCTCGACGTCATCCACGCCAGGAAAGCAGCGGCCGCTTTCCCAGCGCATCAACGTCATCGGCGCGACGCCAACCAGGCGCGCGAGCTCCGAGATGCTCTTCTTGTTTTCGATGCGGGCGCGGTGGATCCGCAGCGAAATTCCAGCAGAGCCCGGCGGAATCTCACTCTCCTGGGGGAGCTTGGCCAGCGCCGCGGCCCAGCGGCCAGCGGCTGCAGCCACGGTGGCGCTGGTCGTCCGCTTCGGTTTGGACGGGGCCGCCTCCATTACTCGGACTTGCCCTTCTTTGCCTTCTTTGGCGCCGCCGCCCCCTTGCCCTTCTTTGCCTTCTCTTTGCCCCGGAGCTCCTGCAGGTGCCGCTTCTGTAGCTCGCTCCAGTGAAGGCCCGGGACCTGCTCAAACAGTCGCTCAACCCGCGGCGGCGGATATTGCCCGCCAGCCACGTCTTCGACCAGCAGCTCGACCAGAAACCCGAGCAGCTCGGGCAGCTTCATGGATTCGAGGCGCGGCTCGGGCCCGATCTTCTTATCTCCCCAGCGCTCCGCCGCCTCCCGGCCGAGGCCGCGCCGCTCGGCGGCGGCCGAACCGTCCTTGGTCCAAGCCAGCGCCGTCACTTCTCGGATCACCGCATCGAGCTCGCCACTATCCGCACCCGCGAGCGTCGATAGAAGAGCCGTCGTCACATACGCCCCCACGGCAACCATTGCTTCGCGGCGCGCTCGTTCCTCGGCCTTCTGTTTTTGAATCGCTTTCTTGTCGGCCGCCGACTTTTCATGGCGCCCGTCCTTGGCCACGGCGTCAGCGATTTTTTCGTGTCCGGCTGCCTTCAGCAGTTCTTGGACGTTCTCTTGCCGGACGCAGCGCAGCAGCTTGTCGGGCTGACTCGGCGAACGCACCAGGACCAGATCCGACGGCCGCGCCGCTAGCGCCGGGGTAAGCAGCTCGCTGTAGGTCCGATAGCCAGAGCGTCGCCGCCCGTCTTCGTCTGGGTCTCGCATCGCGCGGCCGGCGTCTGCATAGCACGTCTCGGTCAGCTCCTTCAGCTTGGCCTTCGGATCGATGCGCCCCCAGGCGGTGACCAGCTTGGCAGCTTCTTCCCCTTCGACAAGGCGCGCCCCTCCGGCAACCGCGAGCGTGCAAGCGGCGTCGACCTTGCTACGCCAGCACGCTCCGTCCAGGCAGACCGCAGCTTCTTCTGAGCTTTCGCCAAAGAGGTGTCGCTGGGCGGCGGTATTCTTCGGGCATCCGTGGCAAGCTCCGGCGGCGGGAACCAGCTCGGGATCCTGGATATCGAAGGGGGCCGCGTTCAGCTTCAGGCCGTTTAGATAGTTACTGCGCAGCTCGTACCGCACGGTCAGCGCGTTCAGCGTGCCTGTGTCGTCGCGCATGTGGCTCTTTTCCTCCATGTCGCGCAGGTAGCGCTCCTGGAGGGCTGTCTCGACCCGGGCCAGCTCAATAAGTCCACCGAGCGTAAACCTGTCGTTTCTGAACCACTCCAGCGCCTGGGGAACCAGGCGGCAGAGCACCAGGCGCTGGTGAATGTACCCGACCGGCTTTGCGACTTTGGCCGCGACGTCCTCGGCGGAGTACTTGTACAGCATCGTCATCCGCTGGTAGGCGAACGCCTCGTCGACCGGAGACATGTCCTCCCGGCCAACATTCTCCACCACCGCGACCTCGAAGGCTTCTTGGTCCGTCAGGATCCGGACCGCGGCCGGGATGTACTCCAGGCCGGCGCGGATCGCCGCCCGCCAGCGGCGCTCGCCGCACACGATCTGGAACGCCTCGAATGCATCGGGGTCCGGGTGAGGACGAAGGACGATGTTTTGCAGGACGCCTTTTGCCTGCACCATCTGCACCAGCTCGGCGAACTTGGTGTCGTCTGAAAATTTCCTGGGGTTGTCCGGCCAGGCCGCAATCCGGCCAACCGCGACGGGGCCGATTTCGGCAGCATCCAGCGGGGCCGGATAGTGCGGCGCGGGCAGCTCCTGTGGCGCGGCGCCGCGCGGCGGCTTGCCCTTGCCCGAGCGGCCCGCCTTGGCGTCAGTCACGAGCTTCTTGCGAAGCTGCGCCAGCGCGCTCTGCGTGTCCTTTATAAGTGCGGCCTTGGTCATGGAACTTTTCTCCTTGATTCCCCTTGGGGACTGCGCTGCTTGTAGAATCGAAAACCCGGGGTCCTGCATTGGCTGAGTCCGAGTCCCGGCCCACGGCGATCTCGGCTCAGGAAGACCCGTGCAGGACCCTGGGCCCTACCCTCTCCCCATGACAGCCCCGGCCAAAGTGGGCTCGGGTGGGCAGCTGCCCTGGTGAGTGGATCGGGCAGAGACGGGTCTATCTGCGGTGCACCGCTCGCCAGGCTTCGGCGCGAGCTCGCCGCCGCTCGGCGGCGGCCGCGCTGTGCAGCTCGCCCAAGTTGATCGTCGGGGCCGGAGCAGCAGCTGGCGGTGCTGCCAGCTGCGCCAGGACCCCGTCGATGGCGCAGAGCACTGCCTCCAGGCCGGCGGCTGCGGCGCGGGCATCGAGCTTGCTGGTCCAGCTCGGGTCGTCCAGGTCCACCGTGACTGCGGCGACCAGGCGCCGGCGCGCCGCACTATCGCGGAAAAGAGAAGAGCAGCAGCTGTTCAATAGGCAGACCAGCAGGAGCAGGGCCCAGATCTGCCACGGCGCCAGCGTCGCTGAAGTTTCTGGTTTGTTTCGGTGTTTGGCCATCTCTTCTGTCCTCTCTGTTGTCCGCATCGACCAGCGAGCCGTGTTCAGAACTCGCACACTCCCAAGCGCACCGCGCGCCGCTTGTCCCCGCGCGCGGCCATGGCCTGGTCATAAAGGTCGGTCAGCTGGCAGCTCCAGCTGAGAAACTCCCTGTTTCTTGCGCCGATGGATTCTTTGCTCGACGAGCTAGCGCACCGTAGCTTCGGAAAATAGGTGTCGTTGCACTCGAAGAAGTCGGCGAACTTCGTAAAGGTATGGCAGCGGGGAGTGAGGGCATCGGCCAGGGCCAGCTGCTCTTCGGTCAACGGGCCTGCGAGTTCGGCACCGAGCCGCGCCAGGACGTGACCGACCAGATCCTGCATCGCATCCGGGAGCCGCGCGGTCCCGGCCTTGGCGTGCTTGTCGAGCTGACCGCCGAGAACGCGCGCAAGGCCCTCGGGTAAGCGGTCCCAGCAGCTCTGGCAGCAAAGCCCGTGACAGGTAAGATCTCCAGGACATCCCTTGACGAGGCACGGAACGGCGGCGGTCATGGTCGAAGTCATCGGCGGCTCCTTATTTCTGGTACCTGGTTTAGCTCAGGCCGCTTGACGGATACAACATATTTTTTAATGTCCGTTCGTTTTTCCTTCTCCTCTCGTCGCTCATGAAGGGCAGCTGGCCGGCCAGCCAGCATGGCCGGTTCCTCGCCCAGCAATACCCGGTAGGCCATCTGCCGGCCAGCCTCATAGTCCGCGACGGAAACAACACGGTATTCCCTGCCGCCACCGTCAGCTGGCACCCCTACAGGACCGCTCGGCGGCGGCCTCTTGGCTGCTTGCCGCAGTTGCCAGGGCACTACCGCGAGCGCCGTGCTGCTCGAATCGGGCGCGGCTTGCGCCGGCACCAGCCGCTCGATCAGTCTCTGGGTGAGACCCACCCAGAGGGAGATCTTATCGCCGCGGCGGGTGGCGCTCGACCCCAAGTGGAAGACCCCGGGGTAACGGCCAAGAATTTCGTCCAGCGTCACATGCTTCCTGTCGAGCTTCTCGCCCTCGGACCTGTAAAGGCGCAGCAGACGCATCGCCAGTGCATGCAGCCGCGGCAGGGCGATCTTCGGGCCGGCCAGCCAGGCTGTCCCAAAGGGATCCGCCGAGAGCGCGCCGCCGGCGACCCCGATGACAGCCTGGATAAAAAACATCTCCTCGCCGCCCCAGCGGTCGATTGGCAGGGCATCGCAGCCGCCGCCGGCGCGCGGATCATCGTGGTCTGTCACCTCGGCCAGGCTCAGCTTGAACTTTCTAACCAGGTACTCGACCATGGCGGCGGCGGATGCCGCCTCGGCCGGAGTGCTTCCAGCCGACGTCGACATCACGTGAGCGGCCCTGGCTTGGCGTAGCGCTCCGTCCCTATCCATTGCCGCCAACCTCGGGCATCTGCCTGACTCGAAGGTCAGACGGCCATTCATTCCAGTCGCCACCCTTCTTATCGCGCAGGTGCAGAAATGACTGCTCCCCGACGAACGGCCTGGCCCCCAGCTGCTTCACGAAGACCGGCACGCTGGCTGCCGCGCCCTGCGCGAGCGCGCTGCGCGCCCACTCGATGTTGAAGGGCCGCGCGCCTGGACCGCTCTCTCCGCCGACGATAATCCAGTGGATGCGATCGCATACCGCCTGATAGCCGCCGCCTACGTCCTTGGGGACGGTCCCATACAGCGAAAAGTCCACCGGCCCGAGCGCCGGCTCATAGCTCAAAAATCGCACGGCAGCCGCGGCGCGCATCAGGTTGTCTGTGCGCTTAAATGCATGCCGCTGGTCCTCGACGCTTGCCCCGATCCAAACATTGCGCAACGGCCAGCACAGGCTGTCGCTGAGGCCCATCTTGAAGGCGGCTGCTCGGACATTGGTTCCGAAGGGCCCGTTGTCCTGAGACCAGCGGAGCAGGCGTTCGGTGCGCTTGGTCAAAACTTGGAAGGTGTGCTGCGGGGCATTCCCCATCACGGCAAAAATTCTATTGATGTCGTCGTCGGAAAACTGCTCATAGAACAGATCGCTCATGCTGTCGACGAACACCCGCTGCGGCTTGCGCCAGGAGAGCGGCTCACGCAGCGCACTCTCGACGACCACGGCCCGGCCGTTCCACTTTGGTCCGTTCGCCCCGAGCGTAACGAGACCTTCGTAGGGTTGCCCCGGAGCAGAGAACCGAGCTGCCACGCGCTCCGCGTAGCAGTTTAGGCATCCCGGGGAAATGCGGCGACAGCCACGCGTTGGGTTCCACGTCCGATCGGTCCACTGGATGCCTGTCGCCGCAGTACTCATGGCGCGCTCGCTTCGCTCGCGGCCGGCAGCGCCTTTGTATCTGGTCGAAGCGACCAGAGGGCGGTCTGCACCCAGGAGATCTTCGAGATCGCCTCAGCCTTGGTCATTGGCTGGAAGCAGTAGATCGCCGCCGCACCATAGCTTCCCATCTCGACCAGCTCTCGCTGCGGGTTCGGCGTCCGCACCCGGACTAGCTTGGACCCAGCCAGTTCGATTTCGTCGCAGAAGCCGTACAGGACCCGGTGCCCGAGCAGCTCAAGCCTGCACCAACCTTTCCCTTCCGGAGGGTCCTTGACGTCATCGAGTAGTTTTCGGAGCCATGCCCCGCGAATCTCGGCGAAGCGGTCCATGTCTATGGTTCCCATAGGTCCCTCTGCTTCTGACGGAGATCGACCGGCGGTGGGGGTCTCTCTCCGCAGTATGTTGCCATCCCTTCTGACTCCGCTGCCAACTTAGCCGCGGCCAGCCGCCGGTGACAGAACTCCGCATCTGCGCAAAAACACACTAGGGTCAGCTCTTCCACGTCCTCCAGCAGGGCCGCCCATTGTCGCGACTGGCGAGCGATGCGCCCTTCGAGCTCGCCAAGGTACAGGCGCTCGTATTCCGCAAACACCAGAGCCTTTTGCTCGCGCGTCTCTGCTGCCCGCATGCGCACCAGCGCCGGTCCCAAGATGAGCCAGCTCGGGGCCAGCACGGCGCCGGGCGCCGGCCTCCCCCGCCTGGCCTGTCGGCTGGTCCCGCGCCGGGTGATATCCAGCCTGTCTTTGCCGACGTACAGGTAGCCCGCTGTGAATATGGACGTGGTCATCGAAGCCCCTTAGCCCGCCGCGGCGCTGATCTCGACGAGCTCCAGCTTCTCGTTGCCCTCCGCGACCACCCGCAGGCGCCGCGCAGCCCATGCGGGAACGGCAGCGTACAGGCGCCCCAGCTCGCCCTTGCCTTCGATCGGGCAGCTGGCGGACCAGTGCACCGTGAGACACTCGGCGTCCTGGCCTTCCTGCCCCGGGTAGGGCACTTCGGCCAGACCCTCGCGGATGCTTTTCTTGGCCTTGCTCTGACCGAAGGCCGAGATGCTGAGCACCACCACCTTTTCCTCGGGATTATCTTTGGCCGCCGAGCTGTCAGGGGTCGCGGTCGGCGGAGAGAAGAACAGCGCCTGGGACTTGTTGCGGCTCCGCTCGAGCTCCTCGACCGTCGCGGTTCGCCGCTCGATCATCTGCCCGGTCTCGGCGTCGACCATAATGAGCTCGTTGCCGGGGGTGACCGTCAGATTTACCTTCGTGGCGACGGTGCGCGTGCTGGTCTCAATCTCAAAGGCGAGCGCCTTGAGCTGCTGCCCGCACTCCTTTTGCTCCTTCTCGGCCTTGCGGATGTTCTCGCGGGCCCCGTCCAGAAGCTTTTTGTAGCTCTTCTCCTCGCCGATCATCTTCTCTTGGCGGATCTCGGCTTCCTCCATCTGGTGCGCGACCTTGGCCTGCTCCTCGGCGGCATCCATGAGATCATCTTGCGTCATGGCGCGCACGACCTTGCGGTCCTCGATTCCGATCAACACCCCGCCCTGCTCGGCAACGATGTTCAAATACGGATAGGTCCGCACCGGGGCGGCCGGCTTGGCATCGTCATCGGCAGCGCTGCCGCCGCGCTCGTTGTCGTCAAATTCGTCTTCCTGATCTGCGGTGTCATCGTGGCGGGCTCGGGGTGACATCTGCTCTCTCCTTGGTCAGGCCAGGCTTTTGTATTTGGCGCTGGCGGTTGTGAGCTTGGCGCTCGCTTGCGACACAAGCTCGGTCATCTTGTCCTTGCGCTCGGCGTTTCTGGACTTGTCGATGAGCGCCTGCAGCTGGCCGAGCAGCAGCCCGGCCTCGGTCAGTAGCTTCACGACTCCTTTCCCGACATCTCCGGGATCTGCAGACGCCAAAGACTTTTCGGCACGTTGTCGCCAGGCTACGCGACGCGCGACCTGGCGAGATTTTCGGTACTGGCTCCAGGACGCGGGAAGGAGCCGTCCTTCGCCGTCGATCCGAGGTATCAGCGCGAGCACTCGCGGCACCCGCGGATCGACGACAACGACCTCCGAGGAGATGGGCGCCGGCTGATGCGTGCAGCTCGACTGAGCGCCGCATGTGTCGCAGGCTCGGGTATAGCCTACGGCGTAGACGCCGTCCTGGAGCGTGCTGCAATCCCACTGCGCGCGCAGCCGCTGCAGCGCTTGGCGCGGGGTGTCGGGCTGAATTGCTAGCAGCTCCGTCCAGCGGGGCCAGCGCGCGCGGCCAGGCGCTCCCGGGCAATCCGGACTGAGCCTCTTGCCGCTGTAGCCCGTCGGGTTGACATGGCCCTCGGAGGGCACAACGGTTACGCTCGAGTCGTAACCCAGACGCTTCCAGACATCAGCATCGGTCTCTTTTGCCATTCCATCCAACGAGCCGCCAGCTGCGTCGGTTGGTTGGAGTGGTGGAGCAGCTGCAGCGGTCGTCCTCCTGTTGGGACTGCTCATCCCACAATCGGGTACATGCGTCAACCCGATTTTCCGCACCTCGCTCGCCCGTGCAACCACCGTTTCGATGAGCCCTAGCGTGTCCTCCGGCGGCGAATGTCCGGCGATGGCCGCCGCGAACGCGGCGCCGAGAAGGCGCGTGTGTTCGGCAGCTTCTCGCAAGCGGGGGGCGGTCAGATGAACGACCGCGGCATCCCAGACTTTATCGTCGTCCCTGGCGCCGGCGCGAAAGGCTAGCTGGAGGCGCTGCGCCTCATACTTGGTCACACCGATGCCCATGCAAGCCACGACGAGCGCGGGAACATCACGCTCGGCCTGATCTCTCAGAGCAAGTCCGCGAAGCTGCTTGTCGAGCGCCGGGTCAATCATGGGGCCGCCCTCCCGCTCGGTTCGGGCATCGGCTGCGAAATCAGCGGCGCCCCGTTCCAGTATGGAAGCCACAGACCGCGGCGCAGCGATCGCCGCCAGGTCACCTCTGTTATGGCGTATCCAACGATGTGGGCGGCGCGGCCCTTGGTGATGGCCAAAAACCACATCGCGCGCCGCGCGCGCCGCTTTAGCGTCCGTGCCCGGCTCACGTTTGCACCCGCCGCTGAAGCTCGGCCCAATCCCCGCCACGCGCGGGGGTCCGTGCTCTGGCGCGCTCTAGCCACCATGCACCGAGAAGCGCAGCATCCACGGCATCGCTGTTGTACTTCCACTTATTGCCCCGCCCCACGCGGGGTATCAATGCCAGCTCGTCCTCGGAAAACGAACACAGAGCCAGCGCCTGGTGCGTGGCCTTGGCGGCCGTTCCCTTCCACTCCGACGGCCGATACAGGTATGCAGAAGCCCCCCAGGCGGCTGCTCGGTCGCAGAGCGCTCCCACCACCGTGAGAAGCTTGCCGATCGGTCCGCCACCGCCCAACTCGGCGCTGAAGTATAGAGGCAGCTCGCACACCAGCACCTCTGGCATGGCCGGATCGCCAGGCCCGAGCTTGCTCAGGCCGAGCTGCTGCTCGAGCTCATCGCACAGTCTGGTAACCAGGGCTGGCTCGATACCGTGCCGGCAGGGCTTGCGCAGGATGCAGGCCGGGCAAGTGCCGTCTTGGGGCCGCGCGCAGCGGACCCAAGCGGACTGGATGAGCCGTCCTTCCCCAAAAATAGCCGCTCCGAGGTCAGGGTTTCCCGGGTCAATAGCCAAAATTCTCCGGCGGCCAGGTCCTTCTGTTGAGCTGCGCATGAAAACCGTTTACCGTTTTTCCCAATTGCGCACAAGCCAAATTTTGGCATCTTGACAACTATTGCACAACTCGCTACACGGTGATCGATGCCCAAGCTCAAAAAGCGCCCCGACCCATTTCCTGATGTTTTTCGGACTCGGCTGTCACTGATTTTGCGACACCGCCGAGAGACCCAGGAGCACCTCGCCAGCACCCTGGCGATCAGCTCAACCCACCTGTCGAAGGTCATAACGGGTCGCGTCCCGCCGTCCGGGCTGCTGCGCCGAGCGCTCGAGCTCGAGCTCGGCGATGTGGCCTGGGCGTACTGCCTCGGCCTTCGGGACGATGCACCGCCGGCGAGCGAAGCCCCGCCGGCGGCCGCTCCGGAGTCGGAAGCCTAGCCATGCGCTACACCACCGGCTGGGTCAAGGTGCGGCGTCAGGATCCCCCCACGTTCGAGCTGCTCAGCATCGAGGCGCAGGCGTTCTACTTCCTGCTGACTCGGCTGCTCGATGACCGTGGGATCCTGGCGCTGCCCGGCCCGGCCGGCCTGCGGGGAATTTGTCGAGAGCTCAACGGCGTGGGCGCGGCCGACTGGCCGCGCATCAAGGCCTACATCGACGAGCTCTGCGACGAAGGGTCGCTCGTGTGGGATGCTGCCCGAGGGGAGCTTTTCGCCCCAGCTCATGTCGAGGACCAAAAGCGATCCACGACTGAGGCCGACCGTAAGAGAGTCTACAGATCCCGGGTGAAAGAATCGAAAGCCAGCCCACAATTTGTCCCTGGAGATGGGACAGACCATGGGACATCTGAACCCGATGTCCCATCCGTCCCATGCACTCGCCACGTCGATTCAGACAAACCGCATGGTGGCTTACATGCTGTCCCGATGTCCGGGACGTTCCAGCCCAAAAACGGGACAAGTGGGCTACGAAGCTTTACAGAAGAAACACAACACAAAGCTTCTGGGGAGGATTCTAAGGCCGCGCGCATGAGCGGCGATCTACTGCGCCAAGCCCAGGAGACGTGGGTGGAAACTGACAGCGAGGCCATCACCTGCGCTGAGGCTAAGCGCCGGCTGCTGCTGATGGTCGAAGCCAGCCGCGATGGGTCGCGGGTTGCTCGACTGCTCTTGCTGCGGGACGAGCCGACGTCCAACGAGGTGCTGACCTTCCAAAGCGCTCTCTCGCAGAACCCCGCAACCGTCCAGCAGCTCCAGGAGATGGGGCGCCTGCTCGCCCTTGGCGAGTATCCGAACCGCGGCCGCGGCGCCGCTGTAAACGCGCTATGCGCGCGCAGCTCGCGCGGCGACGTCTTTGCTGAGCTCCTTGCCAAGGCCAAGGCTCCGCCAGCATCACGGCCAGTATCCGGCAGCTCGGGCCGCGCAGCGCCATCGGCCCCCGCCGAGGGGCAGCCGGAAGTATCTCCAGCCGACCTTCGAGGTTACTTGCAAAAATGACCCGCTCACTTCAGGCCTGGTGGCCAGCTGGCCGCGATCGCACTCAGCCCTCCGGATCATCGGTGCTGGCGCAGCGCGCCGCGTCCTTGAGCCCACCTCCAAGCTACGGCGGCGCTTGGCCGCCAGAGGCATCGCCTATGACCACCGAGCCCATCGAGCAGAGATCGGAGTCTTTCCAGGAGATGCTTGAGCGCCTATCGACCCAAGCGCTTGAGGCCGAACGCACTGCAGCGTGCGGGATGCGCGCCGAGCTGGTGAACCGCTGCTCGGACGAAAACGAGCGGCGCTGCTCCTGGCGCGGTGCCGGGAACTGCCCCAAGGTGCGCGACCGAGCGCACCGAGCGCAGCTCGCCGAATTACGGGCTGCAGCGGTTCGGCGTGGCATCCCCGAGCGAGTTCTTGCCTGTACCTGGGACCGCCAGCCGGCGCCGACCAGGTCCATGGGCGCCGTGAAGTCGTGGCTCTCTACCAGCAGCAGCATCCTGCTCTTGTCCGGAGCCAACGGCTGCGGCAAAACGACCGCCGCGGGCTGGGCAGCTTGCCCTCACCTCGCGCTCGGCGGCGCCGGCCGGAGGTCGCGATATGTCACTGCTGCAGAGGCCACCGGCGTAGACCATGAGTCGATCCTGCGCGCGGTCGGGCAGCTGAACTTCCTGGTTCTCGACGATCTCGGACAAGCCTACTTCGGTGCTTCGGGGTTTACGCTGAATCGCCTCGAGGTCCTCATCGACGCTGTTTATCAGCGAATGACCCGCTTGGTGATCTGCACCGACATAGAGATCCGTCGGGGTGCCGAGGACTGGCCGTTCTTTGATCTCGTAGGCAAGCGCATCGCAAGCAGGATCCTCCAGGCCGGCCGCTGGGAAACCAACCTCGGTGGAGCTTTTAGCGGCGATTAACAAAAACAGGTTGACGCGACAGCCGAAAACGTGTTTGATGATTGCGAGGTGTTTCCATGGACGCATCCGAGCTGACCGAAGTAGAGCGCCTGCGAGAGCAGCGAGACCTGTTGGAGCTGCGCGTCAAGCAGCTTGAGTTCGACGCCATGACTGGCTTGCTCCGTCGAGAGGTCGGCATCGAGCGGATTTTGAGGCTCCGCAGGAGGCACAAGTGCTCCCTGGTGCTTGTCGACGTGGATAACTTAAAGGCCCACAACGACGCTGGAGGCCTTGCGCAGGGCGATTGGGCAGTCGAGCTTGCCGCACGCGCCACCACCCAGGCCTGTCGCGGTGGAGATGTTGCGGTGCGCTGGGGCGGCGACGAGATGCTCCTATGCTTGGTCGGGTCGGCCCACAGCCATCACGCGGCGCGCGCGGTGGCTGAACGCGTTGGGGCTGCGGTCCGGACGGCAAGCAGCGGCCGCGTATCGGTCAGCTGTGGCTATGCTGCAATCGAGGGAAGCGAGCCGCGTTTTCTCCATGCTGCCGCTGCCGCTGCTCACGCGATGGCAGTCACCGCAAAGCGGGCTCGCCGAGAGGCTGCTGGCACTGCGGTGCATGCCTTCCCTTCATCCTTGACCCTTCCGGCGCCGAGCGCGGAGGCGCGCAGGATCCTGAGAGGTAACCCTACCGAGGCAGATGAAAATTTCATCCTCGCGCGGCTCGGAGCCCTGCTGACCGAGGCCACAGCCCTTTCCGATGGGACAGGGGATCCGGTGAGAGCCCCAGCGCTGTGCACTGAGCTGGCAGCTTTGTATCGCGTTCTCGGCCCTGCTCGATGCCGTCCCGGTCGCGTATCACCCCGTCTGCTCGTGCGACCACGGCCGCCCTGGTTCGGTCTGCCCGAGCGAGATGGCGATGCGCCGGACGGTCGAGCGGTTTGGCGCGGGGAATGGGGTGGGGCTGTGAACGCTGCTCAGCTCGCCCTCATGGCCGATCTATTCCCGGGCGCCACCGACGTAAAATTAGAATGGCGACCGCGCGAGTACAAAGCGCACAAATGCAGCGAGTGCGGTCAGGATCACGTCGTGCTTGAACCGGGGGGAAATTACATAAACGGGCACCGAGTTAGCCGAGAAATCATGGCGAAGGCGAACGAGGATCTGACCAAGATCATCGCTCTTGGTGACGCCCCATGACCGAGCGCGTGTACCTGAAAGACGGCGAGATGACCGAGCTCATGAACCGATCGAACGGCCGACACCTGCGCCTGTCGTTCGGGTTCGGCGGCGAAGAACGGGTCTGGCTGCAGTCGGCCACTGGCTGGGAAGCCGAGGAGCTGGCGAAGATTCGGGCGGCGGTGTCCCCATGACCTTCACCGAGGAAATGATCGCCTACGATAACGCCCGCACTGAGGCCAGGGCTGCCCTCGATCACGCCCGCCAGCACTGGGCCGCCGAGAAAGCCGTCTCACGCCCATGCACCGCCGATGCCATGCGCTGGGTTTTAGAGCAGGCTGACAACGATTACGCGGTAGCTGAGAAGTTCTTGACCGCCTGGGACCTTTGCGCATCTAGCGGGATGGCCTTAGACCCGTACTGGCTCATCGGTCAGATGGGACGGCAGCGGAGGATCACGCGGCAGATCCTGACCACCACACCGATCACATTCGATCCGGCGCCGTCCAGGCGGGCGCCGTCCAGGCGGGCGTTGACCAGGCTGGCGCCGTCCAGGCGGGCGCCGTCCTCTCAGGGCGTGCGACTCCACGTCGCAGACGGTCTGAGAATCGACGTCGAGAACCCCGATATGGGCACGTCGACTGAACTCCTGGATGCACCGACGAGCGGACCGGATACCATCGTCGGACTCAATGTCCGCTACCTGCTCGACGTTCTCAATCACACCGACGCCGAACACACCAGCATCGAGCTAAACCAGGAGCTCGATCCTGTGGTCGTTCGGCCTCACGTGACCGACCCAAGCGACCTGGAGCACTTTGGCGTCATCATGCCCATGTGGCTTTCGTGACCAATCAGCTTCGCGAGCGCGAGCCCTCCGGCGTTGGGTGGGCGAGGCTACCTGCGCCGCAGTGCACGCGCCGGCCGGGTGTGGTCTCTATCAGCGGCTGGCGCTATGGGCGGATCTTTGTTCTGAGCTCGTTGAACATTATGGAGATGCCCGACGGCCGCGGCGATGTCGGGCCGCAATGGCATATTTCAGTTACCAGGCTGGCAGCCCGGCCGGGGCCGGCCCAGGTATTGAAGGCACTCCGGCTCGTCGTGGACCCGGCGCGCCGGGTCGCTTGTCAGTGCAAGGCGGACGAGCAGCTCGTGCGCGAGCCCGACGGGTTCACCTGGAGTAACCCCCGGGAACCAAGTGCTTGCCGCGGCTGCGAGCTCCAGCGCGCAAACGGGCGGCCCTGTCCGCTTCATGCCTCTGCCCATGCATCATAGGAGACCATCTCTGATGTCACTCCCAGCATCCGACTACTTGGAAGAGATCCGCCTGATCGACCTCGACGAAAAACTGAGCGATGAGGATGAACCCGAAACGCCCTGCCCCGGGCACCTGGACCAGGTGGGGGTGGATCCCGATGGCTTTGCCAAGTGCCAGCGGTGCGGCATGGAATGGGGCGGTTGTCGTGGCTACGATGAGGCGGTGGTTCCGCCGCACAACGAGCTGCAGCCGGGGCAGCAGCAGGAGGCCGGTTTTTCCCGCGCACTTCCAGTACCTGTCGGCGATGAGCAGCCAGAGAGTCAGAGCTATGCGGAATGGGTCGGCATCGACCGGCGTCGGCTTTCGGGGATGACGAAGGGGGCCCGCAAGCGCGCCGCTCTCTGGTCAGTGTTCGTTCCCTGGAGCATCAAGGAGTATGGGTACGATCCCCAGAAGGAACCGCGCGCCGAGCGGCGACACATGCGTGTCTGCCTGATCAACCTGCAGCTCAGAGCAAGCTACCAAGAAGCGCGTCTGCGGTGGGGTCTCCGCGGAAAGCAGGCCTCTGAGGTCAAGATTCACATCGGGATCAAGGGCGCCGAAGAGCTGCGAGCGGCAGCCGTTGCTATCGCCGAGGAGCTCGCCGGGATAGAGAGTGCCATTCACGTCCGCTTTCCGAGCGCCCTGTCTCACTCGCCGCGCAAATTTCTTCGCGGGGAGATGTTGGCCTATCTGATACCAGCGTGGCTCGCCAAACAAGTCGGCCTCCCAGAGAAGCCGACGGTCGCAACGCTGGTCAACCTCATCGAGCACCGGGCGCACGGCGCCGCACTGCAGGTCCTGGTTGGAGATCGGGTCTTCCCGGCAGCGCTTCTCCTAGCAGCGCTCAACCTCTTTGAGAACTACCTGGCTCCCAAGGCCGGCACGGGGCGCCAGGCAGCGACGGAAGATGTCGATTATTAGAACGGACGAGTTAAAAAGTGTTGCAACCGTCAAGCGATCGGGACTATAGCAAACCTTAGAAAGGCCATCATGACCGTCGAAACTAGCAAGACGCCCAACGAAACGCCGAGCAGCCCCGTCCTTCCCCGAGTGCTAGGCATCCAGGAAAACGCCTCGACGGTGCAGGAGCGTTTTCATGCGCTGCTCGATTCTCTTGCGGCGCGCGCCGCCCAAGATTCCCGACTGGAGATCGAGCGGCGTTGCTTGGGTAGTGCGCGGCTTACGGGAGTCAATGTCAGCTATCTGAAGCTGGCCTACGGGTCTGCTGACTGCACCGTCTACTTTCACACCTGCTACCAGACGTCTGGGGCGGTGGAGGACGGAAACGGAAACATTTACAAGCGCGAGTACTTCAAGCTGAGCATGAGCTGGGACACCTACGGGGCGGTCGACCGCGCCAAGGCCGTCGACATGGCGGGCTGCATCGGCCAGGCGCTTCGGGTTCACGACGAGCTGCTGGACGTCCTGAAAGATGGGCTTGTAACGCTGGAGCGGCCGGCGCAGCGAGGCTAGGAGACCCTGCATGTCCGAAGAACTCAAAGGCGTCCCGTGCTGCGCTCCCTGGCTGATCTTTGTGGCCCTTGAACTCCTGGGCGCGTTTAGGAGGTGGACATCATGAGCAATCCGTTCACTGCCTCGTTCACTGGATCCTGCCGCCAGCTGGGTCCCAAACAAACGCTGCTGGATGGCAGCGCCGCATGCCCGTTCTGCGGCTGGGTGGACGCCGCCCCGGACGAGCAAGAAGAGGTGGCCCACGGCCGCGTCGGACGCATCCGGCCGCACACGTCGAAGCCAGGGGTGCTGGTGCAGCTGCGTAGCAGCCAGGGGTGGCGCCACTACCTCGATGAACAGCCGGTCCATTGCGGGACAGGGCTGCAGGTGAGGTGGTGGACCGGGATTGAGACCGCCTGGCCACCCTGCCGCTACGAGATGGACCAGCTGGTAGACCCGCCGCGCGCGCTGCTCTATGTCGCGCTGCCCGGTCCAGACGGCCATGAGGCCAGCGTGGCGATGGTCTATTCGCGAGAAATAGCCGTGCGATGGCCGGCCACCGCCGGCCGCATTCCCGGCTATGTGGATCCGCAGGCCTGCGTGCGCTGCGGGTCGCGGAAGAGGCCGTGCCAATGCTGACAAAGGACCCGGATGCCGACCTGGCCGACATGTCGCCCGAGCAGCTGCTGGAAGCAGCTCGCGCAATGCGCCGGGCTATCCGCGCCCATCGTGCGAACTCTGGGCACGACCTCTGCTGGTATGTGCCAGAGCTATGGGCGTTGCTCCCCGATGGCGCAGCGGTGGGTCCTGATGATGTGCCACCGCCCGATGTGTTTTTGAATCGCTGCGCTGCTTACCGAGCAAGCCTGGAGCCATCGGCGCTGCGCCCGCTCGGCCTGGAGGACCGCCGTCATGGGACCTGACCGCCCTCAGTATCATCTCGTCCAGGGACGGCGGCGCAGCGGTTGCACGACCAAGGCGCTCGAGCTGGCTGCCTGGCTGGAGCAGCTGCACCAGCGCAAGTTCGCGCTGCTTGTGCCGACTGAAGCCGAGCGGGACCGGCTACGGGCCTCCGGCCGAACCGACGTCTGGTGCATCGTCGATGACTACCCCAGCAGGCAAACTTACGTGGTCGACAATGCGCACCAGATGCGACAGGTGGACCTCGTGCGGGTCCGGGCCACGGGTGCTGACCTGATCCTGGTGACGCACCCCGCCGCGAGCGAGCTGTGGCAGCTGCTGTTTGCTGACTACTCGGAATACATCTTCTTGCACTCACCGCGGAAGCTGCGCTGCGCGCCGGCCGGATTGGCTGTCGAGCAGGCCGCGGCGAACCTGGTTC
>Ga0075158_10001262_pt1 | contig 19456 bp, 14 predicted proteins | sample JI91814BDNA_FD_70968 | JGI IMG/M metagenome (GOLD analysis project Ga0075158, IMG submission 70968) | Wastewater effluent complex algal communities from Wisconsin, to seasonally profile nutrient transformation and Carbon sequestration -... | ecosystem: Engineered > WWTP > Effluent > Algae... | reverse complement strand
CGGTCTGCTCGTGCTCGACCCGGGACCGCTCGCGTCCCTGCAGGACGCCGGCCGGCCGGGCTGGCGCGGGTCGGGCTCTCTCAGAGCGGCGCGGCCGACCGAGGCGCCTGGCGGCTGGCCAACCGGCTGGTCGGCAATCCCCCCGGCTGCGCCGCAATCGAGGTCACTTGGGAGGCTTCGCCGCCGTCGTGCAGGCGAATCTGCTGATCGCCGTGACCGGAGCCGAAGGGCCGGTGGAGTTGGCCGGGCGGGCGGTCGATCGGAATGCGGTGGTCTTCTGGCCCCAGGGCGTTCGCCTCGATTGCCGTATGCCGAGTGCTGGCTCCCGAAGCTATCTCGCCGTCCGTGGCGGCTGGGCCGGCGACCCCGTACTCGGATCCGTTTCCTGGCACCCGCTCGCGCGTGTGGGACCGCCAGTCATCCATGCGGACCGGACGCCCCGGGTAACGGCACCCGCTCGCGCGTGTGGGACCGCCGCCACTGGCGGCGGGTGACGTGCTGGAGGTGGGTGAGGACACGGCATACGTGCCGGTCGTTGGGCACGTGGCGGTGGCGCCGCTCGGCAACCACGTGGAGTTGGCGGCGACGTGGGGGCCGCGGGCCGACTGGCTCACCGACGAGGCGCGGCGCCGCCTGCGCGCGATGCCGTGGCGCGTGACGGATCGCCTGGACCGGACGGGCGTGCGGTTGGCCGGCGAGGACCTGCGCTGGCAGTCACCCGGAGCCGAGTTGGCTAGCGAAGGCGTGGTCCGCGGGGCGATCCAGGTGCCGCCGTCGGGGCAGCCGATCCTGTTCCTCGCCGACCATCCGGCGACAGGCGGCTATCCGGTCGTAGCCGTCGTGTCGTCAGTCGCTGCGGACCGGGCCGCCCAGTTGCGTCCGGGAGATGAGGTACGGCTCAGTCTGCCCTGACGACCCCGGATCGCGGGCCGAAGTCACTCCACGAAGTTTTCCCCCGCTCCGCTCCTCCAATACTTCGCGGGGACCCAACACGTCACCCCGATCGCGGGCTGACCTGTGGACGACGGATGACCGGCTGTCGGCGGCACGGCATACGGTCATCGGTATGACGCGACCCAGTTCCACAACCGGCCCGCCGGCACCACCGGCCGGGGCACCGTCGCTGCGCGAACGGGCCGAAGCTGACCTGCGCCGCCTCGTCGGCCGCGCCGACGCCGACTTCCGAGACGGGCAGTTCGAGGCGATCGAGGCGCTGGTGGAGCGGCGGGCCCGGGTGCTCGTCGTGCAACGCACCGGGTGGGGCAAGTCGGCCGTCTACTTCGTCGCGACGGCCCTGCGGCGGGCGGCCGGAGCCGGACCGACGGTGATCATCTCGCCGCTCCTGGCGCTGATGCGTGACCAGATCGGCGCAGCCGAACGCGCCGGGATCCGGGCGGTGACGATGAACTCGGCGAATGCCACCGACTGGGATCAGGTGCGCGATGCGCTGGCGGCCGACGACGTCGACGTGCTGCTCGTCTCGCCCGAGCGCCTGAACAACCCGCGCTTCCGCGAGGAGCAACTGCCCGACCTGGCGCGCCGCTGCGGGTTGTTGGTCGTTGACGAGGCGCACTGCATCAGTGACTGGGGGCACGATTTCCGACCGGACTATCGCCGGATCAAGGACCTGCTCGACGGTCTCCCGGCCGACACGCCCGTCCTCGCGACGACCGCGACGGCGAATGCGCGGGTCGTCGCCGATGTCGAAGTGCAGTTGTCCGCGGGGGGCGCGCCGGTCACGACGATCCGGGGCGGCCTGGCCCGGGACTCGCTGCGGCTCGGCGTGCTGCGCTCGATGTCGCCGGAGCAGCGGCTGGGCTGGCTGCTCGCGCATCTTGGCGACCTGCCGGGGAGCGGCATCGTGTATGCGCTGACCGTCAGCGGTGCCGAGGATATGGCCGACGCCCTCGCGCGGGCCGGTCATCGGGTGGCGGCCTACACCGGTCGCACCGACCCAGGGGACCGCGAACGCCTCGAGAATGCCTTGCGCGCCAACGAGATCAAGGCCCTCGTCGCGACCTCGGCACTCGGCATGGGCTTCGACAAGCCCGACCTCGGCTTCGTCGTGCACGTCGGCGCACCATCGTCGCCCGTGGCCTACTACCAACAGGTCGGGCGGGCCGGGCGGGCCACCGAGCGGGCCGATGTCCTGCTGCTCCCGGGGCCGGAGGATCAGGACATTTGGCGCTATTTCGCCTCGGTGTCGATGCCGCGCGAGGAGCAGGCGTCAGCGGTGCTAGCCGCCTTGGCGCAGGCCGGACGCCCCCTGTCGACCGCGGCCATCGAGACGATCGTCGACATCCGGCGCACCCGACTGGAGTTGCTGCTGAAGGTGCTCGATGTCGACGGGGCGGTCAACCGGGTCAGCGGCGGCTGGATCGCTACGGGTGCGCCGTGGACCTATGACGGCGAGCGGTACGCGTGGGTCGCCCAGCAGCGACAGGCCGAGCAGGAGCAGATGCTCGCGTATGAACGCGGCGCGGCCTGCCGGATGGCGTACCTCCAGCACGCGCTCGATGACGACTCCGCAGCCGACTGCGGACGCTGCGACAACTGCGCCGGCCCCTGGTATCCAACGGAGATCCCCGTTCGGGTAATCGGGGCCGCCCGCGAGCAGTTGGCCCGAGTCGGCACCGTGATCGAGCCGCGCGCGATGTGGCCGACCGGGATGGACCGGCTCGGGGTCCCGGTCCGGGGCAAGATCGCGGCGCAGGAGCAGGCGGAGGACGGGCGAGTGCTCGCTCGCTTGTCGGACCTGGGGTGGGGCCAACGCTTGCGCCCGCTCCTGCAACGGGACGGGCCGGTGCCCCCAGAGGTGCTGTCCGGGGTGGTTCAGGTGCTCACGGAATGGGGCTGGGCACAGCGACCGGTGGCCGTCGTGGCCATTCCGTCGCGCGCCCGGCCGGCGCTGGTGACCTCGCTCGCGCAGGGCATCGCCGAGATCGGTCGGCTGCGCTATCTGGGCACCCTCGACGTGATTGATGGTGGTCCAGCCGGTGAGCCGGGCGGCAATTCCGCCTTCCGGCTGGCGAATGTGTGGGAGCGCCTGGCCGTCGGTCTGGCATTGGCCGACGCCTTGGCCGGCATTCCCGGCCCGATCCTGCTCGTCGACGACTTTGTGAGTTCCCGGTGGACGGTCACCGAGGCGGCGCGAGCCTTGCGGCGCGCCGGGGCCCCAGCCGTGCTCCCCCTGGCGCTAGCGATCGACGGCTGACCGCCGCCCGTGCACAGGTCGAGCCCCGCCCAGATCCCCGGGCGGGGCCCGACCCGGTGATGACGATCAGGAACCGAAGGCGTCCTTGGCCGCGTCGCGCGCGTCCTCGACCGCGTCCCCGGCACGCTCGGCAGCCTGCTTGACGTTGGCCTCGGCCTGCTCGGTCAACCCCTCGGCCTGCAGACGCTCGTTGTCCGTGGCGTCACCGACCTTCTCCTTGACCTTGCCGACGGCCTCTTCGGTGGCATTGCTGATCTTGTCGCCGATACCCATGCGTTTCTCCTTTGTTCGGTTGATCAGTGGTTCCACCGTGCCAAAGGATCGGCTCTCTAGGGGGCTAAGGACCGGGGGATCTTCAGCGCCGGACGGTCGCCGATTCCGCGGCCGGGGCCGGCAGTCGCACCGTGAACATCGGCAGAAAGACCTGCACCAAGGGGCCGATGAGGACGGCATACAGCACGGTGCCAAGGCCGACGACGCCGCCGAGCAGCCAGCCGACGACGAGTACCGACACCTCGATCGAGGTGCGGACCAGGCGCAACGAAACCCCGGTGCGCCGGTGCAGGCCCGTCATCAGCCCGTCGCGCGGCCCGGGCCCGTACTGGCTGCCGATGTAAAGGCCGCCCGCGATGGCATTGGCCACGATGCCGCCGAGGAGGAGCCCCCATCGAGCGCCCAGGTTGTCTGGCGCGTCCAGCACGCGCAGCGTCGCGTCGGTCGCGAGCCCGATCAGCACGGAATTGAGCACCGTCCCCAGCCCCGGCCACTGCCGAAGCGGTATCCACAGGAGCAACACCACAAAACTTGTAACGATCACGACCGTGCCGAAGCTGACCCCCCAGTGCTCTTGCACGCCCTGATGGAAGACATCCCACGGATCGAGACCGAGGCCGCTGCGCAGCATCATCGCCATCGAGACGCCGTAGAGCACCAGACCGATCACCAGCTGACTCAGCCGGTGGGCCGTCTTCCCAGCGCGGATCTGCTCCAGCGGGGTCATCGGATGCAGGTCCGCCCGGCGGGCTAGGCCGCGGCGGGCCAGCGCAAGTGGTGACATGCCTACAGCCTGCCCCCAAGTGGTCTGGTTTTACATAGCCAATCATGCAATAGTGGCCTCATGACGCCGTCCATCTCCGCCGTGCGGCTCGGACGCCTCCTCGGCGAAGACGCCCTGGCTCGCCCCGCCTATCGGTCGCTCGCCGGGGCGATCATGGCGCTGCTCGCCGACGGCCGCATCCCCTCCGGCACCCGCCTGCCCAGCGAGCGCGAGTTGACCGCCGCACTCGGCTGCTCTCGCACGACCGTCACCAACGCGTATGCCGTGCTGGCCGAGCGCGGCTATCTCGCCGCGCGTCGTGGGTCGGGCTCGATCGCGCGCGTGCCGAGCAAATCCGCGTCAGCTGGTCGAGTGCTCACGCCGGCGATACGGCTGGATCCCGACGCCATCGACCTGACCTGCGCCGCCACGAGGGCGCCGGAGGGGATTCTCGATGCCTTTGCCGCGGCCCTCGCCGAACTCCCCGGCTATCTCAGCGACAACGGCTACGCCCCGGTCGGCCTGCTCGATCTGCGTTCCGCGATCGCCGACCGCTACCGGCAGCGCGGCCTGCCGACGAGCCCCGACCAGATCCTCGTCACCTCCGGCGCAGTCGCCGGCCTGGCCATCGTCTCGCGCGCCCTCCTCACCGCGGGCGACCAGGTCATCGTCGAGAGTCCGACCTATCCCAACGCGCTGGAAGCCTTGGGCCGCAGCGGGACTCGCACCCTGACGATCCCCGTGGATGCGACGGGGCCGGATCTCGACGAGACGGAACGGGTGCTGCGCGCCGGGGGCGCGCGGGCGGCATACCTGATCCCCGACTTTCACAATCCGACCGGCGCCCTGCTCGACGACAGCGACCGCGAACGACTCGCCAGGGCACTGCGGCGCAGCGGCACCATCCCGCTCATCGACGAGACGGTGGCAGAGGTCGACCTCGACGGCGGCCCGGCCGTGCGACCTTTCGGCGTGTTGGCCCCGGACGCGATCGCGCTCGGCAGTGCGGCCAAGAGCTTTTGGGGCGGCCTGCGGATCGGCTGGATCCGCGTGCCGGGCGCGCTCGCCGGGCGGTTGCTCGACGCGCGGGCGACCCTCGATCTCGGTGCGCCGATCCTCGAACAACTCGTCCTGACCCACCTGCTGCGCACCCACGGCGGTATGCCGATCGGCCGGCTCGCCGAGCTTCGCGCGGCCCGCGATGCGACGAGCGCTGCACTGCGCGAGCGGCTTCCCGACGCGCGCTTCGTGGTGCCGCGCGGTGGCCTCAATCTGTGGGTCGACCTCGGCGAGATCAGCGCCGGTGCGGTCGCTCTCGCCGCCGAGGGCCTCGGCCTGCAAATCGCTGCTGGACCCCGCTTCGCCCCCTCCGGCGGCTTCGAGCATCACGTCCGGATCCCCTATGTCGCCGACCCCGACGTGATGGCGACCGCGGTCGAACGTCTCGGCGCGGCCGTCGATCATGTCCGCGCCCACGGGGTCGCCGGGATCACGACCGCCGCCGCCCACGGCTTCGTCGCCTGATCGCCCGCACCGGCCGCCCGGACCTGGCACGCTGGCGCCATGACGTCCTTCCGGATCACCCGTCTGCAACATGTCCAACTCGCCATCCCGCCGGGCGGCGAGCAGGCCAGCCGGTCCTTTTGGGTGGACGCGCTGGGTTTCATCGAAGTGCCCAAGCCGCCGATGCTGGCCGTGCGAGGCGGGTGTTGGTTCCGGCTCGGCGACCTCGAGATGCACATGGGGATCGAAGAGCCCTTCGTGCCGGCCCGTAAGGCGCACCCCGCACTCTTGGCCACCGACCTCGATGCGCTGGCCGCGCGCCTGACCGAGGCCGGGGGCGAGGTCCGGTGGAGTCAGGAAGTCCCGGGCCCCAAGCGCTTCCACACCGACGACCCCTTCGGCAACCGGTTGGAGTTCATCGAGGACGTGCCCTAGCCCCTAGTCAGCCGGCGGCCAGCCCGTCCGGGCGCAGCATCGCCGGCTGCAAGGTCGTCGCCGGACCGCGCCGATAGAGCAACGCCGGTCGCCCGAGGCGACCGTCACTCTCGTCCCGGCCCTCGGTCGCCACCACGAAGCCAGGGGTCGAGAGCACCTTGCGACGGAAGTTGCCGAGGTCCGGTGCGGCCCCCCAAACAGCGGCATACACGCGGCGCAGGTCGGCCAAGGTGAACGGCTCGTCGGCGAACTGTGCTGCGAGCGTGGTGTATTCGATCTTCGATCGCACGCGCTCCAGGGCATCGCGCAGGATGTCGGCGTGGTCGAAGGCGAGGTCGAGGCTCCCCTCCCCCGGGGCATCCGCATCCAGCCCCAGGTCCTCGACCGGCCACCATCGCGCCGCTGCGGCGTCCGAACCGGCCGTCGGGCCGCTGCGAGCCAGGCCGGGCGCGAAGGCGACGTGCGCAACGGAAACGACTCGCATCCGCGGGTCACGATCCGGCGCCGAGTAGGTGGCCAATTGCTCGAGGTGTCCCGAAAAGCGTTCCAGGCCAGTCTCTTCGGCAAGTTCCCGCCACGCCGCGCTTGCGGCGTCCTCGGCGATTCCGACGAAGCCACCCGGCAGGGCCCAGTGCCCTGCGAAGGGGTCATCCCCACGTTGGACGAGCAGCACGGCCAGGGTTCCCTCGTGGATGGTGAACACGGCGAGATCCACGGTCACCGCGAACGGCGGATAGCTCTCACCGGATCGCTTCGCCGCGCTCATCGGAGCACCTCCACGCCAGCCGCGGCCAGCTCATCGAGCGCCGCAGCACAGGACTGCGGCGCCACCCCCGCCGTCAGCGGAAGGATCACCCGTGTCTCGAAGCCGGCCCGGCGTGCGTCGAGCGCCGTGGCGCGAACGCAGTAGTCGGTCGCGATCCCGACCACGTCCACGGCTCGAATCCCTTGCGCAGCAAGAAGTTCGGCCAAGCCATCGCCGTCGGCGTCGGCGCGCCCTTCGAACATCGAGTAGGCCGGCTCGCCCATCCCTTTGCGCACCTGATGGGTCAGCCGATCCGCCAGGCCCGCCTCGGCGAACTCGGCACCCGCTGTGCCGGCGACGCAGTGCACCGGCCAGGTGCCCGCGTAGTCGGGCGCGCCGGTCAGTGCGAAATGGCCCCCATTGTCCGATCCTGGTGTGTGCCAATCTCGGGAGCCGACGATGAGGCGGTAGTCGCCGGCATACCGATCGATGTGGTCGACGATCGCAGCGGCGACGGCGCGCCCACCGGTGACGGCCAGCGATCCGCCTTCGACGAAATCGTTCTGGACGTCGACGACCAGAAGTGCTGTGGTGCTCATGCCTAGTCCTCCTCGGTTGCAGTGGTGAAAGGCGTCCCGTCGGCGACATCCCGGGCGCTCGCCGGCAAGGCCTCGACGACCGCCCGGGCATACCCGCGGATCTCGTCGAGCGCCGGGTTGTGGACGATCTCGCCGCCCCGGATCACGGGCACTTGCAGGGGCCGGGCGTCCGGGGGAACGGTGCCGTCGAGAGTGAAGCCTTCGCTCCCGTCTCCTCGCCGGTATGCCGTTTTCCGCCCGCCCGCGGATCCCTTGCCGCTCGCCTTCTTCGCCACCGGGCGAAGGGGTGCATCGGCTCCGGGGCGGTCGGCTACGGCGACGAGTTTGTAGACCATCCCCGCGGTGGGATGCCCCGATCCGGTAACGACGCGCGTGCCCACGCCGAACCCGTCGATCGGTGCCGCGCCGAGGGCGGTGATCACGTACTCGTCAAGGTCACTGGTGACGACGATGCGGGTGCCGGTGGCGCCGAGTTCGTCGAGCAACGCTCTGGCACGGCGCGACTCGATGTCGAGATCGCCGGAGTCGATGCGGATCGCGCCCAGCCCCGACCCGGCTACCTCCACCGCCGTCCGGATGCCCTGCTCGATGTCATAGGTGTCGACGAGCAAGGTGGTGCCGACGCCCAGGGCGGCCACCTGGCTGGCGAAGGCTGCGCGCTCGCTCTCGTGAGAGAGGATGAAGGCGTGGGCCACCGTGCCCACGGTCGGAATGTCGTAAAGGTGGCCACCGGCGAGATTGCTCGTACTCCCGAAGCCGGCCAGATAGGCCGCGCGGGTCGCCGCGATGGCCGACATCTCGTGCGTTCGCCGACTGCCCATCTCGATGATCGGCCGGTCGCCCGCGGCCGTGACCATGCGGGCGGCAGCGCTGGCGACGGCCGTGTCGTGATTGAGCACCGAGAGCACGAGTGTCTCGAGGAGCAGACATTCACCCAGCGGGCCCTCCGCAGTGAGCACGGGGCTCCCGGGAACGTAGATCTCGCCCTCCGGATAGGCCGTCAGGTCGCCACTGAACCGGAAGTCCGCCAGCCGGTCGGCCGCCTTGGGCGTGATCGCGCCGACCTGCAAGAGATAGCCGATCTCGTTCTCGTCGAACCCGAAGTCGGCGATCAGCGGAATCAGTCTGCCAAGCCCGGCAAGCAGGCCATAACGCCGGCCCGGCGGCAGACGACGGGCAAAGGCTTCGAAAACGCTGTGATCGTCGACGCTGCCGTCCTCGACGAAGGAGGAGTACATCGTCAACTCGTAGCGGTCGGTGAGCATCCCCGGGCTCGGCGCGTGCCACGTGCCACCCACGGCCCTTGATGAAGGCCCGCTCGGGACCGTCGATTCAGTTGCATCCACTACGGATCCCCCTCCATGCGACATTACAGTCATTTTGACTATAACAGGACTTCCCCCGCCGTGGGGAAGGACGGCCCGCCCATCCCGGGCCCACCCCAAGGCCCGCCCCTCAGTCGCGCACGTGCTCCGCCGACAGTGCGATCTCCTCGAACACGACCCGGCCGGCTAACCCGGACGGATACCCTTTGCGGGCCAACAGCCCCGCGAGCCGGCGCACCTGAACGGATCGGTCGAGCCCGTTCAGTCGCTTGAGCCGGGTCCGAACGAGGGCTCGCGCTCGCTCTTCCTCGACCGCATCAGGAACGGCGTCGAGGACGTCGGCGGCCGTGTCGGCAGCAACGCCTTTCGCGCGCAACTCCCGGCTCAGCATCGCCTTGGCCACGCCCCGGCTGTTCTGCTTCGAACGGACATAGAGCTCGGCATACGCCGCATCGTCGACCAGACCGACCTCGGCGAGCCGGTCCAAAACCTCGCGCGCCACTGCCGGGTCACACTCCCGCTTCGCCAGCGCGCGCTCCAGCTGGGCCCGCGTCTTGGGCGAATTCGTCAACTGGCGCAAGACAATTGCCTTCGCGACGGCGTGCGGATCCCGAGCCGCTGGTGTGCGGTCGTCGCCGGAGGGAGTGGATTCCGGCGACGACCGCGGCGGGGGGTGTGGGTTCCCGCCGGTTTGGAGCCGGGCCACCTCGGCGCGCAAGGCGTCGAGGGCGGGCCGCGACTGGCTGCTCACGACCGTCAGAATTCGACTGGCACGTCGACGACGGCCGGTGCGTCCACGCGCGGACCGATGCCGAGCTTCTCCTTGATCCGCTTCTCCAGCTCGTCGGCCAGGTCGGGGTTGTCCTTGAGGAAGTTGCGGGCGTTCTCCTTGCCCTGACCGAGCTGGTCGCCGTCGTAGGTGTACCAGGCCCCGGACTTGCGCACGAAGCCCTGGTCCACGCCCATATCGATCAAGCCGCCTTCGCGCGAGATGCCGTGGCCGTAAAGGATGTCGAACTCGGCCTGCTTGAAGGGCGGGCTGACCTTGTTCTTGACGACCTTGACCCGTGTGCGATTGCCCACTGGCTCGTTGCCGTCCTTCAGGGTCTCGATCCGACGCACGTCCAGTCGGACAGACGCATAGAACTTCAGCGCCTTGCCACCCGTGGTCGTCTCGGGGCTGTTGTGCACCATCACCCCGTCGACGAAGTAGTTGTGGGTGCCCTCGACTTCGATGTCGAATCGGTGCATCGATCGGGTCGGCGGCTTGACGTGGACATCCAAGACGCGAGCGGGCACCAGGACCTCCCGCGGCGGCACGAACTGCGGCGGCATCGCGAACTGGCCACGGAATCTCGGCAGCAGCTTGTCGTCCATCGACGGATGGACATACGGCGCCACAACTTCCATGAAGCGCGCGGAACCAGCGGTGGTCAGCACCAGATACGACTTCTGGGCTCGGCCCCGCGTCGTGACCGCGGCCTCGACTCCGAATGTGTCGCGTAGGTAGTCCGCGAGCCGAGTGCGGCTGGACGGACTCATCGCCTCGACGCAAAAGTCGATCCGACCACTACCCCCGCGCGTTCGCTCCTGCAGACCCTTACTGCGCAGGGCAACGGAGCCGTCGTCCATGAACCACACCGCAAGAGCCACCGGGGTGAGCTGCTTGAGCACCTCGTCGGTGACGTGCTTCTTGCCGTCGCCCCAATAGACGACTTCACGCAACTCGCCGAGCTCGGGCAACGGAGTGAAGTCGACGTGAACCGCGCCCGTGGACCGAACTGTCCGGGTCTGGCCGATGTTGCCGAGCTGGGCGCACTTCCAGTCGAGATACGCGACCTGCTTGGGTCCGTGCCCCATGCGGTAGCGAACGCCTGACCGTCCCCGGGTGTTGGGAGCCAAATGGCCGTTACCCAGCAGACCGCCAAGGATGACCTGCCACTGCTGGTCGGACAGACGCGCCGTCTCGCTGACCATGACCCGATCTCCTGCGATCAACTCGCCGGCCTCGCGCCAACCACCAGGCGTGCGGACCAAATGGTTCTCGGTGGCGGCGAACTGTGAGCGTCCGTTTCCTCCGGACTTGGCGACCGTGAATTGAAGGAAGCGTGCGGCTGGACCATTGTCGAACCAGTTGGTCACCGGCCTGGCAACGACGCTGTCGGTCACGGGGTCGTAGGTGCGGACCTCGACGTCCATCCGCTGGTTGACGATCTTGCCGATCTTTTCGGTGGATCCGTCGGCCAGCGTGATCCGCGTGTTGTACGACATGCAGCCGAACATCACCCCGATCTTCTCGCGCAGCTGGTTGATGAAGATCGCCGTCGTATTGGTGTTGTTCAGCGCGCCGGTGATCTTGCGCAGCGCCTGACTCATCAGGCGGGCCTGCAGGCCGACGTGCGAGTCGCCCATCTCGCCCTCGATCTCGGCGCGCGGCACGAGCGCCGCGACGGAGTCGATGACGATGATGTCGATCGCCCCTGAACGCACCAGCATGTCGGCGATCTCCAGCGCCTGCTCACCGGTGTCGGGCTGGCTGACGATCAGCGCATCGGTGTCGACACCAAGCTTCTTGGCATAGTCCGGGTCGAGCGCGTGCTCGGCGTCGATGAAGGCCGCGATCCCGCCATTGCGCTGCGCATTGGCCACCGCATGCAGCGCCACGGTTGTGTTGTGCGACAACATCCCATTGGCCAGGAAGCTGTGGGAATCGGGAACCATGAGATCGAAGGTGGGCTCCTCGCCCGCGTCCTCGACCGCGGTGATCGCTTCGTAGGTGTAGTCGGACTCAGCCAGCTCCTGCAGAATGCCGATGATGTGCTTCGCCCCCGGGGGGATCTGAGACGGGCGCCCCTGCGCCCAGGCGAGGATCTTGTCCAGGCGCCCGCGGGAACAACCCAGGTCCAGATCTGCGCGGAAAAGATCCCCCGCGATCCGATCGAACTCGCGGTCCCCGCCGATTGCGTCCCGCAGATCGGCGATCAGGCCCCGTAGGTGGGGAATGTTCTCGAACTGCGGATCACGCGGAGAGCGACGAAAGTTCGAGGCCACTTGATCCGCACGACGCCGGCTGCGGAAGCCGACGGTGTCGAGGAAGCGGTGAGCAGCGGCCGGGTTGATGAGCACGCTGTAGTAGTCGCGGTCGTAGGTGGTTTGGATAGACGCCGGAATCCCCAACCCGAACAACATCAGTTGGACCTGCCGGGCGAGCTCCACGGAGGCAGTGCCCAGACCGATCGTGGAGGTGGGGTCGATCCAGCCATCGCCTTCGAACAGGGCAGACAAGAAGGCGACCTGGGCCTTGGCGCCGGCCGTGCGAACCCGGTGCGGGATCACCTTGCCGGGCGCATTGACGTAGTCGAGCCCATACTCGTCCGCGATGCGTCGACGCAGGGCGACGTCGTGGATGACATGCTCCCGGTCCGCGTCGTGCTTGACGCGGACCCCAAACAGAGTCTCCGCGAGCCGGCTCCACTCCGCCGCTACCTCGGCATCCCAATTGGTGAAGCGGACCGCATGCCGGTTCGCCTCACCGAGCGTTCCTTCGGCAACCAGGTATCCGAGGAAAACGGCCTCGTCCTCGCTAAGACCGGCACCGCAAGCCGCTTCTTCGGCGCCGAAGAGCGCCGAGACGATGACGTCGCCGGGCACTAAGCGTCCTGCGTTGCGCCAGACGATATTGCCGCGCTCCGACATGACGCGGAAGGGGTGGTTGTGCGTCGCGGTGACGCTTCGGCCGGACCGAGTGGTGATGCGAAGTACGGGCTTGCGGTTGTTGTGCGTCAGCACGACGACAGGCTCGAGCGCTCCGCGCTCGTTGACGATTCGAACCCCGGAGTCTCGGACATCGGTGGTTCGAGATGTGCACGAGGCCGCCTGTCCGAAGCGGGCGAAGAACTCGGCAACCGTTTCCAGGCCCAGATCGGTCCAGATGTAGGTGTCCGCAGTCAGACATTTGCCGCTGCTCTCAGGTCCGTAGATCTCCACCACGCGCCCGCGCGGCAGGCCGCCGATGCCGAGGGCGACATCCAGCGAGATCGATCCGGTCGGGATCACCTCGATCGGCGCACGGACCTCGTCGCCGAGCCGCATCACCGCGCCCTTGCCGAAGTTCTTCTCGATCTGCCCCATCGCGGACTCGAGGGCCTTGCTCTTCTGGTCGGCCAACTTCTGGTCCATGTCCGGCTTCGCGGCCATGCCACACCTCTTCTTTCATCTCGTGTCGAGCGCGCCTGCCTTCGACCCCGGCCGAGTTCGGCTCGTGGGTCAGACGCTAGGCGGGACCACCGACAACCCTCCATCCCCGCCGGAAAGGCTGTGGATGATGCAGTGCGGCGTTCCCACCTGTGAACGACACTAGCCGAACACTTGTTCGACGAACAGCGACACGCCGCAGCATTGCCGAGGGTGTCTACTTGTGGCCTCACATCCGTCCACGGTCAGGCGACTACTTGGTGATGCCACCCGTCCAACCCTTCGAGAACGCCGTGCAGACGCACGGACCCACCGTGCTGCGCGTCTGCCGCGCGGTCCTGGGCGCCGGTCCGGACGCCGACGACGCATGGTCGGAGACCTTCCTCGCCGCGCTTCGCGCGTGGCCGGACCTACCGCCCGGCACCAACGTCCAGGCCTGGCTGGTGCGTGTCGCCCGCAACAAGTCCATCGACATCGTCCGCGCGACCGCCCGGCACGCGATCCCGGCCGATGCCCTTCCTGATGCCGCGCGCTCGCACGACCCGCAGGCCACCGACGTCTGGCAGGCCGTCGCCCGGCTCCCCCAACGCCAACGCGAAGCCGTCGCCTATCACTACTTCGGCGGGCTGCCGCATACGGAAACCGCCGAACTGACCGGCTCCTCCCCCGCCGCCGTTCGCCGGGCGGCGGCCGACGGCATCGCCGCCTTGCGTCGCACGCTGTCCACCGACGATCCGACCCCGTCCGCCCGCACTCCCGCGAAAGCCAGCCGATGAGCCCGACCCTGACGACCCTGACCGCGCCCACGGACACCGAACTGCAGAGGCTGCACGATCGCCTCGCCGCCCGCGCCGAGAGCGAGCACCTGCTCGCCGTCGCCTATCGCATGCTCGACACCCCGATCGGTTCGCTGTTGATCGCCGCCACCGAGCGCGGCCTGGTGCGGGTGGCTTTCGAGAACGAGGACACCGACGCGGTGCTCGCCGAGCTGGCCGACCACGTCAGTCCCCGCATCCTTCGCGATGCCCGCCGCCTCGACCTCGCCGCGACCGAACTCGACGAGTACTTCGCGCACGCGCGGACCACCTTCGACCTCCCGCTGGATTTCGCCCTCACCCGGGGTTTTCGCGGCGAGGTCCAGGCCGCGCTCACCACGATCCCGTATGGCGCGACGGCCACCTACGGAGAAGTCGCCGCCTTCGTGGGCCGCCCCCGCGCGGCCCGCGCCGTGGGGTCGGCGTGCGCGACCAACCCGCTCCCGATCGTGCTGCCCTGCCACCGGGTCGTCCCGGCCGACGGGACCCTCGGCAGGTACCGCGGCTGCGCGCCGGCCAAGGCCACCCTGCTTTCCCTCGAGTCTGCCTGATCCGAAACGGGCGCGACCGGCTCGGCGGGTACCCTTGACGGGCCCGAAGCCCGCACGCCGATGATGGACGACTTTGCCGACGACCACCCATGCCGCACCCGCTGCGCCGTCGACGACCCATCAGCCCAAAGGCTTCCGGCCGGACGTCGAGGGCCTGCGCGCGATTGCGGTCGGCACCGTGCTGTGGTTTCACGCCGGCCTGAGCGGGCTGACCGGAGGCTTCGCCGGTGTCGACATCTTTTTCGTGATCTCGGGCTTCCTGATCACCGGGCAGATCACCCGTGAGGTCGAGCGCACCGGGCGGATCTCGCTGGTCGGGTTCTACGCCCGCCGCGCCAAACGACTCTTCCCCGCAGCCGCGACGGTCCTGGTCACCACCACCTTGCTGACCTGGATCGTCCTGCCGAAGATCAGCTGGCGCGACTTCGGCTGGGATATCACCTCGGCTGCGGCCTATGTCGTCAACTGGCGCCTGGCCGCCCGGTCCGTCGACTACCTCGCGGAGGACACCACCGCCTCTGCGGTCCAGCACTTCTGGAGCCTGGCGGTGGAGGAGCAGTTCTACATCATCTGGCCGATCCTGCTGCTCCTGCTGGCTCTGCTCATCCGCACCCGCCGGTTGCCGATCCGCCCGACCCTGGCCATCGGCCTCGCCGCAATCGTGATTCCCACCCTCGCCTGGTCCATCCATCTCACTGCGACCGACCCGGCCCGCGCGTATTTCGTCACCACCACCCGGTTGTGGGAGTTGGGCGTCGGCGCGCTCGTCGCCGTCGGGACGACCGTATGGGCGCGCCTGCGCCCCCCGATTGCAGCCGCCATCGCGTGGGGCGGCCTCGCTGTGATCGCGGTCGGGTTGTTCACGCAGTCCACCAGGACGCCGTGGCCGGGCTCCGCGGCCCTGATCCCCGTGCTCGGTGCGGCGGCCGTCATTCTCGGTGGCCAGAGCGCAGGCGCCCTCGGTCCGGTGCGTCTGCTCGGCGTCCGGCCGATGGTCTGGATCGGCGGCCTGTCCTATTCCCTCAATCTCTGGCACTGGCCGCTCGTCGTGGCCGCCAAACAGGCCTGGCACGGCCTGACCTGGTGGCAGGGCGTCGCGGTGGTGACGGCCAGCGTCATACCGGCGTGGTTGACGCACAAGCTGATCGAGAACCCGCTGCGCTTTCACCCATGGGTCGTCGCCCGCTCCCGCAATGCCCTCGTGCTGGGCCTGATCTGCTCGCTGGTCGGCGCTGCCTGCGGGGCCGCCCTCGCGTTCGCCGGCCGGTCGAGCGGCTTCACGACCATCGACGAGGCATCCGCACCCGCCGGCACCTTCGGCGCGCAGATCCTCGGCAACGGCGCCGAACCGGCCAAGGTCACCATCGACATGCATCCCGAAGCGATGACCCCGGACCCGCTCAAGGCGACCGCCGACGCGCCCACCCTCTATGCCGACGACTGCCAGACCGAACAGACGACCACCGACGTCTTCACGTGCACCTACGGCGCCAAAGCGTCCTCGAAGGTGATCGCCCTGGTCGGTGATTCCAAGAGCGCGCAATGGTTCCCGGCCCTAGAGAAGTTCGCCACGACGCACGGCTGGACCATCACGACCTATCTGAAGTCGTCGTGCCCGTGGAGCTCCGCGCTCATCTACGGCGGCCAGGACCCCAGCCATCGCTACACGATCTGCAAGCAGTGGGGTGCCAAGGTCCTCGATCGCCTCACCGGGCCCGAGAAGCCCACCGTCATCGTCACCTCCGGCATCCGCGGCACCGCCTTCACCCCCAGCGGCACCGAGGACCGCGCGACCATGGTCGCCGGCTACGCCGACTATTGGTCGGCGATGGGCACGATCGGGGTACCGGTCATTGTCCTCAATGACACCCCCCAGCCCGGCAAGGTCGTCTATGAGTGCGTTCTGGACCACCCCGCTGACTTCATGACCGCGTGCAAGGGCCGGTTCAACGACGGCTCGGGTGGCGCGGCTCTGCGCGCGGCTGTCACCGACGTGCCGACCGCTCGGCTGATCGACATGAACCCGTGGATCTGCCCGCAGAAGCAGTGCTGGCCGGTGATCGGCAATGTCCTCGTCTGGCGGCAGGGGTCCCACATCACCGCGACGTATGCCGCGTCCCTGAGCGCCGTGATCGACCGCAAGCTCGCGGCGGCCCTCCACGAACTCGGCGTCGCCACCAGCTGACCCCCTTCGCCGATCGGGGGTTGTCGGTGGGCCGTGCAAGGCTGTGCCTGCCATGACCGATGACGTCCTGTCCCGATTCTCCGCGGCGACCCAAGCGTGGTTCCGCGGATCCTTCGCCGAGCCGACGAGTGCCCAGGCCGGCGCTTGGTCCGCGATCAGCTCAAGGCGCGACGCGCTCGTGGTCGCCCCCACCGGCTCGGGCAAGACCCTGTCGGCCTTCCTCTGGGCGCTCGACGGGCTCGTGCGGCAACCGGCGCCCGAGGATCCCCTGCGCCGGTGCCGCGTCGTCTACGTCTCGCCGATGAAGGCGCTGGCCGTCGACGTCGAGCGCAACCTGCGGGCGCCCCTGGTCGGCATCGGCCACGCCGCTGCCCGCCTCGGTGTGCCGGTCCCCGACGTCGGCGTGGCCGTCCGCTCCGGAGACACTCCCGCGGCCGAACGCCGAGCCTTCGCCCGGACCCCCAGCGACATCCTGATCACCACCCCCGAATCCCTTTTCCTGCTGCTCACCTCCAACGCGCGGGCGGCGCTGGCCGGGGTCGAGACGGTGATCCTGGACGAGATCCACGCCGTGGCGGCCACCAAGCGCGGCGCCCACCTAGCGCTCTCGCTGGAGCGCCTGGACGCCCTGTTGCCGAAGCCGGCCCAGCGCATCGGGCTCTCCGCCACCGTCCGGCCGGTCGAGGAGGTCGCGCGCTTTCTCAGCGGCGGTCGCCCCGTCGAGATCGTCCAGCCGCCCGCGACCAAGGCCTGGGATCTCGAGGTCGTCGTGCCTGTGCCGGACATGGGCGAGCTGGGCGCGGTCAGCGGCGACCTCTCCGGAGCCGCCTCCGGACCCGAGCGGCGCACCTCGATCTGGCCGCACGTCGAGGAACGCATTGTCGACCTCGTGGCACAGCAGCGCTCCACGCTGATCTTCGCCAACTCCCGCCGGCTGGCCGAGCGGCTGACAGCGCGACTGAACGAGATCTGGGAGGGGCGCCTAGCCGAGGCTGCCGATGACGGGTCGCTGCTCGATGTCCCGGCGGCCGAGCTCGGCGCCCACCGAGCCGACCGGCCGCGCCCGGCACGCACCCCTGCCCAGGTGATGCCTCAGGCCGGCGCCAGCGGCGGCGCGCCGGCGGTGCTCGCCCGAGCCCACCACGGCTCGGTGAGCAAGGAGCAGCGGCTCGATATCGAGGAAGCCCTCAAGGCCGGCCGGCTCCCGGCAGTCGTCGCGACCAGTTCCCTCGAACTCGGCATCGACATGGGCGCGGTCGATCTGGTCATCCAGGTCGAATCCCCGCCGAGCGTGGCCTCAGGCCTGCAGCGCGTCGGGCGGGCCGGGCATCAGGTGGGCGCGGTCTCGGCCGGAGTCTTTTTCCCCAAGTACCGCGGCGATCTGGTCCAGACGGCCGTCGTCGTGGAACGCATGCGCGCGGGCGCGATCGAGGAGTTGAGGATCCCGGCCAATCCGATCGACGTGCTCGCCCAACAAATCGTCGCGATGACCGCGATGGACACCTGGTCGGTCCCCGACCTGTATGCCCTGGTCCGCCGAGCCGCGCCCTATGCCGGCCTCTCACGCACGGTTCTCGATGCCGTTCTGGACATGCTCGCCGGACGCTATCCCAGCGACGAGTTCGCCGAGTTGCGGCCGCGAATCACCTGGGATCGCCTCGCCGACGAGATCACGGCCCGGCGCGGTGGCCAGCATCTGGCCGTCACCAGCGGCGGCACAATTCCCGACCGCGGGCTCTTCGGCGTCTTCCTCGCCGGCGACGGCGCCGGGCGACGGGTCGGCGAACTCGACGAAGAGATGGTCTACGAATCCCGAGTCGGGGATGTCTTCACGCTGGGCACCTCCAGCTGGCGGATCGAGGAGATCACGCACGACCAAGTGCTCGTCACCCCCGCGCCCGGTGAGCCGGGGCGCTTGCCGTTCTGGAAGGGCGAGACGCAAGGGCGCCCCGTCGAGCTCGGCACCGCGCTCGGCGCCTTCGTCCGCGAACTCGCCCACGCGGCGGCCGACGACGGCCTGGCGCGTGCCCAGGCCGCCGGACTCGATCCGTGGGCAGCCGACAACCTGATCGCCTACCTGGCCGAGCAACGCGCGGCAACCGGGGTGGTCCCCAGCGATACGACAATCGTCATCGAACGCTTCCGTGACGAGATCGGCGACTGGCGGGTCGCTCTGCACTCCCCGTTCGGCATGCCCGTGCACGCGCCCTGGGCGTTGTGCATCGCGGCACGCATGCGCGAGCGCTTCGGGGTGGACGTCCAGGCGATGGCCGCCGATGACGGAATCGTCCTGCGCCTGCCCGATGTCGAGTTCGACGACGGCGCCGACGCCGGGGCTGAGCTCGGCAGCCTGCTCCTCCTCGATCCGGACGACATCGACGCGCTCGTCACCGCCCAATTGCCGGGCTCGGCACTCTTCGCCTCGCGCTTTCGCGAATGCGCGGCCCGCGCATTGCTCCTGCCTCGCCGCCGGCCGGGGGTGCGCCAACCTTTGTGGCAGCAACGCCAGCGCGCGGCATCCCTGCTGCAGGTCGCCAGCAACTACCCCGACTTCCCCATCGTGCTCGAGACCGTTCGCGAGTGCCTGCAGGACGTCTACGACGTGCCCGGGCTGGTCGCGCTGATGAAGCGGATCGCCGCCCGCAAGGTCGGCACCGTCGACGTCCTCTCCGACGCACCCTCGCCCTTCGCGCGGTCGCTGATGTTCGGCTATGTCGCCCAATATCTGTATGAAGGCGACTCGCCCCTGGCCGAACGTCGGGCCGCCGCACTGGCCCTCGATCCCACCCTGCTCGCCGAGTTGCTCGGCCGGGGCGAAGGCCTGGCGCTTCGCGAGTTGCTCGACCTCGGTGCG
>Ga0075158_10001259_pt1 | contig 19470 bp, 12 predicted proteins | sample JI91814BDNA_FD_70968 | JGI IMG/M metagenome (GOLD analysis project Ga0075158, IMG submission 70968) | Wastewater effluent complex algal communities from Wisconsin, to seasonally profile nutrient transformation and Carbon sequestration -... | ecosystem: Engineered > WWTP > Effluent > Algae... | reverse complement strand
GATGCCGCGCCCGCCGCGCCGGAGGTGTCTGCTGCGCCCGATGCCGCGCCCGCCGCGCCGGAGGTGTCTGCTGCGCCCGATGCCGCGCCCGCCGCGCCGGAGGTGCCTGCCGGGCCCGATGCCGCGCCCGCCGCGCCGGATGCGCCTGCCGTGACCGCTCCCGTGGCGGCGTTCGCTGCCCCGACGGCCGCGCCGGCCACGCCGCCGGCTGCTCCGGCGGCGGCACCCGTCATGGCGCTGGCTGCTCCGGTGCGGGAGGAATCCGCGTCGGAGACCACGGGGCCGGCGGCAGGATCAACGTTCTCATCGAGCGCTTCCGAGGCGCTCGCGGAGCTTTGACCCAAGTTCATCCAACGGCGCTTCCAGCCGCCCGCTCGCGGCGCAGCTTCGGCACCAGCCGAAGGCTCGCCCGGCGCGTCTCCCGCGGACGCTGCCGCAGCCGGAGCCTGCGCAGCCGGAGCCTCGGCGCGCGCGGTAGCACCGGACGGCAAGCCGGCAGCGGCCGGGCCGGACGTCGGCCACCCGGCTCCCGCCAGCCATTGGGTGGGCTCGGGGCTGATCGGCAGCGGCGCCGTCAGGTCTGTGGCTCCGGGCCGGGTCATCGCCGCGGGCTCCGGTGCACCCGCCGACGGGGATATCGCCCCCGCCGGTGGCGGCGTCGACAGGGCGCTCGCCGAGGACTCGGTGCCGGCGCGCGGGGCGCCGAGGACGGGGATCTCCAAGGAGTCGTCCTCGCGCCCGGGGCCGGGGATGGCGAGGGCGTCATTGTCGGGCACCGACATGCTCGGCCATGGGGCGATCTGCGCGGCATAGTCGCCCGGCGAGACCGGTCCAAGGTTCTGGTTCAGCGTCAACTGGCAGATCGTGTCGAGATCGGCCGGCACGCCCACGGCGATCTCGGAGGGCCGGGGCACCCCCCCGACCACCTTCGGCGCCGGCGGCAGGCCGACATCGCCGCCGAGGGGCCAGCGGCCGGTCAGCCCGGCATACGCCAGCGCCACCAAGCCACGAGCGTCCCGGCGCAGGGCACGTTTGCCACCGACATGATCCTGGCCCGCGAGAGCCGCCTGGGTGGCGAGGCCGGTCAGCTTGACCGAGCCATCCGGCATCCGCAGCACATTGTCGGGGGTCAGGCCAAGGTGGTGCAGGCCCCGGCGCTGTGCGGCATCGAGAGCCAGCGCGACCTCGCCGGTCAGGCGGCGCACTTCCTCGGCGGCCATGCCGATGCCCGAGGCGAGTTGGGTCATCGAGACCGCCCCATCGAGGCTCTCCTCGACGAAATAGCCGTGGTCGAGATCCCGGCCGACGTCGAGCACCCGGGCCAGGCGCGGATTGTCGACCCCGGCGGAGCGGGAGGCGGCATCAAGGACCGCGAGCGCCGTCGGCGTCGACAATGGCAGGATCACCAACGTGACGAGTTGGTCCCGGACGTTGTCCTGGGCACTCCATACCTCCGCGTCGCCGTGCTCGGATAGGGCGCGGACAGTGACGTACCGCTGATCCCCGATCACGGTTCCGGGTTGCAGGCCCGTCACATTGGCTCCTTCTCGATCATGAGCGCACCGGCCGGACAAGATTCGGGCGCAGGCGCGCCCATCCTAGTTCGCGCAGGTCCGACAACCGGGGAAGCGGAACCGAACCGTGACGCACGCGGGCTCAGCGGCGCACGCGGCGCAGGACCGGGCCGAGCAGGGTGGCGATCTCCCGGACCCGCATGCGGTGGGCAATTGCCCAGGCCAGCGCCAGATAGATCGGCCCCAATGTGGCCAGCGTGAGCGCCGCTCCCGGCCAGGTGGCGCGAAAACTCTCCGGAACTGCCAGGTGCGCCGCGGCGACGACCCCCAGCGCGGCGGCGCTCGCTAAGACCAGCCGCACGTGCTGGCGGATCGTGCTCGCTAGGCCGAGCCTGCCGATGCGGCGGTGCAGCAGAGCGAACCCGAGGATGGCGCCGACGAGATTGCTCACGGTCTGCCCGACGCCGACCCAGATGCCGGTGGAGGTGACCGGTGCGGCATACGCAATGAGGTTGAAGATCGTCGCGATGATCGTCACGACGACTTGGAAGAAAAAGGGCGTGCGGGCGTCCTCATAGGCGTAATAGACGCGGTTGACGAGATAGAGCCAGCCGAAGGGCAGCAGCCCCAGCAGCATCGCGGCGAGCACCCCGGCGATCGCCGTGGTCTCGGTGGGCGAGGTGAAGAGCAGGGTCTTGACGGCATACGGGGCGAAGAAGATGCCGGCGATCGCGATCGGCACGGTCAACGGGGCGGGGGCACGCAGCCCGTGACCGAGGTCGGCGACGACCTCGCGCGTGTCGCCGCGCCGGGCGGCATTGGCCAGCCGAACGAAGAGCGCCGTCGTCAGCGAGACCGTGATCAACGAGTGCGGCAGCATGAAAAGCAGGAAGGCATTGTCATAGGACGCCTTGCCGGCCGCCGTGATGTCGGCTCGTTTCGCCAGCTCACTGGCTCGGGTCAGGACCTGGCTGGTGACGATGAATCCGAGCTGACTGATGGCGACGGCGGCGAAGGACCACAGCGCCACCGAGCCCGCCGAGCGCAGCCCCACTCCGCGGAAGCCGAAGCGCGGGCGATAGTGGAAGCCGGAGCGCCGCAGCGGGACGATCAAGAAGAGGCCCTGAATGACGATCGAGAGCGTCATCGTGCCGCCGAGCAGCCAGACCATGCCTCGATCCCAGCCCTGCGGGGAGACCTTGCGGGGCAGGTCCAAGAGCCAGAACGCGGCCAGTCCGGCGATCGAGATGAGATTGGCCAGGACCGGCGCCCACATGAAGGCGGTGAACCGGCCGCGGGCATTGAGCACATTGCCGAGCAGGGTGTAAAGGCCGTAGAAGAAGATCTGCGGCAGGCACAGATAGGCGAATGTGATGGCCAGCGCCGTCGTCTGCGGATCGGCATTGAGGAAGGCGCGCACCAGCCACGGGGCGCCGGCGAGCGCCAGGACCGTCGTGGCGCCCATCAGCAGCATCGCCAGGGTCAGCAGCCGGTTGACATAGTCCTCGCCGCCGTCCTCGTGCGTGCTTGCCTTGACGATCTGCGGGACCAGGACCGCGCCGATCATGCCGCCGGCGACCAGCAGGTTGATCTGGTTCGGCAAGGTGTTGGCGACCGAGAAGGCATCGGCGGCGAGCCCCGTGCCACCGATGGCCCCGACGAGCATCGTGGCGCGCAGGAGGCCGAGCACCCGGGAGACGAGGGTGCCGGATGCCATCAGGGCGCTGGCGCGCCCAAGGCTCGTGGTGTCGCTCACGCGGGATCGGCTCCTGGACTGCTCATCGGGGCTGGCTCGGTGGCCACCTGTGCGGCGTTGGCGCGGCGGCGCCGGGTGCGCCAGCGGCCGGCGGCAAAGAGCAGCACCGCGACCGCGCCGATCACCCAATAGAACCAGGAGCCGGTCGGGAAGGCGCGGACCTCCACGATGTTGTCCACGCCGATATGCCGTCCTGCCGGGCTGAAGAGGGCGACCTTGATCGGCACCGTTGCGGCGGCGAGCGCCGTGGCGGACACGTGCACGGTCGCCCGGGACTTCGGTCCGATCGTCACGGGGGCCGGCGCCGGTCCCAGCCGAAAACTCGGCACCGAAGAGGTCAGGCGCACCTGGACATTCTCGACCGCGACGTCGAGGTCATTGGTGATCGTGATCTGCACCTGTCCGGAGTCGGCGAAGAAGTTGATTCGTCCAGGGACCACGGCGACACCATCACGGGCCGCGGTTGCGGCGTCCTTGGCCGCGGTGATGACCGGGCGCAGGGCCGCGCGGTCCGCGCGCCACCGGCTGCTGAGGATCTGCGCCGCCGTCTGCTGCCAATAGGCCCAGCTCTGCGCGCCGTCCGCCCGCACCTGCGCGATGCCCTCGATCGCCTCCCACGAGCGCTGCAGGGACTGCGCGCGCGCCGGGGTGAGACCGTCCCGAGCCAGGCTCGGATCCTTGGGTATGTCGAGGGGCAGGTCCAGCTTCTCCGGTGCCTTCTCGGGGATGGGGCTGCCCGTCGGGGCCTCCTCGATGAGGGCATCGACGTCGGTGGTGGTGATCCAGGGGGCTGCGAGCAGGGTGGTCACGGCCGCGCTGAGCGCGGCCGGGGCGGCATCCACGGTGCGCGGCAGGGCGATCAGGACCGAACGCTTGGTGCCAGGGAATTCTGCGAGCAAGCCAAGGGAGTCGGCGAGGAGACGCTGGGTGGTCACGGCGCCGCTCTGGTCGCTCGCCAATCCCAAGAACGCGGCGCTCAGCCGATCGTCATAGGCCAGCACGGCGCTTCCGTCCGGCCCGGGATGTGGGGCGGCCGAGGTGTTCTCGCCCGCCAGGGCGGATTCGGCACCGATCACGGCGCGCACCGTCGAGTCGCCCGCCGCCTGGCGCAGCGCAGCTACCCGGTCGGTGCCGACCAGGCCGTCCGCCGGCCACAAGATGTCGGTGCGCGCACCTGGCAGGTCCGCGGCGACCGCCGTCGCGGTGGTGAGTGCTTTGGCGATCTGGGGGGTCAGGCCGGGCAGGGTGAGCAGCGCGGGGAGGTCGGCATCGGCATACGGAAGCAGGAGGGGTCGCTCCCCGCGCAGGCGCGCGCGAAGGTCGGCGTCGCTCGCGCGGCGCAACCTGATCTCCTCGCGCTGCTCGGGGGTGATCCGGTCCCAGGCGGCACCGGCCTCGGCGTCGGTGGGCCGCACGTCCGGCACGGCCTCGGGCGGGTCGAGCAGCGTCGGGTCGATCGCGAGGGTCAGCGGCAGGCCCGAGGTGGCGGCGAGCAGGCGCTGGATGCGCCCCGTCGAGCCGAGCTCGCGCTGCCAGGCGGCACGCCGCGCCGCGCCATAGTCGGCGAGCAGATCCGGGTCGGGATCGAGAGTCACCGGCGCCACGAGCGCCACCGTCAACGGGTCGTATTCGGCGCGCTGCTGGATCGTGACAAAGGTGGTCAGACGGCTGCCTCCCGCCGAGATGAGCATGGGCAACGCGCCGAACGCCGCATTGCTCGAGGCGGCGGGTTTGGGCACCCGCAAGCGGAAGGACGCCCGGCCGCCGGGTCGCAATTGGCCGGTTGCGGCGTCGTGATCGAGTCGATCGAGCGTCGGGCCGACGGTGCGTCCGGCGGCCCAGGCGGCGATGGCATCGCGCCCGACCAGGGCGGTGAAGGAGCCGTCCAGGGTGACATCGGGGATCGGGACGCTCTGCGCAGCCGTATTGATGACCTCACCGGTGATCGTCACCGATTGCTGGCCCGTGGCCACGCTCGGACTCACCGAACTCAGGGCGAGCGCGAACCCGTCGCCCTCGACCTCGCCGCTCAGTCCGTGAGCCAACCGGTCCGCCGGTGCCGGGGTGGTGATCGCCAGGGTGGCGAGCGCTGCCGTCAGCACGGCGAGCAGCCGACGGCGATGGGGCGTCCGGGTCACTCGCCGCCGGCCAGGCGCTGCCATGCCTCCCGAGCGATGCGCCGTTCGTTGGGGAAAGTCAGGTGCCGGTGCGCATCCTGCAGCGGCAGCCAGGCGACATCGACCGCCTCCTGATCCGGGTCATTCTCGATCGTCAAATAGCCGCCGGTCGCCTCGAGCAGATAGTGGTGGACGAACTTGTGCACTCGGCGATCACCGGTGGCGAACCAGTAGTCGATGGTGCCGAGTTTGATGAGGACGCGCGCCTCGATGCCGGTCTCTTCGGCGACCTCCCGCGCCGCCGTTTCGCACAGGGTCTCCTCGCCCTCGATATGGCCTTTGGGCAGGCACCATTCCAGGCGGCCGGCCCGGTTGCGCCGGGCGATGACGGCGATTCGCGCGATGCCCCCCTGGATGTCGACGACGACCCCACCGGCGGAGCGCTCCTCGACGGCGGGCAACCGTCGGGGAGCGCGACCGTGCGCGGGGTGACTCATGGGGTCACTCTAAGCCTCGATCCCACGAGCGGCTGGGTTCGATGGGGTGGTTCGGCACGTCAGAAGTTGAGAATGCCCTTGTGCCGAAACAGGATTGGAATTCAGGCGGCCGTTCCGTCCCGCACATCGTGTCGTGGGACGGCACCTCGAAGGACCGCGACCGCGCCGACCCGGGATGTGATATCTCGGACGCGCGTCGAGGGGCGCCGGTTTCGGTGGGGTCGGGGGGACGGCATACGGTTTGACCGTGGACTCTTCGAACTCCGAGGCGATGCGCCAGGCCGTCGCCCACCTGGGTCCGACGCTGCCCCTGCTGACCGAGCTCGGCGCGCTCTTTGCGGCGGCCGGACACGAATTGGCGCTGGTCGGCGGGCCGGTCCGCGATGCCTTCCTCGGGCGCACCTCGCCCGACCTCGATTTCACGACCAGCGCCCGGCCGGCGCAGATCGAGGCGATCCTGAAGCCCTGGGCGCACACGACCTGGGACATCGGCCGGGCCTTCGGCACCATCGGCGCCGTGCGCGACCAGGTGACGGTCGAGGTCACGACCTATCGCGCCGATGCCTATGACGGGACCACTCGCAAGCCCGTGGTCGCCTTCGGCGACAATCTCGAGGACGATCTGCGCCGCCGCGATTTCACCGTCAATGCCATGGCCCTGCGATTGCCGGACCTGACTTTCGTCGATCCGCATGAGGGTCTCGACGCGCTGGCCAAGCGCCGCCTGCGCACGCCGGCGCCGCCGGAGGTGTCCTTCGGCGACGATCCCCTGCGGATGATGCGCGCCGCGCGGTTCGCCGCGCAACTCGGGTTTGACCTCGCCGCCGATGCCGCCGAGGCGATGCAGACCATGGCCGGCAGCATCGAGATCGTCTCCGCAGAACGCGTGCGCGATGAGCTGAGCAAGTTGCTGCTGGCGCCGGCGCCACGCCGTGGCCTGGTCATGCTCGTCGATAGCGGGCTGGCCGAGCACATCCTCCCGGAACTGCCCGCCCTGCAACTGGAGATCGACGAGCACCACCGGCACAAGGATGTCTACGAGCACACATTGACCGTGCTCGATCAGGCCATTGGGCTCGAGGGGGCGCCGGGAGATCCGGCCACCGAGGTGCCCGGCCCGGACTTGATCTTGCGGCTGGCGGCCCTGCTGCACGACATCGGCAAGCCCGCGACCCGCCGGTTCGAGTCCGGCGGCGGGGTGTCCTTCCATCACCACGAGGTCGTCGGCGCCAAGCTGACCCGCGCCCGGCTGCGCGCCCTGCGCTATGACAAGGAGACGGTCAAGGCGGTGACCCGGCTCGTGGAATTGCACCTGCGTTTCCACGGCTATGGCGATGGCGTCTGGACCGATTCGGCCGTGCGCCGGTATGCCGCGGATGCCGGCGATCTGCTGCCCCGCCTGCACCGGCTGACCCGCGCCGATTGCACGACCCGCAATCTGCGCAAGGCCAAGCGCCTCGCCGCAACCTATGACGAATTGGAGGAGCGCATCGCCGCTCTCGCGGCGGCGGAATCGCTCGCGGCGGTGCGCCCCGAACTCGACGGCCACGAGATCGCCCGCGTGCTCGGCATCTCGCCGGGGCCAATCCTCGGGCGCGCCTACTCCTATCTGTTGTCGGTGCGCCTCGACGAGGGCCCGATCGGGCCGGAGGCGGCGGCGGAGCGCCTGCGGGCGTGGTGGGCGACCCAGCCCGAAAGCGGCGCCTGAGTTCCCCTTTCGTTTCGACAACACATTGCCTCGCTTGCCGAGACACGCTCGGAGTGGACCGGTAACGTGCCCCCCATGCGCACATCGGGGTATGAAGCAGGGTCGGCGCGCGGGCGCCTCGCGGGTCTCTCGGCGCTTGCCGTCGCCGTCGCGGGGCTCGCCGCCGCCGCGCCGGCCGCATCGGCTGGGCACGGCATACCGGCTCCGGTGACCTCCGGCGCCGTGAGCGCGACCGAGATCGGGGCCACCGCCGTCGTCGCGCCGGATGCGCGATCGGCGCTGGCCTTGCCGGGCGCGAGCCCGCGGCGCGGGACGCTCGGGGCGCACCGGATCTATCCACTGCCGGTCTATTTCTCCGGGGACCGTCCGGCGGCGATCCCGCAGGCCGATGTGGATGCCGTCGTCACGGCCGCCGATGACTATTGGTCCACGGCGAGCGGCGGCAAGATCACCCTCGACTCCGGCTGGGATGTGCCCGCCTGGCAAAAACTCGACCTGACGGCCTCGCAGGTGGCCTCCTGCGATCGCAAGGCGATCCACGATGCCGTGCGGCGCAAGGTGGGCTCGGCCGGCGAACGTGACCACCTCGTCGTCATCCTCAATGACGTCCCCCAGTGCACCTTCACCGACCTGGAAACCTTTGGTCTGAGCGCAATGGGCGATGGCTATTCCATCGTCAATGGCGACCTCACGACGCCGGTTGCGCTGCGGGCCCTGGCCCACAACGGTGGTGTCGCGGGCGCCGGCTCGCTGAACTGCGTCAATGGCACCACCCCTGCGCCGATCTCAGGCAGTTGCGCCAAGAGCGATAACTACAACAATCCGTGGGATCCCGCCGCCAGCCAGCCGTATGACCGAGTGGGCACCCCCCTCGCCGACTCCCTGGCCACCCTTGGGGTGCTGAGCAGCAGCGACTTCCCCTCGATCCAGCCCGGCCCGGCCAAGACCGTGACCCTGACGCCGCTCAGCTCCGGGGCCGGGCAGCGGGGTGTGTGGTTCGACCTCGGTACCTATCGCTATCTCATCGACTATCGGACACCGACGGGGCTTGACGCGTGGATTGACGATCAGGCCTGGACCGGACCCACCGGCCAGCTCGCCGATCCCGGGGGCGGGGTGACGGTGCACCGGGTCGACCTGAGCGCCGCGCCCATCGATCGCGCACGGATGGTCATCGACTTCCACCCGGACGCGACCGTCTCCGACACCGGACGCCACCCCGGCCTCGCGAGCGGCGAGAGCTATGCGAGCCCGGACGGCTCGTTCGCGATCTCCGTGAGCGCGCAGAGCTCGACGAGCGCCACGCTGACCGTGAGCTTCCCTGGTCTCGAAAAGGTCGACCGGCTCTCGGGCCCGGACCGCTATTCGACCTCCGCGACGATCTCCGCGGACACCTATGGCAGCGATGTCGATGTCGCCTATGTCGCCTCCGGCGAGGTCTACACCGATGCCCTCTCCGGTGCCCCCGTCGCGGGAATGACCGACGGCCCGGTGCTGCTGGTCGGTCAGGACGCCATTCCGTCGGTCATCGCGAGCGAATTGCGCCGGCTCAACCCCGGCCGCATCGTGATCTTCGGTGGCCCGGCGACCATCACCCCGCGCGTCGAGCAGGAACTCGGCGATTACAGCCGCGGTTCGGTGGTGCGGTGGTCGGGCGCCGATCGCTTCGAAACCTCCGCCGCCATCTCGCAGGCCACCTACAGCCCGGACGTCAAGGTCGCCTATGTCGCCTCGGGCCGGGTCTTCACCGATGCGCTCTCGGGGGCGCCGGTCGCCGGCAAGAGCGATGGTCCGGTGCTGCTGGTCGACACCGACAAGATCCCGCCGAGCATCGCCACCGAACTCGACCGGCTCAATCCGGACAAGATCGTCGTCTTCGGCGGCGCGAACACGATCACCGAGCAGGTGCGCACGGCGCTCGCGGGCTTCACCGAGGGCACCGTGGATCGGTGGTGGGGCGCCGACCGGTTCTCGACCTCCGCGCAGATCGTCACCAATGCCTATGCCCCCAATGGCGGTACGGTCTATATCGCCTCCGGCCGGGTCTTCACCGACGCCCTCTCGGGTGCGCCGGCGGCGGGCAGCTTGGAGGCACCGGTCCTGCTCGTCGACACCGACAAGATTCCGGACACCGTGGCCGCCGAATTGCGCCGGCTGCGGCCGGCCAAGATCGTCGTCCTCGGCGGGCCGAACACGATCTCGTATGGCGTGCAGGCCGGGCTCGGAGCTTTCGTCTCGTAGGCGCGCCACGCTCGGTTCGCGCCGAAATCGGCCAGCCCATCGCGTCGCGTCCGCGTGCGCCCGCGATGCCTCACCGGTACCGTGAATCTCGTGCGTCCCATTAATCACCCTGCTTCTGCCCCTGCTTCTGCCTCGTCACCGCGTGGGCGAGCCGGCCGCCGACTCCTCGTCGGGGGCGTGGCCACTGCCGTGCTCGCGGCAACCGTGGCCGGGGGGGCGAGCGCCGGGGCGAGCGATGCCGAGGCGCTGCCGAGCGCGCCATCGGGCATGGGAGCGATGCGCGAATACCGTGCTGCCGGCGCGCCCGCGGGCGCCCGCGCACCGGGGGCGCTCGGGGATCATTCGCTGCTCATCCAGCCGGTCTATTGGGGCGAGAGCGTGCCTACCGCCTTGGACGGCGCGGCCATTGGGCAGGAGGTGCGCACGACGAGCGGCTACTTCCGGGCCGCCACCGCGAGCAAGATCACCGCGACCCTGGGCCAGGTGCGCCCATGGGCCAAGATCGCCCTCAGCGAGACCGAGGTGAGCACCTGCGACGCGAGCGCGATCGAGCGCGCCACCCGGGCCGTCGCCCCCGATGCCCCCGGCCCGCGCAATCACCTGCTCATCGTCATGCCCGAGAACCCCGCCTGTGACTTCGGCACCCTTTCCTCGCGGGGCCTCAGTGCGGCGGGCGATGGGGTCAGCTTCTTCAACGGCCCGACCCGGTTGAACTGGGCGACGATGGGTTATGTCCTGGGCAACAACTTCGGTCTCGCCCCGGCCAACTCCCTCGACTGCTGGACCGACGCTGCGCATACAGCCCCCGTCCCCCTCTCCGGCTACTGCCGGCTGGAGAGCGGCGGCGACCCGTGGGATCTGATGGGCTGGTGGCCCTATGGGCACGTGGGCGCGATCAATGCCGCGAGCCTGCGGCGGCTCGGCGTCTTCTCGGCCGCCGACTTCGCGGAAGTCACCCCCGGGGACGGGCAATACACCTTTGTGCGGCCGCTGAGCGCCAATGCCGGCCTGCGCGGCCTCGGGATCACGGTCGGCACGGCGCGCTACACCATCGAATACCGGCTGCCCGAGGAACTCGACGACTGGATCGATGACGCCAGTTGGGTCGGGCCGGGCGGGGTCAGCCGCACCGATCCCGGCGGCGGGGTGATCGTGCGCTACCAGGACCTCGCGGGTTCGGATCCGCAAAGCGCCGCGGTTCTCGACTTCCATCCCGATGGCAAGGTGGGGATGACCGGTCGGCACCCGGGGATGGATTCCGGTGAGAGCTGGACGAGCCCGGACGGGGTGATGCGGATCGAGGTCGTCTCCGCCACGACGGCCGGCGCCAGCCTCAAGATCGAGTTCCCCGGACTGGCCAAGGTCGAACGGTGGAGTGGCAGCGACCGGTATGCCGCCTCGGCGACGATCTCGGCGCGCAGCTTCACCGCGGGTGTCCCCGTGGCCTATATCGCCTCGGGTGAGGTCTTCGCCGACGCCCTCTCCGGCGCCCCGGTCGCCGGTATGACGAAGGGGCCGGTCCTGCTCACGTCGGCATCGAGCATCTCGGGTGCGGTGCAGAGCGAACTTCGCCGTCTACAGCCGGGCAAGATCGTCATTCTCGGGGGGCCCGCGACGGTGACCGCGGAGGTGGAGGCCAAGCTCACGGCATACACGAGCGGGGCGGTGGAGCGGTGGGCCGGGCCCGACCGCTTCTCGACCTCCTCGACGATCTCGGCGCAGTCTTTCGCCCCCGGTGTCAGCACCGTCTATATCGCCTCCGGAAGGGTTTATACCGATGCCCTCTCCGGTGCGCCCGTGGCCGGCAAGACCGACAGCCCCGTGCTGCTCGTCGACACCACCGCGATCCCGAGCACCATCGCCGCGGAACTGCGCCGACTTCAGCCGGGGCGGATCGTCGTCATGGGTGGGGTGAACACGATCTCCGATGGGGTGGTGCGAGCCCTCGATGACTTCACCACCGGTCCGGTGCTGCGGGTCGCCGGGGCCGACCGCTTCGCGACCTCGGCCGCCATCTCGACCGGCAACTACGGCCCGGGCGTCCCCGTGGTCTATGTCGCCTCTGGTCGCGTCTTCCCCGATGCGCTCTCGGGTGCACCGGTTGCCGGGATGACCCGGGGCCCGATCCTGCTCGTCGACACCACCACAGTGCCCAAGGTCGTCGGTGCTGAGATCGACCGGCTACAGCCGCAGCGGATCGTCGTTCTCGGCGGCCCGAACACCGTCAGCGAGAGCGTCCGGGCGGTCCTGGGTTCCTATTTGCCCTGACCCGGCGGCCAGCGGCGCGGTCGTCCTTGGCGCCGACCGCCCCCGATGTGGGAGATTAGCGCCGTGATCGAGGTCGGGCTGGCGACCCATCGTGGCCATTACCGGGAGCAGAACGAGGATTGTGCCCTCGTCGCCTTCCCGGTCTTCGCCGTCGCCGACGGGATGGGTGGCCACGCGGCCGGGGAGGTGGCTGCGCGCCTGGCCGTCGAGGCCCTCGAGGAGTTGGCCGGCACGCAACTGCTCGGCATCGACGCGGTCCGTGGCCCGGTGGAGGAGGCGAACGGGCGGATCTGGGAGGCCGGCAAGGAGCCCGGGCAGCGCGGCATGGGCACCACCGTGACCGGATGTGCCGCTCTCACCGATGGCTCCTGGGCGATCTTCAATGTCGGGGACTCGCGGGTGCTTCACATCCACGATGGCGAGATCCGCCAACTGACCGTGGACCATTCCGAGGTCCAGGACATGGTCACCTTGGGGATCCTTGCGCCCGACGAGGCGGCGGTCCATCCGATGCGGCATATCGTCACCCGCTCCCTCGGCGCGCGGCCCGGCGTGCAGGTCGACATCGAGCGGCTGGAGGTCGTCCCGGGAGACCGCTTGCTGGTCTGCTCCGACGGCCTGACCGACGAAGTCGCCCCCGATGACATCTTCTGGGTGCTTGATACGGCCCAGAACCCGCAGGACGCCGCGGACGCCTTGATCCAGGCGGCGCTCGCGGCCGGCGGGCACGACAATGTGACCGTGATCGTCGTCGATATCCTCGCCGGTTCCTGACCGGATCGGCCGCGCCCGGGCGTCGGCGGACGCGCGCGAAGGTGCCGAGGTCGTCTCGGATTGGTTACCCTGCCGTGGGGTGACCGGGCACCGCCTGGTCCCAGGCCGAGATCCCGAGGGAGTTTGTTGTCCATGAGCAGTGCAAAGTTGGGCCGTATGACCGTGGCGCTGGTCGCGGCGGGAGCCATGGTTGTCGCTCCCGCGTGCGCCTGGGCCGCCGATGGCGGCAAGGCCGCGGGCGTGGAGCGCATCGCCGGAGCCGATCGCTATGAGGCGGCCGCGAATGTGTCCGCCGCGAGCTTCGCGCCCGGGGTCCCGGTGGCTTATGTCGCCTCTGGTGCCGTCTTCACCGATGCTCTCTCCGGCGCGCCGGTGGCCGCGAAGACCGGCGGCCCGATGCTGCTGGTCCGCGACGACGAAGTGCCCTCGGCCGTCAAGTCCGAACTGGCGCGGCTGAAGCCGAAGAAGATCGTCGTCCTCGGGGGGCCCAACAGCGTGGACTACACCGTGGAGGCGGTCCTCGGCGCATACACCTCCGGCGGGGTGGAGCGCTGGATGGGGGCGGATCGCTATGAGGCGTCCGCGCAGATCTCCCAGGAGTCCTTCGCGCCCGGCGTCCCCGTCGCCTATGTCGCCTCCGGACTGAACTTCCCCGACGCGCTCTCCGGCGCCCCGGTCGCCGGGATGGGCAATGCCCCGATGCTGCTGACCGATGACGACCGGCTGCCCACCCCGATCGCCGAGGAACTCGACCGGCTCAAGCCGAAGAAGATCGTCGTGCTCGGTGGCCCGGCCAGCGTCTCGGACGAGGTGGCGGCGCGGTTGAGTGGCTACACCACCGGCTGGGTCAACCGCTACTTCGGTGATGACCGCTATGACGCGTCCGCCGACATCGCGGAGCAGTCCTTCGCGCCGGGCGTCTCGGTCGCCTATGTCGCCTACGGCCAGGTCTTCTCCGACGCGCTCGCGGGGGCGCCGGTCGCCGGCATCCGCCGCGGGCCGATGCTGCTGGTCGATGACACGAAGATCCCGAGCGCCATCGCCGACGCCCTTGAGCACCTCCAGCCGAAGAAGATCGTCGTGCTCGGTGGCACGAACTCGGTCAATTCCAGCGTCGAGGAGCAGCTCGGCGCCTATGTCTCCCCCTGATCCGTCTGTCCTGATCGTCCATCACTAAGGAGCAAGTCGACATGAGCCTGACCAACAGCCGGCGCCGCGCAGTGGCCGCGACCGCCCTTCTCGGGAGCCTCGCGCTCGCCGTCCCCGCCCTGACCACCACCGCAACCGCTGCCCCCGCAGCCAAGGCCGGCCCGGTCGATCGCATCTCCGGCGCCGACCGGTATGAGGTGTCGGCCGCCATCTCGCGGCTCAACTTCGACCCCAATGTGGACGTCGCCTATGTCGCCTCCGGCGAGGTCTTCACGGACGCCCTGACCGGCGCCCCGGTGGCGGGCAAGGGCGGCTCGCCCGTCCTGCTCACCCGCTCCGATGTCCTGCCGCAGGTCATCGCCGATGAGCTGACCCGCCTGGCACCGAAGAAGATCGTCGTCTTCGGTGGCACCAACTCGGTGAGCGGTGCGGTCACCAATGCGCTGAAGAAGATTCAGCCGAATCTCGAGCGCGTCGCCGCCCCGACCCGGTATTCCACGTCGGCCAAGATCAGCTCGCTGAACTATGCCGTCGGCCCCGACACCACCTTCGTCGCCTCCGGGGAGGTCTACACCGACGCCCTCTCCGGCGCGCCCGTCGCGGGCAAGACCCCCGGCCCGCTCGTGCTGATCGAGAAGGACAATGTGCCCGGCGTGGTCAAGAAGGAGTTGGCGCGCTTGGCCTCCAAGCGCATCGTCGTCCTCGGCGGCGAGAACACCATCGACGCCGACACCTATTCGTTCCTGACCCGCTACACCTCCGGCGCCATCGAGCGCTGGGCCGGTGCGGACCGCTTCGCCACCTCCGCCGAGGTCTCGAAGCGCTCCTATGCCCCCGGTGTGCACACCGTCTATGTCGCCTCCGGCCGCACCTTCCCCGATGCCCTGTCCGGTGCCTCGGTGGCCGGCAAGAATGGCAACCCGGTCCTGCTGGTCGACACCAACTCCATCCCCGCCACCATCGGCGCCGAGCTGGACCGTCTCAACCCCCGCCAGATCATCATCCTCGGCGGCCCCGCCTCGGTCTCCAGCGCGGTCGAGGCCCAGTTGGCGCAGTACATCACCGGCTGATCCCGGCCGGGCTGCCCGGCTGTTTCTCGGTATGCCGAAGGGTGGACCTTCGACCGCGGTCTTTGCCGCTTGTCGAAGCTCCACCCTTCGGCCGTTGTCTCCCGGTCGGCCGCCCGGCTGGCAATCCCTTCGCCGGGTCGCTGGCCGCCATGCGCCGGCCCCGGCGCAGTCGAGTGGGGGCTTACGTCACGTTTTTGGGGCGAAAGCGGGGCATTAGCCCCCACTCGACCCGGGGGCGACCCCGCAGCGTCGCGGACGCCGACCCCCGCGCAGTCGAGTGGGGGCTTACGTCACGTTTTTGGGGTGAAAGCGGGGGATTAGCCCCCACTCGACTCTGGGGGCGACCCGGGAGCGACCCCGCCGGCTCGCGCGTCAGCGCTCCTCGGTGCCCGCGATGAAGGCTTCGAGGCGGGCCCGGCCCTCGGTGTCCTCGCGCTGCTCGGGCGGGGACTTCATCAGATAGCTACTCGCGGACAGCAGGGCGCCACCGATGCCGCGGTCCTTGGCGATCTTGGCCGCCCGGATGGCGTCGATGATGATGCCGGCGGAGTTCGGGGAGTCCCAGACCTCCAGCTTGTATTCGAGGTTCAGCGGCACATCGCCGAAGGCGCGACCTTCGAGGCGCACATAGGCCCACTTGCGATCGTCGAGCCACGCGACATAGTCCGATGGGCCGATGTGGACATTGCGGTCGTCCTTGACCCCGGCGAGTGAGCCGGTCAGGTTCGAGGTGACGGCCTGGGTCTTGGAGATCTTCTTCGACTCCAGGCGCTCGCGCTCGAGCATGTTCTTGAAGTCCATGTTGCCGCCGACATTGAGCTGATAAGTGCGATCCAGCGCGACGCCGCGGTCCTCGAAGAGCTTGGCCATCACGCGGTGGGTGATGGTCGCGCCGACCTGGGACTTGATGTCATCACCGATGACCGGCACACCGGCCGCCTCGAACTTCGCCGCCCACTCGGGGTCGCTGGCGATGAAGACGGGCAGGGCGTTGACGAACGCGACACCGGCGTCGATCGCGCACTGCGCATAGAACTTGTCGGCCTCTTCGCTGCCCACCGGCAGATAGGAGACGAGCACGTCGACCTCAGCCTCGCGCAGGGCGGCCACGACATCGACCGGCTCGGCCGTCGACTCATCGATCGTCAGCCGGTAGTACTTGCCCAGGCCGTCGAGGGTGTGCCCGCGCTGCACCGTCACGCCGGTGGTCGGCACGGTGGCGATTGTGATCGTGTTGTTCTCCGAGGAGTTGATGGCCTCGGCGAGATCCTTGCCGACCTTCTTGTCATCGACATCGAAGGCGGCCACGAACTCGACGTCGCGGACGTGATAGTCGCCGAAGCGGACGTGCATCAGGCCCGGGACGGTGCCGGCCGGGTCGGCGTCCTTGTAGTACTCGACGCCCTGCACGAGCGAGCTCGCGCAGTTGCCGACGCCGACGATGGCGACGCGAATCGAACCCATGGGTGGTGCTCCTTAGGTGGGGTGGGTTTGGCTCAGGTGAGCGGTCGGGGTGCCGCGGAGTCGGAACTCCGAGCGGCCGGAGGTTGGAATGCTGGATGGTTGGGGTCGGTGAGAGTCCCCGGGCGCGCAGGCGAATTGCGTTCTGCGGCAATGAGTTCACCGAGCCAGTGCAGATCGCGCTGCAAGCTCTCTTCGGTATGCCGAGTCAACAGCCGCGCCCAACTGTCGCCTTCGACGCCCGCAGAGCCCGCCTGCAATTGCGCAAGGCGCTCCTTGAGCCGGGCGCGCCGGCCCTCGAGGATGCGCAAGCGTGCCGAGGTCTCGGTGCGCCCGAAGAAGGCGACCCGCAACGCAAAGGCCTCATCGTCATATGCCGTGTCATCGGCTCCACCGGCCAGCTCCGCGAAGCGGGCGCGGCCACGTTCGGTGAGTTCATAGACGATCCGCGGACGCCGGGAGGTTGCACTGCCCGCGCCGCCGCGCTCGCTGAGGTGGCCATCGGCGACCAGCCCCCGCAGGGCTGGATAGAGGGTGCCGAAGGAAAGCGCGCGAAACGGGCCAAGGGCCAGACCGAGGCGCTTGCGCACCTCATACCCATGCATGGGCGCCTCGTGGAGCAGCCCGAGGACAGCGAAGTCCAGCAGGTGCTGTCGCTTGGTTGCCATCTTCCTCCCTCCGTTCCGATATATCTGCGCGATATATCCAAGTGTAAAGCACGTATGGCGATGCGTCGGTCACCACACCGCCCCGGCGTGTCGGCGGCGTGTCGGGAGAGCTGAGGCCACGCCCTCAGTGAATCCATGAAATGGCCTGTGACCTGCGGAAATTACATTGGTGCAAGTCCTTGACAACCCTCGGTAACCACCTGGCACCCTGGTGCAACCCCCCGATTGGACCGGTCAAAGCTGACCGCGCTGGACTCGGTCCGCTGCCCCCAGGAGCCCACGTGCCTCAGACTTCCCCGCGCCCTTCGGCGCGCCCGCGCACCTCTCGCCTGATCGCCCTGCTTGCCCTCTCGCTCGCTGCCGCACCGGTCGCGAGCGCGGCCGCCGCGCCGGTCGCCGACGCCCCAGCCGCCGCGCCGGTCGCGGACGCCCGAGCCGCCGCGCCCGCGGAGCAGGCAGCCAGTCCGTCCGGCAACTTCTTGAAGCTCTGGAGCGCGGAGTGGATGGCCAACCACGGCGCCTACACGCAGGAGCAGGCGGTCGCCCTGGCCTCCCGGGTCGACTACATCGCGGCAATGAATCGCAAGTTCTCTGGCACCACGCTCGCGGCGATGCGTGCGGCCAACCCCGATCTGCGGCTGGGCGTCTATCGCAATGCGACCTTCGGCGGCAAGGACCTCGATGAGTCGCTCTATGCCCGCAATGCCAGCGGTGGACGGATCTATGCTCTGGACTGGCCGAGCACCTACTTGATGAAGCTCGATTCCCCCGGCTGGGCGGCCTCGCTCGCCTCCTCCTGTCGCGACATGATCGCCAAGAGCGCGTATGACGATTGCTATCTCGATGTCCTCGGCTCCGGCCCGCTGACCTCGGTCTATCTCTCCAGCAAGCCCGTCAATGCCGACGGGAGCTTGTGGACGCCTACGCAATGGATCGCCGGGAGCAGCAAGTTGGCGACCGGCACCAAGTCACTGCTCGCCGGGGCGGGGGTCACGGGCAATGGCATCGGCCATGGTGGGCGCTACTTCAGCCCAACCTCCTCCTCCGCGCCGCTGGTCGCCGCCACCGATCAGGTGGCCGCCGAGGGGTTCGTGCGGGACGCGAAGGCGAGCATCACGGCATACCGCAAGGAAGCGGAGTGGAAGAAGGATGTCGACATGCTGGTCGCGGCCGAGGCCGCGGGCAAGGGGATGATGACGATCACCAAGCTATGGACCTCCGCCACGGCGGCGCAGCAGGACGCGTGGCACGAATACACGCTGGCGACCTTCCTGCTCGGCAGCGGCGGCAAGTCCCTCTTCTATTTCCTGCGTGATCGCACCCCGAACGCCTCCCAGATGGATCACCCCTTCAACCTCATCGACCCCGGCGTGCCCACCGGCGCCTACCGGCTCGAGGGCGGGGTCTACACGCGGGACTACTCTCGCGCGCTGGTGCTGGTGAACCCCACCAAGCTGCCCGCGACGGTCCCCTTGACCCGCAGCTATGTCGGGATGAAGGGTGAGACGGTCGCCACCTCCGTCACGCTCGCCCCGAACACCGCCCGCATCCTGCGCTTCTGAGCGCCGGCGCCGTCCTGGCTCAAGACGCGAGGGTGGCCTCCAGGGCGGCGCGCATGACATCGCGGTCGGGTTCGATCCCGGTCCAGAGGGTGAAGTTCACGGCGGCCTGACCGACCATCATCGCGGTGCCGTCGAGGGCCGTCGCGCCCGCCGCTTGCGCGGCGCGCAGATAGGCGGTCGGTGTCGCGCTGACAACGACATCCGCTGCCACCAGGCCCGGATGCAGTGTGGCCGGGTCCACCGCGACCATCGCCTCGGGGTCGCCGAAGCCGACGCTCGTGGCGTTCACGAGCACATCGGCGGCGGCGGGCACGGCATACGGACCCTCCCACGGGGTGCCCCGGGCGGGCACCCCGGTCGCTTGAGTGACATAGGCGGCGAGGTGATCCGCCTCGCTGGACTTGCGCCCGACGACGGTGACCGAGGCGGCATCCGCGAGCGCCGTCTCCACCGCCACGGCCCGGGCGGCGCCACCGGTCCCGAGGGTGACGACGTGCGCACCGGCGGGATCGCGCACCTCACGCAATGCGGCGACGAACCCCTGGCCGTCGGTGTTGTGCCCGATTAGTTCGCCATCGGTGGCCACGACGCAATTCGCCGCGCCGATGATCTCGGCCGGCGCGGCCAAGCAATCGATGAGTGAGATCACCGAAATCTTGTGCGGCAAAGAGCAATTGAAGCCCGC
>Ga0075158_10001254_pt1 | contig 19508 bp, 15 predicted proteins | sample JI91814BDNA_FD_70968 | JGI IMG/M metagenome (GOLD analysis project Ga0075158, IMG submission 70968) | Wastewater effluent complex algal communities from Wisconsin, to seasonally profile nutrient transformation and Carbon sequestration -... | ecosystem: Engineered > WWTP > Effluent > Algae... | reverse complement strand
CGCGGTGCTCGCGAGGCTGGGGCCGGCGACGAGAGCGCCGACGACAGCCGCGGCAGCGAGCGCCGAGCGGCGCGTGGTCATAAGGGTCATGGACGGTTACTCCTTTTGCGAGGTGGCGACACCGGACGGTGCGCCGACGGTGAACGTCAGGACACGACGTAGTTGCCGAGTTCCGCTTCGAGCGAGGTGCTAATCGAGGCCGGACCGCCGAGGACGACGATCTTGTGCGGGCGCAACCGCAACAGCTCTGAACGGATCGAGCTGGGGATCGAGTCGGTGCCGACAAGCAGCATCGGGCCCTTGTTCTTGCCGGCCACCGGGGCGCCAGAGAGGGCATCGGCGAAGACCTGGCCATAGGCGACATAGGCCACCGAGACGCCGGGAGCGAAGGACTCCGCGGAGATCTGCGCCGACGCTTCGTAGCGGTCGGCACCGAACCAGCGCGGCACCCAGCTGCCGGTGAAGGTGGTCAGCTGGGCCAGCACGGCGTCGGACACCGAGTTCGGGCCACCGAGCACGACGACCCGCTTGGGGTTGAGGCGGTCCAGCTCGTCCTGGATCGACTGGGGAAGGTGATCGTCCGATGTCAGGAGCATCGGCGAGGACGCGATCCCGGCCACGGGTGCACCCGAGAGCGCATCGGCGAACACCTGACCCGAGGAGACGAAGGCGGTGTTGACGCCCGGGCTGAAGGAGGACTGGCTGATCTGCGCGGACGCGTCATACCGGTCGGCACCCATCCACCGCTCGACCGAACCGGAGGTGTAGGACTTCAGTTGGTTCTCGACCGCGTCGGAAATGGAGTTCGGGCCACCGAGCACGACGATCTTGCGCGGCGCGAGGCGGCTCAACTCCGCCGTGATCGCACTGGGGATCTCGGTCGAGCGGACGAGCAGCATCGGACCCCCGTCCCGCGCGGCCACGGGAGCACCGGACAGCGCGTCGGTGAAGATCGCCCCGGAGGCGACGAAGGCGACAGCCACGCCGGGCGCATAGTTCGCCTTGGAGATATTGGCCGACGCCTCATAGCGGTCGGCGCCCGAGAGTCGCTCGACGCCGGAGACCTTGGACGGTGCGGCTCCCTGCACCGTCGCTGCAGAGCTCGTCATGGCCGGCACCAGCGCCACTGCCCCCATCGTCGCCAGGGCCAACGCTCCGCGACGCAAGACTGCAATACCCATCAGTTCTGACTCCTCGACCTTCTCGGCGCTGACCCTCAGCACACATCGCCCAGGGCAGGGTAACCAACTCCACTGATATCGGCACGTCCGGGGAAGCAGTGGGCGGTCAGGCGCCGCTGTCCTGCACTTCGAGGACGATCACGCTGACGTTGTCGTGGCCACCGCCCGCGAGCGCGGCCTGGACCAGTGCGTCGGCTGCGTCCTGGGCATTCGCGGCCGTGTGCAGGATCCAGAACAGGTCGTCCGGGGCGACGTCATCGGTCAATCCGTCCGAGCACAGCAGCACCCGGTCGCCGCTGGTCAGGTCGAGTCGTTCGTGATCGACATCGACCCCGGGGCGGGCGCCGAGGCTGCGCGTGACGATGTGGCGCATGGGGTGCACGGCGGCTTCGTCCGGCGCGAGCATGCCGAGCGTGACCATGTCCTGAACCTCGGTATGGTCGATCGTCACCTGCCGGAACTCGCCATCGTGCGCCAGCAGGACCCGCGAGTCGCCGACATTGAAGGCCACCCAGCTGCCGTCGGCAAGGGCGGCGACACCGGTCAGCGTCGTGCCCATCCCGCGCTGGCCGGGCAGCAGGCCCCCGTCCCACACCCGCCGATTGGCTTCCTCGATGGACGCGACGACATCGCCCGCCTCGAGCTCACGACCGGCTAGTTCACGCAGGGTGTCGATGGCCAGCGCACTGGCCACCTCGCCCGCAGCGTGCCCGCCCATCCCGTCGGCCACCGCGAAGATCGGGTAGGCCGCGAGCGAGGCGTCCTCGTTCTGCGTGCGCACCAACCCCACGTGGGTTGCCTGGCCGACCTCGATCACGAGTCGTAATGTCCCACATTGGCCAGGTCATTGGCCAAGCAGCCCCCAAGGCTCGGGGTCAGGGCAGGAAGCTCCCGAGGGCCGCGCGGACGTTCTCGCTGACCGTTGCGGGCCCGCCGAGGATGACGATCCGGTGCGGCTGCAGCCGGGCGATCTCGTTCTCCACGGTGCGCGGGAGTTCGAAGGTGTCGACCAAGAGAACCGGGCCCCGCGTCATACCGGCCACCGGCGCGCCCGGAAGGGCGTCGGAGAACACGCGGCCCGAAGCGACATAGAGAACAGCAACGCCCGGGCCGTAATTCCCCGCCGAGATCTCCGCCGACGTGGCGAAGCGGTCGGGGCCGCTCCAGCGGACGACGGCGCCGGTGGTGAAGGTCTGCAGTTTGGTTAGCACATTGGGCGTGACCGTGGTCGGTCCACCCAGGACGACGATCCGTCCCGGCTTAAGTCGTGTCAGCTCGGCCTGGATCCGGGCCGGCACCGAACTGGAGTCGACGAGCAGGACCGGGCTGGCGTTCTTGCCGGCCACCGGGGCGCCGGAAAGGGCGTCGGTGTAGATCCGGCCGGAGGCGATGAAGGCGGTCGCGACACCGGGCGCGAAGGATTTCGCCGAGATCGCGGCGGACGTCTCGAAGCGGTCGAGGCCGCTCCACCGCTCCACGCCACCCGCGGTGTAGTCCTGCAGCTTGCTCAGCACCTCGTCGTTGACCGTCGCCGGGCCGCCGAGCACGACGATCTTGCCCGGGATCAGCCGCCGCAACTCGGTCTGGACGGAGCCGGGGATCCGGTCGCTGGTCACCAGAAGGATCGGGCCCCTGTCCTTGCCGGCAACGGGGGCACCGGAGAGGGCATCCGCGTAGACGGCGCCGGAGGCGACATAAGCGACGGGAACGCCGGGGGAGAAGGACTTCAGCGAGATCGCTGCCGAGGTGGCATACCGGTCAGCGCCACTCCACCGCTCGACCTTGTTCAGGCCGGGGAAGTCGACGCGGATGGAGGCGCCGGACGAGGTCGTGCTGACGACCTCGAGCCGCAGCAGGTTGCCGGGGCTGGTCCAGCTTTCCCCGGCCTCCATGCCGGGGTGGCGCTCGCGTGTGGACACGGGAGCGTCGGGGTGGAAGTCCAGGACCGTGGTGTTCCAGGGGGTGTCGCTGTCCAGGTCTTGATAGCGCACGATCACGCCGCCGCCGGGGTCGGTGCGCACGATCCCGCTCGGGTCGGTCCAGGTGGCGTCATCGATCCAGCTGTCCAGGCCGGCGACGGTGCGGTATTCGACGGTGTAGCGATGTCGCCCGAGGGTCACCGCGAAACCGCGCTGCCCGGTGTACGAGGTCAGCGGCCGGATGAAGGGGTATTGCGATTGGCCCGGGATCAGTTCCGGGAAGTCCGCGTCGCCGAACACGCCGAGCCGTCGCAGGTTCGCGGCCGACGGCATGCCCACCGCGCCATAGGGCGCGGCGCCCATCAGGTCCCACGGGTCGCCGCCGATCTGCTCCTTGCAGTAGCCGGATTGCGGGACCGGGTTGGAGTGTTGTGCGTCGTCCCAGCAATCCATCGAGTTGGCCATCCCCAGCCCCGCGTTGCTACCGATGCCGAAGCCGAGGGTCGCCGGCGTCATGGCCGTGGGACCGTTGAAGAAGGCGACGCCGTCGCCGTAGGTCGAGAGGCCGCGCTGGGCCAGCGTCCCGAACTGGCAGGCGCTCGTCGGCGCGAAGACGATCTCCAGGTGCTGATTGCCCCCGGTCGGCGCGGGAACCACCGCGCGAACCTGTCGTTCGATGGCGGCCACATCGCAGGTCGATTGCTCCGTCGCGGTCAAGGTGATCGCCGTCCACGGCTTGACCGGTCCCAGGGATGCGGTGATTCGCGATGCCGTGGCCGCCCGCAAGTAGCTGCTCGTATCGCGCACGGTCGTGCCCAGGGCGGCCGCGTCCAGCGGCGCGGGGGCGCTGCCACTCCAGTAGACCGGGACGACGGTCAGCGTGTGATTGCCGAGGGCGGCCCGGCCGGCCGCGCCCCCCGCTTTGACCGCGTCGGCGCCCGGCGCCGGGACCTGCATCAGGGCGCGCGACCCGGTGGAACCGCCCGCGGACGTGGCCGCGCCGGCGCTCCCGGCACCCGTGGCAAGCAGGCCGCCGACGACCAGGGCAATCGCCCCCGTCGTCGCCAGGGCGCGACGAGCGCGCGGAGTCGATCGGTCCCCTGTGATGTGACGCATGGGGCTCACGGTACCGGCGCGGCCCGCCGAACGCGCGGCGACGCGCGCCCGGGCGGGCGATCCGTCCCCCCTGGGGCGACCGAGCCTCGGCGCTACTTCAGGTGCCCCGCCAACGCTGCCTGCACGCCGTACGAGATGGTGTTGGGGCCACCGAGGATGACGATGCGACTCGGCTTGAGCCGGTCGATCTCGGCACCGACGGCGTCGGGCAGGGCATCGGTGTCGACCAGGAGGACCGGCGACTCCATCGTGCCGGCGACCGGAGCACCGGAGAGCGCATCGGTATAGACCCGGCCGGAGGCGATGAAGATCGTCCCACCGGGCGTGGAGTAGGCCTTCTGGGTGATGGCGGTCGAGGTCGTGAAGCGGTCGGGACCGCTCCACCGTTCGACGGACGCGGCATACGCGTGCAGCGAGGCCTCGACGGCCGGGGTGATGGTGTTGGGACCACCGAAGATGACGATCTTGGCCGGCTTGAGTCGCTGCAACTCGGTGCCGATCGCGCTCGGCAGAGCATTGGTGTCCACGAGCAGCACCGGCCCCGCGTTCTTGCCGGCCACTGGCGCCCCAGAGAGGGCGTCGGTGAAGACTCGGCCGGAGGCGACATAGGCCGTCGCGACACCTGGGGCATAGGACTTCGCCGAGATGGCGGCCGAGGTGGTGAACCGGTCATCGCCGCTCCACCGCTCCACGGCTCCGCTCGTATAGGCCTTGAGTGCTGTCTCGACATCCGGCGAGATCGTGGCCGGGCCACCGAAGATGACGATCTTGCCGGGCTTGAGCCGGCTCAGTTCCGCTGCGATGACGCTCGGGATGCTCGTGCCCGACGTCAGCAGAATCGGGCCGTCGGTGTCGCCGGCTACCGGAGCCCCGGACAGCGCGTCGGTGTAGACCGATCCGGAGGCGATATAGGCGACCGAGACACCGGCGGCATACGTCTGCGCCGAGATCGTCGCGGACGTCGCATAGCGATCCGGCCCCGACCACCGCACGACCCGGTCAAGGGCCGGGAAGGAGACGGTAACCGTGGCCCCGGTGGGGGAAGGCGCGGACACCGACAAGGCGAACGAGCCGTCCGGGCTGGTGTAGGACTCGCCGTCCCACAGGCCGGGGTGTCGCTGCGTGTCGCTGTTGACCAGATCCGGATGGAAGTCGACGACCAGGCGCGAGCGGTCGATGGCGTCTCCGGTCAGCGGTTGACGGTGGACGACGATATGGCCGCCGGGGTCCGAGACCGTGCCGAACGGCCCCGACCACTTCTTGTCATCTATCCAGGAGTCCAGCCCCCTCGGCGTGCGGTACTCGATGGAGTAGCGATAGCCCTCGAGGTCGAACCACGCTCCCCGCAACCCGGCTCCGGATTCCATCGGCTTCAAGGGGAGCGCCTTCGTCGGTCCGGGCGAGATCTCGGGGTAGTCGGTGGCCGAGAGGATGCCCAACGTCGCCAAGGTGTCGGCCAGGGGCATTCCCGGCTGGCCGTAGGGGTGCGCGCTCGCAGGATCCCAGGGGTTGTTGTAGTCAACACCCGAGCAGGTGCTCGAGAGCGGGACCGCGCTCGCGCCCGAGGTGCAGTTGAGCGATCCCGCGGCCGGCACCGAACCGTTGTGGGCGATCACGCGCAGGGCGATATCGGTGGTGAAGGTGCCGTTGACGATGCTGTAGCCATCACCGCGCGCACTCAGGCCGAAGGTCTCCAGATCCGAGAAGGTGCATTGGGTCGTCTTGGGCAGATAGACCACCAGGTGATCCCGGGGCCCGGCCGAGCCGACGACCGCCCGCACGGCGTCATTGATCGCCTTGAGGTCGCAGGAGGTGGACTGCGCGTCGGTCAAGGTGATCTTGCTCCACCCGGGGATGCCCTCCGCCCAGCCCTGACGAACCGTCAGCGTGCCCCCCGACGCCGCCGTGTAATAGGTATTGGCCCCGTCGATGGCCGACTGGAGCGCCGCATTGTCGAGCGCCGCCGGCTTGGTGCTTCCCCAATAGACCGGCACGAGGTAGATCCCGTGTGTGCCGGTCAGCGCACGGTCACCTCCGGCCGACGGCCCGGGCAGCACCCGTCCACCGCTCACGCTTCGCAGCACGACCCGGTCGGCCCCGGTGACCGACGCCGGCACCGCCCCCGAGGACGTATGCCGTGTGCCCCCCGACCCGCCACCCGTCGCCGATGCGGTGGGCGCCCCCGCCAAGACACCCGCGATCACTGCCGCCGCGCCGATGCCGACGGACCGCTTCACCCACCCATGTGTTGCCATGACCGAACGCTACCGGCACCCCCGACGACGGCAGGGCGACGTGACCGAATGGTTGTCAAGTCGGGCCGGCCCTCACGGCCGTGACTCGGGTTGCTCCGCCCACCAGGCCAGCAGCCGCTCACGGGCCACCTCGGGCCCAACGACCCCCTCATCGAGCCGGAGGCCCAGCAGGAATTTGTAGGCGCGACCGACCAGCGGCCCGGGCGGGATCCCGAGCAGCTCGCCGATCTCGGTGCCGTCGAGTTCGGGTCGCACCTTGCCCAGCTCCTCCGCGGCGAGCAAATGCTCGATGCGAACCTCGAGATCGTCATAGGTCGCCGCCAACCGGCGCGCCTTGCGCTGATTGCGCGTCGTGGAATCGGCCCGGGTCAAGCGGTGCAGGCGGGGCAGCAGGTCGCCCGCGTCGGTGACATAGCGGCGCACGGCCGAGTCCGTCCACTGACCGTCCCCATAACCGTGGAAGCGCAGATGCAGTTCCACCAATCGGGAGACCGCCGAGACCGTCTCCTTGTCATAGCGCAAGGCCCGCAACCGGGCGCGGGTCAGCTTGGCCCCGACGATCTCGTGGTGGTGGAAGGACACCCCGCCACCGCGCTCGAAGCGTCGGGTCGCGGGCTTGCCGACATCGTGCAGCAGCGCAGCCAGGCGCAGGATCAGATCCGGCCCCGGGACCTGGGCCGGATCCGACCCGGGCGGCCCCTCCAGCTCGATGGCCTGCTCGACCACGGTCAGGGTGTGCTCGTAGACGTCCTTGTGGCGGTGGTGCTCGTCGATCTCCAACTGCAGCGCCGGCAGCTCGGGCAGGACGTGATCGGCCAGGCCGGAGTCGACCAGCAACCCCAAGCCGCGGCGCGGCCACGGCGCGAGCAGGAGCTTGCTCAGCTCGTCGCGCACGCGCTCCGCCGACACGATCTCGATCGACCCGGCCATCGCCTGCATGGCTTCCGCCGCGTCGGCGGCGAGGTCGAAGCCAAGCTGCGCGGCGAAGCGCGCGGCGCGCATCATCCGCAAGGGGTCGTCGCCGAAGCTGACCTCGGGCGGTGCGGGCGTGCGGAGGCGACGTTTCTGCAGGGCGTCGTAGCCGTCATACGGATCGACGAAGGTCAGCTCCGGCAGCCGCAGGGCCATCGCATTGACGGTGAAGTCGCGCCGGTGCAGGTCGTCGTGGAGGTTGTCGCCGAAGGCGACGACGGGCTTGCGGGTGACGCGGTCATACGCATCGGCGCGATAGGTCGTCACCTCGAAGGTCGTGTTGCCCCGCAGCGCACCGATCGTGCCGTAGGCCCGGCCGACGTCCCAGGTGGTCTCGGCCCAGGGCCGCAGGATCGCCTCGATCTGCTCGGGCCGCGCACTCGTCGTGAAGTCGAAATCGGGCGAGGTCCGGCCAAGGAAGGCGTCCCGGACCGGTCCGCCGACGAGCGCCACCTCGTGGCCGGCCGCGGCGAACAACTCGCCCAGCTCGGTCAACAACGGCAGCATCGGCCCCAAATTGGCCAGGGCGCGACGCATGGCCTGCTGGCTCGGAGATTCCATGGTGCCCAACCGTATTGCCCAGGGCGGGCCGAGCCGAACGCCACCGGGTCCGACCCCCTGGAGCGTTGTCCGCCTAAAGTGACCCCATGACCCAAGCTGCAGGTGGACGCGCCCCGCGCCGCCTGCCGGCCGTCGAGGAACGCTCCGCGGGAGGCGTGGTCGTCGACATTCAGGGCGGGGTCGCGCGGATTGCCGTCATCGCCCGCCGCAATCGTGCCGGGCGCCTGGAATGGTGCCTGCCGAAGGGTCATATCGAGGGCGCCGAGACCCTGTGCGAGACAGCGGCACGCGAGGTCGCCGAGGAGACCGGCATCGAGGCGCGGGTGCTCATCAAGCTCGGGACCATCGACTACTGGTTCGCCACCGGCGACCGGCGCGTCCATAAGTTCGTCCACCACTACCTTCTCGAGGCGGTGGGGGGCTATCTGACGATCGAGAACGACCCCGACCACGAGGCCGTCGACGTCGCCTGGCTCCCGCTCGAGCACGCGCACCGGCACCTGACCTTCCCCAACGAGCGGCGCATCGCCCGGGAGGCCTGGCAGCGCCTCGCCGGCGACGAATGACCCACGGCCGTATGCCGCGCCATCCCGTTATGGCGGCCCTCACCACGCTGCTTCTCCTGCTTGGCGTGGCCCCGTCCACCGCGACCGCGGCCACGGATCTGGCGGGGGTCCGCATCGCCGTGACGACCATCGCGCCCATGGTGGCCGGCGACGGCGACGATGTGGTGATCACCGGTCGCGTGACCAATGTCGGCAGCAACTCCATTGACGCCCCCGATGTCCAACTGCGCGGATCCTTTACGCCCCTGACCGACCGAGCCGGCGTCGCGGCCTGGGCCGCAGGCGAGGTCGCAGACACCGGCGATCTCCTCGATCACGATCGGCTGGGCGGGCGCCTGGCCCCCGGGGCGGGCGCGTCCTTCCGGGTCGTCATGAAGGACCCGGCCGCTACGGCCGGCCCGGCCTACGGCGCGCTGCCCATCAGCCTGAGCGCCGCCGGCACCCGGATCACCAGCTTCGTCACCTACCAGCGCCGCAGGGAGTACGTCCCCCTGCAGCTCGCCGTGGTCGCGCCGTTGACGCTGGCCCCCGACTCGGCGCTGGTGGGCGATTACGGGCCCGAACGGCATACGGCCTGGGAGCGGCAGCTCGGGACGGGGGGACGACTGCCGGAGCTGATCGACGCCACCGACGATCTGCCGGTGACCTGGGCGCTCGACCCGACCATCGCCGACCCGCCGGCCGAGATCCCCGCCGAGCGACCGCTCGACGATGTCGCCGGGGCAGCGTGGGACCGGATCGGTGCGGACCAGAAGGCCGAGACGGCGCTGCGCCGCTCCTTCGCCGCGCGCCTGCGCGACGACCTCGGCACCCGGCCAGCCCTCGTCCTGCCGTATGCCGATCCCGACCTGTCCGCGCTGGTCGCCACCCACCTGAATCGCTACTTCCCGGGACTGATCGCGACCGCGACTCGGGTCGCCGCCGACCTGCCCGGCCATCACCGGGTCGACGTGGCGTGGCCGGCGGACGGACTGATCGGAGGCGACCGGATAACTGCCCTGACCGCCCTCTACGGCGCTGCCCCGCTCTCGGCCGTCATCGGCGCGGGTAGCTCGCTCGGCGGCACCAATACGCCCGTCGCGGCGAATCGCGCCGCTGGTGGAACCGCGGTGCTGGCCTATGACGACGCGCTGAGCGGAGCCCTGCTCGGGCTCGCTGCGGATCCGGACGGGACGGCCACGCGGCAACTGCTGCTCGCGCAGTCGCTGGGCCTGCTCGCCGAGTTCCCGAGCACCCGCCGCAGCGTGCTGATCGCCATTCCTCGTGGTCTGGGTCCAGCGGCCACCTCGGGCTTGCATGCCGCCCTGGCCGGGCTCCTGGACGCGCCCTGGATCACCGCGACGTCCCTCGATGCCCTGCGCACCCAAGCCGCGCTGGGTCCGATCGTGCCCCAGACGACGACGCCCCCGGCCGAGTCGGGTCTGCCGGCGGAGGTGCTCCCGCCCGCGGCGGCGCTGACGACGGCTCGCGTGCGGGCGGCCACTACGGCGCTTCGGTCCATCGCCGCGATGGCGCAGGTGCGGGCGGACGGCAAGGCCAATCTCGGGCTGTGGACCGAGACCTTCCGCCAGTTGCTCGCCAGCCGCTGGCGAGACGATCCGGCGGCGCTGGGGCACGCGATCGGCCTGGTGCGCGCGGCCGGTGCCGAAGCCCGCAAGGGCGTCGCCGTGACCCCCGAGAAGATCAACTTCTTCGCCGACTCCGGACTACTGACGGTGACCGTCACCAACGATCTCGACGTCGCTGTCGACGGGGTGCGCGTGGACCTGACGCCCCTGAGCAACCGCTTCCGGCTGGAGCAGACCCCCGCGCCGGTAGACATCGGGCCACGGTCCCGGGCGAATCTGCGCGTCCGGGCGACCGCGCTCGCGGCCGGCGATGTCCCGATCAAGGTGTCGCTGTCCACCCCGGACGGGCGGCGCCTAGGCGGTGACGCGACCGTGCTCGTGCGTGCCTACCCCACCGGGGCATGGATCTACTGGGTGATCGGTGCCGCCGCCCTGCTCCTCTTTGCCGGCGGCCTGATCCGGACCCGGCGGCGTCGACGAAAGGCCGGCTCGTGAGCGACACCCCGACCGAGCGTGCCGCAGGGACCAATGCCGGGCTGGGGCGGGCGAGCGCGCTCATGGCCTCCGGCACCCTCGTCTCGCGCGTCCTGGGAGTCGTCCGGCAGAGCATGCTCGGCATCGTCATCGGCATCACTGGCCTGGCCGGTGATGCCTTCTCGGTGGCCAACACCTTGCCGAACTCGATCAACCTGCTGCTCGCCGGTGGCGTGCTCAATGCGGTCCTCGTTCCGCAGATCATCAAGGCTGCCAAGCACCCCGACGGCGGCGAGGACTATGTCAACCGCCTGCTGACCCTCTCGCTGCTGCTCATGGCCCTCACGACGGCGCTGTCGATCGCGGCCGCACCCCTGTTGGTCCGGCTATACACCCAGACCGAAAGCCCAAGCGCCCTGCACTTGGCGACGGTCTTCGCCTATCTGTGCCTGCCGCAGATCTTCTTCTACGGGCTCTACACCCTGCTCGGCAATGTGCTGAACGCCCGCAATCGTTTCACCGCCTTCATGTGGGCGCCGGCGCTCGCCAATGTCGTCTCGATTGCGGGACTCGCGCTCTTCTGGATCCTCGGCTACCCGCGCGGCGTCACCGACCCGGACGGCTGGACCACCGCAATGATCTGGGTCCTCGCCGGCACCATGACGCTCTCCATCGTGGTCCAGGGGATCTTCCTGGCGATTCCGCTGCGACGCAGCGGCTTCCGTTATCGGCCCCGCTTCGGCTTCCGCGGTGTCGGCCTGCGGTCGGCCTCGCGCGTCGCGTTGTGGTCCTTCGCCGGTATCGCGGTGGGGCAACTCGGTTTCATCGTCACCAGCAAGGTGCTCACGCGTGCGACGGACCTGGCCAACGCCCAGGGCCTGACCGCGGCGGGCAAGTTCTCCTACGACAACGCCTTCCTCCTCTTCATGCTGCCGCACTCCCTGGTCACGGTTTCCTTGACCACAGCGCTCTTCGTGCGGCTCGCCAAGGCGGCCCACGCTGGGCATACGGGCGAGGTGCTGGCCGACCTCGGTCGCGGGCTGCGGATGCCCGCCCCGCTGCTCGTGCCGATCAGCCTGGCCGGGGTGTTGTTCGCGCCGCTGGCGGTCTTCGTCTTCTTCGGCCAGTCGCGGGCCGACACCCTCGCTGTGGCCCACCTGCTCACCGCGATGCTGCTAGGACTTCTGCCCTTCGGTTGGGTCTATCTCGTGCAGCGGGTCTTCTATGCGTACGAGGACGCACGCACGCCCTTCAACATCCAGGTCGTCATCACGATCATCGCGACGATCTTCAACCTGATCGGGGCCGTGCGGCCGGCCACGCAGACCGGCCTGTGGGTGGGCATCGGCCAGACCGTCAGCAATGCGGTCGGCGCCGGTTGGGGATTTTGGCTGTTGCGCCGCCGCGTCGGCCGGCTGGGCCTGACCAGGGCCATGCGCACCAACATCCGGTTGGGACTGGCGAGCATCGCCGCCGGCGGTTTGACGTATGCCGTGTTACGCGTCGTCCCCGAGTCGCTCACCACCAACCGGCTAGGGGCGCTGCTGGTCTTGGGCGTGCTCGGCTCGCTCTATCTCGCGGTGGCCTGGGCGATTGCTCACCGGATGCGGGTGCGCGAGGTCGACGATCTGGTGGCGCCGATCGCCCGTCGGCTCGCGCGCCGCTGAACCACGGACGGCGATCGGCCCGGGTTGCCGGGTCAATGCCCGGCCTTGTCGGTGTCGGACCGTAAGCTTCCCTCAAGTCGAAAAGGAGCCAATGTGACCGGCTTGCTCCCCGGTGTGGTGGTCGGTGGCCGCTACACCCTGGTCCGCTTGCTCTCCGAGCAGGGCGATGCCCAGGCGTGGGCCGTGCGTGACGACCGCTTGGACCGGTCGGTCACGCTCGTCGTGCTGCCCGACGACAGCCCCCTCGCGGCTGGGGTCTACGACGCCGCCCAGCGGGCCGCGGGCGTCGACAATCACCGGTTGGTGCGCATCCTGGATATCGCCGAGGTCGACGGCTGGGTCTATTTCGTCGAGGAGAGCCTCGAGGGGGCACGCTCGCTCACCGAGTTGGCGGGGGCCTTCGGCATGGCCGCGGAAGAAGTCCGGCGCCTGACTGGCGAAGCCGCGCTGGGGCTCGACGCCGCGCGCCGCCGCGGCCTGCATCACCTCGGCCTGACGCCGGACAATGTGTTGCGCATGCCCGACGGCTCGGTGAAGGTGGCCGGCCTGGCCACTCAGGCGGCGCTGGCCGGGCAGGATCACATCGGCGGCCGGCGCGCGCTGCGACGCGATGCCAAGGGGCTGGTGGCGCTCTCCTATGCGGGATTGACCGGTCGCTGGCCGTATGCCGGCGATGTCGGCCTTCAGCCCGCCCCCCGGGTCGTCGGTGGTGTGCCCCGCCCGTCCGAACTCGCGGTGGGCGTCCCGAACGACCTCGACACGCTGTGCCACCTGACGCTCAACCAGAACCTCGGGCCGATCTCCCCGGCCGACTATGCCGCCCAGATCGCGCCCTGGTCGGCCATGACGGTCGCCGACCAGGAAGTCCTGGCGACCACCCCGGACGCAGCCGAACAGGCCCGCGAAGCCGACGCCGCCGCCGCGGGCGCAGACACCGTCGAGGCCGGCGAGGTTCGCCGCGCCGAGACTCCGGAGCAGAGCGCCGTCACGGCCCCGATTCCCGTCGGCCCGGGCGGGCCGCAGGCCGCGCTGGCGACGGGCGCTGCCGAGGGCGGTGGTGATCCCCACACGACCACCTCCTGGCTCGCAGGAGCAGGCGCCGCCGGGGCCACGGCGACTGGCGACCCAGGCCTGGCGGCGGGTGCAGCCGGCGTGGGCCCGACAGGCACACCTGGGACGGGGGTGGCCGGCCCGGCGAGCGCGGGCGGCGCCGGCTCGGTCGCCACAGCAGCGACCGCGGCCCTGGGCGGCCTGGCGGCGAGCGCCCGCAAGCTGACCGGCAGGTTCTCCCGTGGACGCGGCACCGACGACGACGCGCCTGATGGTTCGCTGACGGCGAGCGCCCCGTCGTCCGACGTCGCGAAGGCCCACCCGGGTTCGACACCTGACACGGTCGCCGCGCCGGCAGGCGTGGTGGAGGGCACGGCAGCGCTCGGCGGGGGTGCCACGCGCGAGATCGCCACCGAGCGTCCGCATACCGAACCCCGCTACGAAGCGCCAGCCCCCCTGCTGCCCGACGAGGCCGGGGCGCCGCCGTCGAAGGCGCAGAGTCGTTTCGTGCTGACCATCTTCGCTGCCCTCACCGCGCTGGCGGGGATCGTCGGTGCGGCCGGTGCCGCGCAGATCGGCAAGGGCATCGACATCAACGCGATCCTCGGCCCGGATGCCACCCACGTCTCGACGCAAAAGCCAACGGCGGCCAGCAGCTCATCGGCTCCGAACGGCACGGGGGAGCAGCTAGCGATCATCGGCGCGACCGGCTACGACCCCGAGGGCGGGGGCGATGAGAACAACGACCTCGCGGCCCGCGTCTACGACGAGGATGCCAACACCTACTGGCAGTCCGAGGGGTATCAGGGGCCCAAGTTCGCCGGGCTCAAGAGTGGCGTCGGCCTGGTGGTCGACATGGGGCAGGAGGTGACGCCGAGTGCGGTCACCCTGACCTTGCCCAACCCCTCCAGTGTCGAGGTCTATCTCGCCAATGAGCCGGACAAGACCGGAGCACAATTGCTGGGCACGATCGCCGGAAAGTCCGGCCAGGTGACCGTCAACTCGACATCCGGGGCTACCGGTCGCTACATCATCGTCTGGTTTACCGATGCCCCGCTCGTCGCCGACGGTCGCTACCGCGCGATGCTGTCCGAGATCACCGTGTCGGGATGACCCCCATCGAGGCCGGCCAGTCCGCGAGCGGGCGCGGGGCCGGCACGGCATACGGGGAACTCACCGACAAGGAGTTGCTGGCGCGCCACAACGAAGGCGACGGGGAGGCGTTCGCCGAGCTCTTCCGGCGGCACAAGGACCGTATGTGGGGTGTCGCGATGCGCACGTGCAATAACCCCGAACTCGCGGCCGACGCCGTGCAGGATGCGTTCATCTCCGCCTTCCGGCGCGGGGCGTCCTATCGGGGGGATGCGGCGGTCACCACCTGGCTGCACCGGATCGTCGTCAACGCCTGCCTTGACCGCATCCGGCGGGAGCGGCCGACCAGTGAGTTGCCCGAGATCACGCTCGCGGACGGGAGCGACCGGCCCGGCGAGGTCGAGACGCGGCTCACCGTGCAGGCCGCCCTGGCGACGCTGCCCGAGGCGCAACGGGCCGCGCTGGTGCTCGTGGACATGTATGCCGTTCCGGTCGCCGACGCCGCCGGAATCCTCGGCGTGGCCGAAGGGACCGTCAAATCCCGGTGCTTCCGGGGTCGAGCCGCACTTGCCGAGCTGCTCGGGCGCGAAGGCAGGGAACCGAGCGTGGCCGTATGACGTCCCACCCCGTCGGCTGCCACTCTCGGCCCGGCAGAGCACAAGGGAGCAGGTCGTGAACGTCGAACCCGATTTCGGGGACACCCCGATCGAGGACGACCCCACGGGGATGCGCCGCCTGCTGGCCGCGTTGCCCGATCCCGGGCCGATGCCCGAGGACCTCACAGCGCGCATTCTCGCCGCCATCGCCAGTGAAGCGGCGGCGCGGCCCATGTCGGCCGAGCCCGTCGTTCCCGCGGTGCCCCGCAGTCACCAGGCCGTTGTCACCCCGATCACGCACCGCTCACGTCATCGCGGTGGGAGTCCGGCCAGCCTGCGTTGGCTCGCCGCCGCCGCCGCCGTCGGGGTGATCGGGGCTGGGGGGTTCGGTGTGGTGCGCATGCTGGCCCATGGCCTCAGCGGCAGCGCGACGGGCGGCGCAGCTCTGAGCTCCCCGGCCGCCGGAAAGTCCGAGAATCCGGAGCGCGCCTCGGATACCTCGAGCACCTCGCCGGCCCTCGGCCCGGGGCCGGCAGTCAAGATGGCCAGCTCCGGGACCGACTACACGGCGGCCGGCCTGGCCGATCAAGCGGCTCCGCTGCTGCGCGCGGAGGACTCGGTCGGCTCGGTCGGGGACCGCCCCGAGATCGCGACACCGGAACGCGCCCAGGCGTGCGCCAAGGCGCTCGGGGTCGGCGTGATCACCGAACTGCGGGTGGACAATGCGCGGTTCCAGGGCGAGCCGGCGGCCGTGCTGCTGGTCAAGGGCGCAAGCGGCTGGCAGGCGTATGCCGTCCCCATCACCTGCGGTGACGGCACGCCGGTGACGGCCTTGGCGGGGCCTGTCCCGGTGGGGTGACCGGGCGGCATACGGCTGATTCCGCGCGGCGCGGTGCGCGGAACAAACTGCACCTAGGATCGGTTCACCAACGCAAAGCCCGCCGTGACCCCGGTCCGCGGGCGTGCCAGCAGTCATCGATCCCGAAGGGCTGATTTCGTGTCCAGCGAGGCCTCCGACGTGCGCAACGTCCTCATTATCGGCTCCGGGCCGGCCGGCTATACGGCCGCGATCTATGCCGCGCGCGCCAATCTCGAGCCGGTGCTTGTCGAGGGCGCAGTGACGGCGGGCGGCGCGTTGATGAACACCACTGAGGTCGAAAACTTCCCCGGGTTCATCGAGGGCATCATGGGCCCGGATCTGATGCTCAATATGCGCGCCCAAGCGGAACGTTTCGGCACCGAGATCATCACCGACGACGTGGTCGAGGCCGACCTCGTCGGGCCGGTCAAGACGGTCACGACCGGTGAGGGCGCCACCTATCGGGCGCGCGCGGTCATCCTGGCGATGGGCTCGGCCTATCGGGAGCTCGGCCTGCCGGACGAGAAGCGGCTCTCGGGACATGGCGTCAGCTGGTGCGCCACCTGTGACGGCTTCTTCTTCCGCGACCAGGACATCGTCGTCGTCGGTGGCGGCGACTCGGCCATGGAGGAAGCGACCTTCCTGACCAAGTTCGCCCGGTCGGTGACCATCGTGCACCGGCGCGATGAGCTGCGGGCGAGCAAGATCATGGCTGAGCGCGCGATGTCGAACCCCAAGATCTCCTTCGCCTGGAATAGCGCGGTCGAGGCGATTCACGGCACCGACAAGGTGACCGGCCTGACGCTGCGCGACACCGTGACCGGCGCGACTCGCGAGATCCCCGCGACCGGGTTGTTCGTCGCCGTGGGTCACGATCCGCGCAGTGAGCTCGTCAAGGGTGTCGTCGGCCTGGACGACGAGGGCTATGTCCTGGTCGAGGGCCGCACCTCCCTGACCGACGTCGAGGGCGTTTTCGCCTGCGGCGACCTGGTCGACCATCGCTATCGCCAGGCGATCACAGCAGCCGGGAGCGGCTGTGCCGCCGCCCTCGATGCCGAGAAGTATCTCGCCCACTGACCACCTCCACCTCGAATCTCGTTCTACCCGAAGGGAATCCGCCATGGCAGAGACCGCCGTCACCACGGACGCGACGTATGACGCCGACGTCCTGAAGTCCGCAACTCCCGTCCTCGTCGACTTCTGGGCGCCTTGGTGCGGTCCGTGCCGCGCTGTCGCGCCGATCCTGGAAGAGATCGCGCGCGACTACGGTGACAAGTTGACCGTGCTCAAGCTCAACACCGACGAGAACCCGGCCGTCACGCAGCGCTACGGCATCACGAGCATCCCGACGATGCACGTGGTCGTCGGTGGCGAGGTCGTCAAGACCTTCATCGGCGCGATGCCGAAGCCGAAGCTCCTGCGCGAGTTGGAGCCGTTCCTCGGCTGAGCGACCTCGTCGCACGACGCAAACTCCCCCAACGCCTAAAACGTTGGGGGAGTTGCTATTTCGGTCAGCTCTCGGGCTCGCTCGCCAGGTGGTCGGCCGAGCCGGCATCGACGCCGATGGCAGTAAGGATGCGGCCCAGATCCTCGACGGTGGCGAACTCGATGGTGACCTTGCCCTTGCGCGCGCCCATGGTGATCGTGGCCCGGGTGTCGAGGTAGTCGGAGAGCAGGTTCTGGTAGTCCATGAGTTCCGGTCGCGCCGTCGTGGTTCTCGGTCGCCGCGGGGTCGACTCGGGGCCGTCCGCGTCACCCAGCGCGACGATCTCCTCCACCGACCGGACCGACAGGCCTTCAGCCACGATGCGTTGGGCCAGCCGCTCGATCGCGCCGCCGTCGGTCAGGCCGAGAAGGGCGCGGGCATGGCCGGCGGAGAGGACCCCGGCGGCGACGCGTCGTTGAACGAGGGGCGGGAGCCTCAACAGACGCAGGGTGTTGCTGACCTGGGGCCGGGAGCGTCCGATCCGGCTGGCGAGTTCTTCCTGCGTGCATCCGAAGTCATCGAGTAGTTGCCGGTAGGCCGCGGCTTCCTCGAGCGGGTTGAGCTGGCTGCGGTGGAGGTTCTCCAGGAGAGCGTCGCGGAGCAGGTGGTCATCGGCGGTGTCGCGGATGATTGCCGGTATGGCGCTCAGGCCCGCTTCGCCGGCCGCGCGCCATCGGCGCTCGCCCATGACCAGTTCGTAGCCGTCCGCGACCGGCCGGACCACGACCGGCTGGAGCACGCCGATGGTGGCCACGCTGGCGGTCAGTTCGGCCAGTTCGTCCTCGTCGAAGACGTGGCGCGGTTGCCGGGGGTTGGGTGTGATCGACTCGAGCGGGAGCTCAGCGAAGCTGGCGCCAGGGACCGCCACCAGACCTGGGGGCTCATCGGTCGCGGTAGCGGATGCGTGATCAGGCGAGTCTACGGGCGGGGAGTCTTCCGAGAAATCGTTGTGGGGCAATGGCTTTGGCTCGTCGGCCGTCTGCGTGGGCTCGAAGAAGACGTCCACGGGTCGCGGCGCCGGGGCAGCGGCGGTGGGGATCAAGGCGCCCAGGCCACGGCCCAGCCCGCGTCGGCGGTCGTTCATCGGTTGCGTCCTTCGTTGGGTGCGGTGGCCCGGCGGTGGGCATATTCGCGAGCGGCCGCCCGGTAGCTCAACGCCCCGGGCCCTGTGGGGTCGTAGGTGAGCACGGTCTGGCCATAACTCGGAGACTCAGAGATTCGCACGGAGCGTGGGATGGTCGAGCGAAGGACCAGATCGGGGAAGTGGGTCCGGACTTCCTGCGCGACCTGGGCCGCGAGATTGGTGCGACCGTCGTACATCGTCATCAGAATGGCGCCGATGGCCAGACGCGGATTGATCGAGGCGCGCACCAGTTCGATGGTGCGAGTCAGGGAGCTGAGGCCTTCGAGGGCGTAGTACTCACACTGGATCGGGATGAAGACCTCGTCGGCTGCGGTGAGCGCATTGAGGGTCAGCAGCCCAAGGCTTGGTGGGCAGTCGATGATGACATAGTCGGGCGCTGGACGGTTGGTTCTCCCTAGCTGGGTGCGCAGGTGCTCGATCGCCTGGCGTAGGCGAGTCTCGCGATGGGTCATTCCCACGAGTTCGATCTCCGCGCCGGCCAGGTCGATACTGCTTGGCGCGCACCAGAGGTTGCGGATGTCAGGGCACTCCTTGACGACCCGGATCAATGGCCGGCCATCGATCACAACGTCGTAAATGCCCAGGTCATCAGGCCCGTGGGGGATGGAGAGAGCCGTGCTGGCATTGCCCTGGGGATCCATGTCCACGAGGAGTACGCCGAGGCCGTCCGATGCCAGGGCGGCAGCGAGGTTGACGGCAGTTGTCGTCTTTCCAACGCCGCCCTTCTGGTTGGCCACGGCCACAATCCTCGGCTGATGTGGTAATGCCGCGCGTCTCATGTCGACTGGCGCGCGCGACTCGGTTTCACGTGAAACTGACCCGGGCTCATTGACGTCTGCCGCAGCTATGCCCGCCGTTTCACGTGGAACATCGTCGTTTGCGCCCGCCACGCCTCAACTCTACGCGACCCCCTCCGCTTCTCGATCCACAGACTTCTCCCCAACTGTGGATGAATCACAGTGATGTGATTTCGGTTCGTTCGGAAAACGCGTTGGCGCGCCA
>Ga0075158_10001252_pt1 | contig 19548 bp, 24 predicted proteins | sample JI91814BDNA_FD_70968 | JGI IMG/M metagenome (GOLD analysis project Ga0075158, IMG submission 70968) | Wastewater effluent complex algal communities from Wisconsin, to seasonally profile nutrient transformation and Carbon sequestration -... | ecosystem: Engineered > WWTP > Effluent > Algae... | reverse complement strand
TTTTGCTGAAAGGCAAACTGCTGTTCTTTAGCTTCGCTTTCAATGTAAATAAGCACACCACCCCGCAACTGATCGCCACGGAAATAAAACTCAAATCCGTATTGTTTTTGCATGCGCTGCAGTACCTGGGCAACCGTTTCGCTACCTATCTGAAATTCGCCAAACGTGGTTTTCGTGATTGCCAAAATGGTGAAGTGTGTACCATGGGTTTTGTTTACTGCATCAATTAACACCTGTAGTATTTCTTCGAGCGTGTCGCTGGTGGTAAATGTTTTTGTAGGTGCCGGCGTTTGCTTCAGCAACCACATGCTATCTTCCAATTCAAGCTCAATCGGTATTTTACTGTTAACCTTTGAAACGTAACCGGTAAACATTATTTCTGTGTCGAGTATCTCCCGTCCGGTCCGGTTGTAATATTTATAACCTGCCTCAATCTGCACTTTATCGCCACGAAGAAACAGCGGGACCAGACCAAAGCCGCCAATGTTAATATTCGTTCCCTTAAGCGGTTGCATGCGGCCTGACTGATCTTTGTAATACAGGTTTTTAGGTAGCGTTAATTTGCCTTTGTTGGTCAGGTCCCGCCAACTGTCTGAGCTCTCGAATTCATGTACAAAATCAAAAAACAGCCTGCCGTTCCGGTTCGGGTATGCATCCGAAGGAATTTGCTGAATTGTGATATTTGTTACGCATCTATACATTTACTATCTTTGTTTTATGTCGCAGGTTTGATATGGTCAACAGTTCGTGTACAGAACTTAGTAGCAATATCAACCTGTTTCGTAGTTTATATGCCATTTAACCGCAACTGCTGCGGAACATCTGATTTAAAAGTGATCGAAAAAGTTTGATAAGAATAACCGCCAGCCTGTTGCTCGAAAGTGTAATCCATGGTAACCAAACTTTGTATTCCTAAATTTTGCAGGTAAGCGCAGGCAACATCAATTGCAACCGGCGCATCGAGCATTTTTTTTAGTGTCGCCACTTCGTCCACCGGGTGCACACCGTTTGAACCGGTTAAAATACCATTAACCACAACCTGGTAATCATCCATGCCGATATATTCTTTTACCGTGCCATCCCGGCCCTGTATCTCGGTAGTTATTATTTTTTTTGCCTGCGTTACGGTGATCAAAACAGCATCGTAAATTTTGCCCTGGGTTTGTATCACCCGCCCGTTGTTGTCCGTGTATTCAACATCTAAAAAGTGAATATTTGAGTAAACAGGCGTATTTAAAACCGATGTTGATAATGGAGCATCTTTGCCTAGGCCTTGTGGTACATTGTATTTACTACTGTCCGGCTGGCTGCCGATGTGTGATTTTAGTACATTGAGCTTAACACCTGTGTAAATAAAAACGCTGTCCGGGATCCGGAACGCTCGTCTTATTTGTGTTAAGGTGTTTTCTGACATAATTAACTGTTATTTGCTACAACCTGGAAATCATTTACTGCGCCGGTAAGGGCTTTTACAACATGATCATGCAACTGTTTTGCACCCTCTTTAATGTTCGTTATGTTTAAATGAGTTTCACCTAATTTGGCTATACTTACATTTATCGTAATTGATTTATGGCCTGTAGCTTTTGTTTTAGGATCGCTTGCAACCTTGCCACCCGCTGCAACGGTTGTAGGTTTTTTGCCCGCAGGAATTAACCCGGTATATTCAATAGTTGCCGCCCGTTGTTTACGCAAAATGTTCATTTGATCTTCAAGGCCCTCTCGCTCTTTACTATCTTTTGACCGGTTATATTTTCTAAACAGCTCGTCTTCAGTTTCTTTTATACTGGATAATTCAAGCTCTTTGGCCTTTTCAATAGCTTTTTTCCTGGATAATCCTTGCTTTTCAAGGTTTTTCGTGGTTATTTCAAGGGCATCTGTTTGCTGTTTATTCACCCCTGTATTAAGGTTTGCCATATTTGCCTGATGTTCGGCCTCCATATCTAACCAGTCACGGTAAACAAGCGTTAAAGCACCAACACCTGCAGCAAGTAAGGCGACCGGACTAAGCGCAGCCGTCATAGCGGCAGCAAAGCCACCGGTACCGGCAGCAGCAGCGATAGCGGCCTCCTGTATTGCGATAAATATTGCAGGAACAACTGTATATGCTTTAAATGCAATGAAGGCGGCACCCAGGGAAATTGTAAGGTTTTTAATCATGTCCTTATTTTTTACCGCCCACTCCCAAACGCCCTTTAAAGTGCCTATAAAACTTGCGGCGGCGCTTATTATTGATTCTATTGCAGGTTTTAGGTCGTTAAATATCTGTACTGACAACTGAAAGAAAGCGTCTCCCAGGTTAGATATCTGAACTGATGTATTGCCTGCCATATTTTCGAGACCGTTGTAATACATTCCGCCTGCTTCGTGCGCTTTCTTTAATGCGGATGTTATTTGTGCGTAAGTAATTTCCGAACCTTCCCCGGCTTTAATTCCCGCAGCCTCCAATACCTTATAAATATTTACCCCGGCAAATGCAAATTGCTTAATATCTAGCGCCGTAGCTTTACCGGTATTGCTAATCTGTTGAAGGTTTACAACCATCCTTTGTAGTTCATTGTCTCCGCCACCTGTCGCCGCTATTGCATTTGCCAAGTTTAACACATCTTCCCTGGCATTATTTGCGCCTATGCCTGCACTTATTAAGGCCTTGTTTGCAGATAACAGCCCTTCAAAAGCAAACGGAGTTTTTGTTGCATCCTCCATGGTGTTTTTAATAACACTGGCGGCCCCGTTTACATCTCCCAATAAAGTAGTTAACCCTGTTTTAGCATTTTCCACCATGCTGCCGGCTGTCACCATGTTTTTAAGAAACAGCCCAACCCCCGCAGCGCCTGCCACTATACCAAATGCGCCACCAATACCCAAGATGCTTCTTTCAAGTTTATTTACGGCACCATCGGCCGCCCCGATAGTAGAGGTAAAGTTTTTATCCCGTAAACCAAGTTCATATATTACTTGCTCTGTCATTCAAATTTTACATTGTGCACTGTTTGTAAAAAAAACTTAACCTGCCCCCAGGCTTTAGCCCACTCGTCATCACTTAATTTCTCGGGGTCTAAATGCAAAACGCAACGAATAAAGGCGTTGCATCTTACCTCATCGTTGCGATCATTATTAACAACAAACCTGTCGTCAGTTATTTTTTTTTAAACTGGTTCTGCAGTCTTTTTACCATGAGTATTGCGTAATCAACTACACCGAGTTTATACCTGTCACATTCCGGGCTGTCACCGTATGTAATCGGGTCTGAAGCCTCTTTAATAATGCAGGCAACCCTTAATTCCTCCCCGGCCATGTACGGGCCAACCGTTAATGCCTTATCCATTACGTTCAGTTTTGTAACGTAATTCGGTTCACTCAGGTAGCAAACTTTTCTTTCCAGCGTTTCGGGATCTATCTGTACAATTGGATGAACCTTTGAAACGTTTTTTTCTTTGGCCAGCGCTTCTGCTTTATCCTGGTAAAGCTGTGTTTCTTCTTCGCTTAATTCCGGCAGTAACTTTATTTCTTCACTCATAATTTATCTGTCTATACCGCCAATTATCAGCGGTATTTTTACTGTTAATTTTGTGTCGCCTGTTTTGCTTTCCAGCGGATCTTCCATGAATTCCACAGCCCGCAAAACATCCTTTTCTGTTAGTACACCCTGGCCGTTAAAAGTAACCGGAATATCAAAAGGCGGTATCTGTAATGGGTCCCTGTTTGGTGCCGCTGCGATAAAGGCTTTCCATTCATCCAGGTAAACTTCCATATCACCTTCGTATTCACGCTGGCCATAACCACGGCTTACCGGCTCAACACCTGCGCCGTAATTATTGGTCTTAGCCTGCTTGCGTTTGTAGTTTATAGAAACGATGCCGGTTAACGGTGTACCAAATGGGTTAACCGATATATTGCTCCAACTGTAATTTGTTCCGTTTATTAATGGTGTTGGCATGTGTTAAGAAATTGAAGGTTTAAAGCCGATCGGTACAACGATGTAACGAGCTACCCCGTTTATAACCAGTGTTACTGCAATAATTATTTGTGAGGTTGTAAGCACGTTTTGCGCAGGGTTGATAACAACCTGTTTAGCGCTTAATTCACCTGCCCTTACCAATGCATCAAGTGAAACATCTGCCTGGCTGGTTAAGTAAGCCACCGTTGTTTCGCTTAATGTGCCGTCTGAGTTTAACTGTAAAGGGCTGTTAAGCGATGGAAGCAAAGCGGCGTATAAAACACGTGTTGCTTTATCGATGGTCCTGTTGTTTTCGATATAGGCGTAATCGCTTGTTACAGCAATTGCGGTATGGCTATCATTCCAGTATGAACCAGCAAGGCCAACAAACTTTTTCAGGAAAACGTGACGCTTTGCGTTAAGAGCTTCCAGTAAATTATCAGTAATTGCAACGTCTGTGAATTTCTGCCCGTTTGCAAAGGCTAAAACTTCGCACTCAGTACCATTACTGATATTGAACTGGCCAACCCATGCAATATCCTGGCTTACTGAAGCCTTAGCGACGGTACCAAGTAAGGAACCAAGGGCGGTAATTGATTTGCCGGTAGTAAGCCACAAGTAATTACCCTGGCCTCCGCCATCCTGCGCAATACAATCACTTACCTTATTTGCTGTAAGTAAAGAAAGGTCAGTTAATGCGCTGATATCGGTTGTAGCTGATAAATCAGCGGCGTAAATTGCAGATAATGGCTTTTTAGCGTCATCGTTGGCAACGCAAACCGTATTTATTGCGGTAATATCTGCGGTTGCATAAGCTGCGGCCGGATCTTTAAACACGCCTATTTGTCTGATCGTACCATTTGCAAAGTTTTGCATGGTACTTATTTCGGTAAATACATAAGGCGAAGGCACGGCATAGAATCCAACATACAAAACGCCCTGCGGCTGTAAGCGGAAAAATTCGCTAATATGGTAATGCCAAACCGCCAAACGAGAAGCTACGCCAGTGGTTGCAGATGCAGGCTGCGTTAAAGTTCCCGCCATTGTTCCGGTTATTGTTACCGTAACCGGTGTTCCTGAATTCAGGTAAATTCCCAAACGTTTAGGGGCCGTAACCGTTAATGTTGCTGTGGTAAATGATGCTGAGTAACCGTGTGAAATTGTACCGGCGTTTATAGCGGCTGCAATTGATGCACCAAGTAAAGCAACGGTACTATCACCTGTAACTTTTGTGTAAGTTCCCAGGTCGGTAACATGCGCAGCGCCTAAAACATCAATATCAGCGATGGTTATTTTAATGGTGTCGCCTGTTGATCCTGCTGTTGAAATCAGGTATGTAAAGGCGGCGGCTGTTGCATCGCTGTAAGTATCTACAATCCCCGCCGTTTCTGCATCAGATAAAGCATAAAAAGCCTTTACCCGGTTACTGGTAGAAAAACCGGACGGCAAATTACCGTTGGCGGTATATATCAGCATCCCGCTTATATAATCCTGCCCCGGTAAGGCACGGCCAAGGCCGCCCTGTCCTTTATTAAACGTTATTGATGGTAATGTTGCCATTGATATTTTATTTAGCCTAGCGGCTGGTTATTAAGCCTGAATTGCACGACCTGTTTCCTGCCATCCTGTGCCATCGAAAACAAATGACGCTGCAACTGTTTTTGATGCAACGGTTGATAAAGTTCCTGCAGGCTGGAAGCCGGTAGAAAACGTTACAACACGAATAGATGCATCAGACTTAACCAGGATCAGCACTTCGTCACCAACATAAGGAGCTGTTGTAGCAGATCCAACGCCAATGGTTAGCGTTAAAGCGCCGGTTAATGTGATCTGAACAGTGGTTTTCGTTGCATTTGGCTTTATTGCTAATGCTATCGAGGCCGCATATGTCGGGTTCTGATAATCATTAAATGCGAGCCTGTCTGTATTGTCTTTGCCGGCTGCGCCGCTAAAACGTGGTGATGTTGACATTATTTATCGTTTTTTTCTTTAGAAGATGTTGTTTCCTTTTCAGCCTTGGCCGGTTTTGCGTCCTTTATCTGCAAAGCTTCCGCTCTGCTGATATGATTAGGGTAAGCGGGATGGTTGTAATGTATCATTTCAAAGGCATCGTTATACCAGCATTCCTGCAGGTTTTCCATGTCTAAAAAATGTTGCTTAATCGCTTCCATGTTTGTTATTGATTAGATGTACAATACTGTTTCTGAATTCCAGCCAATCTGAACGTCAACTTTCATCAGCATTTTGATAAACCACAGTTCTGAGTTGTTTTGAACCGGGCGCAGTTCCAGTTTAGCATCGTCCGTACTGTTCATACCAACCCAAAGATTTGATTCAGGTGTTGGTAAACCTTTTGCCACGAAATAGAAGTTATCAGGCAGGTCGTTGATCTTTACAACCGGGTGGCCCCTGAAAGTTGCAATACCTACGTTTGTAATATCAACGCCTTTGTAAGTTTGGGCAATCTGTGACTGCATGTATAAATCCCAGGCAGCATATCCCATAAAGAACTTAACGCTGTTGTCATACCTTAAAGCAGCAGGCAACAAAGCAAATCCTTTCTGCATTTCAGCCTGGATATTTGCGGCACTCAGCGTGGTTGCAGTAACGGTTAAAGTTGCATCAGATCCGCTGTTTGCATTCTGAGCGTTCTTAATAAAACCGTTATAGTATTTGTAAATACTTGTACTTGCGTTTGCAGTACTTGAATTCCAAAGGGCTTTGTTTAAATACCTGTCGTGACGTTTCAAGACCTCCTGCACAACAACACTTTCAACGGTTGCCGGTAAAGTCCTGTCAATAAGGGTAGGGGAAAGCATGGTTGCAAACCAGTGCGCTTCATAATCCCTCGGGTTAAACTCCGTATAAATCATGTAATCAGCAGGCGTTAAAGTATGCCCGTCAACTGTCATGGTTCCTTTACTTGTTGGTGTAGCCATGCGATCCTGCACAAAATCTTCATAGTCAGCATCCCAACGTGGTATAGTAAATTTCTTTTTAATACCGTCTTTTACGTAAACGTGGCCGCCTTGTACAGTTTCATTGCTGGTAATTGCTTTTACAATGAACGTGCTGGCAGCTTCGCCGGCATAGGTTGTATCACTGATTACGAAGCCATCGTATAAAGATGCTTCGATGTTTGGCAGTTTGCCGGCATATTTCAGCACACCGATTACAGCACCACCCGCCAGTAAAACTGCGAATGTTGCAACGGGTGGCACACCTGCAAAAGAAAGCAAGGTGGCAACTAGTGCCATCAGGAAAAACGAGTTAAAAATTTTAGTGGTCTGTTTCATATTCTTTTTTTGTAAGTGTTTTTTAATTATGCCTGGGCTTTTAATTTGTTTTGAATAGCCAGCATGATACCTTGTGCGGTACCGGCGGATTTTACAGCCTCTGGGTTCACTGTTTCAGTTTCAACCTTGTTGGCAACCTTGTTTAAAGGCAGATCTTCCATGATCTTCTTTGTGCCTGGCATATCTTTAACTGCAAGGGCTTGCCAGGTTTTGATGGTTTCCGCCTCATTTTTAATCTTGCCAATCTTTGCGAAGTTGGTAACCATGGTTTCCGCTTCTTTTTCTGTGGCTTCCAGTGCATCAGCAGCGGCCTTGTCGGTTGTTGCCTTTAGGTCTGCTTCAGCTTTGGTAAGTTTATCCTGTATTTCTTTTACGCTGTTTTTAGCGGCTTCCAATTCGGCTTTTAACTTATCAGCTACAACCTTTGCATCGTTGGTTACTTTGGCCAGGTTATTCTGTAAACCTTCGATGGCGCCAACAATAGCATCTTCGTTTGCTGCTTCGTTCAGGTTTAATTTTGCTGTTACCTTTTTCATGTCTGTATTTTCGTTTTTAAAAATGTTGTTTGATATTGCCCATAATTCCCGGGCTGAAGCCATTGCAGGCATCCTTTTTTTATTCTGTTCGCTGGTTACAGCGATATCAGTGCAAAAACCTTTAGCAAAACATTCAGCCGAGTTTAACCAGCTTGTTTTCTCCATCAGGTAACCCACTGCATCAGATGTTAAATTGCTTTTAGCTGATAACATAGTTGTTAAACTGTCCCGCATTGAATTCATCTGTTGCTTATCATCTGAACCGGATGGGTTATGTATCATTAAACTGGCATAATCTGCCATGATACGTTTGCGCCCTGCCATAAAACAAACTCCGCCCATACTTGCTGCAATGCCCACGTTATGGGTATCTACAGGGGTTTTACTCTTTAAAATGGCGTTGTAAATGTTCATGCCGTCCATTACTGAACCGCCGGGGCAATTGATATAAACCTGTATTGATTTTTTACCGAGAGTGTCGATCTGTAGAAGTTCGGTGGCGAATGCTGCGCCGTCTATGCCCATGCCATCTTCGGGGTCGTACCCAATATGACGGTCTAACATCATTATTGGTTCTTCTGCGTTTATGTCAATGCAATAAGGCATGACGTAAAACTATAAATAGCTAATTTCTTTAGCCTTAAAGTACCGTACCTTTTTAGCAAAGTATTGGGACCGGTAACAAACGCAGGAAATGAGATAACCGGCTTTTAATTTAGCCTACGCACAAGGCATGGCAACAAGGTATAAAAATACTTATAATTAGTCATTATGCTAAATAGGCGCACAAGGCTAACATCGAAATGCATTTAAGAAAAACCCGTGCCACCACGGAGCGAAGATTAAAGGAGAAGATTATGGATAGCCATTACCAAATAAAAGAAAAATTCATAAACAACCTACCGCCTGAATTAGTTGGTAAACTATCTGAGATACATTTAAAAATAGTTGATGCCGCAATTGATAAATTACATGAAGGAACTCTTCTTTTTCAAAACAGGATTCCAGAAAACGACGAAGAGATATTTGTAGTTTTAGGATATGAGACTACAAGGCAAATTAATCTACTGAAAGGGCTTTCTGCAAGCCAGCAATAACACTCTCTTTTGTAGCACCCATTACGTTTATTATTTCGCCTTTGCAAGGCGATGCTCCGCAGCTTTTTTTCTTAAATACATTTCGCACATCCCCAACGCTGCCCTTTACACGCTGGCTAACCTGATTTAACATAATGCGATACATTATAAGTATTTTCATTTTTTAATAATTTTAATTGTTGCCATGATACGATTTTTTGCTAAATTGCCACTGCAAAAAATCGTATGCCATCCCACCGCTAAGATATAGCATTTGCAGCAAATCCCAAACATTTTAGCAATAAAAAACCCCGACCTTACGGGGCCGGGGAAAATTAGCAGGAGCAGAAAACTATTGTTGTTTTTGTAATATCCGCTGTAGTGTTTCGGGTGGCTGGCAGGCTTTTAATGCTTTGGCCGCTTCGTTCATTGCCCGGCTTTCGCTTATACCTTGTACGGCTGCGTAACTTTTAATAAAAGCGTTATTGCTCGGCTTTAAATAAGCCGTTACCGTCCTTTCTTTCATAGATTCTTTAGCCATAGTTTTTAATATTGGTTTATTTTGCAAATGCGATCCACTCCCAGGCGAAATTCTGCGTAACCGCTGAATCCTCCCGGAAATGAACTATAAATCCTGCCGTGGTTCTGCTTCGTATATTCCACAAAACTGTTGCGTCGTTGTCCGGCGTTCCGTTACTGATAATTGAGCCCATAACAGTATAATTACTTGTTGCCAGGGTGGTTCCAAAGGTTACTGTAACATCTGTTCCGCCTGATATTAAATTACCCACGTTTTCGCTGCCGCTGGCCAGGGCTGGATTTAAATTTGAGGCGGCGGGTACGTAAATAAATTGCGTAGGGTAGCTACCTGCAATTATAGCCTGATTCCCGGTGTATATTCCAGTTGTTGGAGCTGTTAAGTTATACTGCGCCGGTATGGTGAAGTTTAAATAAAACGCAGCAGATAAATTCGCCAACGCTGAACCTGAAGCCCCGGCGGTTAACTGCATTTTAATTATGTTGTGAATGTTGTGCGTTGTGGCATCGCTGAACGTGCACGGATCTGCATCGGTTGTGTATTGCGATTGAATCGTACTGAATACCGCCACATCTGAACCGGTTGCGGTGAAGCTGGCTGCATCGATATAATAAATCTCCCCGTTATAAAACACAGCCCCGGCGCTTACTGTGTATGTAGGGTAGGTGCCCGTATTTTCGACGCCATACAGCACGTACATTGTGCTTGCGCTGTATGTTGAGCCGATCAACGCTATAATAGTTGCCGCCGTTGTTTCCCTGTGCGCTAATTGTAAAAATTCCAGCGTTCCTTTTTTCGGGAAGAACTGGGCGCTATTGGTTATGTCTGTTACCGATAATTTTTTCATTAGTATGTAACGATTATATAATTTAAAGAAATAGGTATGTATTTATCAACAAAATTCCTTACCGCTGATTCATTGGTTAAAGCATACAGCGCAGCCGGGAAATTTATCTGAAAATTATTTATCTGAACAAACGGATAATTGCCACCTATGCTGTCGCTGCTTGTTGTTTGACCAATAGAGCTTACATCTGTTCCGCTTTCATCTTCGCCAACCCTGAAGCCAGATAATGATGCCGGAATGTTGTCTATGTAAATGTCGCTATCGAGGCCGGTTGCTGGTTGGCGAAAAACTCCATCAAATTGCAGGTTTAAAGCCCACTCCAACACAATTTTTTGCCCGTTGTACTTTATCCGTTCATCAACGCCAATAAAGTTTTCCTGAATCAATCGCCAGTCGATTGCATTTGTCGGGTCGTTGGTTGTTCCATCTGTAATGCATTCGTAAATTGACTTGCCATACTTTACCTGATCATATAAGGCATAAGCCCCGGCGCTGTATGTTGGCGCTGTACTGCCTAATTTAAACGAGCCTAATACCAAGTCCCTGCACCACTGCGATGCCGTTAATAGTGCCTGCATTAAAGCAATAGGCTGCTGATCTCGTTTGTCTGGCGGGAACTGATCAACTGCGGCCTGGTTAAAATCGGTATCGTAAATGGTAGGCAAATTATTCTGCTATAAAGTTTAATGAATCAGCAAACGTATGCCCTGTATCTGTTTCCTGCCCGATATAACCTGCAACGGTTTGCCATTTACGCTGTATTACCTGAGTGTTTAAAATAAGGTCAATACCTGCGCTGAATAAGTCCGCATCAGCACGGCCCCGAACGTTCTTTAAAACAACATCATTAACACCTTTTACGCTGTTTACTATTCCTTCAAGATCCGCCATGTCAACCGTACCGTTAAAATTATTGGTAGCGCGGCCAACAAACCACGCTTCGATTGCTGCAATTACATTTGCCTGAATGATTGCGGCATATTGTCCCTGGTAATAAATATCCGCCTCAATAAACATCTTATCACTATCTGAAGAAAGAACAACGTAATTGATACCAGCAACGCCGATAATGTTTATATAACCCTGAGCTGCCGCTTTTTCTGAACTATCCAGCGCAACAAACGGGTTACCTTTTGCAACTTTTATTTGTGTTTCGTTACTTACCGAACTGGTAACGCTGCAGGCTGTTATTATTCGTAATAATGGATCAACTACCGGATAAGTGGGTACTGTGTCAACCAATGCGATAATTTGCGGGTCAGTGGCGCTGTATTGAAACTTAAACATTTTATCCTGAACCCATGGCGCAGATGCCGCAGGGGCTTTTGCTGCGATATCCTCAATAGTTTGTTGAAATAAGTCCTGTAATTGTTCAAGTAACGCCTGGCAGGTAGCCACGGTAAAGCAAATAAGGCGCAACATATTGCGTTTGCTCCAGGTTAACGGGTCAATGGTGATTCCAATGGCTGCGAAGTTCGTAACCAAATTGGAAACAATATAAGCGTTAATTTCATCTACTTTTCTGGCCATTATTGCGGTATTAAATAGTTTTTAGGCGCTGTTTTGCTTACCTGTAAAATCAAATCAGTTGGCGGTGTGCTATCAACATACGCATCAGGGTGGTTTTCATCCAACTTGCTGCCGGTTGTATCGGTAAAGTTTGCCACAAAGCCAAGTATGTAATGATACACCTGTGTATGCTCGTAATCCTGCTGTTCTGTTGCCACGTTTAACGGGCCGCAACCTGTCGGCCTGAATCCAGTTAACAAAGCCCGTACAGCATCCCGTAAATCAAATATGAGTAAGTTTTGTTCCTGTGTTCCTTCCTCATTAAAGCACTCGGTAGCCAGGTGAATCATAAAGCCAACGTCTGCGCTTTGGTAACCCTGTCCAATTGTTTCAAAAGTTACCGGGCTAACAACTTCGATAAATGCTGCAGGCTTTTGGAAGCTGTACAGTGATCCGTCTGCCTCAAATCTTATTTGATTGTTCCATATCCGGGCGTAAAGGTTCACAGTATTGCCGTCCCCGTTGGTAACTGTTAAGGTTCCCAAACGGGTAAGTAAATCCTGTAAAGGTGCTTTTATGCCTGCCATGCTTTGTTTATATAAGTTTTAATCTTTGCTCTTTGCTGTTCAACCAGTTTCGGACTGTTACCCATGTAATGCCTGCGGGGTAAGTTGTTTTCCGGATCACCTTCATTCTGCGCCGCTGCATATGGCAGGTCAACCACAAGGCGAACGCTGTTAAATGTTTGGCTGCGGATTGAATTACTTACCGCTCTGCGCAGCCTGCCCGTGCCTATTAAAATGGGTTTAGTCCGCCTAGTTAATCCTTTGAATTTTGGGTACTTCCATTCGTTTGTGCCTTCAATCCTACGCTTAACCTCTTTCCATCCCTTATCATCCCATCCCTGCTTAGTAAAAGAACTTACAAAAAAGTTTTGCGCCTGGTTGGCAAGTATTACGGGGAGCTCCCGTCTCATCCTTACCAGGTTTTCTTTAAGACGTCCAAAGTGGAACTGGTTATCCATTAGTTTGCCTGGGCTTTTTCAATATGCGGATACAATTCAACTTCCAGCCGGTCTTTTTGAAACTTAGTACCACGCCTTACCAGTAAATCATTGAACTGAATACCGTCCGGCGTTATCTTCACAACGTCGGCGTTTTCCTGCTCCATCATAAATGATTCAAACATATTCCAGTAACTGCTATCCAGGTTGGCAATTTTTATTTTTCTGCCGTGCCTTTTATAGTGCTGTACTGCAGCAAAAACCATATCAACTGCCGGGTTACCGGTTGCGATCTGTACTGTTTGTTTTGCTTTACTCATCTGTTTCCGGTATTGGTAAATTAAAATTCACTTTTCCTAATTCTTTAGGTGCATCGAAGTAAGGATGGTACTTAGTAAATACCTGCCCTGACTTGCCTGCGTTATTAACGAAAATAGGTTGCATCTTTTCTTCTACACCACTTACAATGTCAGCCCTGTTTTCCGTTGGTTCCCCCTCGTCTAACTGCAACACCGTGCAAAAGCAATTAAAGTGGTTCAGTGGCATTACCGAGGACCAAACAGCGTCATCAACCTTTGCAACTAACCCATCTAACGGGGCGCAAATAGCGCAGGCATCGCCAATAGCAGAATATTTAAGCAGCGGAAGTATATCCTTGTTTTTCTCAATCTCGTTCCACTTTACCGCCATCGTGCCCTGGCCAACCGCTGTGTTATATTCCGTTTTACCCCAATCGTCATTCCATTTATCGTAAGTTTCCCGGCCAATCTTGTTAAATTCCCGGGATGTTCTTATTTCGCCATCTTCGCCAATAAGTAAAGAACTGATCTCCTTAACCTCCTGATATGTTTTAGCGGCGCTGAACATATACACGTTTTCCCTGAGCTCCGTTAATAATTCCAGGTCTTTGCCGACTGCTGTTCCTAAATCCGCTCCAAAACCTTTATAAAGCCCCTGTTTTAAATATTCCGCAACCGCATTGTAATAGTCAACAGGTAAATCAAACTCAGTTATTGAGCCGTCAAATATGCCGTCAAGTAGTTTCTCTATTTGCTTATCGGTATATTTCACGGAGTTTATTTTGAACCTTTGGGTTGAATGCCGGGCCTATTTTTGCAGGAGGCGCTGGTAAACTTACCTTTATTCCCGTTTGCTCGGTAAAATACGTTTCATCCATCTGAAATCCTGCCTGCTTAATCTTAACGCCCAAATCAGCAACGGCGTTTGCGTTCTCCATTACCTCTGCATCGTTCTTAAAATTAAATGTGGTGCCGTCTGGAATAGTAAAGCCAAGGTTTCGCATGTTGGTAAATAGCAAGTCCTGTACAATGGTTTGCAGCATCATGCCGTCTTTTGTCTGCTTATCTTCCATAGCTTGCTGCGCCGGGCTTTCTTCACCGCTGTTGCCAAGTTTTCCGGGTATGCTATCCAGCGCATCGGCATGGCCTAGTATCACCTTACTGATTAATTTCTGTAGCCTTACTTCCAGGTTATCGTATGACTTGTATCCGGTGCCACCCAAAGAAGATTCGATAAATTGTATCTCGTCCATGGTGTCACCAATACCCCAGCCAGATGATCCGATATTCTGCAGCATATTGGCAAACTCCGCCCTTTCCCCCTCATCGGTCTTTGGAGTTTTACCCCACCTGAACGGCTGCGCAAATAACTCTACAAATGAACCATTAAACCCTAACAGGTTGCGCAGGAATATTTCATAAACAGAAATGTCGTATAAAAGGCCATACCCACATTCAGACGTTCCGAATTCGTTCGGGGTGTCAACATACACATACCAATCTTTGTATTCAGGATCCTCCAAAAACTTAACGCCGCTTATCATGTAAGGGAACGACATAAGGTCGTATCTGTCCGGGCTTACATTCCAACGCTTAACCACTTTTAATTTAGGGAACGATCCATTTACCAGGTCGTTTAACTGGATAAGGGTATATCCGTAAAATATCGCATCGAGTGAATGGTTAATGAAATTTATAAACCATGTTTTCGGTATCAATACGCCGCCCTGGTTATCGCAAAATATTTCAGATACCTTCTGATCAACTTCCCCGGCTGCGTTCTTAAATTCAAATTTCCTTAGTAACGTTAAATCCTTTCTGCGCTCCATGCATGCTTTTACATGACCATTGTCCACCGTGTTAAGAAACATTTGCTGCATCTTGTATCGGTACGGGAAATATGCCCGCTCTGCCTCCGCAATAGCTTCACGCCTGGTTAAACTATCCTGCGCAATACGTTGTAACTGTATAGGCACAATATGAGCGGACGGGGCCTGTTTAACCTTTGGTGGTAAAACTGCATTAAATATGCGCTGAATAAGGTTAGGCATCAGTACTGATTTATTTTTTTAATGTCGCTACCCCAACGGATACGAGCCCCGCTCTTTGGCTGTATCAATGGTAAGTTTGCGGTTATTGTCTGCCCCTGGGCTGCGTTCTTCAGCCATTTAATCGCATCGTCGTATCGTTTCACCCTTAAATCGGGGATGTTACGTGGTGCAATGCGGCTATGTACGGTATAAAGGGCAATATCAATGCAGTAGTTCACTAGCTGCGGGTTGCGGTTGTCCCCGGAGGTCCACTTTGCCGTATCGGTGGGTAATGTGCCGGCAGTTACGCTGTAAGCTGTTCCGGTACCCCAATTTTTAAACCCGCTTATACTATCATCAGGCGCAACGTTGCCCTGTGGCAAATTAGCGGTGTTACCGTACTGTAATTGTGTTTCGTGGCTTAAAACAACGGTTGCGGCCTTGCAGGTGTATGTTTTATCCTTCCACCAAACCTGATCACCAACTTTGTAAATAGTTTCGTAATTGAATTCAGGGTAGGGGAGCGATACGTAAAATATTTGATACTGCGTACCGATTAAAGTCCACTCAGATGCATTAAACGCATGCGCTGCGTTACCAGCTATTGAAATGTAAACATTGCCAGACCATAAACAAAGCGCATTTGCTGCGTAAACCGTTGCGGAGCTGTACGCTGCTGCATCTAAGTAAATACGGTTATTTGCTTTGTAAGTTGTTGCTCGGCTGAATGGTACGGTGTCAGTAAATTCTCTTGAAACATCGTATTTCTGAATGAGGTAAGAAATGACCTCTGTTTGGGCTGCGCTTTGTACCTGGTCGAGAACCGAATAATCATTTCCTATTATTGCAGACAGGTTATCTGTTTGGATCAATTTTTTAAAATCCGATAATATCAGATAAGCCATTGACTAAGATGTTTAGCCAAAGGTAAATAAATTATTTAGTATTGCAACAAGGTTGCAGATTATTTTTGAAACGTTGTTGCAAATAATTTCGGGTAATAAAAAAAGCCCCGGCATTACCCAAGGCTTTGAAGGTTGCGGGAGTTTATACCTGATTACCTACAATCACACATTTTAATTGTTGCGGGGGAAGGATTCGAACCTTCGATCCGGATATTGACGCGTTATTTTCCGGCGGGCTTGCAGCCTATGTTTACCAACTTCACCACCCCGCAATACAAATTTAATAAAATTTATCAATACGCATGCTTTGTGGTGTTTTTTCCTAGCTGCACCTTTGGCACCACGCCGCCACGCTGGTAGTTGATATACTCGTTGGCAAAGGTATTGCAAAAGAAATACCTGGTTAAGTCCACAAAGTGGCCGTAAGGCTGGTAGGTCTGACCGGTGGCTTTGTCGGTAACGGTTGATTTATCAACTTTGCCCTGCTTATCTTCTTTGGTGTTCTCATAGTCGGTTATCGCCGTTCTGCAGGACTTATCTACACCGAACGACATGCCCGGAACTTCACCCTCTAGAACTGAATTTAAAAAGTCCTTAGACATACGAACGGACGGGTTGGCTGCGGTGGTCCGGCGCTGCGGGTTGAATTCTTTTAAGGCGGTGATGATGAGCCTAAACATATCATCCCCTTTCTCTAGCTTAACGTCGTCCTTCTGGCTGGTAGCATCGCCGCCAACAAATACCGCTTCTTTATGACCCCAGGCTCGTAGTTTGCGGGTTATCTCTGCACATACCCAATTTACCTTATTATTCGGGCTTTTGGCAGCTATACAGTGAATCATTCTGGGGCTTTTCTGATCCCGGCCAGCCTGGAAGATGCCGCAGGGGAAATAAGGTACAACGTTTTCATCAAAGTACAGGTAAATTGCCTGCTCCGGATCGTATGTGTAAACCCCTGTATGTTCCTCTGATCGCCAGCATTTAAGGAATTCGCCGCCGAACTGTGTTTTTCCCCACTCACCAAGCACATTTACCTTGTAGCTGTTGCTGTTCTTTGTTCTTAACGCTTCGTACTCGGATATCAGATTTTCGTCACGGTAGCCATAAGATCCGTCCGGGCTGCCGGTAATCCAGTAGTTATCTTCATAGGTGGTTTTAATCAGCACGACCTTGCCACAGGATGAAATACGGACAAATGAATGTTCACAGGGTAATTTCCACTCTGTATCCTGCCACTCGTATAAATCAACCAAATCAGTTTTTACCCATGAATTCTCATCAACCGGGTTCCATGATGCAAATATTTTTTGACCTTCAATACCCCGAAGCGATAAATTAAACTGCTCAAACTCTGCCTTTTCAAAATGGTTAAGCTCATCCAGGTAAACGTATTTGTAAGATTCAATACCCTTTGCTTTTTCCGGGTCATCCAGGCCCTTCATTACTATTTCAGAAACGCCGTTGCCCTGATTTTTACACAGATACCGGCGGTCCTGCTTCTCAAATGCAGGATACAGGTACATACTGTCAATAGCCAGGTTAAATGATTTCTTTAATGTGGTGGGTATGATGGCGCTTTCTTTCCTGAATGCAATTGAGTTTGCCGCCTTTATATAACACTCCTTTGCAAGTACCTGAGATATGCTGACTGTCTTTGAAGATGATTTGCCACCGTAAATTAAGACCGTGCGGATAGTGGGTATTTTTATTATATCATTGAGGATAAAATATAAAGGGTTGAACCATTTTTTATCAAAGGTGACCATTATTTATAATTTTCGTCCGCCAGGTCCTTACCGATCTTTATTGTGGTTTCGGTTTTTACAATCTCGATATCCTCGATTCCTTTATTTACCGTTTCAATGGCTTTTGGGTTGCCAAGCATTGCATTTTTTACCAGGGAGTTGATATAATCTTTAAACGCTTTCTTTGGCTTACCATCAGCGCCGATCATGTGAGTTATAATAGATTGGGTTAAATGGCGCTCTTTTCGCCACTCCTGCCAGCCCTTAGACTTGTTTTCAGGCGGGGGTTGCCGGTCCTTGCTGAACTTTACACCGTTGGCAGGCGGTTGTCGTTTTTTCGTCGTTTTATTTAATTCTGCCATATATCAAAAGTACCCACAATGGAGTATTTTTATTTTACTGATAACTCCTTACTTTTATCTTTCACAAATGTAGTAAAATTTTTAGCAATGACTAAGATAGTTAGTTTTTCGCATATCATGGTAGTTTTTGTTTTCCTTTCCTTAAAATCATTTGGGCAGGCTGAAATACCTTTTTACCAAGACAGTGGACATACAAAGGGGTTTATTCTATTAAACAAAGAAATGCCGTTTTCGGCTCAGCAGGATCTGCAGAAAAATATTGATAGCTTTAACCGGGTGACCGGCAAGGCGTGGCGCTTGCCTAATCACAACGAAATGAAATTAATTTACAGCAAAACGTATGATAAGCGCCTTTTAAGGAGCTCGCTATTCTATGATACGTATTTCATCGGGGAAACGGTTAAAAGCGATCAGGGCGAATTTATGGGCTATTACGAATCATCTTTGACCGGCCCCATGTTTACCTATTCACCGCCGGCATTTGATTTTAACGGCAACCTGCGCCGCCGTAAATACCTTTTAATCCGGTCGCTGTGATTACCTTTTACAGCATGTCAGAAATAGAGGGCGGGGAAGATTTCTGGCAGCGGGTAAATAATATTGATTCCGTCATGTCCTTGTCGCTGGCAAAAGTCCTGAATGATAAGGTGAATATTGAGGCATCCTGCAGCCTGCACCCCGGCGTTACAAATGAGATCGGAATAATTTACACGGACAACAATATTGAGTTTATCGCAACTGTTTTTTGCTGCGAAGGATACAAAGAACAGGTTATGGCTGAAATTGAAAAGCTAAATCATGGTTTAAGCCGGTTTTTCGGTTAACTACCAATTTGCACCCACATTGCAAAATTATTCCCCTGGTTGCCTACTGGTTAGCATCCTCCTGCTCTGGTGCTGGTGATAGGGAGGATAGGAATTGCTCTTTGTTTGGTGGCTCAAAATTCCCGTCCCGTTCCTCATCGTAGTTAATATGTCGCTCGCAGGCATCCCACGCATCAGATGCAACCTTTAATATTTGGCTTTTAGTGTAGCCTTGTGGGGCTGGTAGGGTTATTCCAGTAATTTGATAATCTTCGTAAATTGAACCGCAGTCACAATGGTTATTGCTTTCATTATTACAGCTTGCAGAAGTGCATGGGCTGGTTTCATCCAGCAATTCGTTAAGGTCGTCCGTAGTTTTATTTAATAAATCTTTGACGGTTGCTCCTATCTTGGCTGTTTTTCCCTCACTATTTTTGAACAGTATTTCAATGTCCGAATCCAGATTTAACAACTCTCTTCGTTCCGCAACTCGATTAAGCATTTCAATTTTATTTTCATAGTAATTAATGGCGTATTCTTCCATTGCTTTTATATGGTGATCGTGGGCGTTGCCGCTGCCGGATCCGCTATGATAAATGTCGTTCCACTTTTGGAATACTTCTTCGGCTGTTAATGTTTTCATTTTATAAGTTTGATTT
>Ga0075158_10001251_pt1 | contig 19559 bp, 18 predicted proteins | sample JI91814BDNA_FD_70968 | JGI IMG/M metagenome (GOLD analysis project Ga0075158, IMG submission 70968) | Wastewater effluent complex algal communities from Wisconsin, to seasonally profile nutrient transformation and Carbon sequestration -... | ecosystem: Engineered > WWTP > Effluent > Algae... | reverse complement strand
GTGCAGTCCTGGCCGGCGTTGAAGTAGCCGGCGATGGCGATGCCCTCGACGGCGGCCTCGATGTCGGCGTCATCGAAGACCACGACCGGCGCCTTGCCGCCGAGTTCGAGGTGGACGCGCTTGACCTGGGCGCTCGCGCTCTCGGCCACCTGGATGCCGGCACGGACCGAGCCCGTGATGGCCACGAGCGCAGGGCTGGGATGCTCGACGAGAGCGCGCCCGGTTTCCCGGTCGCCCAGGACGACATTGAAGGTGCCCGAGGGCAGGAACTCGGCCGCGATCTCGGCGAGCAACAAGGTGGTCTCGGGCGTGGTGTCGCTCGGCTTGAGGACGATGGTGTTGCCGGCCGCCAGCGCCGGAGCGATCTTCCAGACCGCCATCATCATCGGATAGTTCCACGGCGTGACCTGGCCGACCACACCGATTGGTTCGCGGCGCACGAAGCTGGTCACTCCCTTCATATATTCCCCGGCGGCCTTGCCTTCGAGCACGCGAGCGGCGCCGGCGAAGAAACGCAACTGATCGAGCATCGGCGGAATCTCTTCGCTCTCGGTCAGCGAGTGGGGCTTGCCGGTGTTCTCCGATTCCAGCGTGATGAAATCAGCGCTGCGCTTCTCGATGGCGTCCGCGAACTTCAGCAGCGCCTGCTGCCGCTCGCTGGGGGTGGTCTGGCCCCATTCGGTGAAGGCGGTTGCGGCAGCGGCATAGGCAGCATCGACATCCTCGGCGCTCGAGACCGGAGCGCTGGCCACGACCTGCCCGGTGCTCGGGTCGATGACCTCGCTGCGGGCATCGCTTCGCGCCTCGACGAAGGCGTTGTCGATGAAGTTCTTCAACTGGCGGGCAGTGCTCACGTCGCTCCACTCCACGGGGGGAAAGATCACGTCGGCTTTGACGGTGAGGGAAGCCTAGTTCGGCACGCTGCCATCGGACCAGTGCCGGGCGGGCACGAATCGGGAAATTTGACGCAGTCGATGCTTTTCGTGGGTTGTCGATGCGGATTCCTGGGCTCGAAGGCCGCCCGACTGCGGATTCCGTCGTATGGTGAGCCCGTGCAACGACGCGACAGCCCTGCTCCTGTGCGTCTGGACGACCTCTCCAAACAGATCATCGAGATTCTCCAGGGGGACGGCCGGGCCTCCTATGCCGCGATCGCCAAGGCCGTCGGCCTCTCGGAGGCCGCGGTCCGCGCCCGCGTGCAGCGCCTGCTCGATGCCGGTGTCATGCAGATCGTCGCCGTCACCGATCCCCTTCTGGTCGGCTTCACGCGCCAGGCGATGATCGGGATCCGGGTGGCTGGGGAGTTGTCGCCGGCGGCCGATGCCGTCGCCGCCTTGGATCAGGTCGCGTATGTCGTGACCACGGCCGGCAGCTTCGACCTCCTGTGCGAGGTGGTGTGCGAGGACGACGAGGAACTTCTGGACCTCGTCGGCTCGACCATCCGCGCCCTGCCCGGGGTCATCTCCACCGAGACCTTTGTCTATCTCAAACTCAACAAGCAGCACTACAACTGGGGAACTCGATGAGCCAGACACCGACGGGCCGCAGCTATGCCGATGCGGCCCGTGATCACCTGTGGATGCATTTCACCCGCCAGTCGACCTTCGAGGACCCAACGCGTGGTGGGCTCGGGCAGGATGTGCCGATCATCGTGCGCGGGGAGGGACACCGGATCTGGGACGAGCGGGGGCGCGAATATATCGACGCGCTCGCCGGCCTCTTCGTCACCAATGTCGGGCACGGGCGCACCGAGATCGCCGACGCGATGGCCGTCCAGGCGCGCGAACTCGCCTTCTTCCCCCTGTGGTCCTATGCCCACCCGCGCGCGATCGAGCTGGCGGAGCGCTTGGCCGGCGAAGCCCCGGGCGACCTGAACCGGGTCTTCTTCACCACCGGCGGCGGCGAAGCCGTCGAGACCGCCTGGAAGCTGGCCAAGCAGTATTTCAAGCTGACCGGCAAACCGACCAAGCACAAGGTCATCTCCCGCTCCATCGCCTATCACGGCACAACGCAGGGCGCCTTGGCGCTGACGGGGATCACCCCGGCGCGGGCACCATACGAGCCCTTGGTGCCGGGGGCCTTCAAGGTGCCCAACACCAATGCCTATCGCGCGCCGGAGCACCTGCGCGATGATGAGAAGGCCTTCGGCCGCTGGGCGGCCGACCGGATCGAAGAGGCGATTCTCTTCGAAGGTCCAGACACCGTCGCCGCGGTCTTCTTAGAGCCAGTGCAGAACTCCGGTGGGTGCTTCCCGCCGCCGGCGGGCTACTTCGACCGGGTCCGCGAGATCTGCGATGCCTATGACGTCCTCCTCGTCTCCGACGAGACGATTTGCGCCTTCGGGCGGATCGGCTCCACGTTCGCGTGCCTCGACTTCGGCTACCAACCCGACATCATCACCACGGCCAAGGGCGTCACCTCCGGCTATGCCCCGCTCGGCCTGATGATCGCCTCCGACCGGATCTTCGAACCATTCCGCGACGGCGCCAACGCCTTCCTGCACGGCTACACCTGGGGCGGACATCCCGTCTCCTGCGCGGCGGCGGTGGCCAATCTCGACATCTTCGAACGCGAGGGGCTCAATGCCCAGGTCAAGACGAACGCCGGGGTCTTCCGGGCGACATTGGAACGCCTCTTGGACCTCCCGATCGTCGGCGACGTGCGCGGCGCGGGCTACTTCTATGGGATCGAATTGGTCAAGGACAAGAGCACCCGCGAGACCTTCGACGCCGCCGAGTCGGAGCGTCTGCTGCGGGGGTTCTTGTCCAAGGCGCTCTTCGACGCCGGGCTCTATTGCCGCGCCGACGACCGGGGCGATCCCGTCATCCAGCTCGCCCCGCCGCTGACGGTCGGGCCTGCCGAGTTCGATGAGATCGAATCTCGGCTGCGCTCGGTCCTCACCGAGGCGGGCCGGCGCCTTTGATCCGGATATGACGGGGCTGCCGCTGTGGTGGGAGGGTCTGCCCGAATCACATTCTCCCCCAGAGAATTCGGTGTGTCCGGATGCCGCCGATGTCGTCATTGTCGGCGGCGGCTTCACGGGACTATGGACGGCGTACTACCTGACCCGTGACCATCCCAGCCTCTCGGTTGTCGTGCTCGAGGCCGAGCACGTCGGCTTCGGGGCCAGCGGTCGCAATGGCGGCTGGGTTTCCGCGCTCTTCCCCGTCGACGCCACCACGCTGGCGGCGCGACACGGGGCCACCGCGGCGCGCGCTCTCTTGGGTGAGCTGCGGCATACCGTCGATGAGATCGGCGATGTTGTTGCCGGAGAAGGGTTCTCAGGCGTCGGATTCGTCAAGGGCGGGACGGTCTATCTCGCGCGCAATGCCGCGCAGGCCGCGCGGGCCCGCGCGGCGGTGGACTCCGGTCGCGCGTGGGCGGACGGGAGCGTCTGGCTCACGGCGGGCGAGGCCCGGGAGCGACTGGCGGCGACGACGGTGTTCGGCGGGACCGTCAATCCGCACTGCGCGCGAATCCAGCCGCGTGCTCTGGTCGACGCCCTGGCTGGCGTGGTGCGCCGCCGCGGCGGCTTCGTCATCGAGGGCGCGCGGGTGATCTCGGCTTCGCCAGGCATCGTGCGCCTCGCGGACGGCCGCTCCATGCGGGCCCGCCATGTCATCCGCGCGACGGAGGCCTATTCGGCGCGGCTGGCGCGGCTGCGGCGCCGGGTCGCCCCCGTGTATTCGCTGATCGTTGCGACTGAGCCTCTGCCGCAACGCGTTTGGGACACCATCGGGCTCGAACAGCGAGAAGTCTTCAGCGACTTTCGGCATGTCGTCATCTATGGCCAGCGCACGGCGGATGACCGGATCGTCTTCGGCGGCCGGGGCGCGCCCTATCACTTCGGGTCCGCGATCCACCCGTCGTTCGATGTGGATGAGCGCGTCTTCACGCTGCTGCGCAGGACCATCACGGACCTGCTACCGCAGCTCGCGGACGTGTCGTTCACCCACGCCTGGGGCGGGCCCCTCGGGATCCCGCGGGACTGGCATCCGAGTGTCGGCTATGACCCCCTCGCCCGGGTCGGCTGGGCGGGCGGCTATGTCGGCGATGGCGTGGCGGCGAGCAATCTCGCGGGGCGCACGCTCGCGGAGTTGGTGAGCGGACGGCATACGGGCTTGGTGGACCTGGCGTGGGTGGGGCATCGATCCCCCGACTGGGAACCCGAGCCGCTGCGCTGGCTGGGCGTCAACGCGGGTCTGCGGCTGGCGGGGCTCGCCGATCTCGAGGAATCGTGGACCGGTCGGCCGGCGCGCCTGGGCCGGCTGCTGGCTGCGGTCACTGCGCACTGACGGGGGCCAGCGGCCACCCCCTGCCTTCGTCGAAAGGACACTCTGACCCCGTCGAAAGGACACTCTGGGGTCGTCGAGAGGACAATTCCTCGACGGCGGCGAGCAGTTATCCACACGCCGCGGACCGTCCGTGGCGATCTCGGGCATCCAGGGTGGCCGCGCCACCTACACTTCCGCGCATGGTCGACGACGCCACCCTGCGGGCCTATTGGAGTCACCGCCAAGGGTTGGCTGGCTCCCTGACCGGATCGAACAGTGCCGACCTGCTCGAGCAGATCGGGTGGGCGCGCTCGGTCGGGGGCAGCACGCCATACCTGACGCTGTTCAGCCGGGCGGGGATTAGGCGCGCGCAGGCGGAGGCTGATGTCGCGGCGCTGCGCATCCACGAACTGCCTGCGGCGCGCGACTGCACGTATGTCGTGCCCCAGCGCGACTTCGCCCTCGCCGCCGCTGTCGGCGGGGGTGCGAGCAGCCTCGCGGAGTTGCGCACCGCCGCGAAGCTCGGCGTGACCCGCGCCGAGGTCGATGATCTCGCGGAAGAGGTGCTGACGCACCTGGCCACCGAAGATGCTGATCCAGCGACCTTGCGCAAGGTGCTCGGGCAGGCCGTTCGCAGCTTCGGGGAGGAGGGCAAGAAGCGCGGCATCACCACGACTCTGCCGCTGGCTCTCGTTGTGCTGCAGGCAGATTCGCGGATTCGCCGCGTGCCGATCGGCGGCCGGCTGGACCAGCAGCGCTTCCGCTACACACCGTGGCCGGACGCCCCACGGTGGTCGGGCACGTCTCAGGAAGCGCGCGCCGAACTTGCCAGCCGCTACTGGCAGTGGATCGGCGTGGCATCGCTCGCGCACTTCCAATGGTTTTCCGGGTTGACCAAGACTGCTGCGGTGGCAGCCGTCTCGGCGCTCGATCTCCAACCGGTCGGTGCCCACGGCTTGCTCGCTACCGCCTCGACCGGCGCCCAACTCGCCACCTTCGAGGCTCCGACAAGGCCGCAGGTCGCCCTGATCGGCTGGCTCGATTCGCTGGTGCTTTTGCGCCGCGATCTCGATGGCATCACCGAGCCCGCCGACCGCGCACACCCCCTGCTGAACCCCGCGCGCGGCACGAGCGCGGGTGGCTCCCTGACCGACCTGCCGCACCAGGGGATTGTCGATCGCGGCCGGCTCATCGGGCTGTGGGACTACGACCCAGCAGCCGAGATAGTCGTGTGGGCACCGATCACCAAGCTCACCCCGGCGCAACGCACGGCGACGAAGGCCGCCGTCACCGCGACCGAGGACCTCGTCCGCGACGACCTCGGCGACAATCGCGGTATGTCGCTCGACTCCCCCGCAGCACGCGCCCCCCGGCTCGCCGCCTTGCGCGCCCACGCCCAGCCGTGACGCGCGATTTCCCGCCGCCGGGCCTAGAGATCGAGTCCGTCGCCGAACTCGACGCCGCACTCACGGCGGGGATCGAGCCGCGGCGGCTGCGCCTGCAGGACCTCGACCTAAGGGATTACCACGGCCTGGATGCGCGCACCGACCTCGCCGAACTCGTCGTTCTCGGTGGCCGACTCTCTCCGGGCCTCGATGCCCACCTGCGCGCTCAAGGCGCGATCCTCTTTCCCGATGATCCGAACGCCGCGCCGATCCGGCCGTATCGCGCGCACCTCTACTCCGCAGATGAGCTGTATGCTGCTCTCCCGCAAGGTTATTCAGCGACTCCAGATGCAGTCACGTATGCCTGGTATCAGAACAGTCGCGAGCATCCCGACGTCTTCGCGGCGCTCCTGCAAGCCATCCACGACGACTCGATCTCGGATGCGCTAGCCGAGTTCGTGCACGACCGCGCGGTCGTCGGGGTCATGGGGGGTCATGCCGTGCACCGCGGGACAGGTGCGTATGCCGAGGCAGCGCACCTCGGTTTCGACCTGGCCGAACGCGGCTACCTCGTGGCCACCGGAGGCGGGCCGGGGGCCATGGAGGCCGCCAACCTTGGCGCGACCGCCCGCTCGACGCAGGCGCTAGACCGCGCCCTCGACCTCGTCACGACCGTGCCTTCCTTCGCCCCGGACATCGCCGCCTGGGCGAGATCGGGTCTCGCCGCCCGGGAGGTTCTCGACGGACGCGGCACTCACGCTGAACAACACGCCGAAGTGAGGGGTGACGAGCCGCGCAGCCTCGGCATACCGACCTGGTTCTATGGCCACGAGCCGCCGAACGTCTTCGCGCAGGGCATCGCGAAGTATTTCTCCAATGCCAGTCGCGAGGACTGGCTGTTGGCCCACGCCGGCGCGGGCGTGATTGTGCTCCCGGGAGCGGCCGGGACGGTGCAAGAGATCTTCCAGTTCGCTACTCGGGCGTATTACGCGACGGCGATTCCTCCGGCGCTCGTGCTCGTCAGCGAGTCGCACTGGACCCGGACGATCCCCGTGTGGCCCGCACTGGTTGCGCTCGGCTCCGGTCGCGCGATGGGCGGGCGCATCGCTCTTGTCGATGACATTGCCGCCGCCGCCGCTTACCTCGACGCCCCCCTCTGAGTCCTGCGCACCGGATGCAACGGATGGCCAACGTTGGTCGGAGATCTGCTGCGGAGGCAGGCAACGAGGCAAGGCCCGAAAGTCCAGCGTTCTCACACCCGCGCCCACTCTCGACAGGGTCAGAGTGTCCTCTCGACGGGGTCAGAGTGTCCTTTCGACGGGGGACGGGGGAAGGGGGAGGGAGAAGGGGGGATTAGAAGCGCTGCTCGACGAACGTTTGCTCGCCCATGGGCGGGCGCACATATGGCATCTGCTGCATTTCGGGGAGGGTGACCACCTCGGGGGCGACATCCTCATACTCAAATTGACTGAGCAGGTGGTTGATGCAGTTGAGGCGGGCGGCCTTCTTGTCGTCGGAGGGCACGACATACCACGGCGCTTGCTTGATGTCGGTGTACTGGAAGGTGTTGTCCTTGGCCATCGAATACTTGATATAGAGCTCATGCTCGGCCAGGTCCATGTCGGAGAGTTTCCAGCGCTTCAGCGGCTCCGCATTGCGGGCCTCGAAGCGCGCGCGCTGCTCCTCGAAGGACACCGAGAACCAATACTTGATGACAATGATCCCCGAACGCACCAGCATCCGCTCGAACTCCGGGCAACTACGCAGGAACTCGGCGTGCTCCTCCTCGGTGCAATAGCCCATCACCCATTCGACATTGGAGCGGTTGTACCACGACCGGTCGAAGAGGACCATTTCGCCCGCCGCCGGGAGATGCTCGACATACCGTTGGAAATACCATTGCGTGCGCTGGCGCTCGGTGGGCTTGGGCAGGGCGACAACCCGGACGGTGCGCGGGCTGGTGCGCTCGGTAATCCGCTTGATGACCCCGCCCTTGCCGGCACTGCCTCGGCCCTCGAAGATCACCAGGACCTTCAATCCCTGGGACTGGATCCAATACTGGAGCAGCACCAACTGCTCCTGTAGTCGTTCCATCTCCGCCTCATAGGCGATGGACTTCAGACGGCCATCCTTCTTGTAATCATCCGGATTGCCGGTGCCCCCGATCTTGCCCGCGGGCCGCTCGAAGTCACCGAGATCATTCGCGCCGTCGGGAGGGGTGAGGTGCTTGTGCTCGTGGGACATGCGGACCTGCGCTTCCCCCGACCGGGAACCGGGTCAGGACTCGGTGAACATCACGATGCCGAGGCACATCTCATCGGAGGTGCCGTCGCCCCAGACCACATAGCGCTCGGGGATGTCGGCAAGCGCCGGCAAGCGGTCGCGCAGCGACTGGTCATGCGTGCACTGCACCGTGAGGGTGTCGGTTGGCTTCAGCCTAACGGGCTTGGCCAGCACATTGGCCGACTGATTGTCGAAGTCCCAATTGGTGAGATCGAGCAGGGTGCGTTCCCGGCCGGTGCCGGCATTGGCAATGACGCTGATCTTGCGCCCGAGCAGGTGCATGTGTCCAGAGCTCGCGCGCACGACCATCACCTGACCCGCGGGCCGGGTGCATTTCTGCGTCGGGCCCACGGGCTCGGCGCCGCACAGGATATGCAGCAGGTCGGCCGTTCGGGCTTCCTCGCCGAAGCGTTCCCGAAGATCGGTCGTGGCCGCAGCCCGATCACAGAGTCGGTTCGCGATGCCTTCGCGGCACGGCAATTCGACCGGCGCCGGGAGCAACATCGTGCGCAAGTACTTGTAGCTGCCATCATCCGGCGCGATGCGCAGCCGCGCCGCGCTCTGATCCGCGCCCTTGCCGCCGAGCAGGTTGTAGTGGATCTGCATGATGATCTGGCTGCCCTTGGGCAGTTCTGTGCCGATGCCCTTGGCCGAGACCCGCTCGGTCCCGCCTGGCGCCCAGGCACCGAGCCACGGCGCCTGATTGAGGTTCTGCCCCGCGCTATTGCTCAGGCCCGTGCCGCCAAAGCAGGTCCACCCATCGCCGGCCTCCCCGGCGTCCTTGCTCTGTGCCTTCGCGACATCCTGCGGGTCGACCTTGTAGAGGATGACGTGATGGACCAGGCCGGGATTAGCGGGCAAAAAGTCGGTGCCGGTGATGACGGAATCAGACCTCAGGGCGGGGTCGAGCAGGAAGCAGCGATACTCGTCCGTGCCCTTCCCATTTGGGGCAACCGGCGTGTACGCCTGCGGCATCCGCAACTCGAGGAAGCGTTCGCCGGTGCGCAAGGCGACCGGCTGCGCCGACGCCGCCGTGTCCGCTGGTGCGGACGAGGTCGATGAAGCGGGGGGTGTGTGGTGCGAGCCCTCGCGCGCAGGGAGGGCGGCAGGATCTCCGCCACAGCCGGCGAGCACGAAGCACGCGGCCAGGATCGCAAGGACTGGGCGACGCATGAGCCAAGGGTAAGGGCTGGCGCGGCCGTGCCTCACCGGCGCACGTCGGCAGAAGCGGTCAACTGCGCATCGCGACGCCCTGGCGCCAGTAGCCCATGAACGCCACCTGCCGACGATCTAGCCCCAACTCCCCCACCAGCGCGCGCCGCACGACCTTGACGATCGAGGACTCGCCGGCCACCCAGGCATACATCCCCTGATGGTCGGTATGCGGCACCGTCGCCTCCTCGAGCGACTCGCCATAGGCGGAGAAGGTCGGGGTCTCCCAGATCTCGACATCCATCGAACAGGCCGGCTCGGACGCGCTCGGGGCCGGGGAAGCATCGAGCGGCGGAAGAGCGACATGCCGGCGCACGGCGCGTTGCAGCGCCTCGCCGTGCGGACGATCCGCACGGCTGATCCAGCGCACCGCGAGGCCCTCCGGAGGTGTCAGCGGCAGCTCATCCTCGGCGGTCGGAACCTCCAGATAGGCCGCTCCGCGGGCGTCGCGCGGCAGGTCGGCCACGATCCGTGCGATCGCGGGCAGCGCGGTTTCGTCCCCGACGAGGAGCACGTATGACGCGTCCCCCGGCTGGAATTCCGTTCCCTGATAAGGTTTTCCGGCCGCGATCCCGGGCCCGTATGGCGCGATGACCTGGATCTCGTCGCCCGGCGCCGCCGACAGGGCCCACCGGCACGCCGGCCCAAGGTCACCTCCTTCATGGACCACGAAGTCGACGACCAGCCCGGTGTGCGGGCCCGCCCCGGTGATTTCGCGGATCGTATAGGTGCGCATCGGCGGGCGCTCCGCATCCGGCATGGCCAGCCACCCGGCATACCACTGCTCGGGGTCCTCGGGCAGGGCCGGGAGGACACCGGTCGGGCCCGGGAAGATCAGCTTCAGACGGGTGTCGAAACCCTCGTCCCGCGCAAGATCGACGAACTCGGGCGCACCCAACTCCACGCGCACGAAGGAGGGCGAGAGGCGATCGACCGAGCGGGCCTGCGCCTGCGCGACGAGGATCGTCGGCAGAATGCGGTCAGCGTCGAGAGTCGGTGTGGTGGTCACGGCTTTCCTTGCGTCGCACGGACAGGGGCAAGACCATCGGGGTCCCGGAGACCGGGTCGAGCACGACCCGCGAGTCCAGGCTGAAGACATCGCGGATGATCTCTTCGGTGATGACGGCCTCGGGAGCGCCTTCGGCGCGAATTCGCCCGCCCTGCATCGCAATCAGGTGATCGGCATAGCGCGCGGCGAGGTTGAGTTCGTGGAGCACCATGACGATCGTGGTGCGCCGGGTGGCGTTGAGCTCGGCCAGCAGATCGAGCACGTCGATCTGGTGCGCGAGGTCGAGATAGGTCGTCGGCTCATCCAACAACAACAGGTCCGTATGCTGCGCGAGCGCCATCGCGATCCACACCCGCTGTCGCTGCCCACCCGACAGTTCGTCGACCAGGCGGCCGGCGAGATCGGCGGTGCCGGTCAACTCCAGCGCCTCGGCGACGATCCGGTCATCCTCGGGATTCCAGCGCCGGAAGCCGGAATGGTGCGGATAGCGACCCCGGCCCACGAGATCGGTCACGGTCACCACGGAGGGCACGACGGGCTGCTGCGGCAGCAGCCCGAGGATCCGGGCGACCTCGCCAGTGGGGCGTTTCTGGATGTCGAGGCCGTCGAGGATGACGGTGCCGCGCGTCGGTTTCAGCAGTCGGGCCAGGCCGCGCAGCAGCGTCGACTTGCCACAGGCGTTGGCGCCGACGATGACGGTGATCTGGCCGTCCGGGATGACGACCTCGAGGTCCTTGACGATCGACCTCGCGCCATATCCAAGCTCGAGATCGCGCGCGTGCAATCGCGACGGGGGATGCGGTATGTCAGTCATCGCGAGCCTCTCGTGGTGGCACCAGTGGCGATCAGCCAAATGAGCGCTGGGGCGCCCAAGGCCCCGGTGATGATGCCCACCGGCAGGTTGACATCGCCGAGCAAATAGGCGCCGATGTGATCCCCCAGGACGACGAGGACCGCACCCACCAAGGCGGCCGGGACCAGCCGCGTGCGACCACCCGTCAGGGCCCGGGAGATCGGCCCGGACAGGAAAGCGACGAAGGCCACCGGACCGGCGACAGCCGTGGCCAGTCCCGCGAGGATGACCGCGAGCGCCATCAACAGATCGATCGATCCGGACCCCGCGCCCAGGCCGGCGCGCAGGTCGTCCCCGAGTTCGGCGACCCGCAGCACCCGCGACTGCCAGGCGATCGCGGCCAGCACCGGCAGCACAAGGGCATAGAAGAGCCCGATCGAGCGCCATTCGACATTGCTCAGGCTGCCGCCGAGCCACTGCAAAACCCCGGCTCAGCGCCCGGCACCGACGGTCGTCGAGCTCCGGCGGGGGCACACGACATACGGCCTGATCAGCAGCCGAGGAGGCGCTGCGCGAGGTAGCCCTCGACCTGCGAGAGGGCCACCCGCTCCTGCGCCATCGTGTCCCGCTCGCGGATCGTGACGGCCTGGTCCTCGAGGGTCTCGAAGTCGACGGTGATGCAGTAAGGCGTGCCCACCTCGTCCTGGCGGCGGTAGCGCTTGCCGATGGCCTGGCTGTCGTCGAAGTCGATATTCCAGTGGCGCCGCAACTGGGCGGCCAGGTCACGCGCCTTGGGCGAGAGGTCCTCATTGCGCGAGAGCGGGAGCACCGCCGCCTTGACCGGCGCGAGACGCGGGTCAAGCTTGAGCACGACGCGCTTGTCCACGCCACCTTTGGTGTTGGGCGCCTCGTCCTCGGCATAGGCATCGACGAGGAAAGTCATCAGCGAGCGCGACAGCCCGGCCGCGGGCTCGATCACATAGGGCGTGTACTTCGTGTTGCTTGCCTGGTCGAAGTAGACAAGGTCGGTGCCCGAGTGCTCCGAGTGCGTCTTGAGGTCGAAGTCGGTGCGATTGGCGATGCCCTCAAGCTCACCCCACTCGCTGCCGGCGAAGTTGAAGCGGTATTCGATATCGACGGTCCGTTTGGAATAGTGGCTGAGCTTCTCTTGCGGGTGCTCGTAGTGGCGCAGGTTGTCGGGATTGATGCCCAGATCGACATACCAGCGGGTGCGCTCGTCGATCCAATATTGATGCCACTGCTCGTCCTCGCCGGGCTTGACGAAGAACTCCATCTCCATCTGCTCGAACTCGCGGGTCCGGAAGATGAAGTTGCCTGGCGTGATCTCGTTGCGGAAGCTCTTGCCGACCTGGCCGATGCCGAATGGCGGCTTCTTGCGCGTGGTCTGCAAGACATTGAGGAAATTGAGGAAGATGCCCTGCGCGGTCTCGGGGCGCAGATAATGCAGTCCCTGCTCGTCGTCGATGACGCCGAGATAGGTCTTGAGCATCATGTTGAAGGCGCGCGGTTCGGTCCACTGCCCACGGGTTCCGCAGTTGGGGCAGGCGATCTCGGTGATCGGGATGTCGTCCGGGTTGACCTCTTTGCCCTTCTTGGCCTCGCGGTCGGCAATCGCCTCCTGCATGTGGTCGAGACGGAAGCGCTTGTGGCAGCTCAGGCACTCGGTCAGCGGGTCGGTGAAACCACCGACGTGGCCGCTGGCAACCCAGGCCTGCTTCGGCAGGATGATCGAGGAGTCGAGGCCGACGACATCGTCACGCCCGGTGACCATCGACTTCCACCACTGCCGCTTGATATTTTCCTTCAGCTCAGTGCCGAGCGGGCCGTAGTCCCAGGCCGAACGGGTGCCGCCATAGATCTCGCCGGACGGGAAAACGAAACCCCGTCGCTTGCAGAGGTTCACCACGGTGTCGACGGTCGAGATTTCCTTGGCCATGGCGGCAAGGTTAACCGGGCACGGCAGGCGGCTCCCAATCGCCGCGCGCTGCCCAGCTCACGCGGTGGTGGCGGCCAATTGCCCGCAGGCCCCGTCGATGTCCGAACCCCTCGTGTCGCGCACCGTCGTCGGTATGCCGTGCGCCCGCAGCCGCTCGACAAACTGCTGCTCGACGCCCGGACGCGACGCGGTCCACTTCGAGCCGGGGGTGGGGTTCAGCGGGATGGGGTTGATGTGCACCCAGCCGCGAGCGCGGGCGTTGAGCTTCTCCCCCAGCAGGTCGGCGCGCCACGCCTGGTCGTTGATGTCCCGGATCAACGCATACTCGATGCTCACCCGCCGACCGGTGGCCTGGAAATAGCGGTATGCCGCATCGATCGCCTCACCGACCTTCCAGCGGGTGTTGATCGGGACGAGCTCGTCCCGCAGCGCGTCATCGGGCGCGTGCAGTGACAAGGCCAGGGTGACCGGAATGCCTTCTGCCGCAAGCTTGTCGATGCCGGGGACCAGGCCGACGGTGGACATCGTCACCCCGCGCGCGCTGATCCCGAAGCCGTCTGGGCTGGGGTCGGTCAGCCTCCGGATGGCGCCGATCGCGGCCTTGTAGTTGGCCAGGGCCTCGCCCATGCCCATGAAGACGACATTGCTGATCCGATGGGGGCCGTATGCCGTGCTCTCCCCCTCGTTCTCCGCCTCGCTGCCGAGGGCGACGCCGTGGTTGGCCCCGGTCACGACTGGCAAGGCACCGCTGCGCAGGCGCGCAGCGCTCGCCCGAACCTGGTCGACGATCTCGGCCGTCGACATATTGCGCGTCAATCCGGCCTGGCCGGTGGCGCAGAACGGGCAGTTCATCCCGCAGCCGGCCTGGCTGGAAATGCAGATCGTCACACGCTTGGGATAGCGCATCAGGACCGACTCGACGAGCGCGCCGTCGTGCAGGCGCCACACGGACTTGATGGTCGCGCCTCGATCGGCGTGCAACTCGCGGACCGGCGTCAGCAGCGGCGGGAGCAGATCGGCGACCAGTTGCGCCTTGGCCACCGCAGGCAGGTCGCTCATCGTCGCCGGGTCGATGCTCAGGTGTTCGAAATAGTGGCGAGACAACTGGCCGGCCCGGAAGGCCGGGACGCCGAGTTCCTGGGCGACCGCGCGGCGCTGCGCCGGGTCGAGGTCGGCCAGGTGGCGCGGCGGCTTGCCGCGCCGAGGCGCGGTGAAGGTGAGCTGGCCAGGGACCGGCCGGGCCGCCGCCTCGTCCCTATCCGACGGCATACGCGAGCACCGCCCAACACAGCGGCGCGGTCATGATGAGCGAGTCGAGCCGGTCCATCAAACCGCCATGTCCCGGAAGGAGATTGGACATGTCCTTGATGCCCAGATTGCGCTTGATCACCGACTCCATGAGGTCACCGATGGTGGCGCACGCGGCGACGGCGGCTCCGAGGACGGCACCGGACCACCACTGCTGGTCGAAGAAGAGCACGAGGCAGGCCGCCCCGGCGATCGCGCACGCCAGCACCGAGCCTGCGAAGCCCTCCCAGGACTTCTTCGGGCTGATCCGCGGGGCCATGGGGTGCTTGCCGAAGAGCACGCCCGCGACATACCCCCCGATGTCCGAGCACACGGTGACGAGGATGAAGGTGATGATCCGGTCGCGACCGTCGGCGGGCGCGAGCATCATGGCCGCGAATCCGCCGAGGAAGGCGGGATAGAGGGCGGTGAAAATGCCGCCGGCGATATCGCGGGCAGCCCCTGGGGCGGGGTCGATCACCCGCCAGAGCAGCACGCCCGTGGCGGTCAAGCCGAAGGCGATCGCGAGAGCATCCGGGCCGCGCTCGTGGGCCGCGAGGATCATCCCGATGGCGCCGGCGGCGACCGGCACGAGCGGCACGGCGATGCCCTTGTTGGTCAGGGCGCGCGCCAGTTCCCACGCGCCGACGACCATTGCGGCGGCGATGATCCAGACGAAGGCGTCCTTGGCCAAGAAGAGGCACAGGAGCACCATCGCGCCCAGCCCGACGCCGACCCCGATCGCCGCAACGAGATCGCGACCGGCGCGGCCGTGCGGGTTGGCCGGAGCAGCCGGTGCGGCCTCGCCATAGCTGGGCGGGGTGATCGATGTGGACATCAGCGGCGGGATTCTCGGGTTCGCTCAGACCTCGAGCAACTCGGCTTCCTTGTGCTTCATCAGGCTCTCGATCTGATCGACATACTTCTTGGTCAGCCCGTCGAGATCCTTCTCGCCGCGCTTGCCGTCGTCCTCGCCGACCTCGCCGTCCTTGATGAGCTTGTCCAGGTCGTGCATGGCGTGGCGGCGGATATTGCGGACCGCGACCTTGCCGTCCTCGCCCTTGGACTTGGCGATCTTGATGTATTCGCGGCGGCGCTCTTGGGTCAGCTCGGGCAGCGTGATCCGGATGACCTGACCGTCATTGCTCGGGTTGGCACCGAAGTCGCTGTCCCGCAACGCCTTTTCGATCTCGCGCATGGCGCCCTTGTCGAACGGGCTGATGAGCAGGGTCCGGGCCTCCGGGGTCTGGAAGGAGGCGAGCTGTTGCAGCGGCGTCGGCGCGCCGTAGTAGTCGACAAGCACCTTGTGGAACATCGCCGGGTTGGCGCGACCGGTGCGGATGCCGGCGAAGTCCTCCTTGACGACCTCGACGGCCTTCTCCATCTTCTCCTCGGCTTCGAACAGTGTCTCGTCGATCATCTGGGCTCCTTCGTCGAGGCGGCAGTGCCGCTGCGTGGGGTATGCGGTGCGCCACCCCTGCGGGCGGCGCGCGGTCGTTGCCTCAAGTTTGGCACTCCCGCGGCCGGATGCAGGTCAGCCGGCGGTGACGAGCGTCCCGATGCGCTCGCCGCGCACGGCGGAGGTGATATTGCCGGGTCCCTCCATGCCGAAGACAACCATGTCGAGGCCGTTGTCCATGCAGAGGCTGAAGGCGGCGGCATCGACGACCTTCAGACCCTGCTGGAGGGCCTGGGTATAGGTCACCTTGTCCAGCTTCTTGGCATCGGGATTGCGGCGCGGGTCGGAATCATAGACACCATCCACGCCATTCTTGCTCATCAGCACGGCGTCGCACTTGATCTCCAGGGCGCGCTGGGCGCTGACGGTGTCGGTGGAGAAGAAGGGCATGCCGGCGCCGGCACCGAAGATGACGACGCGGCCCTTCTCCAGGTGGCGGATGGCCCGGCGCGGAATATAGGGCTCGGCGACCTGACCCATCGTGATGGCCGTCTGGACGCGGGTGTCGATGCCTTCCTTCTCCAGGAAGTCTTGCAGCGCAAGGCAGTTCATGACGGTGCCGAGCATGCCCATGTAGTCGGCGCGGGTGCGGTCCATGCCCTGCTGTTGCAATTCGGCACCCCGGAAGAAGTTGCCGCCACCAATGACGACCGCGACCTGCACCCCGGCGCGCACGGCCTCGGCGATCTGCTGGGCGATCCCCCGCACGACCTCGGGCGCCAGCCCGACACGGCCGCCGCCGAAGACCTCGCCGGAGAGCTTGAGCAGAACGCGGTGGTAGGTGCCGTGCAGGGCTTCGCCATCTGTCGTGGTGGCCGGTGCCGTGGTGGCAGGAGAGGTCACAGCGTGCTCCTGGGGGATGAAGTCGGTCCGGGCGCCGGTCCGGCGTCGGGCGGTCACTGGATTTTCGCACATCCACCGGCATCGCTCGCCGCCCCGCTGCGCGGGAGCCGACCTTGACCCTTGCGCCGCAGCCTGGACCACGGCATACTTTGAGCGACTGCTCACAGTGTTTGCTCTAGGAGGCCTTCGGACATGGCGATCAGTGGCGGCGGGCGCGGCCGGAGCGCACGCTCCGATGGGGCGGCGACGAAGGCTCGATTGGTCTCGGCGGCCGTGGATGCCTTGCGGGAGAATGGTTTTGCTGGCGCAAGCGCCCGCGAGATCGCGCGCCGAGCAGATGCGCAGCAGTCGCAGGTCTTCTACTACTTCGGCTCCGTCCCGGACTTGCTGCTCGCGGCCCTGGACGATGTCAGCGCGCGCCGGATGACGGCATACGAGGGCCTGCTGGCGGCGGCGCAGGAACCAGCCGACTTCGTGGACGCCGCGGGCGCGGTCATCGCCGCGGACCTCGCGAGCGGCGATGTCGCCGTCCTGGCGGAAATGCTCAGCGGGGCCCGGTCGGTGCCTGGTCTGGCCGAGCAGGTGGCGGCCCGGCTGGTGGCGTGGGAGGAGTTCGCGCAGCGCGCGGTCGCGAAGGCCGTGCAGGGACACCCGCTCGCGGCCTTCTTGCCGGTGGCGGACATCGCGCACGCGGTCGTCGCCAGCATCCTCGGCCTCGAACTGCTGGCGAGCATCGATCCGGACCCCGACCGCGTGCCGGCGCTGCTGGATCGGGCGGGCGCCGCAGCAGCCTTGGCCCACACGATGACCTCGGGCCGGCAGCCATGATACCCCTGCCAGTGTCGGTGCGCATCGCGTGGGTGATCGCCGGGGCTGGTTTCGTCTTCTCCTTCCTCGCGATCTTGAGCATCGGCATCTTCATCCTGCCGATCGCCGTCCTCGCGTGCGTGTATGCCGCGGTGCGCAGCCAGGGGCGTGGGCTACGGCTCCTGCTGACCGGCGCGGGGCTGCCCGTGCTCTGGATCGCCTGGCTGAATCGGCACGGCCCCGGCGACTACTGCATCACCACCTCGCACTCGATGTCGTGCGAGGAGATGTGGAATCCGTGGCCGTGGCTCGCGTGCGGCGTGGCGCTGATCGTCGTGGGGTCACTGCCCTTGCCCGCGCCGCGCGGGAGTCGCCACGGGGCAGAACGCGCAACGCGCCGATCCCGCTGAGCGGGATCGGCGCGTTGCGCGTGGTGTCGTGCGAGTCTCAGGAACCGACGCGGAAGCGCACGAAGGCGGTCGCCGTGGCGCCGGCCTCTTCGAGCACCTTGGCAACGCTCTTCTTCGGGTCCTTGGCGAAGGCCTGCTCGAGCAGGACATTCTCCTTGAAGAAGCCGTTGACCCGGCCTTCGACGATCTTGGGCAGGGCCGCTTCCGGCTTGCCCTCCTCGCGCGCGGTGGCCTCGGCCACGCGGCGCTCGTTCTCGACGGTCGCGGCGTCGACCTCGTCGCGGCTCAGCACCGTGGGGCTGAACGCGGCGACGTGCATCGCGATGTCACGGGCCACGGAGGCATCGCCACCGGAGACCCCGACCAGGACACCGATCTGCGCGGGCAGGTCGGGGCTGGTCTTGTGCAGGTATGCCGCGACGGCCGGAGCCTCGACGCGGGCAACGCGCTTGACCTCGATCTTCTCGCCGATGGTGGCATTGGCCGAGTCCAGGAGCGCCTGGACGCTCTGCCCGTCGATGTCGCTGGCCAGCAGCGCCTCGGCGTCGGCCGCCGCGATGGCGACGGCCTGGGCCAGGACGCGGTCGGCGAGTTCGATGAACTTCGGGGATTTGGCGACGAAGTCGGTTTCGCAGAGCACCTCGACGAGGGTGCCGACACCCTCGCCGGACGCGGCGGCGACCAGGCCATTGGAGGTGGTGCGGCCCTCGCGCTTGGTGACGCCCTTCAGGCCCTTGACCCGGAGGATCTCGGTGGCCTTCACGGAGTCGCCATCGGCCTCGTCCAGGGCCTTCTTGACGTCCATCATCCCGGCGCCAGTCGCCTCGCGCAGCGCCTTGATGTCAGCGGCGGTGTAGTTCGCCATGGAGTGTTAGTCCTTCTTTCGGTATGCGGTGGGCGCGCCGGCGACTCAGGCCGTCGGGGCGTCCGTGGTCTCGACCAGTTCATCGGCCGGGGCTTGCACGACCTCGGCCATCTCGGCGACCGGCTCGGTCAGTTCGGTCTCGGCGCCAGCCTCGACCTCAGCGCCTTCGACCTCGGCGAACTCAGCAGGGGCCTGCGCGGAAGCGTCGGCACCCAGAAGCTCGCGCTCCCACTCGGCCAGGGGCTCCTCGGCCGCGACACCCTCGGTGTCAGCGCCAGCGCCCGCGCGGGCGTTGGAGCGCTGGATCAGGCCGTCGGCGACGGCATCGGCGATCACGCGGGTCAGCAGGGTGACGGAGCGGATGGCGTCGTCATTGCCGGGGATCTTGTAGTCGACCTCGTCGGGGTCGCAGTTGGTGTCGAGGATGGCGATGACCGGCAGCCCGAGCTTGCGCGCCTCGTCGACGGCCAGGTGCTCCTTCTTGGTGTCGACGACCCAGATGGCCGAGGGCACCTTGGACATCTCGCGCATGCCGCCGAGGGTCTTCTCCAGCTTGTCCTTCTCGCGGGAGAGGATGAGCAGTTCCTTCTTGGTGTAGCCGGAGCCGGCCACCTCGCCGAAGTTGATCTGCTCAAGCTCCTTCAAGCGCGCGAGGCGCTTGGAGATGGTGTTGAAGTTGGTGAGCATGCCACCGAGCCAACGGTGGTTGACATAGGGCATGCCGACGCGGGTCGCCTGCTCGGCGATGGCCTCCTGGGCCTGCTTCTTGGTGCCGACGAAGAGGATCGAGCCGCCGTGGGCAACCGTCTCACGCACGAACTCGTAGGCGGTGTTGATGTAGCTGACCGACTGCTGCAGGTCGATGATGTAGATGCCATTGCGCTCGGTCATGATGAAGCGCTTCATCTTGGGGTTCCAGCGACGGGTCTGGTGCCCGAAGTGGACGCCGCTCTCCAGGAGCTGGCGCATGGTGAC
>Ga0075158_10001250_pt1 | contig 19564 bp, 19 predicted proteins | sample JI91814BDNA_FD_70968 | JGI IMG/M metagenome (GOLD analysis project Ga0075158, IMG submission 70968) | Wastewater effluent complex algal communities from Wisconsin, to seasonally profile nutrient transformation and Carbon sequestration -... | ecosystem: Engineered > WWTP > Effluent > Algae... | reverse complement strand
TGCATATTTTTCAGAATCGGAAAGTGTTTCTAAAAAATCAATAGTTATTGTTCCACGTTGTCCAGGTTTCCATATTGCAGAATTTTGAAATATGGCCCTGAAAACCTTATTATTTTGTTGTGGAGTTCTTTCAACACAAGGATAATTAAACTTCATTTATTATTAGATTATAATATTAAATAACAATAACTCTATCATTTTCTTCTAGAAAATCAAGAGTTTGGTGTGGAATATTGTTATTAATCATATATGTTATATATTTATTTACTTTTTTGCTTATACTAGTAATTAATATATCTTCTGTTAAAGGTTCTCCTTGTGGAATAACTTTTTTTGTGTAGTGTATAAAATTTGTTGCTGGAGTATTGAGTTTATTATTATATTCATATATTCCCATTTTTATGTATAATTTTAAAAAATTCATCCAATTTTTATTCATCAATTTTCTTGCACCTCTCAAAAATATTGGAGCCAATTCATCAATATCCGTTATTATACATAACTGTATTGCTAATGTTATATAAAAGACATTTAAATAACATGTTCCTGTACTAGGCATTTGAGCAAAATTATCATAACCTTCATATGCTTGACTCTCATGACAAAAATCTATTCCAAAATCAATCATTCTTACATCTTCTACATTGTTTCCATTAAACTTAACTACATAGTTTTGAGGTTTTATGTCTGAACAATATATTCCTTCTTTGATTTGCTGAATAAGTAGATCTAACATACGTTGTGTAATTATCTTTTTATTAGAAATACTAATTTTTTTACTGTGCAATGCTTTATATGCATCCATATCATATGCGTCCATAATAATACATTGAACTTCAACAGGTACAGAAGTGTAGTTAGGATTATTTGTTAGGGGTTTTATTCTTGGAAATGGAATTCCTCGTTTGTCTAAGTAATAATCACATATTTTATTAAAAATATCAAATAGATCTGGATAATTCAGAAAATCTCCATATTCAAACGAATAATAAAAAGAATCATGAACTGTTGGTCCAATACCAATTTCTCCCATAGAATATGTTAATACTAATTCTTTTTCGAGATCTAAAAAATAATTTCCAGAATCAGGACTTCCTATATTAAATATAAATTTAATTCCAATATTTTGATTTGAACGTGTTTTGTAAAGCACCAGAACACCATATGAACCTGCTCCTATTATTTTTGGATCATTAATCAACTTTATGTTCGGACTCACACAATCAAATAGATCTAAATTTTTACAGTCTCTATTTTTATTATATTTTACATAATCACGTAATATTGATTTTTTAAACTTAAATTCCAATGGCGATGAATGATATCTATTCATTTATAACTATTTTTAAAATATTTTTTCTAGAAAAATTATTTAATATATAAAAATGGAAGACGAACTATTTAACGACCCTATTGATTATTTAACTCCAACATATGATAATCATAAAAATAATAAAAATATTGAAATTGAATTTAGAATTGGAAAATTAATCAACAATAGATTTAACACAGATATTTCAAAAGAACATTTTGATTTAATTAATAATTATCTTTCAGAATGTGAAGAATGGGACACAATTGATTTTATTAATTCAGAAGATTATTTTAAAGATGATAAACGTTTATCTGTTTCAGACGAAGAAACTAAATGTATTAAAAAAGAAAAATTAGACACATTTGATTTTAACTTTATTGGTTCTTGTTATGATATTAGAGTTTGTTTTTCTTCCGAAACTCCTGCTAAAAAATTCAATATTACTAAAAATCTACTTAAACGCACAAAACAAAGAATAAGTTATGTTATAGATGGAGTAAGTTATGATTTAACTACCGTTGAATCAAATGGTACAAAAACATATTCTGTCGAAATAGAAATTAAAGATATTAAACATGCTTCTACTCGATATATGTTACATAATTGTTTCCTTAAAATTAAAGACATCATTGAATTTTGTGGTGCATTAGATCCTGATGCACATTTAGAACTTGTTTAAACAATGGTAATAACTATATTAATTATAAAATATATCGTATTTATTATTTTTTATATTATTTGGTATATTCTTAGGAAAATATTTATAATATTTTGTTTCAATTTGTGGACAACCACCTGATGTTACATTTAAATAATAAATTTCATCAACATATGAAATAGGATTTAAGATTTTATCTTTAATTATATTTGGAGATATTCCAGTATAACTATCAAAAACATATACTGGAAATTTTCTATCTGTATATTTTGTTATGCTAATTTTATTAGGTCCAAAATAATCATCATAAGTATATAATAATTCATTATTTGTTATATCTATTACCTTTTTAAAATTACCATCTTTCATTTTTATTTCAGTATCTCCTGTAACTCCACCAGGAAAATATTTATGAAATTGTTTATTTTCATAATATTTATAAAATTCATAAGTTGCTAATGTACCTACTACACCCGATAATGGAAGACCTACTAATTTTAACATTTTCAATATACATACAATTATCTAGAATATTTTTTTTTAACAGTGGTAATAACTATTTAAACAATGGTGATAACTATATAAACAATGGTAATAACTATATAAACAATGGTAATAACTATATAAACAATGGTAATAACTATATAAACAATGGTAATAACTATATGTTCCAGAATTGTTTTGCAAAAAATATATGTAAATCTACAAGATCAACAATTAGTTGTTCTTGTTTTTCTTTATTGTGTACATGTACTAGATCATAAACACCTTCATATTTCTTTCTACTAATTCTTGTACAATATCCTCTTAAATGTGTGAATATTATATATTTAACATCGCACCCAATTTTAATCATAAATTCAATTGCTTCATCCGAATCATATTCTATTCTTCGGTTTGTTAAATATATATGATATCCATTTAATGATTTATAAATCATATAACTATTGTTGTCTAATAAACTAATAACTTCATTTAAATCATTTGAATGAATATCAAACATTGCTATATCATTATAACATATGTAATGTAAATTTGAATTTAAATCAACTCCAACATAGAAATCATTTTCAGCATAAAGATATCTTTGGGGCTTCTTAAAATTATAATACAAAGCTATATTTTTTATTTCATTAACATTCATTTCCATCGATTTTAGTAAATAATCAGTGTATGATTCTGGAATATTTGTTTTACATTTTAAATTTAATATTTTGTCATAAAAAAATGTTCTTGATTCATATTTATGTCTTTCTAAAGTGTCAATTAATATATCATTTAAATATTCATCAATAATACTTGTATTTCCATATAATCCAATAAATTCATGATCTATATCATTAATCATATATCCATTATAAAATGAATAATATGAAAACATAGAATCACCATTGTATAAATTTGTAATGTTTAATTGAATTGTATCATTATGATTAATACGTTGAGAAATTATGAATACATGGTATTTATCTTTGTTTTTATAAATTCTAAATGCATAACGATTATCTAATAATTTATGAACTGATTCTAATGTTTTATTATTGTATTCAATAACTAATATGTCATAATATCTTAGATAATAATTGTTTTCCATTTTACCATATTCATAATCATAATTATGTTTTAAAACTTCAAATAAATACATAGTTGGTTTTGGATATAGCATATTATATATATTAATATCTGGCATAACTTTTAACAATTTTCTAAGATCAAAAAGTTTAAGTTGTTCATAATACATAATGCCAATTAAATCATATAATTCATTAATTGTAAATTTATTTTTGAGGTATAATAACTCTTGATTAGTCAAACTGATTTTTTTCTCAAAACAATTAATCAAATAATCATATTTCTTTTTTGAAAGTTCACGTATATTGAATTGTTTCTCAAGATAATAATCAAGTTTATAATCAAGATTAAGTCTGTTGTATAAATAATTTAAATGAACATCATCCATTTAAATAATAATAATCATTAATATTACAATAATTAAACCTTTAATAATATTTTCAATAGTTCCATTTATATTTAAATTTGTAACTTTATCGTCATATGTTTTTCATTTTTATATATCTTTCTATTTTATTTATGCTAAAATTTTTTCAATATTTTCAATAGTTCCATCAGGATAAACAAGTTCACCACATTTTTCTACTTTAATTATTGTATAATCATGTAATATTGAAGGGTTTCGTTTATTATTTAATTTTCTTATAATATCATGTGCAGTATTAACTTTGTCAAGATTTGGAAATAAACTAAGTGCCATATCAGTTGCACTATGATGATAAGTAGTTATATTTGTTTTATTATTTGTAACTTTTAAATAATAATTAACTCGTGCGTTATCTAATAGTTGATTTCTCATATATGTTTCAGGAGGATTCCAGTATGGTTTACCAATATTTCTGAAGGTATAATTTTTATAATTATGTGGTTCATTTAAAAATTTTTCTAAAGTTTCTTTTCGTAGGCCATATATTTTATATATTTTTAATGAATAACCTTCTGGATATATTTTTTCTTTATTAGTGTCTAAATTTCTAACAATAATAGGTTCTTGTTTTGATTCTTCTATATTTTCAGATTCTTTAAAATCTTTTGGATATTCTTCATCGATACATGTTCTTGTTCCGTCTAAATTAACGATGAGTCCAATATTTTTCATCTTGAACCATCTATATTTATTTAATATGGTTTTTCTAGTAGGTAAATTTCTTAGTAGTTCTCCAAGAGCTTTTTTTAACTTTATGCTATCATCAGTTTCGCTTTTGATTTCTTGACCGTCTAATTCTTGTTGTAAATATAATGAAGCTTCAGTTATACTATTAAAATAAGTTACTTCATTTGTAGCTTTATCAATTCTTTTTATAAAGATATTTTGTGTTGTTTGTTTTACGACACCGCTACTTTTAAAATTATCAGGTAAAATCCAATATGGATTATTATTATCTGAACGTAGTACATATCCATTTAGTTGTTTTCTATTATTTATATAATTTTTAATAGTAACTTGATCAACATCAAGGAATTTTTTCGCTTTTGTTAAGGTTTCTAACTTGTGCTCTGTCTTAGTTTCATAATGAAATGCTATAATAGGAAATGTTCCTTCATCTGCCAGAAGTTTCATATGTTTAACTTTAATACCTGTTCCTGATTCTAATTGTTGATTCAATATTTCAATTTCATTTTTCAATTGTTTATTCTCATTTATTAAATTAGTAATCAAATCACCATTAACTTTATTTTTTATCAATTCAATACGTTTAACAAGCGTATTATAATCAAATTCATCTGATAATTGAATTAATTCAGTTTGATTCTTTTTATATACTTTTTCAATAATATGTTGTTTAATTATATCGTCTTCTTTAATCATAATTTCAAATTCTCTATTATAAACAGTTTCATATACAATTTTAAGTATGATATCTTTTCCAAACTCACTCTTATGTTCTTTGAATCTTTTCTCTATATCCTTTGTGTAACCAAACTTGACAATATTTTCTCCGACTAAAATTAGATAAATAACATGCTTATTTTTAAAATTTAAAATTAAAGCATAACTTATTTCCTGATCTTTCATAAGTAAATGTTGATCTTTTTCTTCCAGTGCTTCCAATGCTTTTTTATATTCGTTTTTTAGTTTAAATACACCATTAAGTCTTAATTCTCGAATAACTTCATAAACCCAACTTTTGAATTGTTTAGCAATTGGTTTACGACTTCTAAATAATATTTCATACAAACCTTTTTCTGTTAAAAAAGTAACTTCTTGATTTCTTCCTATCACATCAACAATATGTAAACCTTGTTTTTCTGTTTCATCGAAATCTCGAATTGTTGAATTAATCTGAGTTATTTCTAAAATTTCTCCAATATCAGATGCCCTGAACAGAGGATTTTCATGTGTACCTCTAATTGTTATATGCATAGTACTATTATTGCTTTCAAACGCTTTTATAAATTCCATGTTTGTGTGTTTATATATAAGCATATCATCTCTTAAGGTCTTTATTTTAAAATTATATGATATATAATTATGTAAATATGGTATAATATATGATGGTATATTCAATCATAAATTGATAATTATATATGACATGCATATGAATGCACATCATACCCTAAAGTTCCCATTTAAAATTTTTTTGATGTATATTAACAAATTATAACACATATATCATGATGGTATATTAGACCATAAATTTATAACGAGTATGACATGCATACGAATGCACATCATACCCTCAAGTTACTCATTTAAAAATTTTTTGATGTATTTTAACAAATTATAACACATATATCATGATGGCATAATAGACCATAAATTTATTACAAGAATGATGTGTTTATATACCTGCATATCATCTTTTCACCTAATATTCAAATCTGTCATAATTTGGTTTAGATGGGACATATATAGGTTTATCATTTGAATAATATAGATCTACAACACCTGTACCTGCAGGTACTTGTTTTCCAAGCATAATATTGTCAGAAATACTTTTAAGGTTGTCAATTTCATTATATATCGCGGCATCAGTAAGTACCTCTAATGTCTCTTCAAATGAAGACTTGGTAAGAGGACCGACATCCATTATTCTATTTATCCCATGTCTCGTGATCGAAGTTAGGTACCCCCTACATGTCATTGAGTCGACCAGTAGTGCGAGATGTCTATAGTTAACGTAAGAGCCATCAAATAGCAAAACAACTCTTAGTTCATTGAGTAATGTTTGTCTTGCAGCTTCTATGCCAAATATTTCATAAATTTCAATGATGTTGTTTGATGTTGTTTTAAAGTGATCTATTCCAGGAATTTCCATTGAACCTAATATGTTTGCTCCTTCTGTTTCAAATATCCATTGTTCTTTTTTATGGTGGCCTATATCATTATCATATTCATTAACATTTATTTTTCTTGAAAATACCTTTTCAATTTCTTCAACACCATTTACTTTTAAGTTCATACATAAATATTGAATCTTTTTTAGATCAGGTATTCCTTTGTATTCTGGAGCTATAATATAAATAAATATGTTATCAGAATTATCATCACTTGATATAATTTTATAATCATACGCAATTGTATTAAATAATTTACAAATATTATAAACTGATGTATCTGTTGCTTCAATTTCTTTTGCAAGAAACTCAAAACGTAAAGCTACAGAATTTTCATTTATGTCATCAAATAATTTGTAATAATAATTTATAATTTCTTGATCTTCTTTAAATTCAGATAACTTAACAATATCGACATTTTCGATGATGTGTTGAAGAGATTTGTGTTCTAAACTGCTACGAATTTGTTCAACAATTCTACGTTGACCATTTTCTTTAAGTTTATCAATTTCGCAATTTTCAAACATCGTTAAAGAAGGAGTTTTGATCTTTTTTGTAATATTAATAAGTTCCTTTAATCTCGGAACACCCAACGTAACATTCTTTGATGCAATACCTGCATAATGAAACGTATTAAGTGTCATCTGTGTTGCTGGTTCACCAATTGATTGAGCAGCAAGAATTCCACACATTTCACCAGGATGAACAATTGCTTTTCTGTATTTGAGTTCAATTTCTTCGATAATATATATAATTTGTTCCTTTGTGAGATGTCTTATTTTTAAGGTAGCTAATTCTGACCAAATATATGCTCTAAATAGAATATTTGCATTTGAAGATCTATACTTTTCAGAATATTGAATATCTTCAGCTATCATAAACATATTTTCAATTGTTGAACATAGTATCTTAATTTTCTCAAATATTTCCAAATCCGTAAAATATTCTTGTTTTGAAGAATATGTAGAAGCACACGTAATAATTCTTCCAATATTAGCTGGCATTGGAATATAATCATCGTCTAATTTTGAATTGTACAATTCTCTATATTTACATACATTTAAAAAGAATGTATGTAAATTATCTATAATTTCATATTCTTCCGGAATATTATAATACATTTCTCGCAATTGTTGCTTATCCAATTTTAAAAATTTAACATGAACATTTTCTAAAAATGTAGCGTCAAGCCCATCTTCACCATATAAAAACTGAATAATCAATCCCTTATTATTCTGAACTGTATTGTTATACTTCACACAAACATCCTCAAGCGCCTTCACAAGCCTACGCTGCAGATATCCTATTTCAGCGGTATCGAATAGGGTACAACCAGAGAATATAGACAAATGCTGGGTACTTGGTATAGTAACGTCATAAACTTTTGGAAACAATGATGCATCAAGTTTTGTAATTGAAACTATTGGATCTAACACAACATTTTCTTGAGTGTCATAATTTTTATGTTTTGTGACTTTTCCATATAGAAGAATATGATCCAAACTTATTTGTTTATTTTTTTCTATCATTTTAACTTTTGATGCAAATATTTTACTCCAATGACCATTTATTGTTAAATTATATTGTCTCAATATATTTTTACTTTGTTGTAAATTTGTTTCTTTCTTACATGTTGTTATAATACCAAATACTCCAATTCTCGAACATAAATGTTGAATACCAATTATAAGTTTTTCTGAAACTGAAGTGACCAATATATTATTTGCATTTACACAACCATCTCCACTAAAATATCCATTTAGTAGTCCAAGAATAAATTCTTCTGGAGCATTAAAGGCTTCGTTTGGAACATATTTACCTTGTGAAAGATGACCAAGAAACTTATACAAAAATTCTGCTAATATTGTTGAAAAACCTCTTACGGTTGAAGATGTCCAAATATTCCCATTACATCCAACATTTTTACGAATTTCTTGTGTCCATTTTATATTGTATTTTTCAAACCATTTTTTAACAAAATCTCTTATTACTGGATCATTGTTTGATATATCTATATTTCCGTGATTAATTTCTGCATGTCCTTCTGCAAGAAATAAACCTATAAATATTCCATTTTCATTATTTAATTCAAAACGATCAGGTATCATTGGTCCATTTTCACCTCTATATCCTTTGTATGGATAAATTATTCCATCTTTTAATGAAGCTGATCGAACAGTTGATCTTTGTAAGGAAGCTTTTTTTGAATATGGTGTTATAAAAGTTGTGCCATTATTATTTGCCCACCAATTTATTGGAATTTTAATTCTTTCGCCAAATTCTTCTTTTGCTTTCTTACCAGCTTTCTTGCCAATTAAACCCGTATTTTCCATAGTATATTGCATAGATGCGACAGCTTTATTGTATTCCGTGCCATATAAATACTCAGTTTTAGGAAAATATTTACTCATATCAACATATGTTTGTGTTACTGGAGGAGTTGGTAATGATTCAATGACTGGTATACATTCACCAATTTTTACTTGAGAAGTGAGTTTTTGTTCAAAAGTTTTAGATTTTTTATCATAAATCAACAATGACTTTGACTCAACAACTTTAACTGAACGACCACTTTGAGTTTTAACTTCATACACCAATTCTCCTGGATCATGTCTTGTCAAATGAGTAACACGACCCCATGATGTTTTACCATGTTTATCAGCAGTAGGCATATAATATTCTTCAGTGTCAAGAAATTCTATAATTTCAGTATTTTGTTGTTCTGGTCTTAATTCAACAGCTTCTTTTCTTTTGGTCATATATTCATCAATCCAATCACCAATTTTAACAACTTTAGTTTCACCATTGTGCATTATGATAATATCAGTATCACCAGATATAGATTTACATGCTGTATCAATTAGCCCTTCTCTTCCAGCCATAGCATGAAAAAAGAATTCAAGGGGATTTAGACCATCCATATAACTATTTTCAACAAATCCACGAGATTCATATCCAACGTCATGTTTATCAAAATGAGGTAAAGTTCTATGTTTGAAACCATAATTGATTCTTCTTCCTTCAACATTTTGTTGTCCTACAACTGCCATGATTTGAGAAATATTAAGAATTGAACCTTTTGAACCAGAACTAACTGTTGCTTTGATGTTGTTATTAAAAGTTAAACTTCCTTCTGTAATCTTTCCTGCATTTGAAACAGCTTCATTGAGTTCAGCATTAATAATATCTTCTGTAATTCGAATGTCATTATTTTTGTTATCAATCTCATTCTTAATTTTTACTTTCATATCATCAATAATATTATAAATAGTCTTTTTAATACCAGGATCTACTATACCATCACCAATACCAATAGTAAACCCATTATGTTTGATCCAGTAATTTGAAATTTTTTGGGCTTGATTGAGAAATATTTTTGTTATTTCTGGTCCATAATCGTTGAATAAAACATGAATTAAACTTCCTTGAGATTTTCCAACAACTGATTTATCAATTGTTCCTGATAATATTTGACCTGATTTAATAAGGAGACCATTATCATGAGGATTCAAAGGATCTTTGAGATTGTCAATTGATAAAGTTTTTGGAACTAGGATAGAATAAACCTGTTTTCCAGTCCAATATTCGACGTTATTCATAATAATAACAGGTGTAGGAATTATATTGTCCCAATTATCTATTAAAATTAGCATATTCATAAGATGATCTTTTGTAATGAGTACATCACGTCTTGTCATTTTACAACTTGATAATAGAGAGTCTTGAATAATACTAATTACAGGTTTATTTGATTGAGGACTTACAATTTGTTTATCCACCATCATAAGATGTTTTACTTCAGCTATTGCTGCTAAACTTTGGGGAACATGAAGATTCATTTCATCACCATCAAAGTCTGCATTATAAGGAGATGTGCATGCTAAATTTAATCTGAAAGTAGAGCCAGGAAGAACTTTTACTTTGTGGCCCATGATAGACATTTTATGAAGACTTGGTTGACGATTAAAAATTACATAGTCATTATCCATTAAATGTCTTTCGACAACCCAACCTAATTTTAGATCAATATTTTTTGCAAATTTTAAATCAACTTTAACTCCATTATCTTTTGTTACAAATTTTGCACCAGGATGAGAAAGTGGTCCTCTATTTACATATTCTTGAAGTCTTGTTTTATTGAAAACATTGACAATTTCTGGTACTGTTAGATTAATTGCAATATTATAAGGAACACCTACTTGATCAATACTTAAATTTGGATCAGCTGTAATAACAGTTCTTGCCGAAAAATCAACTCTTTTTCCCATTAAATTACCACGGACTCTTCCATCTTTTCCAGACAACCTTTCTTTAATTGTTTTAAGAGGTTTTCCAGATCTTTGAAGTTTTGGAAGTTGTCCAGGATGTTGATTATCTATGAGGGTATTGATATTATATTGTAACAAGAATTCTAAATTTGAAATATAATTTTCCAAATTTTCTTCTTTTTCAGTTGCTGTTTTAAGAGCAATATTTGCTTTGATAATATCATTTAAATTTGAAGTTAGATCATCATCACATTTTTGAGATGAGTTCATATAAACACTTGGTCTTACGTGTGGAGGTGGAACAGGTAAGACTGTAAGTAGAAAATGTTCTGGTCTTGTTTTGAGGCCAAGATATTTGACGTCTTCGTCGGATATTTTTTCGAGAATAGAGTAAATCTCGAGTGTTGAGATATTTTGTTTTCCGTTGCCAAAATCAGCTAATATTTTAGTACCTTCACGAGAATAAACTGGAAGTTTGTTTTGCGTAATAGGACAAACTTTAATAGTTTTCAAAATTCTATTAATATCATTGAAATTCTTTCTATTTCGTTTAACATCTTTATTTAACAATAAAGTGGAAGTATAATAACTCACAGAACGTAATATATCAAGTACTACTTTCATAAACCCGATATGATAGACAGGTCTGACTAGTTCAATATGACCAAAATATCCAGGATGTTCAAGATCTGTTGTATTTCCCATTCTTGGATCATTAATAGCTCCAAGATTTGGTTTTCCAGTAGCTGGATCAATAGAATCAACAAAAGTGATACCTTTTGATATTTCTTTTCCTCCAAATTCAATTTTTTGGGTAACTGATATATTTTTAATATAATCAGGACTTGCAACCTCAAACTGAATTGCTTTTACTTTTCCGACAGGTGCACAACTGTATTTAAACTTAAACTCCATTTGTTAAATTTATGAAATATTTTCTAAGATAAATTAAATTAGGATGTCAACTATAAATCGAAATAATATAAATCCTTCAAATCAAAAATTGGTTGATTTAATAAATGATTTAGCAAATGTTCTTTATAATTATAATCATGTATTATATACTGAATTTTGTTCAAGTATAGATTTTTATAGTCTTGAAACAAAATTAGACTCTGAACAACAAAATCAACTCAATAATATATATAACGAATTATTAATATACATTCAAAAAATTATTTAACTTAAGATATATTAATTGATATAGAAAATGGAAAATATTATTAAAGAATATGAATTAGCATTACAAGCATATGAACGAGCTTTAAGCGAAGCTCGTTTTAATGAAAATTGTGGATTTAGTTATAAATATTTAACTGATCAAGAAATTTCTAAAGAAAAAGCAATAAATTTAGCGAGAAATGCACGTAAATCTGCTATAGATAAAGGGATTGTTTTACCTGTTAGAAAATATGAACAATTTGAAAAAATTAAAAGACCTGAAATGTTTCCTGGACAATATGATGACTAAACTTTTCATATAAATATATGGATAGGAATGTTTATTTTTTTAGAAAATGTTAAAATTTCAGGATATATTTCATTATCCCAGTCAAGTCCACCGAGACCTGCACCAATTTTAGGAATTGCTAAAGATGTGATTCCAAATTCTTCATAATGATTAAGAATATAATCTAGACCAGTAGTAATATATTCTATTTTTGATTTTTCTTTCCAATGTTTTTTTGTTGGAAAATTAAGAATCCAAACAGAGTCTGTTTTATATAAATAAGGTTCGCCTATTTTAACTTGATTATTGTTGCATCTAGTTTTATAATCAATGTACATTTCAGGATATTTTTGTTTAAATGAAAGAGCAAGTCCTTTTCCCATAACACCAACACAATTTATAGGATTAATAATAGTTTGCATGTTTGACTTAAATATATCACCTTTTCTTATTTCCATAATTTAATAAAATAAACTAGAAAACTAGATATATTTAATAAAAAATGGATCCCGATACAACTTTAAAAATTTATCTACATTGTGCTGCTATGAGTGGTGTAATTCTATCAATAACATATTTAATTGGACCTTTACCTGGAATTATAATAGGTTTAATGATTAATGAAGTAATTCTATTAATAAAACAACCTATTATAATGGACCTTTAGATGCGCTTAATCGTTAAAAAAAGGATCAATATTAACTTCTCCATTTAAAATTTCATAAATTTCATTATCATGATCAATTTCATCTTCTTCGAAAGTGTTCAACATTTCCATAATATATTCTTGTTGATCATCATTTAAATCATCTAAATTAACTTCACATGCCTCTAAAACCATATTAAATAATCTTATATTAAATTTTCCACTTTCAGCAAAATAATATCTATTTTCATGTGCATATGATAATGTATAACAAAATGAATAAAATGCTTCTTTTACTGTATCATAATTTGGCTTAAAGAATTTAAGAGATGATTTTATGAAAGAATAATCAAGTGTGTATAATATATCATGTATTAAAAGTTTATGAACTTTTGCTTTGTGGCCAAAAAATTTAATGATAAATTCAATGAATGATTTTGATAATTTAGGATTTATTTCAAGATCTGATAAATTACTATAATGGTCATTAAACTCATCAATATAATCATCAAAATTTGGTAAAGTTTTTAGATATTCAAAAATTATATATATGTGATTACTCAATGAGAAATCAGAAGTAGATTTCATAGCATCAAATAAATAATCTATAATTAATTTTGGATCATTGAATAAACTGATTATTTTTAGTGTCTTATTATGGTATGTTTGTTGACCTATTTGATTATCGCGGTATAACATTTCAAGTCCAAATAAATAAGAAGAAAATCCAGTGAGTATAAAATTATATTCTGGTCTAATTCTATTTAATTTTAAAGAAATATAATCTAGATCATATGTAGTAAATATATTTGCAATAAAATTGTTTGTTAGTATTAGATATATATTAAAATTATTCAAAAGATAATTGATTAATATTTTTTTTTCATGTATCTTTATAACATTTCTAAAATTATTTCCAAATATTTCAAAAAAATCTATCATGCGATTTGGATTATCAGAAATAAATTCGAAAACTTTTTTGATTGTTGGAAAATATAATTTTTCAAATATAAATGAATTTTCAGAATTACCTAAGTTTGAAATGACTATATCAACTAATTTATAATTTGAATATTTTCTAAAATTGTTATAGTTTCTTTCATTTATTGTTGAATATAATCTTCCTATTTGCATTTATTATTATCAATATTATTTAGCTACTAAATTCAGAATTTGCATCTGACATATATTCTGGTTCATATATAGAACCAATTGATTCTTCTTCTTCTTCTTGACTATTTTCAGAAAGAGAATCAATATATAGTTCATCATTGTCTTCTTCATCATTTCGGTAATCATAGGAAGCTTGTAATTGAATTTCAGGAAGATAAATAGATTCAGGAAATTTGTATAAAATTTCTTGTTTTTTATAATGATTGATTTTTTGACGTTTAATATTTTCAACATTTTGAATAAACAAATCAATATTTCCATTATAATTAATATTTTGACCAAACTCAGTTAAACATATATGACGAATGATGTTTATCATTTCATATGTAGGTTTTAGTTTAAGATGAATTAATTTATTTTTTAAATTTTCCATATTTTTAATAATTATAATTTTCTAGTTCTTTTTTTAATAAATCAAGTTTATCTATTAGAATTTTAATAGAACTTTTCAATACCTGTTCAGGAGTTAAAGATCCAGTAGTCTCAATTCCAAGTTCAATTTCATTTTCATTTAATATTTTATATGTAATTGGACAACATGGACTCCATTTTGAATGATCTTTTCCAATTCCTTCCATAGTCATTCCAATTAGATTTAATTTTTCATTTTCTTTTAATTCCAAAATTAAAATATCATTATCACAACATCTAGAATTTCCTGAAAATTTAATATCTCCAGAATAAATCATTTTTGGACCTTCTATATTAATACTAATTTCAGAACATTTATAATCTTCACATATAATAGGAATTAGACCAAGTCTATGTGTAATAAATTCATCTTCATAAATACTATCATTTTCCTTAATAGTAACAATATGAATTGCATATATAGGGACATGAGATAATGCTGTTCTTCGAATTGCATTTGCAATATGGACATCGGTTTTTAGAACGAACATTTATAATTCTTATTAAATATTTCTTGATAAAATTTTATTATTACTATTAAATGGGAGGTGTTACTTCAACAACATCAACAGTTGTAACAGATGCGATAAATAATTTTACAACAAGTCTAACAAGTACTATTGAGAATAACTGCAAAAGTTCTCCAACAAATTTACAAGAAATAAGTTTAAATTTTAAAAGAATTGAAGGTTGTTCTCCTAAGTTGACAAATATGTTGCAAACTATGGGTTCAACAAATTCAACTACATGTAATCAGATAAATGTATCTTCTTTAGATGTGCAAAATGCTCTAATACAAGCAGTAGATACAGCAGCAGAAACTTTAAAAAATGCTGGTTCGTTAGAACTCTTAACTATAGCAAATTCAACAAATGTTGCAAATTTAAAAAATTTTATAAATAATGAAGTCAATATGAAAAATTTATCAAATGCTATAAATTCAGCATATAATAGACAATCGTTAAATATAAATTTAGGTACAGTTATTTGTTATCCATATACTACAAGATCTGGACAAGTGATTAATAATACATTTGAAATTAGTAATCTGAGTCAAAAAATGGTATCTGATTCTATATTAAATGCTACTCAATCAAACAGTCAATTAGCAACTTTGGTAAATTCGATTGATCAAGATATAAAACAAAAAGCTAAAACAACAGCAACGGGTATTGGTGAAGCAATTTCTGCTGCATCATATGGACTTATATTTATAGCAATAATTATCTTAGCAATAGGTGCCAAGAATTTTTTAAGTTCAAAAGGTGGATCAAGTGGATCGGGAAGTTCAAGTTCAAGTGGATCAGACGGAGAATGGGGACATTGGTTGTCTCCATCAAATAGTGTAATGTATGGATTTTATATATTTTTAATAATAATTCAAATACTTGCAGCAGTTGGAATATTTGTATATTATAAAATAGATTTAGATACGTCACCCAAAGATAAACCAACAAATGGAACATTAGTATTAAATCCAACCATACTTCTATCATTTGCATGTATAATAACTATCTTAGCAGGAATAACTATTTTTTCAGGATCAATATTTTTGTACAGGAGTAGATCAAAAGGTAAAAATAGTAAATTTAGTCCAAAATTGTTTATAGTATTTTTCATAGTTCCATCAGTATTGAATATTATAGCTATAATTATAATATCAGCTTTAATAGCAAATGATACAAAAAATAAAAATAAATTTATTGCTGAAAATAGTTAATCATCAAATTCAATTATTACTTTAACTTCAGAAGTATCACTAATTTTGTCTGAAATATTCTTATCTGAATTATTCTTCTTTTTCATCACAGATTCCATCTCTCTATCAATTAATTCTTTATTCTTAAAACAAAAATCAATTACTTCATTCGTAATTGCCCATCTAAAGAAATTTAATTGTCCTACGGTCGTAACAAGACCATAAGTTTTATCTTTATAATAATCAATTTCAGTTTTTTTGATATTTATGATTTTTAATGTATTAAATTCGATGAATATTCTGTCTCTTCTGCAGAAAGGATCAAAGAATTTTTTAGAATAAGCTTTAAGTTGATTTTTGTACTCTAGATAAAGATTGAATATTTTATTATTTTTTAATTTATAAATAACTTTGTTTTTGTCTCCATAATTAGTGACAGTATAGTCCATTTCCCTTAAAGAAATACTTGTCTTTTGTTTTGATATAAGATTTAAAGTATTAAGATATTTTGGATCTTCTCCATAAAATTTTAATAAAGACGTTAATAATAATTCTTGCTTGCTTTGATTATTATTCATGTTTGTAAATGAAGAGGTAAGTTATTTGGAAATTTTACGCATTTCTTGTGCAATTTAATTATTTATTAAATACGCATTTTCCTATTAGTGCGTACTTAAGAACTGTAGTTATAAATATAAAAATGAATGAAAAATATTTTGGAGCAGAGGATAAGTTTGCCATAGAAAATGAGCATAAATTATTAGAAACAAATAATTTATCATATATTAAAACAGTTACAAATGATTTTCATGGTAGTAATATTAAAAAATATTATACATTTCCTGTTTGTTCAAAAAAAACATATAAAAATTTTAAATTAATTGGAGTTTGTCCTGAAGATATTGAATGTGTATATTATCAAGTCGGTGGTCAGCGTATAAATCATTTTGATTATTCTTTATACAGATGTTTATATGAATATAATAATGATAATGTTGTCATTATTCCATTTGAATTTGTTATTCCTTTAAAATATCATGAAAATAAATTTTTGGTGATATTGAAATCACAAAAGGAAATACAACTCCAATATGATGAATATTCAAATGAAAAGGTTGATGAAAATTTTAAAGGACTTTATAAAATAATACAGTATCAATGTGATAAGTTAGAAAATGATGAATTTACGAGAAAAAGAATAAATTTTAATCACCCTATTTATAAACTTATATTTACACTTCCTGATGATAGTTATATGCCACAAATTTTTATAATGGATGAACAATTAGAATATGACAATCTAACAATTATTCCATTTAAAGATTATGCTTATTATGTATACGATTTAAAAGGAACATTAAATTTTTCAATGATTGATAAATCAGAAATAATATTAGATAAAAATAGTGAATTTATTCATACATATGCATTATCATATCAGTTTATGATGTACGAAGACGGAATGGGAGGTACGTTATTTTCAAAATAACTTAGAAATACTTATGATTTATTTTAAATGATAAAGACTATTGATAATTTTTTGACTACAGAAGAATGTAAAGAATATATTGAATATATAAATAGTAGAAAAGAAAAGAATATGTTTAATAATATGATATTAAACTTTAATCATAAAGAAAGAAATCCAGAAATTGCAAATAAATTATATGAAAGATTTCTAAAAATGTGTGACATAACAGATATGAATGTTACAGGCTGCAATACACTTGTTTATTCTGCAAAATATAATCCTGGTCAAAGTTTTGGACTACATACGGATACAGGATTATATTTTGACAAAATTAATAAAATATGTACAACTTATACAGTATTGATTTATTTAAATGATGATTTTGAAGAAGGCCAAACAGTATTTTATAAAGACAATGAAGTAATTAATATTATTCCTGAAACTGGTAAATTGCTTACGTTTGATATAAGTTTATTGCATGAAGGTAAAGAAGTTAAAAATGGAATTAAATATTGGATTGGATTTGAATTAATTGGAAAATTTTAATTTTATCAAGATAATATTATATCTAAATACAAATGTTAATTGAAATAGCAATATTATATATGGGATACAAAATAATGAACAGAAATAAATCACCATTTTTTGAAACAAATGAGGATAACTATTTTCATAATGTTTATACTCGTTTTAATTATGACATAGCTGGTCAAATAGATTCATATAATATGATTAAATTGGCTATTAAAAATAAAGATATAAAAACATATAACAATATGATTAAATATGGTCCTAATTATTATAAAACATATGATGTTGTAACAAATTTTGGAATTTATGGAACAGAAAAATATGAAGAAAATGTAATGAGTTGGTTTTTTAAAGATTATGATGTCATTAATTTAAGAAATTACTCTGTGTATAAAATAAATGGTCTCACAAATAAAACTGACTATATAGTTTATAAATATCTTACAAAAAGTAAGTTATCAAAAGATTTAATGATTAGATTAGTATATTATTTATAATTTGATAAACGGTGGTCACTGTTTATTATTATTTTTCCTAGAATTTTTAAATTAAAATAAAAATGGAAAATAATCAAGTTAATATTGAACAACACAAACAGTTAATTGAAAATTACAGACGAAAAGTATCTAATGAAGCATATAGATCGAATGATGCACGAGAAAGATATGTTAATTTTCTTGTTGAATCATTTAATAACAGAGATCCTAATTCAAATGAACATGTAATACATGTAACTGGTGTTAGTTATATATCAGATCTAAAAGATGCAATGACGATATTTAATAATATCATCAAACAATATAATTATAAAATATACAAATATACAATGTTTCCGTATAATTGTAAGTATGATGATCCAATAATTATAATTACAAAAAAAGATGAGAAAATATCAATCGGAACAAAGTTATTTTATTATTTTAGTGGATATTATGATTTTGATGATAACATATTATAAATGTAATTATTGTTGATAAACGGTGGTCACTGATAAACGGTAATAACGGTTTATTTGATAAACGGTGGTCACTGTTTATTTGATAAACGGTTATAACGGTTTATTCATAATTTCTTACAGTAACAAATACAGG
>Ga0075158_10001246_pt1 | contig 19578 bp, 17 predicted proteins | sample JI91814BDNA_FD_70968 | JGI IMG/M metagenome (GOLD analysis project Ga0075158, IMG submission 70968) | Wastewater effluent complex algal communities from Wisconsin, to seasonally profile nutrient transformation and Carbon sequestration -... | ecosystem: Engineered > WWTP > Effluent > Algae... | reverse complement strand
GCTTTTGAATACTTCAACAAAAGAACGGCACTGCGTGATAGTTTGTTCAACCTGGAAAAAACAAAAGAAATCCAGCGGCTGAACTCCCAATATGAAACTGCCAGGAAGGAACAACAGATTCAATCCCAGCAGAGCAGGATCCGGATGCAGAATTACCTGATGGCAGGTATTGGCGTGCTGGTGATTTTAGGAATGTTACTAGCCTTTTCCTATTATAAGCGCTACCGCCTTAAACAGGAGAGCCAGTTGCAGGCCGAGATATTGAAACAGCAGGAATTGAAGGCCCGGGCCATTCTGGAGGCGGAAGAAAATGAAAGACAAAGAATCGCCAAGGACCTGCATGATGGCGTGGGACAAATGATGAGTGCCGCCAAAATGAACCTATCTGCTATTGAATCAGAACTGGCATTTACTGATCCAAAACAGAAAGAAAACTTTGAAAAAGCCATCAGCCTGGTGGATGAAAGCTGCAAAGAAGTACGCACCGTATCCCATATCATGATGCCAAACGCATTATTGAGAAATAGCCTGGGAAATGCCATCCATGAATTTGTGAATAAGCTCAGTAATAAAACCATGCAGGTGCATGTATATACAGAAGGACTGGATGAAAAACTGGACTCCAATGTAGAGACGGTGTTGTACCGGGTTATCCAGGAATGCGTACACAATGCCATGAAACATGCCCATGCCAGCAACCTGGATATTTCCCTGATCCGTGACAAGGACGGTATCAGTGGCACAGTGGAAGACAATGGAAAGGGCTTTGACCCTACAGATAAAGAAAAATTTGAAGGTATAGGCTTAAAAAACATCATTACCCGAATTGAATACCTCCGGGGAACCGTTGATTTCGACTCCGCTCCCGGTCGGGGGACGGTGATTGCGATGCATGTTCCGCTGCCGTAGGCAGTCGGTCAGTCGGTCAGTCGGTCAGTCACCAGTCTACAGTCTACAGTCAGTAGTCGACAGTCTTCAGTCGGTCAGTCCGCTCCAAAGAACCTAATTTCCCGCCTTCGCTAAACTATGGGGGGAAGCCCGCCTTCGCTAAAGCTATGGCGGGTACACCCCTTTGGGGCGAAGCAATACCTAATACCCAATATCCAATTCCCTCTCTTTAACAATTCCCCAACTGTAATTTTTCCAACCCCTGCATCCTTGTTTACGTCATGATTTTCATGACAATAACAAACCAAAACCCAATTTTATGTATTTTACCAGCGGCAATGATACCGCCACCATCGACAAACCGGCTACCAAAATGAAGAATGGAAAAATTACCTTAGGCATCGTGGATGATCACCAGATTGTGATCGACGGATTAAGCTCCCTGCTCAAAGGACATGAGAAATTCAATTTTGCCTTTGCCACCACCGATTCATCCGAAGTTCCGGAACTGATCAAAAAACACAAGATTGATATCCTGCTCACGGATGTGATGATGCCGAATATTCCCGGCAACCAGCTGGCCAAAATGGTTCGGCAGCAATTTCCTGATATCCGGATCCTGGCTTTGTCCATGAGCGGACAGGGAGATATGGTAAATGAAATGATTGAGGATGCCGATATTGCTGGTTATGTGCTCAAAAATATCGGGAAACAGGAACTGGTGAAAGCACTGGAAAAAATTGCCGGGGGTGGCATTTATTTCAGCGAAGAAGTGCTGGATGAACTGCAAAGAACCAGCAACCGTAAAAAGCAAAAAGAAGATGCCCACCTTACCGGTCGTGAAGTGGAAATCATCCGGCTGATCGAAAAAGAATATAACAACAAACAAATTGCTGAAACCCTTTTCATCTCTGAAAGAACCGTTGAAACACATCGCAAGAATATTTTCAGGAAGACCAATACCAATTCCGTAATCGGACTGGTGAAATATGCCTACGAACATAAACTGATCTAATCGCGGTGATTGCTTATAATTTTGGTCCTAATTTTACGGCATGCAGCCCTATCGGATTCTTACAGCAGGTATTGATGATGCCACCTTACTGGCCCAATTAGGTAAAGAAACCTTCCTGCAATCTCATGGTCACAGTGCCCCCGCTACTGATATTGCCGCTTATGTTACGGAGAAATATGATCCGGATATTGTAATAAAAGAATTGAGTGACCCGGAAAATATCTACCGGATTATTTATGCAGGCAATGAGCCAGCTGGTTTTTCTAAAATCATTTTTAATACCCCCTGTCCTCCTGTTGCCATTGCTCCTGTTGCCAAACTCGAACGCATTTATCTGCTGGATGCATTTCACGGACAGGGACTTGGAAAAGCATTACTCCTGCACAATATTGAAATGGCTATTGCGGCCCGCCAAAAAGGCTTCTGGCTTTACGTTTGGCTGGAAAATCAAAAAGCATTTGATTTTTATACCCGCATGGGCTTCCGGATTGTTGGGCAATATGATTTCCGGATTTCTCCCACCCATACCAATCCCAATCATCAAATGTTCCTTTCCTTTTAAATTTATTGCAGAATTTTTCTGTTGAAATCGTTAAACAGGATCTACATCTGGCACTACGGTTACAGAGCGGAAAGTGGGTTCCTGGTGAAGGATCGCCGTATGTTCCAGCAGGTCCTGCTTGCATTGGTTGATGGTCTTCCCATCGCGGGGGAGTTTCAATAATAATTCCATCAGGTACTGGTTCCTTATCCGGCCAATCACCGGTTCAGCAGGACCAACCAGGTAAGGACCATAACGCTTCTTGAGTGCGTCGGCATATTTGACTGCCGCTCTTTCGACCACTTCCCTGAATTTATGTTTGAAGGTCACCTGAATGATCCTTGTGAAAGGCGGATAGGCAAACTCTTTACGCTTTTTGATTTCTTCTGTGAACATGGCTTTGTAATCATGCTGCTGCACTACCTGCAGTAAAGGATGTTTCGGTTGTGAAGTCTGCACCAGTACTTTACCGGTGGCTTCCTTCCTCCCTGCCCTGCCACTTACTTGTTCCATTAATTGAAAAGCTCTTTCATTCACCCTGAAATCAGCAAAATAAAGCAGGCCATCTGCATCCAGGATACCCACCAAATCCACATTGTCGAAGTCAAGCCCTTTTACCACCATTTGTGTGCCCACCAGGATATCGATCCGCTCCTGTTCAAATTGCTGGATCAGTGCATCATGGGCATTCTTCCCTCTTACGGTGTCCATATCCATCCTTGCCACTCTGGCATTGGGAAAGGTTTCCTGTAACTGTTCTTCAATCTTTTCGGTTCCGAAATTCCGTTGGGTGAATTTATCGCTTCCGCAGGCCGCACAACTGTGTACCGGTGGATAACTGGTACCACAGTAATGACAAACCAGCCGGTTGCTGAGTTTATGAAAGGTCAGTGATACATCGCAGTATTTACATTGAGGAATCCATCCGCAAACACCGCATACCTGATAAGGTGCATAGCCCCTCCGGTTTTGAAAAAGAATCACCTGTTTATTCCGGCCAATTACTTCATTCACTGCTTCTACCAGTTGTGGGGAGAGAATGATTTTATCATGCTTCGGTTTATCCGGGATGAACACTTTCCGCATGTCAATCATTTCTATCGTGGGTAAAATCAGGTCGCCGTAGCGGGACAACAATTCAGCAAATCCATATTTGCCCGTACTGGCGTTATAATAACTTTCTACGGAAGGAGTACCGCTTCCCAATAATGTTTTTGCGCCAAAAAGAGAGGCAAAATAAATGGCCGCATCCCTGCCATGGTAACGGGGTGCCGGCTCCTGTTGTTTGAAAGAGGCATCGTGTTCTTCATCGCAAATCACCAGCCCCAGGTCACGGAAAGGAAGGAATACAGCCGACCGGGCCCCAAGGATGATCCTTAGTTCACCGGTTTTGATCTTGTTCCAGATTTCCACTCGCTCATTCTGTGAAAATTTAGAATGATACACTCCGATATATCCGCCAAAATGTTTTTGCAAGCGGCGGATTACCTGTGAGGTTAATGCAATCTCGGGCAGCATGTACAGCACCTGTTTTCCCTGCCGGATCATTTCTTCGATCAGATGAATATAAATATTGGTTTTACCACTTGACGTAACACCATGTAATAAACAAACCGGGCGCTGTTCCCATTCCGTCTTTACTTTTTCCAGGGCTGCTTTTTGTTTTTCGCTCAGCTCAAAATCAATCAGTACATTTTTCGGCAGGTAACTGATGCGGTCAATAATGCGTTTCTCCAGCCGCAATACCTGTTTATCCACCAAACCTTTGAGTTGAGCATCGGATGCTCCTGATTTTTTCAGCAGGGATGATTTTGTTACCTCCCCGCTTGTTTTCATCAGATGGAGATAGCTGAGCAGGAGTTCCATTTGTTTGGGGGCCCGTGTCCAGTTATTCAGCAATTCAGATAAACTGTCTTCGTTATCATAGACCGGGTTCAGCAATACATAGGTTTCTTTTTTAGGAACATAGGTTTGCTTCAGTGCTTCCCAGACATGACAAACCTTTTTTTGTATCAGGCGGTTGATCACCGGGTAAACATGGGAAGAATCCAGGAGTTGCTGTACTTCTCCCAGGTTCAGTTCTTTTTTCAGGAGCAATGCCTCCCCTACCAGGTATTCATCATGGTCGAGTGCAGAAAAATCATCCCCATATTCTTCATTGAATACCAGGATGGTTTCACTGGATAGTTTGAAGTGAGCCGGAAGGGCTGCTGCCATTACTTCTCCTTCACTGCACATATAATAAGAAGCCATCCATTCCCATAAACTCAGCTGCTCTTCAAATACCACCGGTTCGGTATCCAGTACATTCAGGATGTCCTTGGTTTCAATGAATTCCGGTTTTTCTTCCAGCAATTTCTTTACAATCCCTGCATACTTTTTATTCTTACCCAAATTCACTTCCACCCGGCAACCGGGTTTTACCTGCTCCAGTAAATGGGAGGGAACCGACCATGTATAATTTTTCGGTAATGCGGCAGGTATGATGATTTCAGCGTACAAGTGATTTTTTACTTTGTCTTTTTTCAGAATAGGATGCAATGCAGTTGCTTCGCTCGTCAGGCTTTTCGCCAGGCATAATTGTATGCGACCAGTTTTTGCTCCATTAAGCTATATACTTCTGCTTTTAATTTGGGCAGATCGGATAATGTATAACCGGCTACCTGCACTTCCTCCAGGTACAATATCCTGCTGATACCAGGACTCATATGAAACAAAGATTCATAGGGCATTCTTCTGTAAGCGTCCAGAAAAAGGACCGGCTTTACCGGTGTTTGCGTTTCAATGGCCACCCTGAATGCCCCGTCATAAAAATCTTTTAGTGGGGTGGTGCCCATATTAAATGTTCCTTCGGGGAATACCATCACTGAAATTCCTTTATTGATCAGTGATTTCAGTATCCGGATACTTTTGGCTCTGTTACTAACACTGCTCCGGTCCACCGTTACAATCGCATTCCGGTAAATCAATCCGAATATCGGCACTTTGCTCATCTCTGCTTTTCCCAATGGCCTTGCCGGCTGGCGGAGTGCTTTGGGGATGATGGCCGCATCGATATAAGAGATATGATTGCTCACGAATATATAAGGCCTTTGCTTATCATGTGGTGCTTCGTAGATCTTCCGGTGCCAGATAAATATCAGGAAGAACCAGATATCTGCCCAACGCATGCAAAGCCAGAACACCATATTTCCTCCCCGGATCTTGCCAAAAAAAGTGGCGATCAGTGCAAAGGGAAAAATCAGCAGCATGACGGCCACGAAACTGAGAAATGCATAAATACTGTAAAGCCATTTCAGCGGCATCAGGAGCAGCTTCATCGGCCTTTGTTTTTATATTGATTATCATCTCCCGGGCAGTCACAGGCATAATCAGTTCCCAGATCAATCACCGTTACCACCACCGTCTTTTCATTGCATTGTGCAAAAATGATCCGCACCCGCTGGTCATCATGCGTCACCCCTTCGAGAGCATAACGCGGGCAGCGGGCATTTTGTAAATCGCTCTTTTTATAATTGATTTTTCCTTCCAGCATGATCTCTTCTACCTCCGATTTGGAGATTTTCCGGCATTGCATCCGGCAACTGGCATGCTGGCTGTAATCGAGATAGGATGTGCTGCGGTCAAAGCCTTTATCCCGGTTGGTTGGATTGGAAGCCGGGTCTTTGGGCCGGTCGGGGTTGGTGACCTTTGGTTTGGGTACCGGATCCTGATTACCCTTACACTGACGAATCAGTACAATCGCCACCAGCATCAACGCCATCAGCAAATAAGGCAGCCATTTCCTGTTCACTGTCAGTAGTTTGTCTAATTAATAATAAATGATCCGGCAGGCAAGTTAACAAGATAAGGCCGCTGTATCAACATTTCAACCGCTCAACTTATCAACTTATCTTTGCCGGCCCTGCCAGCTCCCGGATCGCATTAAATGTCCGGTTAAACAGGCAGGACTGAACAGATGACAGCATCCCGGACCATTGCATTTCATACACTAGGCTGCAAGCTCAATTTTTCAGAAACATCTTCCCTTTCCCGTATGCTGGAAACGGAGGGGTTTGAGAAAAAGGAGTTTGAGGATCTGGCTGATGTGTATGTGATCAATACCTGTTCGGTCACCGATAATGCTGATAAAGAATGCCGGCAGCTGGTGAGACGAATCCAACGAAAAGCGCCCGAAAGTCTGGTCGTGATTACCGGTTGTTATGCCCAGCTCAAACCCAAGGAAATTGCGGAAATCCCCGGGGTGGACCTGGTGCTGGGTGCGGCGGAAAAATTCAATATTGCTGCGCATATCCGGGAACTGACAAAGGGAGATTCCACCAAAATCTGCAGCTGTGATGTGGAAGAAGTAACCGGGTTTCATGCCTCCTGGTCGGTAAATGACCGCACCCGGACTTTTTTAAAAGTGCAGGATGGTTGTGATTATAATTGTTCTTTCTGTACCATTCCCATGGCCAGGGGAAAAAGCCGGAGTGATTTAATCTCAAATGTGGTGGCCAATGCCACAGCACTGGCGGCATCGGGTGTGAAAGAAATTGTACTGACCGGTGTAAACCTGGGTGATTTTGGGAAAGGACCAGACGGCGCAGGAACGGTTCAGTCACTGAGCGGAAGAGAAGAAAATTTTTTCGAACTGGTCAAAGCGCTGGAAAAGGTAAAGGGAATAGAACGCTATCGCATCTCCTCCATTGAACCCAACCTGCTCAGCAATGAAATTATAACGTTCGTGGCCAACAGTGATCGCTTCATGCCGCATTTTCATATTCCCCTGCAAAGCGGAAGCAATGAAGTGCTGGGGGCCATGCGACGCCGGTACAAAAAAGAATTATATGCAGAAAGGGTGAGTCTGATTAAGCAACTGATGCCCCATTGTGCCATTGGAGTGGATGTAATTGTTGGTTTTCCCGGAGAAACGGATGAATTGTTCAGGGAAACATTTGACTTTCTGCATGCCTTGGATATATCTTACCTCCATGTATTTACTTATTCTGAAAGAGACCATACCCATGCACTCAGCCTGGGGCCGGTGATACCGATGCATATCCGGAATGAAAGAAATAAAGCGCTCCGGAATTTGTCGTACATGAAGATGCAATACTTTACAGAACAGCATACTGGTGAAACCCGTAAAGTTTTATTTGAAGACCACAACAAAAACGGGATGATGGAAGGTTACACGGACAACTATATCCGTGTGAGTACGCCTTACCGTACCGAATGGGCCAACCAGATTATAGACTGGGCATTGTAATTAAAAATCAACACCGAAAGCAGCAAAGCTGGCCCATTGGGAAGACTTTGGAAATTTTGCCCTTGTATCAATCAGGGCCTGCCGCAGTGGCTCTGAGGGCATGAAGCGATGCGGTTCCTGCAGGTGAATGATAAAGCGGTTCATTAAAAAAGCGGTGGCTTCATCATCCACATTCCATAAACTCATGATGATATGGTGGGCGCCGGCCAGCATAAAGGAACGTGCCAGTCCGGCCACCCCTGCTTCCATTGATTTTCCCAATCCGGTCTGACAGGCGGAAAGAATCACCATTTCCGGAAATTTTTTAAAGAGGTTCCGGCAATCCATGATATTCTTGGCAGTGAAAAAAGGATCCTGTCCGCTGAGTACCAGAAAGCATTTGTTTTTGGGATCTTCATCACTCGCCATTCCATGAGTGGCAAAATAGACCAGGTCTGCATTTTCAATATATTTCAACACACTGTCTTTTTGAGCAGCAGCACCTTTTAGCAACACATAGTTTTGGGCAAATGGAATGGCCAGGTCAATTTCTTTTCCGGCACCGGGCAAATCAGGAAAGGAATAGGCTGTATGCAAGGGATAAACCGGGTTACTGATAAATAAGGGGTTTTCCAATTTAAAGGCCGCTGAATCCATTTGACCGGATTCCGGGATCTTATTAAATGGAATCCTGATATTCCCATTCCAGCCCAGGAATAATTTCAGCATTTTTAAACGAAGGGCGATTAAATCTCCAATGGTAGGGGCGACAGAATAACTGCAGTGATCCAGCAGGATGGACTGATCGGGATAAGGGCTGAGCAGGTAAAAAGGCAGGGTACCCAGGTTCAATGCCGGAATAATAACCAGATGTTTCCAGGACTGATCGAACCAGGCTGGCAAAAGCAGCGTAGTCGCTTTCTGAATTAATTTTTGATACGTGAGGCCGGCAGTAGCTGGCGGTGGTTTTACAATCGCACCCCGCAGGCTCGGCATCCTGCTATCTGAGGATGAATAGAGTCCGAGGAGATGATTGAAATCGGTCCCCAGTTGCAGGATTTCTTTTCTGGTAACCGGTATATATATCTTTTCTTTTACTTTACCTGGTTCCAGCACCACCCTTCTTAAAGTATCGTTGTAAAACTGATAGAAAATGAAAAGGATCCCCTGATTATCCGGGTATAATTTCAGGAGCAGGGAGGCCAGTTTATCGTCTGAACTGATATCATTTTCCTTATAAACTGACAGGATCTCTGCGATGGCTTTATCATCCATTCCCCTGACCTTGAGCAGTTCGGCGACCTGAACACTGTAAATCTGGTAGGCTTCCGCATCTTTTCCTTCTGGATCCTGCTGGGCAATGAGGGCTGACGGGAACCATATACCAATAATCACCAATACGAAACAATACACACGCATTGCTAAAAATAGTGATTGTAATTTGATTGGACCCTTAATGTTGAAAGAACCATATCCTCTCAATAGAATCAGATACAACCAAATTTCCTGCTTATTCATCCAATATGTTAATTTCACAGGAGATACCCGCCGCAGGGTATGCCGGTTTTCATTTCCCGTTTTACATTTATGCTATCAAAAAACCACCACTCAATTATTTTGATATGAAAAAGATTTGTTTCAGTGCCCTGCTTCTCCTGATGTGCTTTTTCAGCAGCCAGGCCCAGACCAAAAGAGCCCTGATCGTGGCTATCGGCGATTATCCTGATTATGAGACCAATAAATGGAAGGCCATTAATTCGGTAAATGATGTAGACCTGGTTAAAAATGCTTTATTGAAACAAAATTTTCCGGAAAACAATATCCGTACCCTGATTGACGCAGCGGCAACGAAAGAAGGAATTGAAAATGCCTTCAAAAAACTGGTTTTAGATGCGGGACCAGGTGACATTGTTATCATACACATTTCTTCACACGGACAACAACTGGAAGATGATAATGAGAATGAGGAAAGCGACGGGCTGGATGAGGCCATTGTACCATATGGAGCCGTATACTCCATGGACAAAAGTATTTTTAATAAAGTGTCAGCCGGTTATTACCGGGATGATCAGTTTGGCGAGATGGTGACACAGTTAAGAAACAAACTGGGCAAAAAAGGTGACCTGCTGGTAACCATTGATGCCTGTCACTCCGGCAGCGGTACCCGGGGCAATGTAGCCCTGGCGCGTGGGAATAATGCTCCGATGGTCAGCAATAATTTTGCTAAAAAGAAATTGCCGGAGAAAGATGAAGCCGGTGTATTCAAAGAAAATACCAGGACCAAACTCAATACATCCAATGCATCTTCCTATGTGGTTTTATCAGGTGCCCAGGCCCAGGAGCTGAATTTTGAGTGTCTCGATGATCAGAACAGAGCCGTTGGTTCTTTATCCTATGCATTCAGCAAAGCCATTAGCAATCTTGGCGGTAAGATTACCTATCGCACTTTGTTTGCTCAGATTGAAGATGTAATGCGTGAAAAAGCGCCTAAGCAGAAACCGGTGCTGGAAGGTGACGGGATCGACCGGGAATTATTTGGAGGAAAATATGTAAGACAGGAACCATATATCACCATTAATCCGGCCCAGAGTACTTCAAAATTAATTGCTTTAAACGGCGGAACTGTTTCGGGTTGCCAGCCTGGTTCTATCGTGGGTTTCTATCCCGCTGGTACTGCTGATCCCGCAACCGCTACTCCCCTGGTAAAAGGAACGATTTCAGATGCTACTAATTTTACTTCCAAAGTAAAACTGGAAACAGAAAATACAGATTTGCTGAAAAAAGCAGTTTGGGCATTTGTCATTGAGACTGCCTACGGAAACGGGAAAATTAAGCTGGGGCTTGATTCTTTAAATGCCGCCAGAGGGAATAGCAGTCTGGCAGAAGCCCTGCATGATTTTCAACTGGTGGAGATCAATCCTGCCTGTGAAGTGTATGTGGGCCGTTCGGAGAATGGTTCCGGCTGGGCACTTCGTTATGCCAACACCGGTGCCGTATTTGCGGATGATATTGACATCACAGATGGCAAAGCATTCAAGGACCTGATGAAAAAATATGACCGCTTCCGTTATCTGCAGAGCCTGAAGTTTACAGAGAAAGGGCTGACCGCCAGAGTGGAATTGGTTTTTCTGGATGAAAAGGGGAATATTGATACGGCCAAAATGAGGAAGCGTACCAAATTCGGCAGACTGGAAATCCAGCAGGATGATGATATCTATGTAAAAGTGGTAAACACCGGTATCAAAAAATTCTATGTGAATATTGTGGATATTCAACCTGATGGAAAGATCAATCCGGTGATCCCCAATAAAAACCTCACCGATCTGAATAATAATCCTGCCCCAATCCGCTGGGAGGATTGTGCCGTGAACCGGGGAGATTCCCTCTTCCTGAAAAATCTGGCGATCAGTATTCAGCCTCCCTTCGGAAATGAGGTATTCAAAGTATTTCTTTCATCTGACCCGCTGGATCTGGAAGATATCCTGACCGATAACAATGACAAAACCAGCCGTAACAGCCGGGGTGTATTGAATAATCTGGCAAAAATCTTTAAAGAATCAGAAGTTACGCCGATCGGTACCCGTGGTGGGGAAGGCAAGATCAATACGGCGCAGAACGGTACGATATTCGGGGTGAATTTTACGATTGTGCCGAAAGAGTGATTTGGAAAATAAACTGATAGGAAAAGCAACCGGAAAAGCTGGTTGCTTTTTTATTGGTTAATAGAAATTTGTTGATATGGTTGCTGGATTAAATAAAGTTCGGTCTGTATATACTCAACCCTGTTAATAGCAATACTTGATTCTCAATAATGTGTCCTTGCATTTTCCCTTGTTACTAGTTTTACTTCAAAACATATTGAAGCAGGCTTATGAGTAAACAAAATTTGAAGGATATCAAGGCAATTTACGACCAACACTACCAAGACCCTATTTTGTCCTGAAAATGGGTTAAAAGCCTGCCATAAGCCTTTGAGCGGCTATTGTTTAGCGAGTTTCAGAAAATTCTATTTCTTTTTGGCAGAAATGGTTTACCCCTGTATATTTGCACTCCCAAAAACATGGGAGTTTAGCTCAGCTGGTTCAGAGCATCTGCCTTACAAGCAGAGGGTCGGCGGTTCGAACCCGTCAACTCCCACCAAAGGTCCCGCTTTCAGCGGGATTTTTCATTATGGCAACTACCTACTGTGAATTTATAAGGGAAAAAGGAAAGGGTACTGTTCATGAACAGTACCATGATACGGAATATGGTTATCCGATTCATGACGATAATCTGCTCTTTGCTAGACTGGTGCTGGAGATTAATCAGGCTGGATTAAGCTGGGAAACCATTCTTAAAAAGAAGGATCATTTCTTTCTGGCCTATGATCAGTTTGAGATTGCCAAAGTGGCGAAATATTCTGATAAGAAAAAGGAAAAACTGTTGCAGGATCCCGGTATCATCCGCAACCGCTTAAAAGTGGAGGCGGCGATTCATAATGCGAAAGTCATCCTGGGTCTGCAAAAAGAACATGGTTCTTTTAAAAACTGGCTGGATCTAAATCATCCTAAGACAAAAGAAGAATGGGTCCGATTGTTCAAGCAGCAATTTAGATTTACCGGCGGAGAAATTTTAAATGAATTCCTCATGAGTACGGGTTATTTACCGGGAGCGCATCATCCCGATTGTCCGGTCTATAAAAAGATTACCCGGTTGAAGCCGAAATGGATGATGAAGAAATAAATTAATTCGGATTGACTTCGGGAAGACGGTAATGCTGTCCGTCGAGTACCACCAGCTCATCAATTTCATAATTCCAGAACCGGTACAAAGGGGATTTGGTGAGAATTTTTTCCACTTCTTTTTTGCTGTCTGCATTCAGTGTAATCCAGGCCCGCTGGGTTTCGATACTCACCGCATAATGGTCAATAATCCCTTTGTTGATCAGCATACCGATATAGGTCCGGTGAGGGGGTACCAGGGACATAAATTCCTCAGTCATCTCAAACTGTATCGTTACCTGGTACTTGATCATCTATCTAATTGACAATTTAAATCTACAAAAGTTGCACGGGGCACCGTACAATGTTTAAAACTATTAATTTTACGGCTCCGGAACTGTGGTATATGGTCCGGGTTGATTTTTCTGGAACGTTAGCTCAGTTGGTTTAGAGCATTACTTTGACAGAGTAGGGGTCACTGGTTCGAATCCAGTACGTTCCACACGCCCGCCGTAGCTTTAGCCAAGGCGGGCTTTTCTTTGCTTTAGCAAACGTGGTGTAGATTTTAATAATCCAAAGCTGCTTCTGCTTTGTTTTCCTATAACCTGACATTTTTCACCCCACCGGAGGCTCCCAAAGCTCAATTTTATTCCCTTCCGGATCCATGATCCAGAAAAATTTACCGTATTCTTCATCCACCGGCTCCCCTACCATCTCCACTCCCTCTTCTTTCAGTGTTGCCATCAAAGCAAATGCATCGGCAACAATAAAGTTCACCATCACTTCTTTCCGGCTGGGTGAAAAATAATCCGAATCGGCTTTGAAAAAAGATAAAATATTGTATCCCTCCCTGGCCGATCCATCTTCATTTTTAAATGGAAGGGTCGTGAACACCGATCCGTTGAAATTAAGCCCCAGGTACTTTTCATACCAAGCCGCAAGCGCTTTGGGATCATTGGCTTTGATAAAGGGTCCGCCGAGACCAACTACTCTTTGCATGATTTTTCGTTTGCCTGAAAGTACAATAACAAAATGTATTTTTGTCCCGTGAAAGGAATTGATCCACATACCGACAGTGCTGTACTGGAGGAAGCTGATGTACTCACCAGTACAGAAGACCCCTGCAATCTGGTTGTATGGAACGATGAAGTGAATACTTTTGAATGGGTGATCGAAACCCTGATGGACGTATGCGGTCATTCAGCAGAACAGGCCGAACAATGTGCTTATATCATCCATTTCCAGGGTAAATATGCCGTTAAAAATGGCAGTTATGAAGATCTCAAGCCCCTATGCGATGCCATTACAGAGCGTGGTATCAATGCCACGGTTGAAATAGTAGCCGGTTAAACAATATGCCGCTATTTGCGCTCGATAATAATCTCGTATTTCCCCCTGTTCACCTGGCCGAACCGGATGGCTTACTGGCTATTGGCGGGGATCTGTCCACCGAAAGACTGATCCTTGCTTACCGGCAGGGTATCTTCCCCTGGTATGAAGGGGAAACCATTCTCTGGTGGTCGCCCCATCCCCGTTTTGTTTTATATCCCACTGAATTAAAAATCAGTAAAACCATCCGGGCCCTTCGTAAAAAAAATGCATTCCATTTTACCATCAACAAAGCCTTTCCGGAAGTCATTCATGCCTGCCGGCATATCAAAAGACCCGGACAGGATGGGACCTGGATCACCCCTGCCGTAGAAGCAGCATACTGCCGCTTGCATGAAGCCGGTTATGCGCATAGTGCGGAGGTTTGGGTGGATGGCCAGCTCGCCGGCGGACTCTATGGTATCAGGATGGGAAAAGTTTTCTTTGGAGAAAGCATGTTCAGCCTTGTTCCGAATGCCTCCCGTTATTGTTTCACCAGTTATGTGGAGCAGCTGATGCAGGAAGAAGTGATGCTGATCGATTGCCAGGTTTATACGGAATATCTGGAAAGCCTTGGTGCCCGCATGATCGACCGGCCAGGTTTCATTTCCCAATTGGCACAATGGACCGATCCCCAGCTTCCCAATAGCTGAAGAAATAAAAAAAAATAGTAAGCAAGAAGGAACTAGAATTTCGCACCCAGGTAATGAGGGAGCATGGCCCTCCAGGTATTCCAGTCATGCGGCCACTCCGCTCCCCAAACATCCAGTTCATACCAGATGCCTTTGTCATAGAGTATCTTGGCGAATCGCCCGCTGGCATGGGGATCTTCATAAGAACCACTGCCGGTGAGAATATGAATATGCCTGCTCTTCCGGATTTGTTCGAGAATACCATGATCCGTAAGATTGCTCATATAGTGATGCGGACTATTAAAATAAACATCTTCATCAAAATATCCATTCGTGTATTCCGTAAGGTCATACACCCCGCTCATGGCAATCACCCCATTGATCAGATCGGGTCTTTTCAGAAAGAGGTTCATGCTGTGCAAAGCACCAAAGGATGCTCCGCAGGTGATGATCGGTGTTTCAGCGCTGGTGCTGTTGCGGATAAAAGGCACCACTTCATTGAAAATATAATTATTCCATTGCTGCTGCCTGACCGACTGATACCTTGGATCCAGCTGTTTGTTCATCCAGCTGTCATTATTGATACTATCAATTGAGAATACTTTCACTTTACCGGCATCGATAAAAGGCGCCAGGTGATCCATCAGTTGAAAACGCTCATACTCCAGGTAATCGGCAGCAGCCGTAGGTACCAGTAGCAGGGCAAAACCATAATCACCATAGGTGGCGATCGGCATTTCTTTTTGCAGGGATGGACTGAACCAGGATTGTAACTCTCTTTTCATACCGTCTTACATTATTTAGTTACGCTGAGGCTATTTTTTGGAATTGCGAATATACCGGCAAAAGGCGAAGCAACCTTTCTGAATCAAAACATATCGTAATTCTACGAGAATCGGCTTTGAAAAAAACAGTAAAAATGCTTGGTAAAATAAGCAAGTAATATTACTTTTAACTTTCAGTATTTTTACTATTTAATGAATTTACGCCTCACCAAATCTGCCATTAGATCCCAGCCCAAGAAAACAGTTTTTAACCGTAATCCCAAATCATGACCACCCCACAGATCAGGATCGTTCTGGCCGACGATCACCAATTAATCCGCGAATCCTGGAGAATGCTGCTTGAAAATAATCCCCGGTTCAAAGTGGTAGCCGATTGCGCCAACGGTCATGATGCGATCCGCAGTATCAGCGAACACAATCCCGATATTCTGCTGGTTGATATCAATATGCAGCCGATCAACGGATTTGAAGTGGTTCGCCATGTAGTGGAACATAACCCAGCGGTAAGAATCATCGGTATGTCCGTTAATAACCAACCCAAATACGCAACCAGGATGGTGGAACTGGGTGCCCGTGGCTTTTTAACCAAGACCTCTTCCTTAACGGAAATCCACCATGGAATCGAAGAGGTCTACCGCGGTGTCGTTTATATCTGCGATGAAGTAAAAAACCTCATGCCCCCCTCCCGCTAACCGCTACCGCCCGCTGTTTCCGCATCTGGCCAAAACAGGGTACATTTGCCGCTCATTTACAGCCCTTTCCGGGCTACCCAAGCAGGATTTACCATGGAAGAACTGAGCAAAAATTTTGACCACCAACAAGCCGAACAACAGTGGTACCAGCGCTGGCTGGACAAAGGATATTTTCACAGCGAACCTGATGAACGGGAGCCTTATACCATTGTGATCCCGCCCCCCAATGTAACGGGTGTGCTGCACATGGGTCACTGCCTGAATAATACCATTCAGGATATCCTCGTCCGCAGGGCAAGGATGCAGGGAAAAAATGCCTGCTGGGTACCAGGTACCGATCATGCTTCCATTGCTACTGAGGCCAAAGTGGTGCAAATGCTCCGTGAAAAAGGCATTGCCAAATCCTCTCTTTCCCGCGATGAATTTTTAAAGTATGCCTGGGAATGGAAAGAAAAATACGGCGGGATCATTCTGCAGCAATTGAAAAAACTGGGTTGCAGTCTGGATTGGGAAAGAACCAGTTTTACCATGGATCCTGATTATTACCAATCAGTCATCAGCGTATTCATTGACCTCTACAATAAAGGATTTATCTATCGCGGAAAAAGAATGATTAACTGGGATGTGAAAGCAAAAACAGCCCTGAGTGATGAGGAAGTGATCCGCAAACAAACCAGTCAGAAACTCTACCACCTGCGTTATCAATTAAGTGATGAAGCAGGGAACCCCATTCCTTTTGATGCCTCCGGTGAAGGTGGAATCATCATCGCCACGGTTCGTCCTGAAACCATCATGGGCGATACGGCGATATGTGTACACCCGGATGATGAACGATACAAACACCTGCATGGCAAATTTGCTTATGTGCCACTGATCAACCGCCGCATTCCCATTATTACCGATGATTATGTAACGATGGATTTTGGTACCGGTGCACTGAAAGTAACTCCCGCCCACGATACCAACGATTACCAGCTCGGACAAAAACACCAGCTGGAAGTAGTGGACATACTGAATGAAGATGGTACCCTGAATGCAGAGGCGCAGATTTTTGTAGGCACTGACCGCTTTGAAGCCAGGAAAAAAATTGCAGCCGAACTGGAAGCAAAAGGTCACCTGGTTAAAACGGAAGAATATTCAAGTGAAGTAGGATACTCCGAAAGAACAGATGCTGTGGTGGAACCCCGTCTTTCCCTCCAATGGTGGGTAGATATGAAAAAAATATCGGGTCCTGCCCTGTCGGCTGTAATGGATGATGAGATTAAATTCTATCCGGCCAAATTTAAAAATCTCTATCGCCACTGGATGGAGAATATCAAGGACTGGTGTATTTCGCGACAACTCTGGTGGGGCCATCAGATCCCGGCCTGGTATGATGGAGAAGGACGTTTTGTAGTCGCTGCAACGGAATCGGAAGCGAAGAAAGCATTCACTGCACAATTTGGCATCAGCGATCCTGTCTTGAAGCAGGATGAAGATTGTCTTGATACCTGGTTCTCCAGCTGGTTATGGCCTTTTGAAGTTTTCAAAGGATACAGCAACCCCGGCAACCCGGATGTGAACTACTACTACCCTACCAATACCCTGGTTACGGCGCCTGAAATTATTTTCTTCTGGGTGGCCAGGATGATCATGGCCGGCTTTGAGTATAAAAAAGAAAAACCTTTCAACGAGGTTTATTTTACCGGGATTGTGAGAGACAAGATCGGTCGCAAGATGAGCAAGAGCCTCGGTAATTCACCCGACCTCCTGGAAATGATTGATAAAGATGGGGCCGATGCGGTTCGATTCGGCATCATGATTTCTTCCCCTGCAGGAAATGACCTGATGTGGGATCCTTCTGGCAATGAACAGGGTCGCTTCTTCATCAATAAAATGTGGAATGCACTGAAGCTGGTGAAAATGTGGGAAGGGAGATTAGTCGGGAGTCAGGAAACAAATAGTCATTTTGCGATTGAATGGTTTGAGAACAGGTTGAAAGAAGTGAGACTGGAACTGGATGCACAGTTCAAAGAATTCAGACTGAGTGAAGCGTTGAAAACAACTTACTCTTTGATATGGGATGATTTCTGCAGTTGGTACCTGGAATGGGCGAAACCCGGTTTTGATCAACCCATTGATGAAAAAGTATATCAGAAAACAGTTTACTTCTTTGAGCAACTGATGCAGCTGCTCCACCCCTTCATGCCATTTATAACAGAAGAGATTTTCCAGCAACTGAAAAAACAGGACAAAGATCTTACTGTTAGCTTGTTTGAACCTGCCGGGCAGGCGGATCAGCAACTCATTACCGCCGGTGCTTTACTGAAAGAAGTGATTACAGCTATCCGGGATGCCCGTAATAAAGCCCAGTTAAAACCAAAAGACACCATTCAACTGCATATACAAACGGAACAAAAGGAAAATTATACAGCCATTGAATTGATTTTGGCCAAGCAGGTGAATGCAGCCCAAATTCATTATACCAGCACGGCGGTTCCTAATTGCATTAACCTGGTGGTACAGAAAGATAAATTCTACCTCGAAACAGAGATCTCACTGGATCCCGCTTCTCAGAAAGAGCAAATGCTGAAAGATCTGGACTACCTGAAAGGTTTCCTCTTATCAGTTGAAAAGAAACTCAGCAATGAACGATTTGTACAAAATGCCAAAGCCGAAGTAGTGGATGTGGAAAGAAAGAAAAAAGCAGATGCGGAAGATAAGATCAGGGCTATCGAAGAAAGTCTGCGCTCACTTTAACAGATTAAATATCCCTGAAAAGGGTTAGGATTTTTCATCCACGCTGCGTTAATTTCATACCAGATGAAACTACCGGTAGCCTATACCACAAAAAAGCACCTGCTGTTTGAACTGGCGGGATCAGCAATAGTCCTGCTCCTGCTGATCATCCTGCTCACCCGATCCTATGTTTATTTTCACTGGGTAACAGAAACCTGCTGGGTGGCAGCTGCTTTGCTATTGGTAATACCGGAACTGACCCGCGATAAACCGCTGATGAAGTACCCAGCCTGGTTGTTGCATCCGGTAACTCCCATGCTTTTTTGCTTGTACCTTTTCCTCTATCATTTCTTTATCTGCTATTTCCGAATCAGGAATATCAATGTCAACTGGCTCCTGCATGCTTCCGCAGCTGTACTTTTTGCCCTCTCTTTATTAAGCAGGGCTGCAGCATTTGGTATTGCCTGGAAAAAATTAAAATGGACAAACCTGTTACGGTTTCCTCACTGGCCATTCTCCATTGGTGCCTTTTTATGTATGCTTGCCCCCTTTTTTAAAATGACCCGTTTTTATTCACTCCGGAGTAATTACGGGATGCAGTTTGGCTATAATGCCTACGATGGCTGGGGATATAATAACTGGGGATACAACTATTACTCTGTCCGGATAGCTATTAAAGGTTATTATGCTTACTGGGGACATTTTGCCTGTATCCTCCTGGCGTTTATCCTGATCCTTCATATCCTGAGGGCCTGCGAAAACAGGACATATCCTGCTATTAACAAATTCATGAAAATAGCGGTCCCGGCTGCTCTGGCCTGGTGGATTTTTGGGGCTAAAGGATACCAGCCTTTGAAAAGCTTTGGCAATATCCTTTTCATTCCCGGCATCCTGTTGATGTTAGTTTCTGTATTTCTCCCAAAGGAAGTAGAAAACTGGACCAAACAAAAGGATTTAATCAAGTAAACATAACGCTCATTTATACTACAGTCCAGCGCATAGCTACTTT
>Ga0075158_10001244_pt1 | contig 19592 bp, 17 predicted proteins | sample JI91814BDNA_FD_70968 | JGI IMG/M metagenome (GOLD analysis project Ga0075158, IMG submission 70968) | Wastewater effluent complex algal communities from Wisconsin, to seasonally profile nutrient transformation and Carbon sequestration -... | ecosystem: Engineered > WWTP > Effluent > Algae... | reverse complement strand
ATCGTCTGGATTCCGCGGACCTTCGGCCGCGGAACGTAGGCGCGTAGCGCCTACCTACCGTGCACACTTCCCAACCTACCGTGCTTTATGCACGGTATCCAGGGATCTTTGGTTGTGATCTGAGCGGGATTCCAACGCCACATTGAGAATTGCTGTCTCCCATAAGATTCTTGACACGATGTAGTGATCAAATTTAATATCTCGTAGGAGATAATAAACCTATTCTCTCCTCATCGAAATTAATTTAAAAGGGAAATTTTAAATGAACAAATTACAACTTTCAGGTGCCATTCTTGCAGTAGGTGCTGCTTCTATGTTCGCACTGGCTCCTGCTTTTGCTATTGAAGCTACTACAGCTCCTATGGTTCATTGCAAAGGCGGAAACGCTTGCAAAGGTCAAAGCAATTGCAAAACAGCGGATAACGCTTGCAAAGGTCAAAATGCTTGTAAAGGAAAAGGCGTTGTTGACATGACTGCTGAAGATTGCACAAAAGCTGGCGGTACAGTAGCTGAGTAATTTTTCACCCCAGACAGGCACTGCTTGTCTGGGTTCATTTCTTGATTAGGTTTACTATGGATGTTTCCCCGAATCACCCGATACAAAAAATGCCTTTCCTTGGTTTTGGTTTAGGCTTACGAACAGACTACTACGAAGAAATTTTAACACAAAAACCGAAGATAGATTGGTTTGAAATCATTTCAGAAAACTATCTGGTTCCTGGCGGTAAGTCATTGTTTTATCTAGATAAAATACGTGAAAATTATCCTTTGGTTATGCATGGGGTTTCACTCTCTTTGGGCAGTAATGATGCCCTAGATATGGAGTATTTGAAGGATCTAAAAAATCTTGCGGCAAGAGTAGAACCCGCCTGGATTTCGGATCACCTTTGTTGGACCGGGGTGCAGGGAAAAAACGTACATGATTTACTCCCTATACCTTATACCAAAGAAGCGATTACTCACCTCGTTGCAAGAATAGGACAAATTCAAGATTTTTTAGGACGTCCGATTTTAATTGAAAATGTATCCAGCTATTTAACTTTTCAACAATCACAGATGACTGAGTGGGATTTCATCGCAGAAATTGTCAAACAATCGGGATGCTATATTTTATTAGACGTTAATAATATTTATGTGAGTTCTAGAAACCATCAATTCGATCCCATGGATTTCATCAAAGCAATGCCCGCAGACAGGGTCGCACAAATCCATTTGGCTGGTCACAGCGATCACGGTAACTATATTATAGATACCCATGATGCGCCTGTAATCAAACCGGTTTGGCAACTCTACAAAGCAACTATTAAAGAATTGGGTATGGTCTCAACCATGATAGAGCGTGACGATAAAATGCCACCTTTTGCAGAGCTACTAGCTGAGTTAAAACAGGCAAAGCGTATAGCCCGTGCAGTGGTGAAAGAGGAAGTGTGTGTATGACGGAGTTAACCCGGTTACAGGATCAATTTCAAGCCTACCTGTTGTCTACTGATGTAGGAATTATCAACTCAGTGATTTCGACCCCAGCTGTTTCTGCGCAGACACGCTTAGATATTTATCGTGATGGGTATCAACTACGTTTGATAGAGTGTTTGACTGCTAATTTCCCTGCCTTACATCGTTATTTGGGTACTGAGGAATTTGAAAAAGTATGTGTGGCCTATATTGCTACTCATCCCTCAAGTTATCGTTCTATCCGATGGTACGGGGATACTTTGCCTGAGTTTCTAAAAGCCTATTATGGTAAATCTAAAGCTTATCTTGCAGAGCTTGCTGACTTCGAATGGCTTATGACCCTCTGTTTTGATGCCGCAGATGATCCACAGGTTCAAATGGAGGAGATGGCCGCAGTGCCAGGTGAAGCATGGGCAGGTTTGCAATTTAAACCGCATGCTAGCCTACAGCGAGTGAATTATTTCTGGAATGTAGTGCCCCTTTGGAAGGCCTTGGTACAGGAAGAAGAACTACCCAATATCGAGGTTGGTGAAAGTTCAGTACCTTGGGTTTTATGGCGTGCACCTGGTTATGTGATTCAATTTTATAGTCTAACTGAAGAAGAAACCTGGGCTTTAGACGCTATTATGCAAGGATTATCATTTGGTGAGCTCTGTGAGGGCTTGTGTCATTGGCTTGCGCCTGAAGAGGTTGGGATGTGTGCAGCGACTTTTTTAAAAGGCTGGATTCAAAAAGGAATGTTAGCGCGATTGCTAATTAATTAAGAGCTAAGGATGTGAGATGTTAAATCCGAGAGATGTTAAAACAGTTGAGGATGCAAAGCGGATAGTAGAGGAGCGTCAATTAAGTCATGTGAAAGTGGGAATTTTTGACATAGACGGGGTAATGCTCGGAAAGTACATGAGTCGTAGTAAATTTTTCTCAGCACTGTCGCAAGGCTTTGCCTTTTGTGACGTAGTATTGGGTTGGGATTTAAAAGACAAACTTTACGACAATGCACAATATACGGGCTGGCATACTGGTTATCCTGATGCGAGTGTTCGCATTATCCCATCAACCTGTCGTGAGCTTGTTTTTGAAGACAACCAATTATTGTTCATGGCCGAGTTTGCGGAAAAGGCAGAAGCTATTTGCCCACGTGCACAATTACGACGAGTATTAGATAAAGCTGCAGGAATGGGCTTCGAGGCATATGCTGCACTTGAGTATGAGTTTTTTGTTTTTGATGAAACACCGGATAGTGTAAGGCAGAAAGGGTTTCGTAATTTAAAACCTTTTACCCCCGATAACTTTGGTTATTCCATCATCCGCAATACTGTTCATGCTGAATTTTACCATCAAATTTTATCCATGTCGGAACGGATGGATTTTCCAATAGAGGGTTTGCATACAGAAACCGGTCCTGGAGTTCTGGAAGCGGCAATTGCAGTAGACTTGGCAGAGGCTGCGGGTGATAAAGCTGCCCTGTTTAAAACCTTTATGAAAGTGTTGGCGCAACGCTCTAATAAAATGGCTACTTTTATGGCCAAATGGTCACCTAATTATCCTGGACAAAGTGGGCATATCCATATTTCTTTGCGCCATAAAGACGGAGGAAGTTCTGCGTTTTATGACCCGAGTAAAACCCATAATATGAGTACCATTCAACGCCAATTTTTGGCAGGTCAGCAGAAACTAATGCCAGAATTATTAGCGATGTTTTCACCAACAATTAATAGTTACTCGCGTTTAATTCCCGGTTTTTGGGCACCCACAGATGCAACCTGGGGTGTTGAAAATAGGACTACTGCTTTAAGGATTATCCCCGGAAGTGACAAGTCTCAACGTATCGAATATCGCTTAGGTTCGGCTGATGCTAATCCTTATTTGGCCCTCGCTGCAGCGATAGGTTCAGGCTTGCAGGGAATTGAGAATGAGTGGGAACCTGAGGCAGAAATTAAAGGCAATTCCTACGAACAAGTGCATAATCAAGATCTAGCATTGCCTCGCACTTTATGGGAAGCAGCCCAAAATTTAAAACGGTCCAAAGCGGCACGTGCTTTATTTGGTTCGGATTTTGTGGAACATTTTGCAGCCTCTCGTGAGTGGGAAGAACGTGAATTTAGAAAACATATTACGGATTGGGAATTAGATCGGTATTTTGAGATCATCTGAGTAACAGGACAAAAAATGACAACAACTTTAAAAACATATTCACCAATAGATAATTCACTCTATGTTGAACGTAATTATGCCCAGCAGGAAGAGATACAAAAAGTTTTAAAACAAGCACGTGCTGCACAAAAACTATGGTCAAAGGCATCCATTGAAAGTCGAGCTGAATATTGTTCTGTAGCAGTGGATTATATTGTTGCAAACAAGGACGCCATTGCCGAAGAATTGTGTTGGCAGATGGGCAGACCTATCCGCTATGCACAAGGTGAAATTAAGGGCTTTGAGGAACGTGCACGCTACATGATAAGTGCTGCAAAAGACGCGCTCAGACCTGTCGAGCTACCAGAGAAAACCGGATTCACACGTTACATTACTCGCGAGGCTTTAGGTGTTGCTATGGTCATTGCTCCTTGGAATTATCCATTTTTGACCGCTGTGAATGCGATTATCCCTGCCCTGATGGCTGGTAATACCGTCATCTTAAAACACTCCTCGCAAACTCCCTTGGTTGCAGAGCGCTTTGATGAAGCCTTTAAAAAAGCAGGCTTGCCCGCAGGTGTGTTTCAATACTTGCATTTAACCCATGATGATGCCGAAACAATGATGGCTTCACCAGAGATAGACTATATTGCTTTTACCGGTTCTGTTGCTGGGGGCGAAAAAGTTGAACGAGCAGTTGCTGGACGTTTTATACCCGTCGGCTTAGAGTTAGGCGGTAAAGATCCCGCTTATGTTCGTGCCGATGCAGATATCAATTATGCTGTTGAAACGGCAATTGATGGGGCATTTTTTAATTCTGGTCAATCATGCTGCGGTATTGAACGTATCTATGTCCATGAATCGGTCTACGAAGACTTTGTAGAAAAAGCAGTAAAACTGGTTAATCAATATGTTTTAGGGCGTTCAGATGATCCAAAGACAACTCTTGGTCCGGTTGTTCGCTCTTCAGCTGCCGATTTTGTTCGTGGACAGATCAATGAAGCCATTGCGCAAGGTGCTGTTGCTCATATTAGAACTCAGGATTTTCCCCTTGATAAAGTGGGTACGTCTTATTTAGCTCCCCAAGTTCTGACCCAAGTTACACATGAGATGCGCATTATGACCGAGGAGTCATTTGGTCCAGTTGTGGGAATTATGTCGGTGAAGAATGATGAAGAAGCTATTGCCATGATGAATGACAGTGACTTTGGTTTAACTGCTGCTGTGTTTACCCAAGATATTAAAAAAGGGATAGCGATTGGAGAACAGCTACACACGGGTACTTTTTTTGTGAATCGTTGTGATTATCTCGATCCAGAGCTTGCTTGGACGGGAGTAAAAAATTCCGGGCGCGGTTGCACTTTATCAGCTATAGGCTATGAAAGTTTAACTCGTCCAAAGTCATTCCATATTAAGAACCTATTGTAAGGATATTACATACATGAAACAGTCTTTAACCGCTAACTGGAATTACCCTACTAAAGTTCGAGTAGGACCTGGTCGTGCTAGTGAAATACCTGCTGCTTGTAAAGAGTTGGGCATGAAAACTCCCTTATTAGTAACAGATCCAGGCTTGGCTGAATCCTTAATGCTGGGCAAAATAGTGCAAAATTGCCTTGCAGCAGGATTAAGTGTAGGCATTTTTAGTCAAATCAAAGCTAACCCAACTGGCGAGAATGTATCTGATGGGGTCAAAGCATACCATGATGGCCAGCATGACGGCATTATAGCCTTTGGTGGTGGTTCAGGAATCGATGCGGCAAAAGCCATTGCTCTAATGGTTGGGCAAAATAGATCGCTCTGGGATTTTGAGGACGTTGGTGACAATTGGTCTCGGGTCAATGTTGAAGGAATGGCTCCGGTCGTGGCGATTGCTACCACTGCGGGAACGGGCTCGGAAGTAGGGCGTGCCTCTGTGATAACTGACTCAGAATTACAGATCAAAAAAATTATATTCCACCCCAAAATGTTACCAGCCATTGTAATACTGGATCCAGAATTAACAGTGGGATTGCCTAAAGCTATCACCGCAGCCACTGGTATGGATGCTTTATCACATTGCTTAGAAGCTTTTTGTGCTTCCTATTACCACCCTATGGCTGAAGCTATTGCCATGGAAGGTATTCGCTTAATTAAAGAAAACTTATTGCGGGCATACAAAGAGGGGACTGATATTGAGGCCCGTACTAACATGTTGGTTGCATCAGCAATGGGGGCAACTGCTTTTCAACGCGGATTAGGGGCTATGCACGCTCTTGCGCACCCACTTGGTGCAATATACGATGCCCATCATGGTCGTTTAAATGCTATTTTAATGCCCTACGTGCTGAGTGCAAATCGTTCGGTGATTGAAACGAAAATTAATCGCCTAGCAAATTATTTATCGCTAGAAAATGGCTTTGATGGCTTTTTAGCGTGGGTATTGCAGATGCGTAGAGAATTGGGTATTGAACACAGTCTAACGCAAATCGGTATAGACAGTTTACAATTGGATAAGTTAGCAACTATGGCAACTGAAGATGCTGCTGCAGGTTCTAATCCAATTGTTTTTTCACACGGCCAATATAAAGATATTTTGCAAGAAGCTCTAGGGGCTTAGGAGTAAGTATGAAGCTGGGTATTTTAAAATGTGACCAGGTCAGTGAGATGTTCGTAGCCGAGCATGGCCATTATCCACAGATGTTTGCAAGCTTGTTGTTGACTGCTGACCCCAGTCTAGAGTTTGTGGAATTTGATGCCCAGCGTGGGGATTTACCCACAGATATCGATGTGGTTGATGCTTATCTCATAACAGGAAGTAGGCATGGAGTGAACGATGGTTTTCCCTGGATAGCTGATCTTGAGGACTTTGTAAGACTTTTGCACGCCGCACATAAAAAAGTGATCGGTATTTGCTTTGGACATCAATTAATTGCTAAAGCACTGGGTGGGAAGGTTATTAAGTCACCTAAGGGCTGGGGTGTAGGGATTTCACAAAATCAGATAACCGAGCGAAGAGAGTGGATGTCACCTTCCTTGGATACCTTGAATTTGTTGGTGAGTCATCAGGATCAAGTGGTCGAGTTGCCGCAGACTGCGAAGGTATTAGCTAGTAGTGATTTTTGTCCGAATTATTTATTAGAGGTTGGTCCTTCATTTTTAACCGTGCAAGGTCATCCGGAGTTTACGAAAGCCTATTCGCAAGCTTTGATGGTGTCACGGGAAGATATTTTGAATGAAGAAGAATTTGCGCGTGGAATGAGTTCTTTGTCCTTACCCGAGGATGATACCCACTTTGCCCAATGGGTAGTGAACTTTTTACGGAATTAATCTTACATTGGGTGATGATCTAAAGCAGTCAGACTAAGGATTGAGCACGGAGCAGTTGAAAAGAAACCCTCATCCCCAACCCTTCTCCCTTCAAAAAGGGAGAAGGGAGCTGCCCGTGCCACAATTTGTCGTTAGCCAATCAACAGCGCAGCACAAAACTCTCAAGAACTAAAGTTCTCCAGGACGGGGTGGTAAAACCTTCGAAAAACACGATGTTTTTCGAGAGCGGGCCATGGATGGCGAAAGCGCGTTTTACCACCCCGTCCTGGAGAACTTTGGTTCCTACACAGATCTAGCGCGCCACTGGCTCATGGCCAGCAACAATCCTCATCCATCATCGAGATCATGTTGGCACCCGACCCAACCTTGAATTAAGGGTTGGCGTCCCAAAAGCTGGTCCCTAATGTTTCGGCTTCTTCTTGCATTTTTGCGGGTTTAGGTACAGGTAATCTTTTGCTTTCTGCTTCTACGAAGGCTTTTCTAGAGTCTTCAAAAAATAAGCGTACAACATCCATAAAAATTGCGGGCTCAACAGCCTTAGATTTCGCATTCATTACCCATATCCCTGTTAATCTGTCGAATACCTCATTCCAAGCCTGGGTTGCTGCTGTGGCTTGTATAAATCCAGAGGAGGTTAGGCTTTTAGTATTTCTATTGGTATCGCTTTCCTGTGGATCGTAGGTATAACAGTGATCAAGGTATCTTTTTAAAGCACTGAGCGTTAAGTATTTACGGTCTTGGCTTTGGCCTTGCGTTACAAAATCAACAAATTGTTCCCAACGAGCTTCATTGATACTGCCATCGGCATTCCATACTCGGGTAGTTCCTAGATGTAGGTATTTAGCAAAACCTGTTTTGGCATCGGGTTTAAAAAGGGTGGAGCCAAAGGGACAAGACCAATTTCCTGAGTGATTGGCATTAAACCCCGCAATTGCAGTGCCCTTAGCGGTACTGTGGCTGCTCCCTTTGCTTTCTAGCCAAGCTGAGACTGTTCTGGGTGAAAAGCATTGTTTATCGTCTAAAAGGTCAGACACATGGTTCATAAGTGGTACGTCAGTAGGGCTTTTGGCTGCATCTTCCTGTAACTGTTTACTTATTTCCGTGGAATTTGAACTCATTTTGTATACTCCTGTATTAAAAAACAATAAATCCTTGTAATGCAGTAGGGAAATCACCCTGCCTACCGTGCTTACCCCTACTTACCACGGCCGAAGGTCCGCGGTATCCAGGCGATCTATGATTGAGATCGGAGCTGGATTCCGCGGACCTTCGGCCGCGGAACGTAGGGAGAGGTGTCGCGAAACGTTGTAATCTGGAACCTTGTAAAGTCGCTATCTTAGACGCTATATTACCCATATTCAACATTGCTTATTTTGACTGCTTGTAGCATAATATATAGACAATGTGTCGATTTGCTTTCGACGGTCATTTTTGAGCTTAGGATAAACAATGCCTATCACAGTACCAGTTCTTGGCGATAATACTTCCCCCTATAGTGCCGTTGCTCTAGGATTGGGCATCGAAATCCTCAGTGGCCGCTTAGATTGGTTCAGAAAATCCCCTGAAATAGATAGATTTGTTAGTGAATTTGCCAAAAAGCATCCTAATTTTAAACCCGTACATTGGGAAACACTAAAAGCTTGGCTTGCTTATTATAATAACCCTCGAGATTTAGAGCTTTTGCTTGCTCCTGTATTAGTAGCTTTAAACGAGCAGTTAGTAAATGAGAGTAAAGAACAGGGCGCTGAAGCAAAACCATTAGTGGGTTGGGACAGTTTGAAGAAATTAGCAGAATTTTTGCATATTCAGCTAGTGATAAACGGAGAAGATAGATCTAATGCCGGTCCAAATGCTGTTTCTTTGTTTGAGCGCAATGGAATTTGGGGCCTAAGCTATGATGAAGCTAATGCGAAAAATTTAAAGCAAATTAATGCTCCGCAAAAACTTTCCCTGACTGTGGATGAGGCTTTCGCCAGCAACGTACAAATTCATTCACCTGCTAGCTTCACCTTTGAACAAGTGCCGACAGATGTTAATAATCCTGGAGGTGGTGATTGTGCATTTTATGCGTTTGCTATTGGCCTTATTAACCATATTCAAACAGAAGGAACAATAGAACCACGAACCTTCACTCGTTGGATTGATTTGGATCCAAGTATCGTAACTCTATTTGAAAGGATCCATCGATTTGATTTTAATTATCCTGACACTTCTCTATTATATTTATTACAAAATTCACTGAGAGGAATTTTATTCGCCGGTAAAATTGAAAAAATGAAGGAAAGTTGTTCGAGTTTGAAGCGATTGCATGATGATAAAGCCAACGACCCTGAATACTTCAGGTATGTTGTTGGCAATAGAACTTTTTCTAATAATTTTGCTACTCTTTACTATGGACAAAGAAACGAGCAAGAATTAGACCCTTTTGATGCAAATCATAATTTATTGGCGGGTTCGCAAGTCATTACAGACAAGGCTTTAGAGCTTAGACAGTCCATCAGCAAAGTTTTGGTTGAAGAAAGGAAAAAACCTAATTTTACCTATGCCCAAGAACAATCGCTAGAACGCTTGTTATTAGTAAATGCATTCGTCCAACTGCTATACGGTAAGGGCGTTGATATGCGTATGGTCGATGGAACTACTGAAATTGATCCGAACTCACCGATACTCGAAGCTTTACAAGTTACTAAAAGAGAGTCTCTGAATTCACAAAACGACAACGTTTATTATGGCACTTTGGATGATTTGAATATACTTTCCGAAATCTTTGAGGTCAATCTTAAGTACTTGCAGAATACCCAAGAACCCTTTCCCCTTATAGAAGACCCCTCGAGACGTACTATTACAGTACATCATCGCCCAAATGCTATCCCTGCACTAGAGCATTGGACAACAGTAATCACAGATTCAAAATTAACAACGAAGGGATTATGGCAGAGAACAAAGGACAATTTAGTCAATATGGTCAAATATGCTATTAATTTACCGCTAGGGTATCTCCCAACATCACCTACTAGGGCCGCAGGGGCTCAGGTAACTGTTGAAAAAACCGTACCAATTGCTAGTAAAGAACCTGTATTAAATCCAACAGTAAAGCCTATCAAGAATCAGCATACTGCACCCATGCAACAGACAACAGTGACTAATGTAACTGTGCAGCTGAAAGATAAGGTGAATAAAACCACTGCCAGTTATATCGATTACAATAAGTCGGTCTGGTACTCTATTTTTCATCGGCACGGTGAAGCAGGCCGAATCAGAGCACAGGCTTTTGCAAGAAATCTGACGAAATTAGGCAATGATGATGAAGCATTGCCAGTAATAAATGAAGAAATATTAAGTTTTCTGAGTGATTCAAACAATGGAAATACTAACCCTCACTCATACCGAACCATGTTATTGCACTCACTTTTAGAAATAGAAAACGCTGGAACTATTAGCCTGCAGGAAGTTTCTCATAATTACGACAGCTATTTAACCATTCTCGCGGAAAACATGCACGCTGAGCCTAAAACTAGCGCTCAGCCTTCAAAACCTTAATTATCTAAACCGGTTTTCTCTTTAAGTAGGCGATTACCGGTGGTAACAGCGATATGATGATTATGGCATAAACAACTACAGTAAAGTTTTCTTTCACTACGGGCAGTGAGCCAAGAAAATATCCTAGGCTTAGTAGGCTGCCTATCCAAAGCAAGGCACTAATCAGATTGTAAAGGCTGAAATGGAGAAACTCCATATTGCCAATTCCCGCAACAAAAGGTGCAAAGGTGCGAATGATAGGTAAAAACCGCGCTAGTATTATCGTTTTCCCGCCATGTTTTTCATAGAATCGATGGGTTTCTTCCAGGTGTTTTTTATTGAGGAACCAGGAGTCTTTTGCTTTAAAAACACGAGGTCCTAGAGCTCTACCTACCATATAATTAACTTGGTTACCGAGCGTTGAAGCAATGAATAACAAGAAGAAGAGTAGGGCATAACTGAGAGAATTACCTGGTTGAGCCGCGATACTTCCGGCAGCAAAAAGCAAGGAATCACCGGGTAAGAAAGGGGTGACGATAAGGCCTGTTTCGCAGAAGATCACTGCAAATAGCGCCAGATAGGTCCAAAATCCATAGGTTGATACAAAGCTATTTAGGTAAACATCAATATGCAATATCATCTGTATAAGTTGGTATAAATAGTCCATTAGGTTTCAATTGCTCAGGTTAATTAGAGAAAGGCCTATTTTACACGAAGATGGTTTATGTCCATAGAGTTATCGGGTCTTATTAAATCTATCCATACGAATGAGCGATCCGAGCCGCGACCGTCAGGAAGCGGAGCCCTTAATTCCAATCTTTAACCCGTGCATAATCCAACTGCTCCGCTCCCTAACGGTCGCGGCTCGGATTGATCGGTCGGACGGCTCGATCGTTTGTATGCACTTTAGTAGTAGAATAGTTAATCAAAAATGTGTAATAATTTGTAGGAACAGGAAAAGTGTTTTTATTAAAAGATCATGGATTGGCTTTACGTAATTTTATTATGATAATCAACCAGAGGAATAAAAATGCCGTTTCTAAAAAAACTCTATGTTCAGGTTTTACTTGGCGTTTTCTTTGGTGTTCTTCTCGGCTACTTACTTCCTGATATTGGCGTTCAATGTAAACCTCTCACTGATGTATTTATCAAAACCATCAAAATGCTTATTGGGCCTATTATTTTCCTCACCTTAGTCTCCGGGATTGCCGCGATGAATGACATGCGGCAGGTGAGCAAACTTGCTGGTGGGGCGCTGCTCTTTTTTATGTTGACTACAACCTTGGCTCTAGTTATAGGCTTAGGTGCAGCCGATTATTTCAAACCTGGAGTTGGGTTAAATATTGATCCTGCGACCCTTGATATACAAGAGGCAAGTTCCTATATCGGGACAGCCCATAAGGCGACTAATGTAACCGATCTGGTGATGAATATTATTCCCCGTACTTTTTTAAGTGCCTTCGTGGATGGGGAAATGTTACAAGTAATCTTTATCTCAATTTTGTTTGCTATAGGTTTAATTTTAACCGGTAGTGCCGGTAAGCCTTTAGTGGAAGGGATGCAGAATGTTGCAAAGGTATTTTTTAAAATTATCCATGTGGTGATGTATTTGGCACCTCTGGCCACCTTTGCCGCGATGGCTTTCAGCGTCGGTAAATTTGGTATTGCGCCTTTATTTAATCTTATTGGTTTATTAGCCTGTTATTACGTGACCTCTATTCTCTTTATCTTGGTGGTGCTGGGTACCATTCTACAACTCTATTGCAAAATCAATATTTGGCATTTACTGCGTTATTTAAAAGATGAATTGGTTATTGTTTGGGGAACTGGTTCTTCAGAAACTGTTCTCCCCAATTTGATGGAAAAGTTAGAACTATTAGGGTGCGACCGATCTGTTGTGGGCTTGGTTTTACCCTTAGGCTACTCCTTTAATTTAGCAGGTACAGCAATCTATCTGACAATGGCAGCCATGTTTATTGCCCAGGCAACCAATACCAGCTTAACACTGTGGCAGGAGCTTGCTCTGTTAGGTGTGATGATTATCAGTTCTAAAGGTGCTGCTGGAGTTTCTGGCAGTGGTTTTATTGTTTTAGCTAGCTCTTTGGCAACTATCGGTCATATTCCAGCCGCGGGTGTGGTTTTGGTATTAGGCGTTGATAAATTTATGAATGAGGGTCGTGCAATTATCAATATGATAGGTAATGCAATTGCCACTATTATCATTTCAACTTGGCAGCACTCGTTCAATGCAGAGCAGGCTCGAATTGTTTTGGAAGAGACTGCGAAACCTGATAGTAGTTCGATATTGTTGAATAACTAATCCGAGCCATAAGAACGATCCATCTGAGCCGCGACCGTCAGGAAGCGGAGCCCTTATCCCCATGACTACTCGGTGCATAATCCAAGTGCTCCGCTCCCTGACGGTCGCGGCTTGGTTTGTTCGGGCGTAACGGATAGATCATTCGTATTCGGATCAATCGTTCTTAGGGAGAGGTGGTTGCTGTGTTCGCTGGCTCTTCATTCACGCTTGATGCGGCATTTCCTGCTTTAAAGAACTTGGTTTTTTCATGCTTTTTACCTGGGGGATATCTGACCTGACTGGGGATGTCGGTAAGATCTTTAGCCAGATCAACAGCGGAACTTAATTCACCAGCCCAATCTTTTAAAGGTGATTTTGCAATTTTTTTACTCTTTATGAGATCAATGATAGGTATCAGTTTTGAGTCTGAATGTAAATAAAAACAGTGGCGGTGAGCAAAGTGGCGTAGCTTATCAAAGGCAACTAAAAGATAATTACTTTGTTCTACGAAATAGCTTCGGTCCTGATACTTACTCAGGTCACTAACATCCTTCACTATACGCAGCATCGCTTTATAGACCTGTAAGCTCACATTGTATTTGTAACAATCAAAGATTTTGTTGATGGTTAAACCTTTATTGGTGGCACTATCATTTAAAAAAGCCTTAGTGTGTTCGCAATATTGTTCAACGGTATCCACAAAATGCTGAGTACCTTGGGGCGTTAACTCTTGGTCTATTAGGTTGGATGCAAAATATTGTGCCGACTTATTACCAGTACGTTTAGAAAAATCATCCATGTAGTACTTCAAAATATCATTTAATTTAAAGGCTGTGGAATTGTAAGCTATGTCTAGGCTTAGAGCTTGTAACATGTTATCCAACTCGATATCTAAAACAGTAAAATCGTTGCTATTGTGGTAAATTTTTGAAGTTTGAACATCGTGATTCAGAAGAAAACTTTGATTGAGTAGATCGTCGAGAATGACCTCAGGGTCAATCTTAAAGCACTGACTAATGAAAGTTTTTATTTTTTCCTTAACCTCTACACTATGTTCTTTGTTCTCAAAGCTACAAAGACCCGCTAATTGTTTTAAAAGCAGCATGCGGTAGAGATAAAACTCATCGGACACCATAGCATTTTGTTGCAGAGGATCCAGATTAAGACCAGGTTCAAGTTTGTAAAATAAAGACAGTAAAAAAGCATAGGAATTTTTTAGGTAACTATCCATGTTGTCATTGGTAATCGGGGTAGAATAGTTACCGCGCGGTATCCCAAGCATTTGACGGTAGTCAGCATCACCATAGAGAATCAGATCTTTAGCAAAATACGGTTCGCTATTTTTAAAGAGTTTAATAGCAGTTTCGCATAGATGTGCATAGGGATTTTTTTCAGTATTAATCTTATTAATACTTGGTGCAAACCGCCTAAACGGTTCAAAATCACCTTGATTACCGCCCAACCCACCTTGCGATATAGGTGCGCAATAAAATTGCCTAAGGCTTAATGGTACGAAATCAGTCTCGCTAATTACATCGAGTACTTGCTCTTTCATTTTAGGGATGAGTTCGAAATCTTTTATAACGGACTGGTGTGACGCTGTTTTTAAATAGGTCCGGCTGTTGTTTATCCATGTGTCTAAGTAACCTAGTTGTTTCTTATTAATAGCATTTACTAGATTCCGAGATTGAATGCGGCTTTGCGTCATAAGTTGTTTATATTCATGCCCCAGATCTATTTCTATTGCCTTGCTATGACGATAACGAGAGGCATACTCCCTTAGCCAGCCTGAAACAGAGCCACGTGCTACATTACTAGAATCTAATTGCAGTAAGTTAGGTGCATTGAAACGTTCAAATTTTCGTGTACTTTTGATAGATAGGGCCGAGGTTTCCTTTTGCTGTGCATTTTCTTTATGTAATCGTAAAAATTCACTATCAATTCTATTGATGGCCTCTTGTAATTTTCCACGGTTTTCTGGATCTCTTTGGTAGTTTAGTCGATCAGAGTAAGGGATTAAATAATAAGTCCCTATGGTGGTTAAAGCGAATCCTACAATCGCTAATAAAGTGGTAACCACAGCGCTAACAATAAAAGAGCTTATTGCAGCTAAAATACCGGTGGCGACGACACCGACAATTAAGGCACTAATAAGCGGATGTTTGCCTAAAAAGCCCATCTGATTTTTTTGCTCTAATAAAAATTCAGAAGCCAGTTGCATGAATTTTAATTGAATATCTTGCGTAAAAACATGTCTTTTATCGGCGGAGCTGAAGAGTTGTCCAAACCAGCTTTTTACTGTTGATGACATTTCTTTACTAATTTCATACTCTTCAACTTGATAAAAAGACTTGAACCCATTATTGAAAATATTACTGAGTTCACGGGCAAAATAGACTTCAATGGCGAGATTAATCGCCTTAGTAGGTTCATTTTCCAGGTTTACTTTATTGAGCAAAGCAACTCGTGCATCAGGTTCTATTGGAGAGTCTGATTTTTTTCCAAGTAATAACATTTCTCTAAAATGAAAGAGTTTGATGAGATCAGTTGCTATCCGTTCAGATTCTTGCAAAATCAGTTGCGAGAGTTTAGTTTTCTTTTCAATCACATCATTGAATTGTTTTTGTAAGTCTTCTTTTTTTCCCGAAAATTCTTCAAAGGAGTCAAATAAAAGAGTTGTGACAGTCCGACCTAATGCAAGGCTAAACAGACTTTTACTGATGCTATTGAATAGGTTGTGCTGATCATCAATTATAGGGTTATCGAACAGTGCAGAACTAATACTTACGGGCAAGATTGCCTTTGCAACTTGGGTGAAATACGCTCCAACTGTGCTATTATTTGCTATGGTCTCTTCAGTACTGTCACTGGAATTTTGCGCTACAGTGTCTAGATAATTGGCTGACAAAAGTCGAACCTCATCTATAGCTTCAACCCAACTGTATATTTGCTTAGGCGATTCTGACTGATTAAGGTATAAATTAAAATGAGTAACCATCTGCGTTTGCAACATCATGCGATGGTTGAGTTGAATTGCAGCTATAGTTTCGCGTTCCTTGCGATCATCATAAAGCATTTGAGCTCCTAGTATGCTAGTTTTGTTCCATAGAGTCTGTCCCCTGCATCTCCTAATCCTGGGACGATATAGCCATGTTCATCAAGTTTTTCATCGACAGCAACAGTAAATACCGGCACGTCTGGATGCTCATTGTGGAATGAGGTTAGCCCTTCTGGAGACGCTAACAGACAGAGGAACTTAATCGATTTTGGTTTAACTGCCTTAATTTCATTGACTGCAGCAATGGCAGAGTTGCCAGTAGCCAGCATAGGATCCACAATAATGACTTCTCTATCCTGTGTGTGCTCAGGAAGTTTGAAGTAATACTCGATGGGTTCGAGTGTTCTTGGATCTCGGTATAGTCCAATATGACCAATCCTTGCAGTAGGTACTAATTGCAACATCCCTTCGAGTAGACCTTGCCCCGCACGTAAAATGGAAACAAACACCATTTTCTTGCCTTTTAGGACGGGAGATTGCATGGTGGCAAGTGGAGTTTCAATAGTTTCCATTTCAACTTCGAGTTCGCGTGTGACTTCATAGGCTAGTAGCATGCTTACTTCATGCATTAAGGTACGAAATTTTACTGTGCTAGTGTCCTTTTGGCGCATAATTGTTAACTTGTGCTGTACAAGAGGGTGTTTAATAATTACTACTTGCTTCTCATTCATAAAATCCCTTAAAAAACGGTACCATCGCTGATAATTTGTAGTGGAGGTAAGCCTTGAGCGCGTTTCTCTCGTGCAATTCGTCGCCCGGCTTCCCAAGTTCCTCCTTGTAAGATTTTTGCCAGCGGTAGTGTGGTGCTGTCACAATGCAGTTTCTGTCTGATTAATTCGGCTAAATCATCTAGTAAAGCTACAGTTAACGCCCGCCATTCAACAACTAACTCAGAGCCTGGATTTTGAGCGGTTACTAAGGCAGCACTGTCTTTGACAGACAACAGTCCTGTGTCTATTAGTAAACCACCATTACGGTATTCGGGCAATCCGGTCAAAGCATCTATTCCCGTTATCTTTATGCCTGTTTGTTCGAGTGGCTCTAGCAGTGAATACGTGAGCCATTGCGAGAGTTTATGGAAAGGAATGTATTCAGATCCTGCCTCGGTGGTCTTTAAGGATTGATGAGTCCAAACATCGCCCAGTGAGTAGCCATCGATACTTAATCGTGTTGGCCAGATAGGATTAAAGGCATTGAGCACCGCTTTAAAAATAGCAGGGGTGTCAATACAATTATTGGTTTCTAGGGACAAGATATGGCTGTAAAAATCGCCTAAGCGTCCTTCATTGCCAAAATAGTGGGTATTGCTTTGTAAAGCCAAACCGAGTTGGTTTAATAAGCTTATACGTCCTTGAGTTCCTTCTAGAGGATTATCGGGGGTGATTTGGAAACCCTGTTGCAGGTTTTTATAATTAAAAGCAATAAGGGCTTTTGCATCTACTCGGAAGGGATCATCGGCAAACGCACTGAAAGCACCTTGTTGGTATAGATCCAAACTAGCAAGTGCAAGACCCTCAGAACGATTGAACTCTTGCGCAGTTGCTGCTTCTTTGTAACGCCAATTTGATCCGGCCCCGGCATCTAAAAATACACTGATAATGACTAGTTCGAAAAGGATTTTACCGATTTCGGTGGGCGATTTACTGGTTAATCGCTGCTTGAGAAGCTGTATTCTATCGATTTGTTGGGCCTCGAAATGGCGCCAACGACTGTGATAGGGTACTTGCAGATCAGGGTATTGATTGGTAATCACCTCAATAACATAAGATGCAGTGCTGGTCATTTTTTCTGGGTCTAAGTGAAAGTGCCTTAATTGATCTGCTTTAGCAAGGTCCAAAATACGTCTGGACTGGCTCCGGATTGTTGTAGGTTCCTGTAATTTTTTGATCAGAGCTTCACTGTCCTTATTCATCAAGACCCCGTCCTTTGGTTTGTGCTAATTCATTGATATCAATGATTCGGTCAGGAGAATAGTAACCAGCGGCGCGTTTCGCATCCATTTCAACATTAGCATCGGGCGGAATTAGATCATCGGGTATTTTGACTCGCTCGACGACCTCAATCCCTGATTTTTGTAGCGACTCATATTTCATATTCGACATGGAGACAAAACGCTGAATTTTAGTGATCCCAAGCCAGTGAAGAACATCCGACATGAGCTCTTGAAAGCGCATGTCTTGTACACCAGCAACGCATTCAGTGCGCTCAAAATATTTGGCAGCTGTATCACCGCCTTTTTGCCGTTTGCGTGCGTTATAGACTAGAAACTTGGTCACTTCTCCCAGCGCTCTCCCTTCTTTGCGGTTATAAACAATCAACCCAACCCCACCGCGTTGTGCGGATTCAATGCAGAGTTCGATTCCATGCGCAAGGTAGGGTCGGCAAGTGCAGATATCAGAGCCGAAGACATCAGAACCATTACATTCGTCATGAATACGACAAGTTAACTCCACTTTGGGATCGTGAATTTTGGCTACATCACCGAAGAAATAGGCAGTCAAACCTCCAATTGGAGGTAAAAAGACATCCAGATCACTACGTGTAACTAGTTCAGGAAACATACCCGCTGTTTGCTCGAAAAGAGTGCGTCTTAATAGGGATTCAGAAATTTGGAAGCGTTCAGCAATTCCAGGTAAATACCAGACCGGTTCAATGGCGGTTTTAGTAACTACTACATCTCCTTTTTCATTGAGTATTTTACCATCAGGTTTTAAGCGACCTTTTTGCATCGCTGTGTGGAGTTCAGGGATATTGATGTGTGCTCTAGTGACGGCTATGGTGGGTCGAATGTCATAGCCTGCTTTTATCTCATTAGAAAAAGCGGAAGCCACAAGGTGTCCCCAAGGATCCAAGGACACAATTTTACCTGGTTCACTCCATTGACGATGGGGTCCTATTTGTACTGGCGGGGTTGTGTCAGTCAGATCAGGGACGTGTTCTGGGTCGAGTATGCCAGCAGCAACGGCTAAGGCTCGGTAGACTGAATAGGAGCCTGAGTGGGTTCCTATCGCGTTACGGTTCTTTATATTGGTGAGGGAGGCGATTACAGGCCCTCGTTCCTGAGGAGTTGCCGCTGCCCATTTAATCTTGATTGGGGCTTCTGTATGACCTGATGGGTGAGAGGAGAGAATGATATGGCTTTTGGATTTCTTTTTTGACTCATCTTGTATCATTTGACTAATTCCTTTTAAAACGCATTTCCTCAGGGTTTTAGGATATAAACTATCCCAATTTAGCGATAGCGTAATACGGGAATTAGATACTAAGCAAGTGATTTTACAGCGGTATCCATGGTTGTACAAATTAATGAATCTAGCTATGATGTTTGTTCGCAAGGATAATTAACTATCAGGAAGATTATTACTCATGACAACCCTTATCATTTGTTTGTTAATTGCAATTATATTACCTTATTTGGCGAAGATGCCTTTGGCAATTGCTCAGAATAATGCCGGAGGATATGACAATCATTATCCACGTGAACAGCAAGTTAAATTGTCAGGTTTTGGTGCAAGGGCTTACGCGGCACATCAGAACAGCTTTGAATCACTAGCCGTATTTGCTACCGCTGCTATTACTGCATTGGCTACTAATCATGTGACTGATAGGGTGGTTCATTTGGCAGTAATCTATATTGTTGCTCGATTGGTTTATCACTGTTTTTATTTGATGGATTTGGCTTTATTAAGATCGACTGCATGGTTTGTGAGTTATGCCTGTTGTGTGGCTATTCTGTGGTCTTGTATTTAGGGCATGTTGACAATTGCTCCCCACCGCCTACGTGCCGCGGCTTGTCCGCGGCATCCAGACGATCTTAATCAG